>WNFV01001975.1_pt1 | contig 34395 bp, 27 predicted proteins | sample 5400101 | NCBI WGS metagenome assembly WNFV01 (sample SAMN13153361, study PRJNA577476) | soil metagenome | isolation source: 115 cm soil or saprolite under grassland replicate 1 | place: USA:California | collected 2016-06-15 | reverse complement strand
GCGGTCGCGCTGTCTGGAGCCAGTCGATCTGGCGTGTCATGCCGTGGGCCAGGTCGACTTGCGGGTGGTAGCTCAGCGCGGCGTGGGCCAGGGTGAGGTCGGCTTCGGTGGTGCTGACGTCGCCGGGCTGGGCGGCGGCACCCACGACAGGTACCGGGTTGCCGGTCAGCTCCTCGGCGAGGGCGAGGACCTCGGTCATGGTAAGGCTGGCGCCGCCGCCGACGTTGACGATCTGCGGCGGTTCTGGTACCCGGGCGGCGGCGATGGTCGCGGTCACCACGTCGGATACGTAGGTGAACTCCCGGCGTTGGCTGCCGTCGCCGTACAGCTCGAGCGGCACGCCGTCGAGCGCCGCGGTCAGGACTCGGCCGATGGCCATATCCGGGCGCTGGCGGGGGCCGTAGACAGTGAAGTAGCGCAGGGCGCATGCGCGCAGCCCGGTGTCGTGGCGTTGAGCGTGAGCAAGGCACAGGTGCTCGGCGGCCAGCTTCGTCACGCCGTAGGGCGAGATCGGTTGGGTCGGGTCGCTTTCGCGGCTGGGCCGCCGGGCCGGGCCGTAGACGCTTGACGATGAGGCGTACACCAGTCGGGGTACCCCGGCCCGCTCGCATGCCTGCAGCAGGCGGGCGGTACCGACGATGTTGGCGGTGACGTACTCGCCGAACCGGTCGCCCCATGACGGTCGCACGCCGGGGATGGCTGCCAGGTGGAAGACGGCTTGGCAGCCTCCGACCGCGCCGCCCAGATCGTCGGCGGTCACGTCGAGGCAGGTGAAGCTGAACCGCGGGTGGCACAGTGCGTCGGCCAGGTTCGCCCCGGCCGTCGCATCCCGGCTCGGCGAGCGCCGATCGACGCCGTGGACCCGGTACCCGCCATGCAGCAGCGCGTCGACCAGGTGCGAGCCGATGAACCCGGCCGCACCGGTCACCAGGACCCGGCCGCCGGCTCGCGCGCTGTCCTGACTACGCGTCATGGCGTACCTCCCTAGTCCATTGCCTCTGCTGTCGCTGCCAGTGGAGCGGCTCACCGGCTGCGACGGTGTCCCACGCCGGTAGAGAACGGCACGACCGCGGGTCGTGCCACCGCATCCCTTGGCTGGCGCGCCGGCCGTTGCCGCTCATGGACCGCCGTTCGACGCGCTCTCGAACCCCCCGTCGGACGGTGGAACAGGCAGCCCGATCCGAGGGGCCATCGGCGGGAGAAGGGGAGTGAGGCGCCGGTGAAAGCGTACGCAGCCGGGCAGGAGCCGTCCGGGGACCGCCGGCCGACCTTGCGGCGTGCCCTGTTGGCGGCCCCCCGTGCGGTCGGCCGATACGTGCTGGCCGGCCTGAGCCTGCTGGGGTACTCGACCTCGGCCGTGTGGCCGCTGGCCGTGCCGGCGCCTACCGGGCCGTGCGGCGCGCCTGTCGAGCTGTGCGGCGCGCTTGCCGAGCTGTGTGGCGAACCGGAGCCGGCGCTGCCACCCGGCCATCCGGAGCGGCTGGTGCCGCACCTGGCGCCATCCCCGGTCGAGCGCCGGCTGTGGGCGCAGCTGCGCCACAACCAGGGCGGGTAGCCGCCGCGCGGCGTGGACCTCAGCCCCCGCCGCGCGGCGTTGACCTCAGACCGCCGAGGCCGGCTTGCGGCCGACCACGAGCGTGTCGCCCGCGGTCAACGGTCGCTCCTCGATATCCACGAAGCCGACGGCGGCCAGCCACTCCCGGCACTCCGACGCCCGGTACTCGGCGCCGCCGGCGGTCACCAACAGCATGTTCAGGCTGACCAGGATCCGGGCCAGGTCGGTCGGTCCGTCATCGAGCATCGCGTCGTAGACGAGCAGCGCGCCGCCTGGGCGGACCGCCTCGTACGCCTTTTTCACCAGTACCTGCCGCTCCTCCGCCGACCAGTTGTGCAGCACGTGACCGAGGATCAGCACGTCGCCTTCCGGCAGCGGGTCGACGAAGAAGTCACCGCCCACGAAGCGCACCTGCCCCGGGGGTACCAGCGAGGCAACGTGCTCGGCGAACGGGGCCGCCATCACGGGCAGGTCGAACACGCAGGCGGACAGGTGCGGGTGCGCCCGGACCAGCTGTGCCGCGAGGTTGCCCCGCGCCCCGCCGACATCGACCAGCAACCGGCAGCTCGACCAGTCGTACGCCCCGGCGAGCACCGGCGCGATCAGGCCGTTGACTGAGTCCATCATCCGTAGGTACTGCGCGAGCTGGCGTCGCACCTACAACGTCGGCAGCGGGGTAGGCACAAGCGTCAACGAGGTCATCGCGGCGGTCGAGGCGGTTGCCAGACGCCCGGTGCGGGTCGAGCACCGGCCACCTGCCGCTGAGCCACCGGCCCTGGTGTCGTCGAGGATGCGTGGGCGGCGGAAGCAGGGCGCCGGCGGTGACCCAGCCTGGTGTCCTGGTTCTCGGCGGGGGGCTTGGGCGGCGGTGCGAGTGGACCACGTCGGCGTGTGTGGCGGTGTCGGTGTCGGTGGGAACCGTCGTACAGCACGGGTAGCCTCCGCGCCATGGATGAGCTCGACTATTACCGGGGCCACAGTCGGCTGACTGATCCGGGTGCCGGGCAGCATCTGTTCAGCGGTCTGCCCGGTGACGTGGCTGGGATGGCGGAGGTAATCGGCGGTGTGATGGTGCATCGTGACGAGACCTGGCGGTTCGGCTTCACGTTGCCGCAGCAGCGTCGCGACGAGGCGAACACCCGGTACGTGGCGGCGATCCTCGATTACCTTGGCACCCTGGCCGAACGCCGCCCCGAGGACCGCTTCGCCGGCACCTGCCGAGACTTCACCGTCCTGCTCTGCGCGATGCTGCGCGAGGCCGGCGTCCCGGCCCGGGCGCGGGCCGGCTTCGCCGGCTACTTCACCGACGGCTTCTTCGATGACCACTGGGTCGTTGAGGTCTGGGATGACGGTGGCTGGCGCCTGATCGATGCCCAGATCGCCAGCTCCCCCAAAGGCACCTACCGCACTGACTTCGACCCGCTGGACGTGCCGCGCGATGCGTTCCTGGTCGCCGGCAAGGCATGGCTGCAGTGCCGGGCCGGTCGCCGGGATCTGGATCGGATCGGCACGAGCGCCGCTGGCCTGACTGGGATGTGGGAAGTTCAGGGCAACGTCGTGCGTGATCTGGCCAACCTCAATCAGATCGAGACGCTGCCGTGGGACAGCTGGGGCCTGATCCCCAGCCACTATGACCGGCTGGAGCCTGCCGACGTGGAACTGCTCGACCGGGTTGCCGCCGTCAGCGCGGCCGGTGGCCCCCTGCGGCAGGCAGCCGACGCCTATCGCAGTGACCCGCGGCTAGCGGTACCGGCACAGTTCGCGGATTGATCGGCCTGCATAGTCGTCTGCCGTGGCGGCTACCGTTCGCGCTGAGGGAGTCATGGCGACATTGACCTGGCGCATGGACGAAAGCGAGGACGTGACCTCAACAGCGCAGCTGCAGGCGCTGCTTGCGGCGCTCCGGCAAGAAGCCGACGCCGGCGGCCGGCCGTTCACGGTGGACCTCACGCTCGACAACGGCGACTCGTTGAGCGCGGGGCTCGGTCTGCCGGCGAGCGTGATGAACTGTGTGGGCGCCTCGGGCAACCCTCCGTACTACGTGAGCGAAGGTGACGGTACGGCTTGGGATGCCGAGGTCATCGAGTTCGACTACGGCGGCGAGATGACCGAGTATCCGGGGGAGGCCGCGGTGCCGACCGACGTGGCTGTCGATGGTCTCCTCTCGTTCTTCGAGTCCGGTGAGCGACCCGGGTCGATTCGTTGGAGGGAAGTGTAGGAGCGCACGCAGTGGCCAAGGAGCGCAGCCCGCTGACCCGCAGCGAGGATGACCGGCGGGTGCTGATCGCTTGGGCGGTCGCGTGCGCTGAGCGCGCGTTGCCGCTGTTCGAGGAGGCGGCCCCGGGCGATGACCGGCCTCGCGAAGCCCTGGCCGGCGCGATGGCCTTCGCCCGGGGCGAGATGCGCATCGGTGTCGTACGCCAGCTCGCGGCCACGCGGCGGCGGTCGCTCACATGGCCGCACACGCCAGCGGTGTCCCGTTGTACGTGCTGAAGGCGCTCGCGCTCGCTCACCCGGATGACCCGCACGTACTGGACAACGAAGACGCCTGGCAGCGCGTGGTCACAGACCGACTGTAACGGGGCCGGTCACTACCACCGCGACCATCGCCGATGGCGCAGGAGCTTGAAAATCGGTCAGGCGGCCGGAGCACGACCGGTAGCCTGCAAGGCGTGGCCAACGCCGTGCCTCGTGTTCGCTTCGCGCCTTCGCCGACCGGGATGTTCCATGTCGGCAACGCGCGGTCGGTGTTGGTCAACTGGGTGGTGGCCCGGCAGTCGGGCGGGACGATGGTGCTGCGGATCGAGGACACGGACGCGGCACGCAGCCGTCCCGAGTGGGTGCGGGGAATCGTCGACGCGATGGCGTGGCTGGGGATCGGCCCGGACGAGTACGAGGGACCGCTGTTCCAGTCGGGCTATGCCGGGCATCATCGGGATGCCATCGAGCGGCTTCTCGCCGGTGGCCTCGCTTACTACTGCGAGTGTTCCCGCGAGCAGACTGTCGCGCGGACGGGTAGCGAGCACAAGGGGTACGACGGGTTCTGCCGGGACCGGAGCCTGTCCGCGGGAGGCGGTCGGGCGGTGCGGTTCCGTACGCCGGACGAGGGCGTGACCGTTGTCGTTGACCTGGTTCGTGGGAAGCCGACGTTTGACAACGCGCTCATCGAGGACTTCGTCATCGCCCGCGGCGACGGGTCGCCGGTGTTCCTGCTGGCCAATGCTGTCGATGACATCGTCATGGGGATCACCCATGTCATCCGTGCCGAGGAGCACCTGCCCAACGCGCCGAAGCAGCAGCTGTTGTGGGAGGCGTTGGGCGCCGAGCCGCCGGTGTGGGCGCACTTGCCGATCCTGGTCAACGAGAAGCGCCAGAAGGTGTCCAAGCGCCGCGACCGGCTCGCGCTGGAGGACTTCCGCGCGGAAGGCTATCTCGCCGAGGCGGTGCGCAACTACCTGATGCTGCTCGGCTGGGCACCCTCGGGCGATCGGGAGATCGTGCCGTGGCCGGACATCGTCGCGGAGTTCCGGCTCGCCGACGTCAACCCGTCCCAGGCGTTCTTCGACGTGAAGAAGCTGCGGGCGTTCAACGGTGCGTACATCCGGGCGCTGCCGGTCGACCGTTTCATCGAGGCGTGCCAGCCGTGGCTTCGAGGCGGGGCCGTCCCGTGGCGGCCGGAGGCGTACGACGAGACGGTCTTCGCGGCGGTCGCGGGATTGGCGCAGACCCGCGTCGCGGTGCTGTCGGAGGTCGGGCCGATGGTGGACTTCCTGTTCTGCGACCGGCCGCCGATCGATGACGTCGCGTGGGCGAAGGCGATGACCGGTGATGCGCGCCCGTTGGTGCAGGCGGCGATGGAGGCGTACCAGACGGCCGAGTGGCACGCGGGGAACCTGAGGTCGACCCTGGAGGCGCTCGCCGTCGAGCGAGGGCTCAAGCTCGCCAAGGCCCAGCCGCCGGTACGCGTCGCGGTCACCGGACGTACCGTTGGCCTGCCCCTGTTCGAGTCGGTCGAGACTCTTGGCCGGGAGCGAACCGTGGCTCGCTTGCGAGCCGCGCTCGACCGCCTGCGCTGACCACCGGTCTGACCGCAATGGGTCTTGAGCAGCTGTTGGCCGATCGGCTGGGGTCGGCGTTGGCGGCGGTCGCCGGTGAGCCGGTCGATCCCGCTGTACGGCGTTCGCAACACGCGGACTTCCAGTCCGATGCTGCGCTGGCGTTGGCACGCCGGCTGGGCCGGGCGCCGCGCAACGTCGCCGCGGAGGTTGTCGCCAACGCAGACCTCGCCGAGCTGTGTGCGTCGGTCGTGGTGTCCGGACCGGGGTTCGTCAACCTGGTGGTCGCCGATGCTGCGCTCGGCTCGCTGCTGTCGGACATGGCCGGTGATTCGCGGCTGGGCCTGCCGCCGCCGGCCAGCGTAGCGACCGTGGTTGTCGACTATTCGGGGCCGAACGTGGCGAAGGAGATGCACGTGGGGCACCTGCGTTCCACGGTGATCGGGGATGCCGTGGTGCGGCTGCTGGAATGGTTGGGGCATCGTGTGGTCCGGGCCAACCATGTCGGCGACTGGGGTACCCCGTTCGGGATGCTCATCGAGCACCTGCTCGACATCGGCGAGACCGAGGCCGCACACGAGCTGTCCGTCGGAGACCTCGACTCCTTCTACAGGGCCGCTCGTGTGAAGTTCGACGCGGATGGGGGGTTCCGCGAGCGGGCCAGGTTGCGGGTGGTGGCCTTGCAGAGCGGCGACGAGCAGACCCGCCGGCTGTGGCATGTGCTCGTTGCGGAGTCGGCGAGGTACTTCCTGGCCGTGTACGAGCGCCTGGGCGTGACGCTGACCGAGCGGGACTTCGTCGGAGAGAGCTTCTACAACACCATGCTCGCACCGGTCGTCGAGGAGCTTGAACGTCGCGGGCTGCTGCGTGACAGCGAGGGTGCGGCGTGCGTGTTCCCGGCCGGGTTCGCCGGCCGCGACGGGCAGCCGTTGCCGATCATCGTGCGCAAGAGCGACGGTGGTTACGGGTACGGGTCAACGGACCTGGCCGCCATCCGCCACCGTACCCAGGATCTGTGCGCCACCCGGCTGCTGTACGTGGTCGGCCTGCCGCAGCATCAGCACCTGGAGATGGTCTTCCAGGCTGCGCGGGAAGCCGGTTGGCTCCGGGAACCGGTCCACGCTGAACATGTCGGGTTCGGCTCGGTCCTCGGCCCGGACGGCAAGACGCTACGCAGCCGTTCTGGCACGGCCATCAAGCTCATCGATCTGCTCGACGAGGCGGTGGCGCGGGCCACCCGGCTGGCCCGGCAGAAGAACCCGGACCTGGATGAGACCACCCTCGCCAAGGTGGGTCGGGCGGTCGGCATCGGCGCGGTCAAGTACGCCGACCTGTCCACCGATCGGACCAAGGACTACGTGTTCGACTGGCAACGCATGCTTGCCCTGGACGGCAACACCGCCCCGTACCTGCAGTACGCCCACGCCCGGATCCGGTCCATCTTCCGGCGCGGGAACCTCGACACGCCGCCCGGCACGACGATCGTGATCGGTGAGCCGGCCGAGCACGCCCTGGCGGTCGAGCTGCTCGCGTTCAGCTCCGTGGTCGCAACCGTCGCTGAAACGCTGGAGCTTCACCGCCTGGCCGGCCACCTGTACACCGTCGCCGGCGCGTTCAGCCGGTTCTTCGAGCAATGCCCGGTGCTGCGCGCCGATACCGAGGTACGCGAAAGCCGGCTCGCCCTGTGCGAGCTCACCGCCCGGGTGCTGCGCCACGGCCTGTACCTGCTCGGCATCGCCACCCCGGACCGGATGTGAGCCAAGCGACCGTCAGGGCGATCCTGGCGAGTGACACATCGACCGGAACGCGGCAGCGCTGCTACGTCGAACCAGCCGACCTGCCGGCGCCGCTCTTCGCGAGGAATCAGGCCGGTCGGGATCGGCGGAACTGATCCGGTTCGTACGTGAGCTGGCAAGCGCGCACGCCGTGGTGATAGACGTAGTAGACCATGATGGCGGCAGGGTGAAGGTGAGTTCATAGCTGCCCGGATATGCCACAGGGCTGGCGATTCGCTCGGCATGTTCGCCTTCGCCGGTTCGCCGCAGCCGCACCGAATGGGACGGATGCCTCCTCGCGTACTGAAGGAATCTTTCCTTGTCTTTGGTGGCGAGCGGGATGATGAAGGGAGCGGCGGGGAACCCGAGCAGGAGTTCGACCTTCTCGTGAGTTCGGAGGTCCTGGACGAAGTCGTCCAGGATCGGTTCGGCCGCCGCACGGAAGCGCGGCGCGTTCGTCGGTATGTCCGGCAGCAGGTCCCGAGGCGCCGTGTCGAGCAGCGCCCGGAGCCGCACGCGTGTCCAGGCGACCGGGAACTTGGACACAGCATGGTGTGCGGCGACAGCGCGTAGCTTGGTTGTGGTTGAGCGCGTAGCAGTACTGGAAGCGGCGGCGCGGCCGGGTGCTGTCTGCCACCCCGCAAGGGTTGGTGTGGTATTTGGCCTCCAGGAACAGGCGGACCGGCAGCGAGAACGCCGGGGTGAATGCGAACTCGCCCAGCACGTCCACCTGATGGCTGGTACCGCGGCCTTTGACCCTCACCTCGTGGTCACCGTGGCGTATCAGTTCAGCCGGATCTTGTTCTACCGAGACAAGGAGTTCGTATGCGGTGCCGTGTAGCAGCCAGGCGAGTGTCTCCTCCAGCAGGTAACCACGCAGCGTCGACGCCTGGATCGCACTGCCGACCGTACCAGCGACGACCTCGACGTCTCAGCCGTCCAGGCCGGCGGCGCGGGCCTAGGGCCCGGATCTCCGCGGGGTTGGTTCGGGTGCAGGTACGGCAGCCGCGAGTCCGGCTCAGAGTTACGGGCGATCACGAACTGTGCCACGGCACCCCAGTCTGCCAGCCAACCCTGGTCAGGGTCGTCGGCAGCCCGCAGGCGGGTCAGTCGTCGTCCGCCAGGCGGGCGGCGCGCGCGTGCAGGTAGCGCTGTTGCGGGAGGCTGAGCGTGCGCTGAGCCGCCGCGTGATAGGCGTCCCGGGCCGCGGCCCGGTCGCCGGCCATCTCCAGCAGGTGGGCGCGAACCGCGTGGAGCCGGTGGTCGGCGGCCAGCCGTTCGTCGGCCTCCAGGTCCGCGAGCAGCGTGAGACCTGCGGGTGCGCCCCTGACCATCGCGACCGTCACGGCATGGTTCAGCGCCACCATGGGGTTGTCGGTGATGCGCATCAGCAGCTCGTACAGCGCCATGATCTGCGGCCAGTCGGTGGCCTCGGCGCTTGGCGCCTCGTCGTGGATCGCGGCGATCGCCGCCTGGAGCTGGTACGGGCCGATCGGTCCGCGCGGCAGCGCCTCGGTGATGAATGCCACGCCCTCGGCGATGTAGTCGGCGTTCCATAGGCTGCGATCCTGCTCGGCCATCGGGATCAGCGCGCCGTCCGGCCCGGTCCGCGCCGGCCGCCGGGCGTCGGTGAGCAGCATGAGCGCGAGCAGCCCGGTCATCTCGCCGTCGTTTGGCAGCAGCCGGTGGACCATGCGGGCCAGCCGGATCGCTTCCGCGGACAGCTCGGTGCGCTGCAGGGTCGGGCCCGCGGTGCTCGCGTACCCCTCATTGAAGATCAGATAGAGTACGTGCAGGACGGCCGCCAGCCGGTCGCCGCGCTCCGCCCCGGGGGGCATGCCGAACGGGATTCCGCTGTCCTTGATGCGCTGCTTGGCCCGGCTGATCCGGCGGGTCATGGTCGCCTCCGGCACCAGGAACGCCCGGGCGATCTCAGCGGTGGTCAGGCCGCCGACCGCGCGCAGGGTGAGCGCGATCTGGGAGGCCGGCGACAGCGCCGGATGGCAGCACATGAACAGCAGGATGAGCGTGTCGTCGGAACCCGCAGCCGGCCGATCCGCGGCGGGAGCCAGCCACTGCTCGGGCAGGACCCACCTGGCGACCGTGTCCTCGCGCCGTTGCCGGGCCTGCTCGCTGCGCAGCAGGTCGGTCAGCCGCCGCGAGGCGACGGTGATCAGCCACGCTCGCGGGTTGTCCGGGACGTCGTCCTTCGGCCACTGCGTGGCCGCCGCGATCAGGGCCTCCTGCACCGCGTCCTCGGCGGTGTCGAAATGGCCGTAGCGGCGTACCACCGCGCCGAGGACCTGCGGCGCCAGCCGGCGCAGCAGGTCCTCGACCTCGGTTTCGCGCACCGCGGATCTACAGATCCAGCTCGGCCCGCGAGTCCGCGATCGGGCGTACGTCCACGACGCTGTCGGCGTAGTCGCCGCCCGGGTTCGGGCAGCCGGTCAGCCGGGCGGCGATCTCGGTGGCTCGATCGAAGCTGTCGCAGTCCACGATCCAGTAGCCGGCGAGAACCTCCTGAGTCTCCGGGTACGGCCCGTCGGTGACGACCGGAACACCGTCTTGCAGCTGCAGCCTCCGGGCGTGGACCGGAGCCGTCAGACCTCGCGTGTCAACCAGCTCACCGGACTCCGCCAGCTCCTTGGTGAACGACTCCATGAAGGCGCCCATCGCCGCGAAGTCCTCGGCCGACCAGACCGGCTTGCCGGGGCTGGCCTTGCCCGCCAGCGCGTCGTAGTCCAGCTGCGAGCTGTACAGCATGATCATATACTTCACGGTCTCTCCTCTCCGCTGGCACCTCTGCGGTACCTCTCAACAGAGACGTCGCGGCCGCCGGCTCCTCCCGGACGTCGTACCCTCGGTACCCGCCCAGGATGTCACCGAGCCTACAGAGAGCTCGTGGACGCCGAACGTGGGTCGGCCCCGCGCCACAGGTCGTGGTCGATCTTGCGGAGCCGCTCGTCCTCGTTGGATGCCACGCGCGCCATGGCGAGGCGTAGCAGCGGCGGGGCCATCAAGGACGTCACGATGGCCACGAGCACGACGATGGTGTACGTCGCCGTGTTGAGCACGCCCAGCCGAAGGCCGATCAGCGCGACGATAACCTCGATCACGCCGCGGGCGTTCATGCCGGCGCCGAGCGCAAGACCCTCCCACGGGCTGAGCCGGCTGAGCCGCGCGCCGGTGTAGGCCCCGACGAACTTGCCGGCGATCGCGACCGCGAGGACGGCTACGGCGGTGACCGCCACGGCCGGCCGGGCCAACGCGGTCAGGTCCATCCGCAGCCCGGCGGTGGCCAGGAACAGCGGAGCCAGGACGGAGAGCACGACGGTACGCAGCGGCGCGAGCCGCACCTGGGCGGGGCGTGCCGTGGCGATGAGGATGCCGGCGACGAACGCACCGAAGACCGGTTCCAGGCCGAGCGTCTGGGTGACGACCGCACCCAGCAGCACGACGATGACCGCGGCGGCGACCGTCGGTCCGGGCTCCTCGGATCTGGCGGCCCTGGCCATGACCCGGCGTACCAGCAGCCGACCGGCGGTCGCCGCGACCGCTACGAAGCCGACCAGGTACGCCAGGGTCAGCCCGACCCGGCCGGCGCTGACCCCAACCGTCGCGGCCGCCGAGACGACCGAGAGCAGGAGCCAGCCGACCGCGTCGTCGATCATTCCCGCGGCCAGGGTGAGCTGGCCGACGTTGCGGTGCAGCAGGCGCATATCCGACAGGGTCTTGGCGATGACCGGGATGGCCGACACGCACATGGCCACCCCGAGGAACACGGCGAAGACCCAGTGACCCGACCGGCCGTTGGAGGTCAGCGATGCGGGTACCAGCAACCCCATCGCGACGCCGAGGCTCAACGGCACCACGAGACCGCACACGCTGACCGCGGTTGCCGTGAACGCTTGCCGGCGCAGCAGGCCGACGTCCAGATGCGTACCGGTGATCCCGACCAGCAGCAGCACGCCGAGCTGCCCGACCGCGTCGATGAGATGCATCTGGTCCGGCTTCGCCGGCAGCATCCACCCGGAGACCCCGGGCGCGAGGTGGCCGAGCAGCGAGGGTCCCAGAACCACGCCGGTCATGAGCTCGCCGACGATCGCCGGCAGCCCGAGCCGTTCCGCGAGGCTGCCCAGCAACCTGGCGAGCAGCAGCAGGACCACGAGTGCCAGAAGGAAGACCAGTAGCGGCTTTGTGGCCAACGGCGCCACCGGAGCGGCCATGTCCATGCTCTCCTACCTCCCCGGGAAGGCATGGCGCCGCCAGACCGCGAGTCTGCGATCGGGCGGCGCCTGTGGTGTGTGGCTCAGCCGTTGCGTGGCGTGTTCTGGTATGCCGCGAGCCGCCACTGACCCTCCTGCCGGACAACCACCCATGCGGCGCGGATGGCGGCTGTTTCGGAGACCTCGGACTCACCGGGCTCCAACACTCCACCCTGCGAGAGCAGGATCGCGGCGTCAGCGCCGAGCGGCCGCATGTCGATCGGCTTGCCGGTCACCTGGGTGCCCTTGTAGCGACCCTCGAACGCGGCCGCCATGTAGTCGCGGATCTCGGCCCGGCCCTTCTTGTAGACGCCGGCCAGGATCATGGTGCCGTCCTCGGTGAAGACGTCGGCGAAGGAGTCGGCGTCGTGGTACGCCCACGCGGCGATCACCCGCTGCGTCAGGGAGGCGATCGCTACCTTGTCGGTGTCGGACAGTCCTGGCTGGGTGACCGTGGTCATGCTGTTCCTTTCCCGGCTTGTCGAAACGTCAGATGTACAGCGTGTTCGGCCCGAGGCCGCACAGCACCCGGCCGTACAGCTCGGCGTTGGTGTTTGGATGCATGAGCGCGTGCAGGCTGACCGCCTGGATGTCCCGGGCGATCCGCTGGATCGGAACGTCGGTGTAGACCGATGAACCACCACTCGCCGCGGCGAAGATGTCCACCGCCTCCTTGGCGAGCCGGACGGCCCAGCCCATGTCGGCGCGGGCCCGCACCCGCTCTTCGAGCTTCCACTCGGAGCCTTCGACGCCCTTGGTGTCCACGAGAGTGGAAAGCCGGTGGGCGTGGAACTCCGTTTCGTCGATTTTCATGGTCGCCTCGGCCACCTGCAGGTGGGTCAGTGGCGCCTCGGCCTGGCTCTCGTACGACGTGTACGTGATTTTCCGGTCGGGCAGGCGCCGGAAGAAGGCGTCCCGCGCGGCGCGGCCGAGGCCGATCACGGTACCGACCGAGGACGCGGAAGCCACCGGCAGCAACGGGCTTCGATAGATCGCCGAGCCGGCGTTGGTTGTTGAGGCGTGCTGGCCCTGGAGCACCGCCGGCAGCGGCAGGATGCGGTCCTGGGGGATGAACACGTCCTTGGCGACCGTGCTGACGCTACCGGTGCCCTTGAGCCCGAAGGTGTGCCAGTCGTCGACGATGAGCAGGTCCGACATCGGAACCAGGGCCATGATGGGGTACGGCTCGCCCTCGCTCGGTACCCGGACGGCGATGACGACCTGCCAGTCGGCGTGGTGGGCGCCGCTGATGAAGTGCCACCTACCGTTGACCACGACACCGCCGTCGGCCGGAAACGCCATCGCCGAAGGGCTCAACGTGCCACAGATCCGCGTGTCGGCGCTCGCGAACACCTCGTCCTGTACGTGGTCCGGGAACAGGCACGCCATCCACCCGGGAATCCAGTACACCGAGGTGACCCAGCACGCGGACCCGTCACCCCTGCCGATCTCGGCGGCGATGTCGACCAGCGTGCGCGTGTCGGTCTCGTACCCGCCGTACCGTTTCGGTCGGCGTAGCTTGAACATTCCGGCGTCGGCCAGCGCCTCGACCACCTCGTCGTGCAGCCGCCGGTGCTCTTCACCCCAGGGCGCGTGCTTCTGCAGCAGCGGCACCAGCTCTGACGCGCGTCGGACGAGCTCCTCGCTGGTAGGAACATCGGTCGCCATCGGCATTTCCCTCCCACTGGCACAGCGGGCCGGTAGACCGGCCCGAGGTGTTCACTAGAGAACGTGCCAGTGTCCTGCCGGCCCGTCATCTCCCGCCGTGCCGCGTTCCGCCGCGCCGGGGAGGTTGCCGGGGACGGCGTCCCGTGGGGGCGGCGTGCCGTGGGGGGCGGCGTGCCGTGGGGCCGCCGGCGGACGACCCCACGGACGTTCGGGTGCTCAGCCGGCGAGCTCCTCGAGCAGACCCACCACGGCGACCGGCGACGGCTGGGCGGCGACCTCGGCCGCCACCGCGTCCGCCGACTGTCTGAAGTGGACGGACTCGATCAGGTCCAGCGTGTTCTTCGCCAGGTTCCATGGTGTGAGCTCCGCCGGCAGCAGGCGCGCGCCCGCGCCCGCCCGGACGACCGCGTCGGCGTTGTCGAAGTGGTCGTCGAACTGCGGGAAGACCAGCTGCGGGCAACCGACGGCGAGCGCCGTCAGCGAGCTGCCCTGACCGCCGTGGTGCAGCACGGCGTCACAACCGGCAAGCACCTCCGACAGCGGCATCCGGCCGACGTGCGTCACACTGGCGGGCAGCTGTGGCCAGGTCGCCACGACGTCGTCGTCGACCGCGATGACGACCTCGATGTCCGCCTGCGGCAGCAGGTCCAACGCGCCGAGCACCGCATCCCAGGCGCCGCCGGTGTTCAGCCGGGGGAGCAGGGTGCCCAGCGTGATGCAGACCCTCGGCCTGGTTCTGGGTGCCAACAGCCACTGCGGGATGTGTGCGTCGCCGTTGTAGGGCACGTACCGGATGCTCTCGTCGTGTACCGCATGGGGCAGGCGCAGGCTGCGCGGCCACGGGCTGACCACCCGGTCCGGCTCGGGCAGCGCGTCGAGGCCGAAGGCGGTCAGGTCGGGTTGGAGCTGTGTCGCGGCGGCCGCCCGGAACTCGGCCAGCGGGGCCACGCCCCAGCGCAGCTCCACTCGCGGGACGCCGTACGCCGCGGCCGCGATCGGACCGGCGAACTCGGCCCGCTCGCTGACCACCACGTCCGGCCGCCACGACGTCACGATCGAGGCCAGCCCCGGCAGGTTGCGTGCCGCGATCCCCGACAGCACCCGCCCGTGGGCCTGCCGCCGCTGCACGGGGCTGTGGCCGGCGGCGTCCTTGGCGAGGTCCACGAAGTCGGCCGCCGGGCCGCTGGATGTCACCGGTAGACCCGATCGCAGCACGGTCGGCAGGTACGAGTCACTGGTGGCGACCAGCACCTCGTGGCCGAGCGAGCGGCAGGCCCAGGCCAGCGGCACGAGCGGGAAGAAATGACCGGACAGGGGAGCGGTCGTGAACAGGACTCGCACAGGCACCTCGCAGCTGGTCGAGCTAGGCGGCGTCGGGCTCCGCGCGTGTGGTGTCCATGGCCGCCAGGACCGTACGGGTGAAGGTCGTCAGGTCGGGGTCCTCGAACAGGACACCGACGTCCACCGCGACGCCGAGCTCGTCCTCGACTCGCGCGACGATTCGAACCGCGGAGATGGACTGCCCCTGCAAGTCAAAGAACGTCAGGTCCTTCCGCCCCTCCGGCATGTCGAGGACGCTGCGCCAGATCTCCTCAACGTGCTTTTCGACCACAGCAGGCACCAGCTGGCTTGCCTGAGAATCCACCATGGGGATGCGCTCCTTCTCCGAGTTGACCCGCAAGCCATTGTCAGGCGGGGCGGAGCTGCGGAGCATCCTTCAGGTTGCGGATCGATTTCGCCTCGAGCGGGACACGTGTCAGGACACCAGCTCGGGCGTGGCCTCCGTGCCGAGCTCCACATTGGACACGTCTCGCCTGCCGGCAAGCTTGCTCGGCCACCACATCCACCGCCCGATGTCCAGGGTCAACGCGGTGACAAGCACCGACCGCACGATGAACGTGTCGATGAGAACCCCCAGCGCCACGGCGAACCCCAGCTCGGTGATGAACACCAGTGGCAGGGTGGCGAGTACGGAGAATGTGGCGGCGAGCACCAGGCCCGCGGACGTGATGACGCCACCGGTGACGGCCAGGCCGGCGAGTGCGCCACGCCGGGTGCCCAGCCGCAGCGACTCTTCCCGTACCCGGGTCATCAGGAAGATGTTGTAGTCGATGCCCAGCGCCACCAGGAACACGAACACGTCGAGCGGGAAGGCGCTGTCGGCACCGGCAAACCCGAAGACATACTTGAACACCAGCGAGCTGACGCCCAGCGCGGCCGCGAACGAAAGCACGACGGTCGCGATGAGCACCAGCGGCGCCACGATCGCGCGCAGCAGCACGGCCAGGATCACCAGCACGGCGAGCAGCACGAGCGGGATGATGAGCCGGTTGTCGTGGCTGTTCGCGCGGCTCATGTCGAGGTTCATCGCGGTCAGCCCGCCGACCTTCGCGTCGGCACCTTCGATCGCGTGCACCGCTTCCCGTACACCCAGGATGGTGGCGTCCGCGGCCGCGGTCCCGGGCTGAGCCTGCAGCGTCGCCTCCAGACGCGCCAGGCCGTTGCGCGTGACCGGGTCGCTCACCGCGGCGATTCCCTGCGTGCTGGCGACCGCCTGCCGCAGCTGGGACGCCGCCGCCTCCTTGCCGATGACCACGACGGGCTGGCCCTGCCCCGCCGGGAAATGCTTGTCCATCACCTCTTCGCCGACGATCGACCGGGGCTTGCCGACGAAGGAGTCCTTGAACGACAGGCCATTGGCCTCCAGCGCGGCCAACCCGAGCGCCATCGCGCCGAGGACCAGCGCGGTCACCACCCATACGCCCCTGGGCCGGCGCGCGATGCGGCGACCGAGCCGCGCCCACGCGCCACCGGCGCTCGGCTCGGTGGAGCCGAGCTTGGGCGTCGCCGGCCAGAACAGCCAGCGTCCGAAGATGACCAGGAGCGCCGGTAGCAGGGACAGCGTTGCCAGCAGCCCGACCACGATGGCGACCGCGGCCACCGGGCCGAGCCCCTTGGTGGAGCGCATGTCGGCGATCAGCAGGCACAGCATGCCGACCGTGACCGTGGCGGCGCTGGCGATGATGGCCGGACCGGAGCGGCGTACTGCTTCGGCCATGGCGGCATGCCGATCCTGCTGACGGCGCAGGCCTTCGCGGTACCGGGCGATGAGCAGCAGGGCGTAGTCCGTGCTGGCTCCGAACACCAGCACCGTCATGATTCCCGCGCTCTGCCCGTTGACCGTGAGGTCCGCGTGCTTGGCCAGCAGGTAGATCACAGCTTGTGCGACGACCAGCGCGAGGCCGGCGGTGATGACCGGAAGCAGCCACAGCACGGGGCTGCGGTAAATGATCAGCAGCAGGATGACGACCACGGCCACGGTGGCGAACAGCAACGTGGTGTCGATACCCAGGAACGCCTCGCTGGTGTCGGCGGCGAACGCGATGGGGCCGGTGAGGTGCACGGCGAGCCCGTTGCTGCCCGCCTCGGCGATGCCGCGGATGGCGTCTGCCCGGTCGACGACCTTCGCCTGGTCATCCGAGCCCATCGCGATCGGGATGATCAGCTGCAGCGCCTGACCGTCCTGCGCCGGAACCGGTCCCACCACGGGGCCGGCGATGCCATCGACACCGGCCAGCTTCCGGGCATCCGCCTCGACCTTGGCCAGGTCGGCCGGCGTGGTGCCGGAGGCGCGTTCGTACACGACAACCGCGGGGAAGACGTCGGTCGGCTGGAAGCTTCGCTCCAGCGCGAAGACCTGAGTGGACTCGGCGTCGTCGGGCAGCCATTGCGCTAGGTCATTCTTTTGTACGCCCGCCAGGTTCCCGGCCAACGGCCCGAGCGCCATGGCCAAGAGGAGCCAGACCCCGAGCATGACCCACTTCGTCCAGCGTCCACAAAGGATTCCAGCGATTCCGCCCGTGCGCACCGTGACTTCCCTCCGGTCTGGCTGACCTCGTGCCTGGCTGACCTCGTGCCGGCGCCGCCCCGCCCGTGGCGACGACGTGCGGCCGTGGGCGGCGACGCGCGGCCGTGGCCGCGATCGGTTGGTTTGTCCATTGTTTGAACCAAGCATGCTAGAAACAAGTAACCTGCGTCAAGACAATCGCGCGCTATCTTCGAACCATGGCACGGCGCGGGTACGGGCAGTTCTGCGGCATATCGCGCGCGCTTGAGCTGGTGGGCGAGCGGTGGACGCTGCTGATCGTGCGGGACCTGCTGGTCGGCCCCAAGCGCTACACCGACCTGCGGACAGGGCTGCCCCGGATTCCGACCAACATCCTCTCGGACCGCCTGAAGGAGCTCGAGCGGCGCGGCCTGGTGCGCCGCCGCGTCACCCCGCGCCCCGATGGCTCGATCGTCTACGAGCTGACCGAGCTCGGCAGTGGGCTCGAAGAGGTCATCCTTCACCTCGGTCGATGGGGCGCGCAGGCGCTCGGCGAACCCGACGAAGACGAGATCGTGACCACAAGCTCGTTGGTGATGGCGCTGCGCACCACGTTTCGGCCCGAGGCCGCCACCGGCCTGCACATCGGTTACGAGCTGCGCTTCGGTGAGGTGGTCATCCACGCACAGGTTGACGACGGGCGGCTGCGGGCGGGCCCGGGCGAGCTGCCCGGCGCCGACCTGGTGATCGAGACCGGGCCGGCCCTGAGAGCCATGATGGCCGGCGAGCTCAGCCCGGCCGATGCCATCGACCGCGGCGACGTGCTGCTCACCGGAGACCCCGCGCTGCTCGCCCGGTTCGTCGAGCTGTTCCGCATCGAGCGCCGGCAGCAGACACGCGCCTGACACCGGCGCTGCGGGGAGGGTCGCCGCCGGCCGGCGACCGCCGCGGTCAGGCCGACTCACGCATACCATGCCCGGGGGTCCACGCGTACCCGTCCACAGCGACCGCGGTCGGATGATGCGGCAGTACCGCAGCCAGCTTGAGCGCGGCGGCCAGCAGCGGCAGCGCCGCCAACGCGGTCGCGCCCTCTCCGAGGTCGAGCCGCAGGTCGGTGCACGGGGTCAGGCCGAGCTCGTCGGCGGCGCGCTTGACGACCGGGTGCCGGCCATGGTCGGGCAGCAGGCACCAGCGCCGCGCCTGGTCGGCCAGGTCCCGGCTGAGGAGCGCGGCGACCGCGCCGACCGGACCGTCCACCAACACCGGCGTACGGCGCGCCGCGGCCCCGAGCAGGACGCCGACCGCGATCGTCAGGTCACCCCCGCCGACCTCGGCCAGCACCTCGCGCGCCCCGCGCCGGCTGCGCTGGCGGTTGGCCTTGAAGATTCGGGAGAAGGAGTGGTCGGCCGGCGTCTCGCGGACCTCCGGCCGGCGGGGCCGGATCCGGAACAGCGCGTCGCGGACGGCCGCGCAACGCACCATCCACGCGGCGTCGTCGACCCGCCCGCCTGCGACGACCGCCCGCGGCAGCACCGCCGCGGGTTCGACGTCCAGGACGACCGCGAGCACCGCGGCAGCCGCGGCGTCCGTCCCGCTCCCGCAGGAACCGATGACGAGTACGTCGACACCGGCGTCCGCCGCTTCCTCGGCGAGCCGCCAACCGTACCGCAGGGCCTTGTCCACCTCGGTAGAGTCCAGCGCCGGGGCCAGCTCCATCGGTCGGGCGGGCGGGGCATCCACCACCTGAACCGTCGCGCCAGCACGAGCGGCCAGCACGCCCAGCGGTCCGGCTCCCTTCCGGGCGAGCGCGGCGCGCCGGCCGGACTCACCGGGGATGGTACCGGCGGCCGCCCCGCCGGCATGGTCGCCGCGCAGCACCAGGACGCGCGGCGAGCGCCACGGACGCGGGACAGCCGCCCCCTGCGTACCCGCGACGAACGCGACCGCCCGGGCCAGCACGCCGAAACCCGCTCCAGGGACGTCTAGGCCGGTCAGCCGGGCGAGCTCTGCGGCGGCGGCCGCCTCGTCCGGTGCCGGTAGGTCCTGGATCACCGGATCGGTTGGGACCAGCCGCAGAGCGACGGACATGCTCGTACCTTAGCGTGATCTTTTAGCGGTGGTTTCTTCTGTTGCGCGCTGTTGCGGGTCCTGCCCGAGCATCGCAACTACGAAGATGCAGCACCACGCGTGTGACCGTGACGCTGGCCGTGGCCGGCGGCTACGCCGTCCAGAGGTCCGCTCCGGCGCAGAGCCCGGAGAAAGGCGTCCGATGACCGACGGTCAGGATCCCGGTGTCACGTCTGCTCGGCCGCGGCGGAACACGCGTCCGCTCACCGGCGAGGAGTACGTCCAGTCGCTGTGCGACGGCCGTGAGGTGTACCTGTACGGCGATCGGGTCAAGAACGTCACGACCCATCCGGCGTTCCACAACCCAGTCCGGATGGTGGCACGGCTGTACGACGCGCTGCACGACCCGGCCACCCGCGGCGTCCTCACCGCCCCGACCGACACCGGCAGCGACGGGTACACACACCGGTTCTTCACCACACCGTACACTGTGGACGATCTCGTGGCGAGCCAGCAGGCCATCGCCGCGTGGGCCCGGATGAGCTACGGCTGGATGGGTCGAAGCCCCGACTACAAGGCGTCGTTCCTAGGCACGCTGGGCGCCAATGCTGACTACTACAAGCCGTTTGAGGACAACGCCCGGCGCTGGTACCGGGAGTCCCAGGAGAAGGTCCTGTACTGGAACCACGCGATCGTGCACCCGCCGGTCGACCGGTCCCGCCCACCGGACGAGGTGGCCGACGTCTTCGTCCACGTGGAGAAGGAAACTGATGCCGGCCTCGTGGTCAGCGGCGCGAAGGTGGTCGCCACCGCGTCCGCGCTCACCCACTACAACTTCCTGGCCCACTACGGGCTACCCGTGCGCAAGCGCGAGTTCGCGCTGGTGGCCACCGTGCCGATGGACGCCCCAGGGCTGAAGCTGATCTGCCGCCCGTCGTACACCGCCACGGCAACGGTCATGGGCAGCCCGTTCGACTACCCGCTCTCGTCGCGGCTGGACGAGAACGACACCGTTCTCGTGCTGGACCAGGTGCTCATTCCTTGGGAGAACGTGTTCATCTACGGCGACCTGGGCAAGGTACAGCTGTTCGCCGGCCAGTCCGGGTTCACCGAGCGGTTCACATTCCATGGTTGCACCAGGCTTGCGGTGAAGCTGGAGTTCATGGCCGGCCTCCTGGCCAAGGCCGTGGAGCTGACCGGCACCGGTGACTTCCGTGGCGTACAGAGCCGGCTCGGCGAGGTTCTGGCCTGGCGCAACCTGTTTTGGGGCCTGTCCGACGCGGCGGCCCGCAACCCGGTGCCCTGGAAGAACGGCGCGTTGCTGCCCAACCCGCAGTACGGGATGGCGTACCGGTGGTTCATGCAGATCGGCTATCCGAGGATCCGGGAGATCGCGCTGCAGGACATCGCCAGCGGGCTGATCTACGTCAACTCCAGCGCCGACGACTTCGGCAACCCCGACATCCGGCGGTACCTCGACAAGTTCCTTCGTGGTTCGCACGGCGCGACCGCGGTCGAGCGGGTCAAGCTGATGAAGCTGCTGTGGGACGCGGTCGGCACCGAGTTCGGCGGCCGGCACGAGCTGTACGAGCGAAACTACGCCGGCAACCACGAGAACGTCCGCGTCGAGCTGCTGTCTGCGCAGCTCGCCGGCGGGCAGGTGGACGCCTACAAGGCTTTCGTCGACGAGTGCCTCCAGGAGTACGACCTGGACGGTTGGCGAGTGCCGGACCTCTCCTCGTTCGATGCCCTGCGGCAGGTCAGGAGCGGCGCGCTCAGCGACTGAAGGCACCACGTCGACCAATACGACACCGGGAGGTGAACCGTGACGAGCAATAACCTACTGACGGCGGACTGGGCTGGTCCGGCGGCCAGGTTCACCGAGTCAGGCTCGGCAACCGACGGCGATGCGTCTGTCAAGGCGACCCTCCGCTGGCTCGCCGACCGCCAGGACGCACACCGTTTCGAGGTGACCCGGATCCCGCTGGACGAGATGGGCGTGTGGTCGTTCGAGGCTGGTACGGGCAACCTGGTGCACCGCACCGGACGGTTCTTCACGATCGAAGGGCTGCGGGTGCGTACCGACTACGGCCGCGTCAACGAGTGGGAGCAACCAATCATCAACCAGCCCGAGATCGGCATCCTCGGGCTTGTGGTGAAGGAGATCAACGGTGTCCTGCACTGCCTGATGCAGGCGAAGATGGAGCCCGGCAACGTCAACCTGATCCAGCTCTCGCCCACCGTGCAGGCCACCCGGAGCAACTTCACGCGGGTCCATCGCGGCGCGCGGACACGCTACCTCGAGTACTTCCTGGAGCCCGGCCGGGCAACGGTTCTGGTCGACGTCCTCCAGTCCGAACAGGGCTCGTGGTTCTTTGCCAAGCGCAACCGCAACATCGTGGTGGAGACCACCGAGGAGATCCCGCCGCACGAGGACTTCCGCTGGATGACGATAGGCGAGGTCCAGCAGCTGCTCAGCGCCGACAACGTGCTGAACATGGACGCCCGGACCGTGCTGTCGTGCATCCCGTTCGCCCGCCCGACGACCGCACCGCGTCCGGGGCCGCACGGCTCGTTCAATGCCGCCCTGCGCCGGTCCATGTCGCCAGGCGAGTACGCGCTGCATTCGATGGGCGCGGTGCTGAGCTGGTTCACCGAGTGCACCTCGCGGTACGGGCTGCGCTCGGACCGGATTCCGCTGGCACAGGTGCGCGGGTGGCACCGCAACCGAATGGCGATCAGCCACGTGGAGGGTCGCAACTTCTCCATCATCGGCACCCGGGTCGAGGCCGGGAACCGAGAGGTCGTCAACTGGACCCAGCCGCTGCTCGCACCGTGCGGCCCCGGCGTGTCGGCGTTTCTCGTCCGAAGCCTTGGTGGGGTGCTGCATGTGCTGGTTCACGCCAGGGCGGAGGCTGGCCACCTGCACGGCGTGGAGCTCGCTCCGACCGTCCAGTGCATTCCCGACAACTACCGGGGCCTGCCAGCGGAGCACCGGCCGAGGTTCCTGGACTATCTCGAGAACGTCCCGGTCGACCGGGTGCGGTTCGACACGGTGCTGTCCGAGGAGGGTGGCCGGTTCTACCACGCCGAGAGCCGGTACATGATCGTCGAAGTGGACGATGACATTCCCATCTCCGAGCCGGACGGGTACCGGTGGCTGACGGTCGACCAGCTGACCCAGCTGCTGCGGCACAGTCACTACCTCAACGTGCAGGCGCGCAGCCTCGTGGCGTGCCTGCACACGCTGTGGTAAGGCAGGGAAGCAGCTGTGGGCAGCCCAGGGGTCGCCGAGGTCAAGCACATCGCGGTCAACCAGGCCATGCGTGACTACCTGGTCAGGTCCAGCACGCCTGACCCGGTGATGAGCATGCTGGCGGAACGTACCGGTTCGGTCGGCGACGCGGCCGGGATGATGGTGCCGGTCGAGCAGGCGGCGTTGCTGACGATGCTGACCGCGCTGGTGTCGGCCACGACCGCGGTCGACATCGGGACCTTTACCGGGTTGTCGGCTCTGGCGCTCGCTCGCGGTGTTCGCCCTGGCGGACGCGTTATCACCTGCGACGTGACCGACAAGTGGTCGGACATCGCGCGGGAGCACTGGGAGCGCGCGGGCGTGGCGGACCGGATCGACTTCCGGCTCGGGCCAGCGCTGCGGACGCTGCGTGAGCTGGCAGCCGACACCGTCGATGTCGTCTTCATCGACGCGGACAAGATGAACTATCCCGCCTACTACCGGGCGTCGGTCCCGCTGCTGCGAACCGGCGGCCTGCTGGTGGTCGACAACGTGCTCCTGGACGGGTACGTCCTGGACCCGGAGCTGGCCGACGCCGGGCTGCCGCGCCGGTGCGCCGCAACACTGCGCGCCTTCAACGCCGACCTCGCCGCCGACGACCGGTTGGACGTGGTGATGCTGCCGATCGCCGACGGTCTGACCATCGCCCGGAAGAGATAGACCGCCAGCGCATTTCGAGAGAAGCATCCTGCGCCTGCTGGATGTGACGATGACCCAGTGGCATGGGAGGAAACCTAATGACTGCGTTTGGTACGCCGCCATTCGACGTCGGTCAGGTCGTGACCTCCTTTGCGCAGGACGGTTTCTGGCTGCTGGACCGTCTGGCACCGGGTACCGCCACGCACCGGATCTACCGCGCCTACCAGGTTTCCGGCCCGCTTGACCTCCAAGCGCTGCGGGCGGCCTGGCGTACGGTGGTGGACCGGCACGATGTGCTGCGGACCACGCTCGTCGAGGCCGGCGGCGAGCTGATGCAGCGGGTGGCCGCCAGGTCCAGCCCTTCGGTGTCGTTTGTCGACCTCGGCCACGTCTCCCCAGCGGACCGCGACGCACACGCCGACCGGTTGTCCGCTCGGGCGGCGGCCGAGTCGATCGATCTCGCCGTCGGCCCCCTGGCCCGGCTGACGGTGTTCCGGTTGACCACTGTGGACCATCGCGTCGTGTTGGTTGTGCACCGAGCGGCGGCCGACGACAGCTCGGTGTCGATCCTGCTCCAGGAGCTGTCCACGTACTACGCCCGGGCGGTGCGGCCGGCAGGCGACGTTCCCGCGCTCTCGGACCGGCCGGCGCAGTACGCCGACTACGCCCGATGGCAGCGCGGACAGGAGACCGAGCCGGCCTTCCAGCGCCTGCTGGGCTGGTGGACCTCGGCGTTGCGGCCACTCCCGCCACCGCTGGTACTGCCGGTCGACCGGGACTGCCGCGCCGCCGCGCCGGGGCGGGTCGACGTCGTCGGGTTCGACTGGGGCGAGGGCCTCGGCCGGCAGCTGGCCGCGCTGTGCCGAGCGGAACACACGACACCCTTGGCCGTGATGCTCGCGGCGTTCTGGTCGCTGCTGCACCGGTACAGCGGCGAGGGCCGGGTGGCCGTTGGCGCGCCGGTGGCGGTACGACCCGCGCAGTTCGCTGACGTCGTCGGTCCATGCGAGAACGTCCTGATGCTGTGCGGGGACCTGGTGGGGTCGGTGACGTTCCGGGAGCTGGTCCGGCAGGCGACACGCACGACGCGCGAGGCGCTCGACCATCGAGGGCTGCCCTTCGTCCATCTGGTGCGAGCCCTCAACCCGGCTCGCGAGCCGGGCCGCATCCCGTTGTGCGACGCCATGCTGGACGTCCGCGAGGAACCGGAGGTCGAGCTCAGCCTCGCCGGAGCCGGCGTCCGGCGATGCGAGCTCGACAGGGGCTTCGCGCCGGCCCGTCTCATGCTGACCGTGCATCGGCTCACGCCGTCGGTCGCCGGACGCCTGGAGTACCGCCGTGAGGAGCTCGACCGGGAGACGGTGGTGGCCGTGCTCGACCAGCTGCGCACGCTGCTGGCCGCGGGCCTCGCAGCGCCCGACACACCATCCGACGAGCTGCCCTTGGACAGCCCGCAGCGCGCTCGCGAGGCGGCTCGTGCGGCGGGCGAGACCGCAGCCGGGGCGGTCGTCGTCGAGCTGGTACACCAGACGGTGCGCAGGCGCGCCGAGCAGACGCCGGCCGCCGAGGCGGTCGCCTCGGCCAGCGGCACCGTCACCTATGGGCAGCTGGAACGGGGTGCGGCACTGGTCGCCGCCTACCTGGCCGGGCTCGGCGCCAACGGCTCGGCCGTCGCGATCCGGATGAACCCTGGGCCGCGCCAGGTCGCCGTCTCGCTGGGGGCGCTGCATGCCGGCGCCCACATCGTCTGGTTCGGTACGGGCGATGCCGGTGAGCGGGGCCGGACCGTCCTCGCGGAGCTGCGGCCGGCGTGCCTGGTGCTGGAGGGGGATCCGGCCCGCGACGACCTCGCTCGCTGGTACCGCGACGAGCTCGGCGGGATGGTCGTCGACGTCACGGCGCTGGATCTGGACACCGCGTTCGACAGCGCAGGCGTACTGCCGCCGGCCGGCGACCCGATCGGGCTGGACCAGACGGCGTACGTCGCCTACACCTCCGGCTCGACCGGCAAGCCGAAGGGCATCGCCCAGTCCCACGGCGCGTTCGCACAGTTCGTCAGCTGGATGGCTGGTGTGTTCCAGCTCGGGCCGGGCTCGCGGGTGGCGCAGTGGGCGGCGCCGGAACACGACCCCGCGCTGTGCGAGGTGTTCGCGACGCTGGTCTCGGGCGGAACGCTATGTCCCGTACCGGACCGCATCAGGGCACATCCCGAGAAGCTGGTGGGCTGGCTCGCCCAGGAGCGGATCACCTTCCTGCAGACCGTTCCCAGCTTCGCGCGGGAGCTGCTGAAAGCCATCGATGGCACCGGCGCGGCCGGGCGGCTCGGTGCGCTCGACCGCATCGTGTTGATGGGCGAGGCGCTACCGGCGGACCTCGCCAACGGTCTGCGTGCCGCGCTGCCCCACATCCGGCTGGCGAACATCTACGGCCCGACCGAGACGATCGCGGCCACCTGGTACGAGATAACCGACGACGTGGTCGGGACCGTGCCCATCGGCCGGTCGATTCCGGGGCGGCAGGTACTCGTGCTGGACGAGCGGGATCGCCCCTGCCCGACCGGGTTCACCGGCGAGATCGTCATCCGCAGCCGGCACGTCGCTCCGGGCTATGTCGGCGACCGTACCGCGGGCGACGCGTTTCGTCTGGTGTCCGGTTACGCGCCCGGCGAGGCGGACGGCGTCCGGTGCTACCGCACGGGCGATCTGGCACGCCGGCGTTGGGACGGGCTGCTGGAGTTTCGCGGGCGGCGCGACCTCCAGGTCAAGCTCTACGGCACGCGGGTGGAGCTGGCCGAGGTGGAGGCCGCGTTGGCCGAGCACGACTCGGTCGCGGAGTGCGTGGTGGTTCCGCTCACGGACCGGGATGGGCTGGTGGTCCGGTTGGTGGCCTACGTCGTGCCCCGGCGTACCTCACCGGGTGGCGCGGTCGCGGGCCCCGAGGCGTGGCGCGGCCATCTGCGCCGCCGGTTCGGCGCGTCAATGACGCTCGTCTCGTTCGAGACGCTGAGCGGCCGGTTGCCCCGCAACATCGGGGGCAAGGTGGACCGGCACCGGCTGCCGGCGCCGCGTGCGGTGCTCGCCCAGGTGACGAGGGCGCCGTGGACCTGGGTTGAGGAGGCCATGGCCGAAATCTGGTCGCAGCTGCTGGGCGTTCATCGGGTCGAGGCAGACGAGACGTTCTTCGCCGCGGGTGGGCATTCCCTGCTGGTTCCGCGCCTCGTCGACCGGATCCGCCAGCGGTTCGGCGTCGAGATCCCGCTCCGGGAGTGCTTCGCGCACAGCACGCTTGCCGGCATGTCCGCGCTCGTCTCGGCGGCGTGCGCCGAACGAGCGACGCCGGCCGTGGAACGAGTCGCGGCGCAGGTGGGATCGACAGGCGTGGATCTGGTACCGAGGCGATGATGGGGTGAGAGAGTTGACTAAGGTCGTAGATGAACGGTCCGTTGTCGTTGACGGCGAGACCCTGGACATCGCCGGCGTCCGGCGCGTGGCGGAAGAGCGGGCGCGGTGCGAGGTAGCACCGTCCGCCCTGGAGAAGGCGGCCAAGAGCAGGATCCTGTTCGAGGACATCGTCCGGCAGGACATTCCCGTTTACGGTGTCACCACCGGCTACGGCGAGATGATCTACATGCTGGTCGACCCTTCGAACGAGGTCGAGCTGCAGACGAACCTGGTTCGTAGCCACAGCGCCGGCGTCGGTCCGCTGTTCGCGGAGGATGAGGCGCGGGCGATCGTCACCGCGCGGCTGAACGCGCTCGCGAAAGGACATTCGGCGGTCCGACCCGAAGTCCTCGAACGCCTCGCGCTCTACCTCAACCTGGGCATCACACCGGCGATCCCCGAGCTCGGCTCGCTCGGCGCTAGCGGCGATCTGGCGCCGCTGTCGCACGTCGCCAGCACGGTCATCGGCGAGGGGTACCTGCTGCGCGACGGTGCCCGCGTGGAGACCGGGCCGGTGCTGCGCGAGCTCGGCATCGAGCCGATGGAGCTGCGGTTCAAGGAAGGGCTCGCCCTGATCAACGGCACGTCGGCGATGACCGGCCTGGGTAGCCTGGTCGTCGGCCGCGCCGCGAACCAGGTGCGGCAGGCGGAGATCTGCACCGCCCTGGTTCTGGAGGCTCTGCGGGCATCGACAAGCCCGTTCCTGGCCGAAGGGCACGACATCGCCCGTCCGCATCCCGGGCAGGTCGACAGCGCCGCCAACATGCGGGCGTTGCTGCGGGGGAGCGAGCTCGTCGTGGAGCACGCGCAGCTGCGCCACGAGCTGCAGCAGGGCAAGCAGGCCGGCACGAGCGTGCAGCGCACGAACGTCTACATGCAGAAGGCGTACTCCCTACGGGCCATCCCACAGGTGCTCGGCGGCGTCCGGGACACCCTGTACCACGCGAGCGACCGGCTCAACACCGAGCTGAACTCCGCCAACGACAACCCGCTCTTCTTCGAGGGTCAGGAGATCTTCCACGGCGCCAACTTCCACGGTCAGCCGATCGCGTTCGTGATGGACTTCGTCACCATCGCGCTCACCCAGCTTGGTGTGCTGTCCGAGCGGCAGACCAACCGGCTGCTGAACCGGCACCTGTCCTACGGGCTGCCGGAGTTTCTGGTGCTGGGCGATCCCGGCCTCAACAGCGGCTTCGCCGGTGCGCAGTACCCGGCGACGGCATTGGTGGCGGAGAACCGGACCATCGGGCCGGCGAGCACGCAGAGCGTGCCGTCCAACGGGGACAACCAGGACATCGTCAGCATGGGCCTGATCGCCGCCCGCAACGCCCGCCGGGTCCTCCAGAACAACGACAAGATTCTCGCGGTGGAGTACCTGGCAGCCGCCCAGGCGGTCGACATCGCGGGCCGGCGGGACGGGTTGGGTCCGGCAGCGAGCGCGGCCTACGAGGTGGTCCGGTCGCTGGCGCCGACGGTGACGCGGGACCGCTACATGGCAGACGACATTGAAGCTGTGGCTGCGGCGCTGTCGCGGGGCGACGTCCTTGCCGCGGTCGCGCAGACCGGGACCGAGTTGCGTTGACTGCCGATCGTGCGCGATCGCGAGGCGATGAAGGAGGACCGAACGTGAGCACCCAGACGGACGTCGAGCGCGACGTCGTGGTCGTGGGCGGCGGGCCCTGCGGTTCGACCGTGTCCACGCTTGTGGCCATGCAGGGTCACCGGGTTCTGTTGCTGGAAAAGGAGAAGTTCCCGCGCTACCAGATCGGGGAGTCGCTGCTGCCGGCGACCATCCACGGGATCTGCAAGATCCTTGGTGTCTCCGAGGACCTGGAGCGGGCCGGCTTCACGGTCAAGCGCGGCGGTACCTTCCGGTGGGGGAGCAACCCGAAGCCGTGGGAGTTCTCGTTCGCACTGTCGCCGAAGTTCGCCGACGGGGCGTCAACGGCGTACCAGGTGGAGCGGATGCGGTTCGACCAGATCCTGCTCGACAACGCCCGGCGCAAGGGCGTCGAGGTGGTCGAGCAGGCGTCGGTCGTCGACATCATCGAAGACGGCGACCGGGTATGCGGGGTCTCGTTCGTTGACGCCTCCGGCGTGCGGCACGAGGTCCGAAGCAGGTATGTGGTCGACGCCTCCGGCAACAAGAGCCGCATCCACGGCCGAGTCGGTGGGCAGCGGCGGTACTCGGAGTTCTTCCGCAACCTCGCGCTGTTCGGCTACTTCGAGGGTGGCAAGCGGATGCCACCACCCAACCAGGGCAACATCCTCGGCGTGGCCTTCGAGTCAGGCTGGTTCTGGTACATCCCGCTCACCCCGGACCTGACGAGCGTCGGCGCGGTGCTGCTTCCCGAGGAGCTCGACCGCGCCCAGGGCGATCGGGAGAAGGCGCTGATGGAGCTGATCCAGGAGTGCCCGATGATCGCCGACTACCTCGCCGACGCTCGCCGGGTCACCGAAGGACCCTACGGTGAGATCAGGGTGCGCAAGGACTACTCCTACATCCAGGAGAAGTTCTGGCGGCCGGGCATGGTCGTGGTCGGCGATGCCGCCTGCTTCATCGATCCGGTGTTCTCGCAGGGCGTGCACCTGGCGACCTATGGCGCGCTGCTGGCCGCGCGCTCCCTCAACACCGCGTTGAGCAACGGGGCCGACGAGACGACGTCCTTTGACGAGTTCGAGACCCGCTACCGCATGGAGTACGCCCGGTTCCACGACTTCCTGGTCGCGTTCTACGACATGCATCAGGACGAGAGCTCCTACTTCTGGAAGGCGAAGAAGGTCATCAACAGCGCGGCCCCGGCCCTGGAGTCCTTCGTTGAGCTGGTCGGCGGCGGCGCCTCGAACGAGATCGCGCTGGTCGACGCCGACACCTACGCCAAACGGCGGGCGGCCGCCTTCCAGGAGCTGTCCAGCATCGTGGAGCGGCGGGCACGTGGGGAGATCGAGAACCACGAGCTGTTGAAGGCGTCGCTGATCAGGTCGGTGGCCAAGGAGGGCCACCGGATTCAAATTCAGGCGGCGGTCGGCGAGAACGTCGACGGGCAGGTACCGGTACGGCTGGGCGGCCTCGTGCCGTCGGCCGACGGTCTGCATTGGACGGTGCCGGCCAAGCAGCTGGTAGCTGAAAGGATGTCTCCAGCAGGACTTCCTGCGCATGATGGACAGTGGCAGTGAGTCGGGGCCGTTCGGTCCCCGGTACACCATCGTCGCCGGCTGGCGCGTCCTCGGTGAGATCGACGTGGACACGGTACGCCGGGCCGCCGAGGACGTCGTTGCCCGGCATGAGACGCTCCGTACCCGCATCGTCCTCGACGACGGCGACCCGTACCAGCACGTCCTTCCCCCCAGCCCACCGGAGGTCCTGATCAGAGACCTCACCGAGCAGGGCCGTGGAGACCGGGACCTCGCCGTCGAGGAGCTCCTCAACGACATCGAGTCCGGTGTTTCGGTCCCGAACGAGACGCCGCGGGTGAAGGTCGCGCTGGGCCGGTTCGACCACCGGGACTCGGTGCTGGTCTTCGTGGCGCATCACACCGTGGTGGACGGGGCGTCGGTACACGTGCTCATGCGGGACTTCGCCGCCTGCTACGCGGCCCGCCGCGAGCGCCGGGCGCCGGATCTTCCGCAGGTCCGCCAGTACCGGGAGTACGTGGCTTGGCAGCAGGCGGCCGCGTCCGGGGCCGAGGTGACCGCGGCGCGCGAGTTCTGGCGGGACTACCTGCGCGGCGCGCGCATGCTTCCCGTACCGACGGACCGGCCGCGCAGCGAAGGCGGCTACGTCACCGGCTGGCACCGCTTCATGCTGGACGACGAGCTCCGGCTGGCCACGCTGGCGACGGCCAAGCACACCCGTAGCTCGCCGTTCATGGTGTTGACGGCGGCCTTCCTGACCCTCATGCGGGAGCGCACCGGCGAAACCGACCTCGTCGTACCGACGCTGATGTCCGGCCGGTATCCGGGCTGGACCCAGCCGATGGTCGGCGTGTTCTACAACTTCATGCCGCTGCGCTTCGACATCACGGGATGCACCAGCTTTGACGAGGTGGTGGCGAAGGTACGCGCGAGCTGCCTCGCGGCGTACCCGCACGAGCTGCCGTTCTTGCAGCTCGCGCAGGAGGCGCCCGAGCTGATGGCGTCGGTCGCGACGCCCAATACCGCCGCCATCGCGTTCCAGGTCATCCAGCACCCGGCACCGCAGGGCGGCGAGCAGGTCGGGGATCTGCGGTACGTGGCGATCCGCCGGCGTGTGGTCTCCACGCCCGTCGGTTCGCAGATCCCGGACGGGATCCTGGCAGAGCTGGACCTGCACCCCGAGGGCGGGATGTTCGGCAAGGTGGCCTACGTCAAGAGCCTGTTCGACGAGGGCACGATCACTGGGATGATGGCCGAGCTCGAGCGGGTCCTGCGGGACACCGTCGGCCGCGTGGCCTGACGTCGACCAAAAGCTACGGGGCCTCCGTTACGGAGGCCCCGTAGCTTGTGCCTGACCGCGTCACCGCAACGGACGCGCGAAGGACCTGATGTCCGTCACGAGGGACTCGGGCTGCTCCAGAGCGGCGAAGTGGCCGCCGCGGTCGAGCTCGGTCCACTGCGTGATCGCTGGCAGGTCGCGCTCAGCGAGCTTGCGGATGGGGAGAAGGATGTCGTGCGGGAAGACCGCGACGCCGACGGGAACGGTGACCGGCGGCGGCTGGGCCCCACCTCCCGTGGCGATCTGGCGAAGGCTTTCCGCGTCTTCGTAGTACAGCTGAGCCGACGATCCGGCGGTCGCCGTCAACCAGTAGGTCGTCACGATTGTGAGCAACAGGTCGCGGTCGACGGCGTCCTCGGGAACCGTCGCCGAGTCGGTCCACTCCCGGAACTTCTCGACGATCCATGCCAGCTGCCCGACCGGCGAGTCGGTCAGGCCGTACGAGAGCGTCTGCGGGCGGGTCGACTGGAGCTTCATATAGGCGGACAGCTCGGTGTCGAACCGCGAGAGCTGCCCGAGGCGTGCCAGGTCGGTCTCGCTCAGGTCGGCGAGCTCCGCCGGGTCGCCGGAAGGGAACGTCAGGAGCATGTTGACGTGTACCCCGATGACGTGTTCGGGGTCGATCCGGCCCAGCGCGAGCGAGATCACCGAGCCGGCGTCGCCGCCCTGCGCGAAGTAGCGGTCGTAGCCGAGGCGGCGCATCAGCTCGGCCCAGGCCTCAGCCACCCGTTGGGTGCCCCAGCCGGTGCTGCCGTGCGGCCCGGAGAACCCGAACCCGGGGATCGATGGGATCACCAGGTGGAACGCGTCGGCCGGGTCGCCGCCGTGGCTGCGAGGGTTGTGCAGCGGCCCGATGATGTCGAGGAACTCCGCAACGCCGCCAGGCCAGCCGTGGGTGATCAGCAACGGGCGGGCGCTTGGCTCCGGCGAGCGCACGTGGAGGAAGTGGACGTTCACTCCGTCGATCTCGGTGACGAACTGCGGGTACGTGTTCAGCCGCGCCTCTGCCTTGCGCCAGTCGTAGGCGGTGCGCCAGTACTCCGCGAGCTCCTTGAGGTAGCCGAGCGGCACGCCGCGCGCCCAGCCGACGCCGGGCAGCTCATCCGGCCACCGGGTGTCCGCCAGCCGGCGTTGTAGGTCGTCGAGGTCTGCCTGCGGAATGTCGATTCGATAGGGACGCATGTCAGGACCCCATTCGTCAGAGGAGTTTGCCCCATGCTCGTTATCCACCGGCGACGACGCATCTCCTCGCGTGCGCAGGCGCATCTCCTCGCGTGCGCAGTTGACCCGGCACCCCCTTTCGCAATCCAGGAGATGCCTGGGAGATGGCCAGATACGACGATACGACAGCGACGATCGATAGGGAGGCACCTGTGATGGGTAACCACATCGGAGACCGCGCAGTCGTGCTTGGTGGCGGTATAGCGGGTCTGTTGACCGCGCGGGTGCTTGCCGAGGCATACGCAGAGGTCGTGCTGGTGGACCGCGACGAGCTGACCGGGGTGCGCGGTCCGCGACGCGGCGTCCCGCACGGACGCCACGCGCATGCGCTTCTCGCCCACGGCCAACAGATTCTCGAAGAGCTGTTCCCCGGACTGCTGGCAGAGCTGATCGCGGCGGGTGTACCGGTCGGCGACCTGGCCGGCAACCTTCGTTGGTACTTCAACGGCCGCAGGCTGCAGTCGGCGGAATGCGGGCTGCTCAGCGTCTCGGCCACCCGTCCGGTTCTGGAGGCGCACGTCCGCGCCCGGGTGAGCGGGCTGCGCAACGTGACGTTCCTAGAGCGGCACACGATCCGTGCCTTGCGGGCGACACCGGATCATAGCCGGGTCACCGGCGTACGGGTCCTTCGCGACAACGACGGCGCCGAGGTGATGCTCGATGCCGACCTGGTCGTGGATGCGACGGGTCGTGGCTCGCGAACCCCGGCGTGGTTGGAGGAGCTCGGCTACGCCCGTCCGGACGAAGATCGGGTGAAGGTCGACCTCGCGTACACCACCCGGCACTACCGGCTGGGCAGCGACCCCTACGGGACCGACCTGTCGATCAACCCGGTCGCCTCGCCGGCGAACCCGCGCGGCGCCTTCTTCCCGAAGCTGGACGACGGCAGCTCGCAGCTGTCGCTCACCGGGCTTCTCGGGGACCACCCGCCGACCGACCCGGAGGGCTTTCTCGCGTACGTGAAGACGCTTTCCGCCCCGGAGATCTACGAGGCGGTGCGCGACGCCGAGCCGCTCGATGACCCGGTGACGTTCCGGTTCCCGGCCAGCGTGCGCCGGCGGTACGAGCGGCTCCGCCGCTTCCCGGACGGGCTGCTGGTCATCGGCGATGGCGTGTGCAGCTTCAACCCCGTGTACGGACAAGGCATGACGGTGGCGGCAGCGCAGGCGATGGCGCTGCGGGAGCTGCTGGATCGCGGGGGCGAACCGCGACCGCACAGGTTCTTCCGGAAGATCTCACCAATCATCAACCCGCCGTGGGACATCTCGGCCGGCGGAGACCTGGCGTTCCCTGGCGTCGAAGGGCCGCGGACCCTCAAGGTCCGCATGGGCAACGCCTACATCTCCCGGTTGCATGCCGCCGCCACGCGCGACGGGAGTGTCTCCGCGGCGTTCTTCCGGGTGGCCGGGCTGGTCGATCCCCCGCAGGCGCTCATGCGTCCAGGCCTGGTCCTTCGCGTGCTGCGCAAGTCCAAAGGGCAGGCGGCCGCTGTCCCCGCCCCCGTGGAAACTGCGGACGAGGCGGCGCGCCAGCCGGTCTGACCGCGCCCGCACTGTTGGTTGTTGTCTCCTGACGGAGTCGAATGCGCACGGGACGAGAAATTTCACTGCCGGCGGAAGAGGAGAACAGTGATGGTTGACTCGCATGACGACAATACGCCTGACGACGGTCCGCCCGTCGAAACCAAGATAACCCGGCGCGGCTTCGGAAAGGCCACGCTCGGCGTCGCGGCAGTCGCCGGCGGGCTGGGTGTGAGCGGTGCCGCCGAGCTCATCGACGAGGCGCCGGCGGCGGCGGCCACCGGCGCCACCGGGCGGCTGGTCCTTGGCATCTGGGAGGCGAGAAGCCTCAACGGTACCGGCAACAACAAACAACACCCCGACTGGGGAGCGGCCAACACGATCTACCCCCGGATGGCGCCGGCGGCCTATGTGGACGGTGTCGCCGAGTCGCCGACCGGACCCAACGCCCGCTACGTCAGCAACCGCATCTTCAACGACACGAACGTGACCCTGTACTCGCCGCGCAACGTCAGCACCTGGGGCTTCGTCTGGGGACAGTTCCTCGACCACTCGTTCGCGCTGCGGCTTGGGCGGCGGCAGACCGGTGAGGATG
>WNFV01001291.1_pt1 | contig 34406 bp, 36 predicted proteins | sample 5400101 | NCBI WGS metagenome assembly WNFV01 (sample SAMN13153361, study PRJNA577476) | soil metagenome | isolation source: 115 cm soil or saprolite under grassland replicate 1 | place: USA:California | collected 2016-06-15 | reverse complement strand
CCGTGGTGACCAAGCTGCTCGTCGCGGTCGAGCCGGACCGCGCCTACTTCGGGCAGAAGGACGCTCAGCAGGTCGCGGTGGTCAAGCGTCTGGCGCGCGACCTCGATCTCGGCGTCGACATCAGAGTCGTGCCGACGGTTCGCGAACCGGACGGCCTGGCGTTGAGCTCGCGCAACGCCTACCTCAACCAGGATGAGCGAAAAGCGGCCGCAAGCATCAGCGCGGCGCTTCGCGAGGCAGCGGAGGCTTACGCGTCAGGGGAGCGCGACCCCATCAGGCTGCGGTCGCGGATCGCGGCCCGCGTGAGCCTTGAGCCCAGGATCCAGCTCGAGTACGCGGAGCTCGTCGACCCGGCTACTTTTGAGAAGCCCGGAACGCTGGCGGTGGTGGCCGCGCGAATTGGAAAAACGAGATTGATCGACAACCACGACCTCGCCAAACCGTTCCCCGGTTAGCGATCTTTGGTGCGGTACAATTGACGCTCGTTTTGGCGGAGGCCGTTTTGACGACCAAGACCACATCAATAACTTCCAGGGGGTTCGTAATTTGGGTACTGAGTCCGGTGCCGTCCTGACCGAAGACAAGGAGGGAACCGACCAGGATTCATCGGCAGCGATGACCATGGAGGACTACCTCCACTACGAGGAGGAGGCCTTCAAGACCCCCAACCACGGGGACATCGTGGATGGGATCGTGGTACGAGTCGACCCGGACGAGGTCCTCGTCGACATCGGCGCCAAGGCAGAGGGTGTGATCTCGAGCAAGGAGCTCGGGCTGCGCGGGGAGATGGACCCCGCCGGCCTCGAGCCCGGAGACCAGATCAAGGTCTACGTCCTCCAGCCTGAGAACGAGGAAGGCAACGTGGTTCTGAGCCTGCGCCGCGCGCGGGCCGAGACGACCTGGCTTGTGGCGGCGGAGAAGCAGTCGGACGGGACGGTGATCGACGCCGACGTGCGCGAGCAGAACAAGGGCGGGCTGATCGTCAACATCCTCGGCCTGCGCGGATTCCTGCCCTCCAGCCAGGTCGCCCGCGCGCACGCAGGGAGTCTCGAATCGCTGGTCGGCCGGCGGATCCCGGTCAAGATCCTCGAGGTCAACCGCAAGCGCAACCGGCTGATCGTCAGCCAGAAGGCGGCGGAGGACGAGGACCGCGCGCGCAAGCGCGAGGAGCTGTTCAGCCGGCTGCAGACGGGCACCACGGTCAAGGGGACTGTGTCAGGGATCACGAGCTACGGCGCCTTCGTCGACATCGGCGGCGCGGACGGCCTGATCCACATCTCCGAGCTGTCGTGGGACCGGGTCTCCAAGGTCACCGACGTGCTCCAGCTGGGCGAGGAGGTCACGGTGAAGGTGATCAAGCTCGACCCGGAGCAGACTCGCATCTCGCTCTCGCTCCGCCAGCTGCAGCAGGACCCCTGGGAGCGCCTCGTGCAGTCGATGCCCGTCGGCTCGATCGTTGAGGGCCAGGTCACCAAGACCAAGAAGTACGGCGCCTTCCTCCAGATCATGCCGGGCATCGAGGGCTTGCTGCACATCTCGGAGCTCTCGTGGGACCACGTGGAGCGGACCGAGGACGTGCTCAAGGTCGGTGAGACCGTCCAGGTCAAGGTGATCGGGATCGACACCGCGCGGCGGAGGATCTCGCTGAGCCTGAAGCAGCTTTCGGCGCCGCCTGCGGCCATGGCCGGCGCCCGGCCGGAGCGGCACGACTACCCGATGGAAGAGGAGGAGTAGCCAGCTCCCGGTTCGCGCTAGCCGCCCAAGGCCCGGAGGCGCTGCTTCGCCGGGGTGTAGAAGGGGTCGACCTGCAGCGCCCGCTCGTACGCCCGCCGTGCCTCGTCGCGGCGCCCGAGCTGCGCCTCGCGGTCGCCCAGCTCCACGTACAGTCCGGGCTCGGTCTCGCCCAGGTCGGCGGCGTGCCGGAGCTCGGCCACGCCCCCGGCGAGGTCGTCCCGGGCGACGAGGCCCTGGCCCAGCGCCCAGTGGTACTGGGCCTGCAGCGGGTCGATCCGGACCGCCAGGTCGGCGCGGCCGTGGACGTACCAGACGTCGGCGAGGACAGGAAAGACGGCGAAGACGATCGCCGCGAAGACCAGCACGAGCGCTGCCGCAGGTTGCCAGACCGTCGCCCCCCTCCGGCCCGGCGCTTCGCGCGGGGCCACCTCCCCCGGCGAGCGGGGGAGGGAAGCCGACCACAGCGTTCCCGCCAGTAGCCAGAACACCCCCGTGGCCGGCGCCCAGTCGAAGTTGAAGAAGACCCAGACGCTGTACCCAGCCAGGGCCGCGACGAGTCCCGGTACCCTCGGTTCCGACCTCCCTCGCCACCCCTGGCGGGCCAGCACCACGAGGACCCAGCCGAGGGCGGCCAGGCCGAGGATGCCCTGGGTGGCCGCGATCTCGAGCACTCCCGAGTGCACGCGGTCGAACGTGACCAGCCCTGCGTAGTCGCGGCTGAGAAACTGGCCGAACGCCAGCCCGGTCGCGTCCTCGCCCCAGCCGGTCAGGGGGCGTGCCGCGATCATCTTCAGTCCGTCGGCCCAGAGGTTCAGGCGGAGCTCCGGCGGGTCGTCGTTGAGCGCCCGGAGAGGGGAGAACAGGACGAACGCAACAGCCCCGAGGAGCGCCGCTCCCGACAGGGCGCCGACCGGAAGCCTGGCCCGGGTGGGCACCGAAAGCGTCAACCAGACCGCGCACCCAGCCACCAGGCCCAGCGCGCCGCTACGGGAGGTCGTGACAACGAGGCCCGCCAGGAGGATCACGATCGCCGTCGCCCACGCCCCGGTGAGGTAGGTGCCGCGCCGGCCGCGGTCGATGGCGATCGGGACGGCCATCACGATGAGCGCCGCCAGCAGGTTGGCGTTGCCAAGGTCGCCGTCCGGCCGGAACGGGACGTGCATGAACCACTGGAGCCAGGCTTTGAAGGCGACCACGGTGGTGCCGATCACGAAGGCCGCGCCGACCAGGTCGCGCTGCAGGTTGGTGCGAAGCAGCCAGACGGCGGACACGGCGAGGCCGATGTAGGCGAGACGCATCGGGAGCGACTCGTACCGTGTGTACGACCCGGCGATGCTGAGCGGCCAGGAGACGGAGAAGGCGAGGGCGAGCAGGGCGGCGGCGCCCGCCGCCCCGAGCGGCCAGCCGAGGGCGCCCAGAGCCGGGCGGCGCGCCGCCAGAAGCGCCAGTCCGGTGCCAAGGCAGGCCCCGGCGATCACGATCGACGCACGAGGAAGGATGAAGGAGTCCGCGATGGGTAGGGATGTGACGGGCAGCGCCAGGGCGACCACGGCAGGGATGAACCCACCGATCCGTTCGAGAAGGCGTTTCACCGCGCCTAACTCTTAACTGAAATCGAGTGGCTGAGTTGGACGTTATATTAGGTGCAGGTACCAACCGGTACCAATGAAGCGTTGAGGAGGTGCTGGCCCCACCTTGTAGTCGTAGAGAGAGTCCAGGAGGAAAGGGATCTTGTATCCGTTTGAACGATTCACTGAGCGGGCCAAGAAGGTTCTGACGCTCGCCCAAGAAGAAGCAGAACGATCGCACCACAGCTATATCGGCACTGAGCACCTGCTCCTGGGACTCCTGCGCGAAGGTGAAGGCCTCGCCGCCAAGGTCCTCAACAACCTCGGCGTAGAGATCGGCAAGGTCCGGCAGACCATCGAGTCTGTCCTCGGGCGCAACGAGCGCATCATCATCCAGCAGATCATTCCAACCTCGCGCGTCAAGAAGGTGATCGAGATCTCCTTCGAAGAGGCGCGGCGCATGGGCCACAACTACGTCGGCACCGAGCACCTCCTGCTCGGCTTGCTCATCGAAGGCGAGGGCATCGCGGCGCACGTGCTCGAAGACCTTGGCGCCAACCTCGAGAAGGTCCGGACCGAGATCGAGCGCCTGCTTCACGACTCGAGCGCGGAGACCGAGGCCGAGCCCGCGCCGAAGAAACCGTCCAAGACGCCCCTACTCGACCAGTTCGGGCGCGACCTCACCGAGCTCGCGCGCCGCAATCAGCTGGACCCCGTCATCGGGCGGGAAACGGAGATCGAGCGCGTGATCCAGATCCTCAGCCGGCGCACGAAGAACAACCCGGCGCTGATCGGGGAGCCGGGTGTGGGCAAGACCGCGATCGCCGAAGGCCTCGCCCAGCAGATCAATTTCGGTAACGTGCCCGAGTCGCTGCAGCACAAGCGCGTGCTCACGCTCGACATGGGCGCGCTCGTCGCGGGCACCAAGTACCGCGGCGAGTTCGAAGAGCGCCTGAAGAAGATCCTCGACGAGATCCGCTCGAGCCGCGAGGTCGTGCTGTTCATCGACGAGCTGCACACCCTGGTCGGCGCGGGTGCCGCCGAGGGCGCCATCGATGCCGCCAACATCCTGAAACCCGCGCTCGCGCGCGGCGAGATCCAGTGCATCGGGGCAACGACCCTCAACGAGTACCGCAAGTACATCGAGAAAGACGCCGCCCTCGAGCGCCGGTTCCAGCCGGTCTACGTCGACCAGCCGACGCTCCACGAGACGATCGACATCCTGAACGGCGTCAAGTCGCTGTACGAGAAGCACCACCGAGTCGTGATCACCGACGCTGCCGTCCACTCGGCCGCGGTGCTCAGCGACCGCTACGTCAGCGACCGCGCACTACCCGACAAGGCGATCGACCTGATCGACGAGGCGTCAGCGCGCGTACGCATGAAGCTGACCACTACGCCCGAAGACCTGAAGGAGCTGCAAAAGGAGATCCGCCGCCAGAAGTCGGAGCAAGACGACTCCGTGAACAAGCAGGACTTCGAGGGCGCCGCGAGCGTTCGCGACCGGGTCAAGAAGCTGCAGGACAAGCTGGCGCTGAAGGAAGCCGCGTGGCGGGACAAGCTGGGCGAGACGGTGCCCGAGGTGGGCGAGGAAGACATCGCGCAGATCGTGGCGGCGTGGACCGGCGTCCCGGTCTCGCGCTTGGTGGAGGAAGAGAGCGCCCGGCTGCTGCGCATGGAGGACGAGATCCACAAGCGCATGGTCGGCCAGGACGAGGCGATCGTCACCGTCTCGCAGGCGGTGCGCCGCGCACGCGCCGGCCTCAAGAACCCGCGACGTCCGATCGGCTCGTTCATCTTCCTGGGACCCACCGGCATCGGCAAGACCGAGCTGGCGCGCGCCCTTGCCGAGTACCTCTTCGACTCCGAGGACGCGCTCATCAAGCTCGACATGTCGGAGTTCATGGAGCGCCACACGACCGCACGGTTGGTCGGCTCACCTCCCGGGTACGTTGGCTACGACGAGGGCGGCCAGCTGACCGAGGCGGTGCGGCGCCGGCCCTATTCGGTGATCCTTTTCGACGAGATCGAGAAGGCGCACCCCGAGGTCTTCAACATGCTGCTGCAGATCCTCGAGGACGGGCGCTTGAGCGACGCGAAGGGAAAGATCGTCAACTTCGCGAACACCGTGATCATCATGACTTCGAACCTCGGCATCCGCGACGTCAACTCGGCGGGCACCTCGCTTGGGTTCCAGCCTTCGGTCGTGGATGAGAAAGACGAGGTCGAGCGCCGGCACCAGAACACAAAGCAAAAGATCGACGACGAGCTCAAGCGGATGTTCCGACCCGAGTTCCTGAACCGCGTCGACGCGGTCGTCGTTTTCAAGAGCCTGACCACGCACCAGATCCGCGAGATCGTCGACCTGCAGCTGAACCGGCTCAGCAAGCACCTGGCCGAGCAGCAGATCACCATCGAGGTCACCGAGCCGGCGAAGGACTTGCTCGCGAAGGAGGGTTATGACCGGACCTACGGCGCGCGGCCACTGCGTCGCGTGATCACGAGCCGGATCGAAGACCAGCTCTCGGAGCACCTGCTGCGCGGCAAGATCGCGCGCGGTGACACGGTGCAGATCGACGTCGAGGGCGAGGACAACCTCAAGTTCACGCCCACCAAGCACACGAAGAAGGAGCCGGCGGCGACGGCTCCCGGACCGACCAAGCCGTAACCTCCATCCGGCCCCGGCGCTTCCCGCCGGGGCCACCTTCCCCGGCGAGCGGGGAAAGGGTTGGTGCTACTTCCTCAGCCAGTCGGCCAGGCGCTGCGACAGCCGGGCCGGGGTGGTCTGGCTCTTGATCATGTGATCGAGCGCTCCGAGCTTCACGCCACGCTCGACCAGCTCCTTCTCGTTCCAGTTCGAGAGGATGACCACCGGTATGCGCTCGGTAGCAGGGTCCGCGCGGAGCTCCTCCAGCACGCTCAACCCGTCGAGTTTCGGAAGCCGAATGTCCAAAAAGATGATGTCCGGGTGGGTAGTCCTTGCTTTTTCCAGAGCGACGAGGCCGTCTCCCGCGACCTCGACCGAGTACCCGTCGAGCTCCAGCTTCAGCCGGTACATCTGAGCTACCAGCGCGTCGTCCTCGACGAAGAGGACCCTTACGTCATCTGGATCCGGGTCCGCACGCTGGTTCAATTCCCATCCCTTCAATTCGTGCAACGCTTAGCCCGTGCCATTGAGACCGGACTTAACTGTGGATAAGTGAGCGCACCGGTCCCGCTCCGGCTGCGGCCGCTCGAGATCGGCGACCTGCTGGACGAGACCTTTCGCATGTACCGGCGGCACTTCATTTTGTTTGCCGGGATCTCGGTCATTCTCGCGATCCCCTCGGCCGCCTTGCTGGGAGTCATCTTCGGCTGGTTCTCGACCGTCATTGACCAAACCACCGGCGCGGCTGACCTGTGGCTCTTCCTCGCGGCTGCCGGCGCGACGGCATTGGTGAACCTGCTGATCATTCCGTTCACGTACGGGGCCGTGATTTTCGCGGCGTGCGAGTCGGCGATCGGCCGTCCGGTTACCGCCGGCAGCGTTTTCAGGGGAGTGTCGCGCCGCTACTTCCCGCTGCTGGGCTACTGGACGCTGTTCTTCATCACGCTGGGCCTCGCCGTGCTGCTGTGCGTCGCACCGGTTGCCCTCTGGCTGTGGGTGTTCGTCGGCTGGATCGCAGTCACGCCCGCGATGTTTGTCGAAAACATCGGCCTCGGGACGGCCATGGGGCGCAGCTGGAACCTGGTCAAGGGCCGCTGGTGGCGGACGTTCTTGATTCTTTTCCTGATGTACATCGTGTGGTACGTCGCCGGCATCGCACTGGGCGCGTTCATCCAGCTCGCCCAGTTTGTCCTGCTGATGGTTCTGTCGCCGGTGATCGCCACCGGAGTCGCGGTCGCCGCAAGCCAGCTGATCAGCGCGGTCCTGAACCCGGTGATGCAGATCCTGATCGTCCTCATCTACTTCGACCTGCGCGTGCGGCGCGAGGCGCTCGACCTCTTCCAGATGGCCTATCAGCTGTCCGCACGGCCCGCCTTGCCGTGACCAGGCTGGTCGCCCTGCTGGCGGCGATCGGGTGCCTCGCCCTGACAGCAATCACCGCCACCGCGGATGATTCAGAGCCGAGCTCCGAGTACACCGACGCCGTGCAGCGCGCGTACGACCTGATCCGGAGCGCGTCACCCCCGGACACCGGCCCGGCGACAGAGGCGGTCACCGTGCTCACCGATGGGACCGGGGCTTCGCAGCCGGAGATCATCGCCGACCTCAAGGCGCGACCGCCCCTGTATGACGACGCGCGAGCCAGGCTCAGCGCGTTGCTGGCGGCACTGCGGCAGCCTGTGTCGACATCAGACACGGCGGTGGCGCAACAGAAGCTGCACGAAGTGATGTCGATGAGCCGCTACGCCGCCTTGCACCGGCCTCCTTCGTTGATCGACCGCTTCACGGAGTGGCTCCAGGACCGGATCGACCAGTTCCTGCGCTTCCTGTTCGGGACCAGTGGAGGCGCGCAGCCGCCGGTGTGGTGGGTCTACGGGGCCGGTCTGGTGGTGATGGCAGCGGTCGTCTTCGTCCTTGCGCGCGCAGCGCGCGGCCGCTTCGGCCAGTCGCTCGGCGCCGCGCTCCCGCGTCCGCGTCCGCCGGCCGACTACTTCACCGAGGCCGACCGGCTGGCGGTCGCGGGCGACCTCGTCGGCGCGATCCGTGCCCTGTGCGCGGGAGTCGCCGCGACGCTCGCCGGCGAGCATTCGTGGGAGGGAAGCCCTCTCACCGTGCGCGAGATCTTTCAGCGCGCCCCGGATTACGAAAACCTCCGTCCCCTGCTTCTGCCATTCGAGGCGGCGGTATACGGCGGACGCGCTGTCGACCAGGCGACCTACGCCCGCGCGGCGCAGGTCGCCGCGCGGTTCCGCCCCCAGGCTCAGGTGGCTGCATGAGGCAGGCTCGCGGCTGGATCCTCACCGTGGCGGTCTCCCTGCTGGTCGCGGCCGCGCTCTACTTCGCGCAGCCGCACGCCGACTCTCCGGAGCACAGCACCAACAGCGATGCGGCCAACGGTGCATCGGCCGCGCTCCTCTTTGCGCAGGCCATGGGCCATCAGACGAGCCAGCTCGCGGGCTCCTTCGAGACGCCGTCGCCGTCCTCCGTCATGTTCGTCTTCACGCCGACGAGCCCCTACACCGCGAATGAGGCCGACGAGTTGCGCAACTGGGTCCGGGACGGCGGATTCCTGATCTTCGCGTCGGAGCAGGGCGACTCCGAGCTCGACCGATCGCTGGCTGTCAACCGGTTCGACGGTTACGCGGAAGGCGGGCGCTACTCGACCACCCCGGCCGTCGCCGGCGTGACCAGCGTCTCGGGTGGCTCTGCGGTCATGCCGCTGTCTCCTTCGCCCTCTCAGGTCACCTTCCTGCGCACCCCCAAGGGTTTTGCCGCCGGTTACATCGAGAGAATCGGCCTCGGGCAGGTCGTCGTCCTGGCCGACCCACTGGTCTTGTGCAATGGCTACCTCGAAAAGAGAGACAACGGGATCCTCCTGGCCGATCTCATCGCAGGGGCCGGCAACGGCGCGAGCGTCACGTTCGACGAGTACCACCACGGCCTGACGGTCAGCGACTTCGCCCCCCAGGCTTGGGTCACGACGCCGTGGGGCGCTGCGCTGCTGTGGCTGCTCGTGGCGGTGTTCTTCGGGCTCCTTCTACGCGGGCGCAGGTTCGGGCCGCTGATGGAGCGGCCCGCTGAGGTCGCGCGCTCGGACGCCGAGTGGTCGGCCGCCGTCGGCCAGCTACTCCGACGCTCGAGCGCGCGCGCGGTCACGCTGGGTCTGCTGGCAAACGCGACCGAGCGCGCTGTCGCGTCCTACAACGGGCTGCCGCTGCAGCCGCGCGAGCGCTTCTGGAATGCTCTCTGGGTGCGGGCACCGGAAGTAGCGAGCGAGCTGGCACAGGTCGAGGACACATTGCAGTCGGCGGCGGCCACCGAGCGAGACCTCCTCGAGGCGGCAGGACGGCTCCACCGAATCGCGCACCCGGTGGAAGAACGAACTCGCGGGGCCATGCGGTGACTGGCACGGCATCGGCCCCATCCGGCGGGCGACCTTCCCCGGCAAGCGGGGAAGGGAACGCAACGAGCTTCTTCGAGCGGTTCCGCGAACAGCTGGCGAAAGCGATTGTCGGCCAGGACGAGGCGATCCGCCTGTGTGCGATCGCGCTCATCGCGCAGGGGCACGTGCTGCTCGAGGGAGTGCCGGGCACCGGCAAGACTCTTCTCGCCAAGTCGATCGCGCGGGCACTGACGCTTGAGTACGGCCGCGTCCAGTTCACGCCTGACCTCATGCCGGCCGATATCCTCGGCACCTCGGTGTTCGACCTCGCCACGCGCACCTTCGCGCTGCGGCGGGGACCGATCTTCACGAACATCCTCCTCGCCGACGAGGTCAACCGCGCTCCCGCCAAGGTGCAGTCGGCGCTTCTCGAGGCGATGGAGGAGCGAGGGGTCACGCTCGAAGGGCAGCAGCTTCCGCTGCCGTCGCCATTCTTCGTGATGGCGACGCAGAACCCGATCGAGTACGAAGGGACCTATCCGCTGCCCGAGGCGCAGCAAGACCGATTCCTGTTCAAGGTGCGCCTCGACTACCCGGCGCCGGCCGACGAGATGGAGGTCCTGCGGCGGTGGGAGTCGGGGATCGAGCTGCGCGACCCTGTCAAGGCGGGGGTAGAGCCGGTCCTGGGCCAGGCCGACATCGACGGATGTCGGGCCGAGGTGGCGCGCGTCGTCATCGACGAAAAGATCCGCCGCTACGTGGTCGACCTTGCGGCGGCCACTCGCGCCGCGCCGGAGATCGCCCTCGGCGCGAGCACCCGCGCAGAGGTGCTGTTGATGCTCGGCGCGCGCGCGTACGCCGCGTTCGCGGGCCATGAGTTCGTGACGCCCGACCACGTGAAGGCACTGCTGGCACCGGCGTTTCGCCACCGTCTGATCCTGCGCCCGGAGGCGGAGGTGGCCGGCCAGACGCCGGACAGCGTGCTGGACGCCGTGGCCGGCCGGGTTGTGCCGCCGCGCTGAAATCCCTCGGCGGTCTGGCGCCCCAGCCGAAGCTCATCTGGGCGGTGGCCATCGGGGCCGGTCTGATTGCCCTCGCGGTAGCGTCCCCGGTGCTCGGTCTGGTGGCCGTCGTCTACCACGCCGGCCTCGTCATCATCGCCGCTCGCGACCTGGCGCTCGTGCCCGGCCGCTCCGGCTACGTCGTCAAGCGCACGGTGCCCGAACCGTTCTCACTCGGCGAGCCCGAGGAAGTCACGATCGAGGTCGAGAACCCTGCTGCCGCTGGGTTGTGGGCGAGGATCGCCGACCACGCCCCGGGCGGGTTGCGACCCGCACCCCGCGAGCTGCCCGGCCGCTTCGACGAGCGTGGGGTGGTCAAGCTCGGCTACCGCACTTACTCACCGCGCCGAGGCACGTACACCTTTGGGCCGGTGGACCTGCAGGTCTGGCGTGACGAGGGTTGGTGGCGGCGCCAGGTGCGGCTGCCGCTGCCCCAGCAGGTGGCGGTCTTTCCGAATGTGGTCGCCATCAAACGCATCCAGCTTTCGCTGCGGAGAGGCCTCCGCGCGATGGCCGGGATGCGCCGCGCCCGGCCGCCCGGCGCGTCGACCGCGTTCGCGGGCTTGCGCGACTACGTCCGCGGCGATGACGTGCGTCGAGTGAGCTGGACGGCGACCGCGCGCCGTGACCGGCCGGTGATGGTCGAGGTCGAGGCCGAACGCGGGCAGCAGGTGATCATCGCCGTCGATTGTGGTCGCCTGATGACCGCGCCCGCGGGTGACCTCGACAAGCTGGACCACGCCGTCAACGCGGCGCTGATGCTGGCGTGGGTCGCGCAGGCGTACGGAGATCGCGTCGGGATGATGACCTTCGACGACGACGTGACCGGTTTTATCAAGCCCGAGCGCGGCGCGGCACAGCTGCGGCGCATCACCGAGGCGCTCTACGCGGTCCGGCCGCAGTACGTCGAGCCCGACTTCGGCCACGCGATGACGCACCTTGCCCTACGCGTCGGCCGCCGCTCGATGGTCGTGATGCTGACCGACGTCCAGGACCCCGAGGCGTCGCGCGAGCTGGTGTCGCATGCCCTGCGGCTCGCGGCACGACACCTTGTGCTCGTGGTCGCGATGTCGGACCCGGCCGTGCTCAACGCGCGCGACGCTCCGATCGATTCCACCAACCGGGCCTACGAGTGGGCGGCGGCGGAGGAGTTCGTGGCCAGCAGGCGCGCAAGCTTCGAGTTGCTTCGCCGGGGAGGGGTGCTGGGCCTGGACGTGGTCGCGGGCAAATTGTCTCCGGCCCTGGTCGAGCGCTACCTTGAGTTGAAGGAGCGAGCACTTCTCTAGGAGCAGAGGGAACCTGACGCCGAGCGTCGTTTCGGCCGCAGTCGCGCCGCTAACTCCCTCCGGCCAGGTTCAGGTGCCGCGTGCCGCGGCCGGAGCAAGTACGGCTGCCAGAGGGGCGCCAGCCTTGCGTCCGGACAGCAGCAGATATCCGTAGAACAACACCCCCGTCGTCAGCCCCATCGCGAGCTTGACGGCAAAGGGCGCATTCGACGGCGAGAGGTTGCCCTCTATGGTGCCCGCGATGACCAGCAGCGGCGCGAGCCCGAGCAGGAGCGTGAACGCGCGCCTTGCGGCGAGCACCAAAGCGTCGGAGCGCTTGCGGTTGCCCGGGGAGATCAGCGCCCAGCCCATCATCAGGCCGCCGGCGCCCTGCGCCACGACGATCGACAGCTCGAGGACGCCGTGCGCGATCACGAAATCGAACAGCCCGCCTGCGATTCCATAAGCCTGCGTCAAGCCGAAGAGGCCGCCGAGATGAATGCCGTTGGTGATCATCACCCACATAACCGGCAGGCCAAACGCGACGCCCAGCGCGAACGCGACCATGGAGACATAGATGTTGTTGACCATGATCAGGCCCGCCACCTGGATCCGCTCGTCGGGTGGGATCTGCGTCCACAGCTCGCGACGATGGACGCGCTCGATGAGCTTGGGGTCGGCGATCGCGTAGGCCGCGTCGGGGTTCGCCAGCACCACGAAGAAGCTGACGATCGCAGGCACAAACAGTAGGGCGCCCGCGGCCAGAAGATAGGGCCAGGACGCGCGAAACGTCTGGGGCAGCGTTTCGACGTAGAAGCGGCGGATGCGTTTCCGGATCTCGCCGCCGCGACGGTAGACGACGCCGTGCCCGCGCGCGACCAGACCGTTCAGGTATCGATGCACGGGCTCGCCGGGCCAGTCGCGCTGAGCACGCGCGAGGTCGGCGGTTGCGCGCCGGTAGAGCGCGGCCATCGTGAGCACCTGCGCAGGGGTCAGCGCGTTCATGCGCCCTCCACCGGCGCGGGCGAGCAAGTCCTCGAGCCGGTTCCAGTCGTATCGCCTGATGGCGACGAAGTCCTCGGCCCTCATCCGCAGTCCCGGCATGAAAGGGGCACGAGGTGCAGGCGAAGATGGGCCGGTTGATCGCCAGCCCCTCCACCGCCACGGCGATAGGAGACGATGATGTGGGCCCCGAGCGGCGGACGATCGCCGTGGGCGCCGTCGCCGAATTTCACGTAGCCATCGGCGCTCACGGAGACGATGTAGTCGCCCTCCGGCAGGCCCTTGAAGAGCACGAACCCGCCGCCGTTCGTGCGGCCGCCATATACAGGGCCGATCACCACCGGGTGGTCGGGATCTCCCTCGATGAATGTCACCACCACGTCGGCGTCGACCACGGGCAAGTCGCTGATTGCGTCCGAGATCCGGACGTAGGCCGAGGGGAGATGGGCCGGCGCCACCGGCGAGCGCGCGTAGGCCGGCGTTGCAGCGATGAGCAGCGCGAGCTCTGCGATGCCAAGCGCTAGCGCGATTCGCTCCCTCCGCATGCGCCGCAGAATAGCTGAGAGATGCACGAACCCCTGCCTGACAGCGACCTCGTCGTCGCGACGCCCGAGCGGGTCTCTTTCGACTACCAGGTCGCCGGTGTTGCCACGCGCGGGATTGCCAACCTTCTCGACCTGCTGATCCTCATCGTCGTGCTCGCCGGCCTCTACCTCGCGGCGCTGGCGATCGACGCCGCCGGCGCAGGCACCGTCGCCGACCTGATGGCCATCATCGGCAGCTTCGTCGTCGTCTTCGGCTACTTCTGGGCGTGCGAGGCCTTCTGGCGAGGACAGACGGTAGGCAAAAGGGTGTTCCGATTGCGCGCGGTCGGCGACCGCGGTGAGCCGATGACGTTCATCCAGGCAGGCATCCGCAACGTGGTCCGCATCATTGACTTCCTGCCGTACGCGTACGGCCTGGGCCTCGTTGTCCTCTTCATCAACGGCAGAGGCAAGCGCCTGGGCGACCTGGCCGCGGGAACGATCGTCGTCAAGGACTCGGACTCGGTGTGGCTGTGGCAGCTCCCGGGCGGACGGCCACCTCCTGGGGAGCCCGCGCCGCAGGCGTGGGGAGCCCCGCCCCCCGGCGCACCGGCGCCGGCGCCGCCCACGGTTGCACCCGCAACTCCGGCCGAGCTGACGCTTCGTCGGCTGGATCCCGACCTGCGCCGTCTCGTCGCCTCATACGCGCGCCGGCGAGTCGACCTCCCGGTCGACCTGCGCGCCCAGCTGGCGGGGCAGCTCCAGGCAAACCTGCAGGCCGCCGTCCCGGACGTGTTCAACCAGTACGGACCGCTTGCCGCGCTCGACCACCTGGCCGACCTGGAGCGCCAGGGCTAGAGGCGCGGCCGAAAACCCTCGGCGAGAGATTCGGCGGTCCAGGTGGTCCAGATGCGGGTGAAGCGACGAGCAGCGTAGCGCGCGCACCCGTTGGTGCGTAAGCGAGCAGCGCAGGAGCTGAACCCGCAGATGGGCCGCATGGGCGCCGAAGATCCGTCGAGGGCTTTTCCGGCCGCGCCTCTAAAGGCGCAGCCACTCCCCGAGCTGTTGCTCGGTCAGGTTGCCTCCGGTGATGATGGTCGCCACGCGGCCACCCTTGAAGTCGCGCGCCCGCTTCGCGATCGCGGCCACGCCGGCCGCGCCTGCGGGCTCGACCACGAGTCCCGCCTCCGCCATGAGGCGTCGCATCGCGCCCAGCATCTCCTCGTCGCTCACCAGCTCCACCTCATCGACGGTCTGCGCCATGATCTCGACCGCCTGCGGCACCGGGACGCGGACCGCGATGCCGTCGGCGATGGTCTTGCTCGGCGCGTCGACTGGCCTGCGCTCCTTCCACGATTGCGCCATCGAGGGGGCGCCTTCCGCGCACACCGCGATCACCCGGGTGCTGGGCGAGGTGCGCTTCATCCACGTTCCGATGCCGTTGACCAGCGAGCCATTGCCGAGCGGCACAAAGATCGCATCGAGCTTTTCGCGCTCCATGAGCTCGACCGCCATCGTGCCCGCGCCCTCGGCGATCGCCCCGAGGCGTCCGTCCTCGATGTAGATCTGGCCGCTTTGTTTTCCGTGCCGCTTGGCGGCGTCCTTCGCTCGATCGAAGTCATCGCCCTCGAGGATGACGGTCGCTCCGAGGTCTCGCATGCGCTCGATCTTCAGCGGATTGGCCCCACGCGCCGCAAACACGGTCAGCTTGACTCCGCGCTGGCGGCACGCGTACGCCATGCCCTGGCCGAAGTTGCCGGCCGACGCGCACACAAAGCCCTGGTCGGTCGCGAGGAGTCGATGCAGCAGGTAGTCGGCGCCGCGACCCTTGAACGACCGGATCGGATTCAGGGACTCGACCTTGAGCACCGTAGTGACGCCGAGACGGCGGCTCAGCGGCTCGCAGTCGTACTGCGGCGTGTGGAGGAAGACCGGATCGATGACCTCGACCGCCTGCCGGATACGCTCCACCGAAATAGATGCATCCAAGGTCGCGGGAAGAATACGGAACGCCGCCCCGGGGGTAGGTCAGGGCGGCGCCGTTAGGTTCACCAGATAAGAACGTACGGCCCGGTAAAAGGCTACGAGTCGCCTTGCCAAAACCCCGATCATGGACTCAGAGTCTCCCCATGGCCAAGTCGACGACCACCTTCGTTTGCACCGAGTGCGGCGGTGAGAGCCTCCGCTGGGCCGGCCAGTGCCCGCACTGCCGGGCGTGGAACACCCTGCAGGAGTTCCAGGTCCGCAAGGCGACGAAGGATTCGAGGACACGACCGCTGCAACCGGCCCGAGCCCAACCGCTCAACGAGATCGCGGCCGAGGACGCACCGCGGATGCGTCTCGCCTGGGGCGAGCTCAACCGGGTCCTCGGCGGCGGCATCGTCGCGGGCAGCCTCGTCCTGATCGCGGGCGAGCCAGGCGTCGGCAAGTCGACGCTTCTGATGCACGCCGCCGCCCAGGTCGCCCGGCGCGGCAAGGTCCTCTACGTCTCGGGTGAGGAGTCGGGCCAGCAGGTCAGGATGCGCGCCCACCGCCTGAGCGCGCTCGAGCCGGGCATCCTGCTTCTGGCCGAGAACGACCTCGACGCCATCTGCGAGGCGATCCGTGCCGAAGCGCCCCAGCTCGCGATCATCGATTCCATCCAGACCGTGACCGACCCTGGCTTTGAAGGCAGCGCCGGCAGCGTGACCCAGGTGCGTGAGTCGGCGGCCAGGCTGATGCGCCTGGCCAAGGAGATCAATGTGCCGGTCTTCCTCGTGGGGCACGTCACGAAGGATGGTTCGATAGCCGGACCCAGGGTCCTGGAGCATATCGTTGACACGGTGCTGTACCTCGAGGGCGACCGCCGCCAGGAGCTGCGTCTGCTCCGAGCGACCAAGAACCGCTTCGGCTCGGCCGAGGAGATCGGTGTTTTCGCCATGGGCGAGCTGGGCCTCGAGGAGGTGCCCGACCCCTCGGCCGCGATCCTCGCTTCCGCCGCGCCGAGGGCCCCCGGCACTGCCATCGTGTCGGTGCTGGAAGGCACGCGACCGCTACTGGTCGAGGTGCAGAGCCTCGTCAACTCGACGCAGAACCATCCGCTGCGACGAATCGCGAACGGTGTCGACGTAAACCGTCTCCACATGATCCTCGCCGTCCTGGAACGCCGCGTGAAGGATCTCTCGTTTGCGAACAAGGATGTCTTCGTCAGCGTCGCCGGCGGCATCCGCATCACGGAGCCCGCCGCCGACCTCGGTCTCGCCCTGTCGATCGTCAGCAACGAGAAGAGCAGGCCAATGCCGGACGGCCTGCTCGTCGTCGGAGAGCTGGGATTGTCGGGCGAAGTGCGCCGCGTCGGCCACCTCGAGCGCCGCCTCACGGAGGCGGCGCGTCACGGCCTGACGCGCGCGTTGATTCCGGCGGGCTCACGAGCCGGCCGGCCTTCGGGCCTCGAGGTCGTCGAGGTCCGGACCCTGGCGGAGGCCGTCTCCGCCGCGTTTTCTTCACCCATCCAGTCCGGCGTATTCATAAAGGAGGCCGGGCCAGGCCCTGCGAAATCCGAGGACCCGCGACTCGATCCACAGAGTGTGTCGAGGAGCGGCTCGCCTGTGATTTCGCGGGGGCCCCGTTAGGACGGTCTCCTGAGGAGGTAACCCTTGAAGCGTTCCGAGTATCTCGCCCGATGGGCAGGGGCGGGGCTCGGGGTGATCGGTGGTTTCGTGCTCGGTTATTTCATGGTCCGGGGAGTGCCGAACGCACACCCGGGCTGGGCGATCATCGGGCTGACCACCCTGGAGGGCTTGATCTTTGCCTACCTCGGCACGCCGTACGTGCTTGGAGGCTGGCGCAGGGTCAACTTCCGGTTGACGAGCACCCCGCTACCGGACCTGCTGAGCGGACTCCTGGGCATGATCGTCGGCCTGGTGATCGCCGTGTTGATCGGAGTCTTCGTCCGTGATCTTCCTTATGGATATGCACTCTCTTCGGTGCTGGCGCTGTTGCTCGCCGCTCAAGGCGCGTCGGTCGGCCTGACGCGGCGTGCGGAGCTGACCGCGCTCTTCTTCGGCGGCGGAAATCGTGACGGCGACGGCCATCGAGTGCCGGCCGTCCTGCTCGACACCTCGGTCATCATCGACGGCCGCATCCTGGACATCGCGAAAACCGGCTTCCTGGACATGCCGCTCATCATCCTCAGCTCGGTGTTGCGCGAGCTGCAGATGGTCGCGGACTCGGCCGATGTGACACGCCGGCGCCGCGGCCGGCGCGGGCTGGACGTCCTGACCGACATGCAGAAGGAGCCGTCGATCAATCTCCAGGTCACCGAGGACGAGACGGCTCCGAGCGGCGACATCGACGCCCACCTGGTGCGCACCGCCAAGCGCAAGGGCTGGGCGATCATGACCAACGACTTCAACCTCAACCGCATCGCACGCCTCGAGGGCGTCGCGGTGTTGAACCTCAATGAGCTGGCGCAGGCGATGCGCCCGGTGGCGATTCCCGGCGAGGAGATCGTTGTCACCGTGGCCCGAGAGGGCAAAGAGCCCGGCCAGGGCGTGGGCAGCCTCGACGACGGCACCATGGTCGTCATCCAGAACGGCCGCCGCCTGCTCAACCAGACCATCACCGCGGTCGTGACGTCGGTGATCCAGACCTCAGCCGGGCGGATGATCTTCGCCGAGCCTACGGGCGCGGACTCCAGGCGGCCGGCCCGCGTCAAGCCGCGAGAGGAGACGGCTTGAGCACCCCGACGGTGGGTGCGATCGTCGCCGCGGCGGGCACCGGCTCGCGTCTCGGCCGCGGCAGCAAGGCGCTGGTCCGCCTGAACGGACGCACGACGCTGGCGCGCGTCCTCGAGCTGTTCCTGGCGCTGGACGAGATCGACCGCATCGTGGTCGTCGGGCCACCCAGCCGCCTGGAGTTTGCCGAGCGCGAGGTCGACGCGCTGCAGCCTCGCAAGCCCGTGGTGGTCAGGGCGGGAGGCGAGAGCCGGCAAGACTCGGTCCGCGCGGGCCTGGCGGCGCTCGGAGACTGCGACTACGTGCTGGTGCACGACGCCGCCCGCCCGCTCGCCACGGCGACACTGGTGCGTCGAGTTCTGGCGGCGGCGATGGAGTCTGGTGCGGCATTCCCCGCGATCTCGCCGCGAGACGCCGTCAAGCGCGTCGAAGGGAATCGCCTGGTCGAGAGCCTCGACCGCTCGCTGATCGTGCTGGCGCAGACCCCGCAGGGTTTCGCTTACGAGCTGCTGGCCCGCGCTCATCGCGAGGCCGCTGACGCCGGGCTGGTCGGCGACGACGACGCCCAACTCGTCGCGGCCGCCGGCCACGTGGTGACGGTCGTCCCTGGCGAGCCGGCGAACATCAAGCTGACGACCCCCGAAGACCTCGAAGTGGTGGAGGCCCTCATCCGGGAGCACGAGACAGTTTCCCCTTCCCACTAGCTGGGGAGGGTAGGGTGGGGATCCGGTGAGAGTCGGCATCGGCTACGACGTCCACCCGCTGGCGGCGGGGCGCGCGCTCGTGCTGGGCGGTGTACGAATCGAGCACCCGACCGGCCTGGATGGCTACTCGGACGCGGACGTGCTCACCCACGCTGTCATCGACGCGCTCCTCGGCGCGGCCGGCCTGGGTGACATCGGCACTCACTTCCCGGCCGACGACCCCGAGTTCGAGGGCGCCTCCAGCCTCCGACTGCTCGAGAGGTCGGTCGCCATGCTGGCCGAGGCCGGTTACCGCGTGGTCAACGTCGACTGCATCGTGATCGCGCAGGCGCCGCGGCTGCATTCGTACCTGGCGGCCATGAGCGCGAACCTAGCCAGCCGGCTCGGCACGGTCGACGTGAACGTGAAGGGGAAGTCGCCGGAGGGTCTGGGGGCGCTCGGCCAGGGGACCGGCATCGCCGCGCAGGCCGTGGCCACGATCGAAGAAGAATGACGGTTCGGCTCCACAACACCCTGACCGGCATGAAGGAGGAGTTCAAGCCGCTCGAGGAAGGTCACGTCCGGATGTACACGTGCGGCCCCACCGTCTGGAACTACGCCCACGTGGGCAACCTGCGCGCGTTCCTCTTCTACGACCTGGTGCGCCGGCACCTGCGCTTCGCGGGGTATCGGGTCACGCACGTCATGAACCTCACCGACATCGACGACCGGATCCTCGACCAGGCGATGCACGCTGGGACCACGATCGCTGAGTACGTCGCGCCCTACGCCGCCGCATTTTTCGAGGACATGGCGGCGCTGCGGGCGGAGCGGGCGGAGCACTATCCGCGCGCGACCGAGCACATCCCCGAGATGGTCGCCATGATCTCCACGCTCCTCGAGAACGGCAACGCCTACCTCGCGGACGGCGATGTCTACTTCAGGATCGCGAGCTTCCCCACCTACGGAGCCCTGTCGCACCTCGACCGCGCGGGACTCAAGGCGGGCGCACGGGTCGCGACCGACAAGTACGACAAGGAGTCGGTCAGCGACTTCGCCCTCTGGAAGAAGCCGCAGCCTGGCGACGAGAAGCTGGGCGCGGTGTGGGACGCCCCGTTCGGCCAGGGCCGGCCCGGATGGCACATCGAATGCTCTGCGATGAGCAAGCGGTATCTGGGCGACACACTCGACATCCACGCGGGCGGTGTCGACCTGATGTTTCCTCACCACGAGAACGAGATCGCCCAGTCCGAGGCCGCGAACCACAGGCAGTTCTCACGGGTCTGGCTGCACTCGGAGTTTCTCTCCGACGCCACGGGCGAAAAGATGTCGAAGAGCGCGGGCGGGTTCACCACGCTGCGCGACCTCGCCGCCGCGGGACACGATCCACTGGCGATTCGCTTTTTCCTCGTCGCGAACGCCCACTACCGCTCGCGCGTCCGGCTCAGCCCCGAGGCGCTCCACTCGGCCGCCGAGCAGGTGCGCCGCCTTCGCGAGTTCGCCGACCGCGTGAGCCGGACGCAGCCGGCCTCGGCCGAGGACGCAGAGCTGGCGCAGCGAACCGCTGATGTGCGCGTCGCGTACCGCGAGGCGCTCGACGACGACCTCAACCTGCCGCAGGGCGTGGGCCTGGTTTTCGATCACATCCGTGAGGCCAACGCCGCGCTGGATGCCGACCGCGTGGGTCGCGTCAACAGGTCGGAGCTCCTGGCGCTGCTCGACGACGTCGATGCGCACCTCGACGTGATCCGCGCCGAGGAGCCGGGCTTGGCCGAGGAGGTCGAGAGGCTGATCGAGGAGCGCGAGGCTGCCCGCCGGGTCAAGGACTTCGCGCACGCGGACCGCATCCGGGAAGACCTGAGGGCGCGGGGCATCGCGCTCGAGGACTCCAAGGACGGCGTCCGCTGGCGTCGGATCAGTCCTTGATCGCTTTGCCCGTCTCCGCGTCGTAGTAGTTGCGCACCGTCTTGGTGACGTCAGTGCCGAAAAGCACAAGCTCCATCGCGTCCCCGTCGATCCCCTGCTGGCTGTGGATGTCGTGCGGCGGACCGAGCCAGGTGACAAACGAACCTGGGTCGAGCTCCTTTTCGTAAAGGACGCGGACGTCGCCCTCTGGGAGCAGCTCCCAGTGCTTGTATCGATCGCGCCCGCGGACGACGCACGCGACCCCCCAGGACTTGTGGTCGTGGACGGGCGTCGGCGCCTGGGGTGAGAAGCGAGCCAGCATCAAGGTGAGGCCGTCGGGGTCGCTCTGCAGGATCGTGAAGAACGATTCGCTCCCGTGCAGGCTCTGCATAGCGCCCTCGCTCACGAAACCTGGCTCGTGCGACACGTCTGCCAGCAGGCGGCCGACCGCGTTCAGGCTTTCCTCGTCGACGCCGCCCGCGAGCAGCTCACGAGCCCGGGAGATGAAGTCTGCAACCATGCGATGAACATACCTTGAGACAGCTCATCCACGGCCGCAACGCCGTCCTCGAGGCGGCCCGAGCCGGCCGAGTGCTGAAGGTGTACCAGGCAGCCGGGCTCGGCCACGATCCGCGCCTGGAAGAGCTGTCGCGGATCGCGCAGGTGGAGGTCGTTCCTCCGCAGCGCCTCGACGCCATGGCGCCTGGGGTCAACCAGGGTGTCGCGGCGGAGCTGAAGCCTCGCCGCGAGTGGACGCTCAAACAACTCCTTGATCGAAGCCCGTCGCTGCTTGTCGCGCTCGACTCGATCATGGACCCGCAGAACCTCGGCGCGATTCTGCGCACTGCCGAGATCGCGGGCGTTGAAGGCGCGATCATCCCCGAGCACCGCAGCGCTCCCCTCTCGCCGGCGGCCGTGAAAGCGAGCTCGGGCGCCAGCGAGCTGCTGGCAATCGCCCGCGTCTCGGGCCTGCCGTCGGCGATCGCCGAGATCAGGCGTGCCGGCATCTGGTGCGTGGCGCTCGATCCGCGAGGCGAGATGCTCGCCTGGGACTTCGACTTCACCCAGCCTGTGTGCGTCGTGGTCGGCAACGAAGGGGCGGGGGTGCAGAGGCTGGTCAAGGAGCGATGTCACGCTCGTGTGAGGCTGCCGGTGGCCGGCCGCATCGCAAGCCTCAACGCGTCCGCCGCGGCCGCGGCACTCCTCTACGAGGTGATGAGACAGAGGAGCGCGGCGAAGACCCGCACCTAAACTGAGGCGGGAGCTCTGATGCCTGACGCGACCGCCGAGCTGATCCACGCCTCCGCGGACATTCCCCTGACTCGCGACGCCAGGGAGATCCTCGAGCGCGCCACGCAGATCGCCACCACGCGTGGTTCCCTGCAGGTCTCGCCGGCGGACATTCTCGCGGCGACGCTGCAGTTGCCGGGAACTCTCGCCGAGCGCGAGATCGAGGCGCTAGGCCTCGACCCCAAAGCCATCGCTGGCGAGCCCGGAGTCGACGGTGGCGCCGCGTCGCCGACCCTGCGCCAGCTCCTGGTCAATGCGAACCGCGAGGCCGAGGTGCTGGGTCACTACCAGGTCGATTCGATCCACCTCCTCCTGGCGATGCTGTACACGGACACGCCATCGACGGCCGCTCGCCTTCAGAAGGCGGGGCTCACCCTCTATGACCTCCGCCGGCATCTGCAGACGGGAAGCCGCGCGGGCGTGCCCTCGCATCGGGACACCACGCGACCGGACACCTCGCTGCGCCGCAGGCCGTGGCCGTCGCTCCGTGGAGTGCTTGGAATCAGCCCCGTGTTTGGCGGGATCGTCGCCGCCACTGCTGCATCGGGCGCAGCGCTCTGGTTTGCGTTTCTGCCCGCCTACGTTTCCTTGTGGACCATCTTGTTCGTCGTCGGCGGCTGGGTGCTCTCGCTCTGCATCCACGAGTTCGGGCACGCTTTCGTGGCCTACCTCGGCGGCGACAGGTCAGTCGTCGGCGCGGGCTACCTCTCGCTGAACCCTTTGCGCTACACGAACGTGACCGTGAGCCTGATCCTGCCGATCATCTTTCTCCTGCTCGGCGGTGTCGCGCTCCCCGGTGGCGCCGTCTACATCAACCACGCCGCGCTGAGGACGCGCGCCTGGAGCTCCGCGGTCTCCATCGCAGGCCCTCTCGGCACCCTGCTCTGTGGACTGGCGATCGCGGCCGTGTTTGCGATCGCCACCCCGCAAGGGTGGATCAACGGGCAGACTCTCAACTTCTTCGCCGCCCTCGCGCTGCTGGGGTTCTTCATGGCCTTCGCGGTGCTGCTGAACTTCGTCCCGGTCCCAGGGCTCGACGGTTTCGGCGTCCTCCGGCCGTGGCTCCCCTACTCGATCCAGTACGCGGCGATGCGCTACAGCCTGCTGGCCATCTACGCCGTCTTCGCCGTGCTGTGGTTCGTCGCCCCGGTCCGGCAGGCGTTCTCCGGCGCGGTCTATCAGCTGACGATGTGGGGCGGCATTGATCAGGCGCTGATCTTTTTCGGCCAGCTCAACATGCGGTTCATCTGAAGTTGAACCGGCTGATCGTCGACGGATACAACGTGATCCACGCATGGCCGCCGCTCAAAAGGCTGCTTTCGACGGCGTCCCTTGAGGCCGCGCGTGACGAGCTGGTGCGGCGCCTGTCGGTGCTGGAGATGGTGAGCGGGGAAGAGGTGACCGTCGTCTTCGATGCCCATCATTCGAATGCCATGTCGAACTCCGAGGAGATGGTCGACGGCGTGCGCGTCGTGTTCACGCGCAAAGGCCACTCGGCGGACCACTCGATCGAGCGTCTTGCCTACCAGGCGAGCGCGGCGGGAGATGTGATCACGGTCGCCACCTCCGACCGTTTCCAGCGCGACCTCGTGCGCGGGATGGGCGGCGCGGTGATCAGCGCGCTGGAGCTGGAGCGGCAAGTCGTCGAGGCGGAGCAGGAGATGTCCCGCCGGGTCAAGCGCTACCAATGACGATGGTCCGGCGGACGCGGATCGTGTGCACCATCGGGCCATCGAGCGCGTCGCCGCACGTGCTGCGCGCGATGGTGCAGGCCGGCATGGACGTGGCTCGCCTCAACTTCTCGCATGGGGACGCGGAGTCGCACCGCGCGGCTGCGGAGGCGGTCAGGGAGGCCGCGGAGGACGTGGGCCGTCCGGTCGCGTTGCTCGGCGACCTGCAGGGGCCGAAGATCCGTACGGGGCCGGTCGAGGGAACGTTCGAGCGGCTGGTCCGCGGGCGACAGGTCGCGCTCGTCGGCGGACATCGGCAAGCTCCAGACCAGATCGAGGTCAGCCACGTCGAGCTTGTGCAGGCGCTGCGTCCTGGCGACCGGGTGCTGCTGGACGACGGGCGTATCGAGCTCGCGGTCCGCGCCGTGGACGACGGCAGGGCCGAGGCATCAGTCGTTCGCGGCGGCCTGCTCGGAGGGCGCAAGGGCATCAGCGTGCCGGGCCGCGCCCTGCCGCTCCCCGCCCTTACCGAAAAGGATCTGCAGGACCTCAAGCTGGCGATGGAGCTGGAGGTCGACTACCTGGCGCTTTCCTTCGTGCGCAAGCCGGAAGACATCCTCACCTGTCAGCAGCTCATCTCCGGGCACAACCGAAGCGTTCCCGTGATCGCCAAGCTCGAGAAGCTGGAGGCGATCCGCAACCTCGGCAAGATCCTCGAGGTGGCCGACGCGGTCATGGTCGCCCGGGGCGACCTGGGCGTGGAGCTGAGGCTGGGCGAGCTGCCGGCCGTCCAGAAAGACGTCATCGACCAAGCCAACCGCGCGGGTGTCCCGGTCATCACCGCGACCGAGATGCTCGAATCGATGGTGACGTCGAACCGGCCGACCCGAGCCGAGGCCTCGGACGTGGCCAACGCGATCTGGGACGGGACCGACGCGGTGATGCTCTCCCAGGAGACCTCGGTGGGCGCGCACCCGGTCGAGGCCGTGCGCGCCATGGCGCGGATATGCCAGGCCGCGCAGAAGCACCCCGCGTTTGAGCGTGCCCGACAGATCTGGCGGGAGCCAGGCCAGGTCGGGAGCGCCATCGCCCACGCCGCCGCTTCCACCGCGACCGAGCTCGGGGCCAGCGTGATCATCGCCTTCACCGAGTCGGGCACGACCGCGCTCCGCTGCAGCAAGGCGCGGCCGCCGATGCCGGTCATCGCCGCCAGCCCGCACCCTGAGGTGCTGCGCCGCACGGCCCTGTATTCGGGCGTGGTGCCACTGCTCGTCAGCCCGGGGCGGGACACCGATGAGATGATCTCCAACGCCACCGCGGCCGCGGTGCGAAGCGGCATGGTTCGCCCTGGCGACCGCGTGGTGGTGGTGGCTGGGGTACCCGTGGGGCGCCCGGGGCAGACCAACCTGCTCAAGGTGGAGACCGTTTAAGACGGGCTAAGGCCGCTGGTTCAACCCTGAGAATATGGAGGTGGCGCCCGCCTCCCACGGTCTGCTCGGTCGCATCCAGAGGGCCAACGCCGACAGCGCGCATCGCTTCGGACCGCACACCGCCGAGGTCGAGGCGTTCATCGCGGCGAGCGCCCAGCTGACCCCGTGGCAGTGGCGGCAGGTGCTCCTCACTCGCCAGCTGGTCGGGCAGGTCACCAAAGAGGGCGGGGCCCCGCCGGACTCCGCGCGCTCGATCCAGGCCGCCATCCGGAGCAGCGAGACACGCATCTCCGAAACCATGGCCAGGGCGGGCGAGGTCCTTTTCGACACCCTGGCCAAGAAGAGCGACGACAAGCAGGTCGCGGCGTGGCAGGCGATGACGGCGCTGGTCATGCGCTCCCAACTGCCGGCATTGAAGTTCGCGGTCCACTACGCGCCGTTCGCGGCGGTCGTGCCGCTGTCCGGCTCGGACGTCCTCGAGCCAAAGACGCGGCAATTCATCGCCGGGCTGCAGGGCCTCACGAAGGAGCAGGCCCTGAAACTCGCGTCCCGCTGGCGGATCGAGCCTGGCGCATCGCGAGCCCTGCTGCAAGTGGTTGCGAAGAACCGTGACGTGAAGAGCGAAGAGGCGGTGGCGATCACGGCCCTTGTCCTCATCCCGCAGGTCGTAAACGGTGATGAGGGTTGGTCCGCAGTACGAACGCTGGTCCACGGAGGTCGCGTCCTCGGTTCTCTGGACGACCTGAGTCCCGAGGACGTCAGAGAGCTGTGGGCGCCGCTCGAAGCGGTAATCCCGTTCGAGTCACTCAGGCAGGGCGAAGAGGTGTCTGCCTCCGGATTGCGCTCAGCCGTCGGCGAGGCGATCAAGAAGATCAGCAGGCCACCCCGCAGCAGGGTCGCCGCGCCGCCCGCGACCCGAGTACCCGCCCTCTATGGCCAGAACCATGCCGAGGTCGCCGCCTTCATCAAGGGCGTGGCCGAGCTCTCACCGATCCAGTGGCTGCGGGTGCTCGACCGGCGCAAGCTCGTCTCAAGCGTCACGCGCGAGGGAGCTGCGGAGCCGGCCGGTGTGGTGCGGTCGATCCTCGCCGCCATCGACGGCACGCGCGACCTCGACATGTACACGCGCTGCCGCGCCTTCGCGGCGGTGGAGCGCGCCGGCTTTGCGATCGAGTCGAGGGGGCATCGCGACCTCGAGGAGATCCGCCCCGTGCTGGCTCCTTTCGATTCTTCGGTCGCCTTCGAGGAGCTGAACGGTGGTGGCTTCGCGCACAGGGTCGCCGCCCTCGACAAGGCCGCCTGGCACCGGGTGGCGGCCGCGGTCGCCGACACCAACGAGGAGGCGGTGGCGCCGCTGGTCAACGCCGGCACGGCGCTCATCGACTTCTTTGGGGGACGCTCCGACGACGAGGCGGTTGCGACCTGGCACGCGGTGGCGGCGCTGGTACATCGCCAGCATCTGCCGCCCATCAAGTTTGCCGCCTCTTACGCCCCGTTTGCCTCGGCGATCCCGGTCACGAACCCGCGCTCGCTGGGCGCGTTGGTCTCGCGCTATGTGACCGCCGTCGGTCGGTTGGGGGCCAGCCAGTGCGCGTTGCTGGCCAGGCCGTGGCCGCTGAGCGAAGAGCTGTCGGGAGTTCTTGCGCGAGCCGTCGCCGATGGAAGCTCTCGCGCCGGTGAAGAGGCTGCTGCGCTCGCTGCGGTGGTCACCGTCCCCATGCGGCTCGCCGGGCCAGGAGGATGGGCCGCCGTGAAGACGGCCGCCTTCGGCGGCAAGGTCATCGCTGCCCGGACACGGCTCACGGCCGAGCAGCTCGAAGCGCTTTGGGAGCCGATCCAGCCCGCGATCCCGTTGGCGTCACTCAACGCGCCTGCAAAGGTCCGCCGCTAGCTTTTAGAGTTTTCGCCATGGCCAACGCGCGCAGCAATGGACGTCTGCCCAAGTTTCAGCGCGTGATGATGGTCTCTGCCCATCCCGACGATCCAGATTTCGGCGCCGGCGGCTCCATCGCCCGCCTCGCCGACAGCGGCGCCGAGGTGACCTACGTCATCGTCACCGACGGCCGCCAGGGTGGTGAGGACCCCAAACAGAAGGACTCCGAGCTCATCGCCATCCGCGAGAGAGAGCAGCGCGCCGCGGCCAAGGTCCTGGGCGTCAAGAAGGTCGAGTTCCTCGGCTACAGGGACGGGCATCTGGCGCCGGATCTGAAGCTGCGCCGCGACATCGTGCGCATGATCCGCAAGTACAGGCCCGAGCTGGTGATCACGCACATCCCAGGCCGCGTGCTGGACGCCCCGATGGGCGGATCCCACCCTGACCACCTGGCGGTGGGCGAAGCCACGATGGCCGCCGTCTACCCAGACTCCCGTAACCCGCGCGCTTTCCGCTCCCTACTGAGGCAGGGCTACAAGCCGCACGAGGTGAAAGAGGTCTGGATCCCGTTCTGGACGCGGGGCGACTACCTCGTCGATATCACGCCCACGCTGCAGCGGAAGATCGAGGCGCTGCGCAAGCACGAGAGCCAGCTCGCCAAGCCTGGCCGGGAGTGGGACGTCGAGAAGTTCATGCGCAAGCGCCACCGCGACGTCGGCAAGCGCGGCGGATTTCAGTACGCGGAGTCCTTCAAGAGGATCACGGTCTAGCCCTTTTCATCGATCGTGCGGAAAGTGTTCGAATCCGCGCTGCCGAAACCGCGCTTTCAGCACGGTCGAGGTCTTAACGGCCTGGATTGAGGCGATTTGCCGGTGCTGGCAAGCTCCGGGAGGTGGGCCGGATCCCAGTCGTCCCGGTGGAGCTGACCAAAGGACCCTTCGATCTCGAAGCCGCAATGGGCCTCGGTATCACGAAACAGCAGCTTCGCGGCGCGGCCTGGCGCCGGCTTGGCGCCGGGTTCTATGCGTGGAACGAGATCGCCGACGACGAGATGGTGAAGCTCGACTCCGTGAGCCGGCGCCTTCCGCCGAACGCAGCATTCTCGGGTCGGACGGCTGCGTGGCTGCATGGCCTGGACGTGAGACCCTGCAGCCCGATCGAGATCACTCTTCCGGCCGCGAGCAGTTTGTCGCGGGTGGCCGGGGTGATCGTCAGACGCTCCGACACGCTCATGAGTGAGGTGTCGACGAAGCGCGGGCTCCGGCTGACGAGCCGGACTCGCACGTTCGCCGACCTTGGGCGGCGCGAGCCCTTGGTCGAGGCGGTCGCCGTGCTTGACATGGCCACGCATCGCCGTCTGGTCACGGTCGCGGATCTCCGGCGATGGACCGATACGCACATTGGCTTCCGAGGAGTGCGCCGCCTCCGGGAGTCGCTCGAGCTGGTAGAACCGGCAACTGAGAGTCCCATGGAGACGCGGCTCCGCCTAGTGCTCGTGCAGGCCGGTCTACCAGCGCCCAGGGTGCAGGTGCCCCTTCGGGACGGCAATGGCTTCTTTGTTGGAAGGCCCGACCTCTACTACCCGCTTCACCGACTCGCGATCGAATACGACGGCAGTAGCCACCGCGAGAGCCTGGCCGCAGACAATCGGCGCCAGAATCGCCTGATCGACGCCGGTTACCGTCTTCTTCGCTTCAGCGCAAGCGACGTCCTCAGCGCTCCGGAGTCGGTGGTCGCGCTGGTGCGGCGATCCCTGTCAACCTGCTGACCACGGGCCAGATGACCTCTGCCCACGCAGCGTATTGCGCATCGCCGGGATGCAGCTGGTCTGACGCTATCCAGCCGTCGCTGCCGATGCGCGACGCGCTCACCGGCCCCAGGTCGATCCAGGCGAAACCCCGCGCGCGCGCCTCTTCGAGCGCGACGCCGTTGAAGACAACGGTCAGCCGCTCGACCTGGTCGGCGCCGCCGAAGTCCGCGGCGGCCGGCACGTACGACCACGTCGGTATGGAGACGGCGACCACCCGCCGGCCGGCGATCTCGTCGTAGATGATCTGCACGGAGCGCCGGTAGGCATCGGGAGTCCGGCCCTGGACCAGGTCGTTGACTCCGATGAGGATCGTCACCAGGTCCGGTGTCATGGTCCGGACCAGCGGCAGCTCATCCCGAATCAGGTCTTCGGTCGTATAGCCGTTGACCGCCGGGTTAGTCAGCTCGGCGCCGAGGCGGGAGGCGATGATCGACGGCCAGGCGTGGGCGTCGTCGGAGGCGCCGGTGCCGATCGTGTACGAGTCGCCGAGGGCGAGATATCTCAGCGTTCGATGTCCGCAAGCGCGCTCCACACGTCGACCTTGGTCTTCACGCGGCGGATGACCTCGTCCGTGAAGTCCGACGTCGACGCCTGGCCGCCCAGGTCGGCCGTCCGCACGCCGTCGGAGACTCCCTCGAGCGTGGCCTCGTAGATCGCGCGCGAGGCGCGGCGCGCGTCTTCACCTTTCATGTAGCTGAGCAGCGAGGCGACAGCCAGGATCATGGCGGTGGGGTTGGCGACGTTTTTGCCCTCGAGCGCGGGCGCCGTGCCGTGCGGGGCCTCCGTCATCGCCACCTCGACCGTCCCTTCTTCGTCGAAGGCGAGCAGCGTCGACTCGGCGCCGGCGATGGTGCCGAACATCTGCATGACCAGGTCGGAGAGCGTGTCGCCGTCGCGATTGAGCGCGGGGATGACCAGCGCCTCGCCGGTGGTCACGAGCAGCAGCGCGTAAGTGGCGTCGATCAGGTGGGGGTCGTATCGCACATCGGGATGCCGCCTGGCCGCAGCATCGAGCTCTTCCTTGAACATCCCCTCGTAGACGGGGCTGACCGTGAACTTCGGCCCGCCGAAGACCTTGGCCTCGATGCGGCGGGCATGGCGGAAGGCGTAGTCGGCGACGATGCGGCAAGTCCGGCGGCTGATCTTCTCGGTCCGGTACGCCCACTCGTCGAGGTCGTGGCCCTCCCGCCACTCGCGGGCGCCGTAAGCGTCGTCGACCGCCATCCGGATGACCGAGATCGGTGCGTGGACGCCGGCCAGGGGACGGACGCCGGGGATCCGGCGCCCGGTGCGCACGATGACGCGGCCGTCGATCTGTTTGCGGAGGATCGCGTTAGGGCTGCCGACATCGCCCGAGCCCTCGGGCGTGATCGTGGCGGCCTTGATTCCGTAGCGCAGCTCCCGCAGCGCCTGGGCGGCGTCCAGCACGCACTGGTTGCGGGTCTTGCGGCGCTCCTCGAGCGACAGGTCGAAGTCGCGGGTCTCGACATTGATGCCGAGGACGCCTGGCTCGAGCAGCCGGAGCGCCTCGCGGAGCAATTCCTCGCCGGTCTGGTCGCCGTGGAGGACGGCGATCGTGGTGCTCATCCAGGGGATAGTCTGAGTCCTCTGCTACTATTGACACCGCCTAGGAAACCTAGGCTTTTTTCTTTCTCCCGACCAAAGAGCCAAGCATGGAAGAAGTCATCAGCCTCGCCTGCGGCGTCTGCAAAAGGCGCAATTACACCACGCTGAAGAACAAGAAGAACGATCCCGATCGGATCGAGCTCAGCAAGTACTGCAAGTGGTGTCACAAGCACACCCCGCACAAGGAGACCAAGTAACCCGCACATGGCAGTCACAGCCCGCAAGCGCGAAGAGCCAAGAGCCCAGGGCGGCATCGGCCAGTTCCTGCGCGACGTCTACGACGAGCTCCGCAAGGTCGTGTGGCCGACGGCCGGCGAGCTGTATCGCTACACGCTGGTCGTGATCTTCACCGTGGTCATCCTGGGCATCTTCATCGGCGGCACCGACTACATCCTCGAGGCCGTCTTCAAGCGCTGGCTGTACACCAACGGGGTGACGCCCTGATGGCCGTCGAGAAGGCTCAAGCGACGCCCGAGGACGACGCCCAGTGGTACGTCGTCCACGCCTACTCGGGGCATGAGGAGAAGGTCAAGAAGAACCTCGAGAAGCGAATCGAGTCGATGGACATGCAGGACAAGATCCTCCAGGTCCTCGTGCCGATGGAAGACGAGATCGAGATCAAGGACGGCAAGCGCCGCCACGTCCAGAAGCGCATCTTCCCGGGCTACATCCTCGTCAAGATGAAGATGTCGAACGAGTCGTGGTTCGTGGTCCGCAACACGCCGGGCGTGACGAGCTTCGTCGGCTCCGCGAACAGCCCAGTGCCTCTGCAGGAGAAAGAGGTAAGGGCGATCCAGAAGCAGATGAAGCAGGAGGCGCCCAAGATCCGCGTCGAGTTCGCGGTCGGCGAGTCGGTACGCGTCGTCGACGGCCCGTTCACCGACTTCCACGGCAAGGTCGACGAGATCAATCCCGAGAAGGGCAAGCTCAAGGTGCTGGTCAACATGTTCGGCCGGGAGACGCCAGTTGAGCTCGACCTCCTCCAGGTGGAGAAGGTGCACTAAGTGGGAAAGAAGAAAGTTCGCGCGGTGCTGAAGCTCGAGCTGCCGGCCGGCAAGGCCACTCCGGCGCCGCCCGTCGGCACTGCACTCGGACCGCACGGCATCAACATCATGGAGTTCACCAAGGCCTACAACGAGCGCACAGCCCAGCAGGCCGGCGACGTCGTGCCGGCGTTGATCACGATCTTCGAGGACCGCAGCTTTTCCTTCGTGCTCAAGACGCCGCCCGCGGTCCAGCTCCTGAAGCGCGCGGCGGGCGTCGAGAAGGGCTCGTCGAAGCCAAACCGCGAGAAGGTCGGGCGCATCACGCGGTTCCAGGTCCGGCAGATCGTCGAGACCAAGCGCAAGGACCTCAACGCGTACGAGGTCGATGCGGCGATGAAGATGATCGAAGGCACGGCGCGCTCGATGGGTCTCGAGGTGGTCGAAACATGAGAGGAAACCTGCCGGTTTCCTCTCATCGCGGCGTCGGCAAAGCCGACCCGGCCTGCGGCCGGGCAAGCGCCGCTGCTCTCCTTCCCGCTGCTGGGACTGGAGGAATCTAATGCCCAAGAAGCGCGGCAAGAAGTACGTCGAGGCGGCCAAGAAGGTCGAGGCCGCGGTCGCGAGCAACGGCAACGGCGGGCTCGAGCCCGAAGTCGCCTGCCAGATGGTCCGCGACACGTCGATCTCGAAGTTCGACGCCACGGTTGAGGCGCACATCCGGCTCGGCGTCGATCCGCGCCACGCCGAGCAAATGGTGCGCGGATCCGTCGTGCTGCCGAACGGGACCGGCAAGAAGGTCCGCGTGGCGGTTTTCGCGGCCGGCGACAGGGCGCGCGAGGCCCAGGAGGCGGGCGCCGACGTCGTCGGCGGCGACGACCTGGTGAAGCGGGTCCAGGACGGCTGGACCGACTTCGACTCCGCGATCGCGACCCCGGACATGATGGCCAAGGTAGGTCCGCTGGGAAAGATCCTCGGCCCGCGCGGCCTGATGCCCAACCCGAAGTCGGGCACCGTGACCAACGACGTCGGCCGCGCGGTGCGCGAGGCCAAGGGCGGCAAGGTGGAGTTCCGGACCGACAAATTCGGCATCGTCCACGTGCCGATCGGCAAAGTGTCGTTCGATTCCAGGCAGCTACACCAGAATCTGACCACCCTCGTCGACGCGCTGATTCGCAACAAGCCGTCGTCCTCGAAGGGCCAGTACCTGCGCACGTTTTTCCTGACCTCCACCCAAGGGCCGTCGGTCCCGGTCGATGTCAGGGAGGCCGCGAAGCTGCACGTAGCGGGTTAGTCTTTCGGCCCATGTACGGGCCGGTGATCGAGGGCAAGGTCGTCCGGCTTCGTCCGCCCAGGCCCGAGGACGCGGCGGCGATGATCACATGGTTCGAGGACCTTGAAGTCACGCGCTTCCTGAACCTCCAGCACCCGCCGTCGATCGAGTTTGAGAAGGAGTGGCTCGACAAGGTGGCGCGGGATCCGGCCGAGATCCTCTGGGTCATCGAGTTCCAGGGCAGCGCGGTCGGATCTACCGGCATTCACCAGATCGACTGGAAGTATGGCCACGGCACGACCGGCACTCTGATCGGCGACAAGGCCGTCTGGGGCAAGGGGTTGGCGCGGGAGCTGATGCGGATTCGTGCCGAATACGCCTTCACGCAGCTGCCGCTGCGCAAGCTGAAATCGGGCTATTTCGAGGGCAACGAGGCGAGCGCTCGAGCTCAGGCCGCCGCCGGCTACCGCGAGGTCGGCCGCTGGCACAAGGAGCGGTTCATCGACGGACGATGGTGCGACCACATCCTGACAGAGGTCATGCGCGAGGACTGGGAAAAGGAGCGTTCCGTATAATCAGCGGCCTGCCCTAGACCGTAGGCGCCGGTGCGAGCCGGCTTAATCTCCTACCGAGGCACTCGTAAGTGAAGGACGCGTGGATCCTTCCTGCCTTGTCGATTCTGGGGGGCAGGGAGGATTTTCTTTTGCCCAAAGCGCGTAAGGAACAAAAGGCGGAGCAGGTCGAGGCTCTGACCGAGAAGCTGCGCAAAGCGAAGGTCGCGCTGCTGACGGACTACCGCGGACTGACCGTGAGCCAGCTCCACGAGCTGCGCGGCAAGCTGCGCACCGGCGACGTGGAGTATCGCGTCGTCAAGAACACGCTCGCGCGGCGCGCCGCCGAGGCGGCGGGAGTGCCCGGGCTTCAGCCTGAGCTCGAGGGGCCGGTCGCGATCGCGTTCGGCTACGACGACCTGAGCCTGCCGTCGAAGCTGATCAACGACTTCGTCCGCACCACGCGGTTGAAGCTCGATGTCAAGGGCGGCCTCGTCGAGGGCCGCGTCTTCACGCCGGACCAGGTCAAGCAGCTGGCCGACCTGCCCTCCCGCGAAGCGCTCATCGCCCAGCTGATGGGCACCCTGCAGTCACCCGTCGGTCAGCTGGTCGGAATCATGCAAACCCCGGTTCAGCAGCTCATTGGAGTGCTGGACGCGTACAAGACAAAACTGGAGGCAGCATAGGAATGGCAACGGCGACGAAGATCACCCCGAAGGAGTTTGTGGAAGCCCTCAAGAGCTGGAGCATCCTCGACGTGGTCGAGGCCGTGAAGGCGATCGAGGACGAGTTCGGCATCAAGGCGGCGGCGCCCGTGGCGGTGGCCGCGGCGGGGCCGGCGGCCGGCGAGGCGGCGGCTCCGGTGGAAGAGGAGCAGACCGAGTTCACGGTGACGCTGACCGCGGTCGGCGACAGCAAGATCAACGTGATCAAGGCTGTGCGCGAGCTGACCCAGCTCGGCCTCAAGGAAGCGAAGGACCTCGTCGACGCCGCGCCGAAGCCGGTGCTCGAGAACGTGTCCAAGGCCGACGCCGAGAAGGCAGTGGCCAGGCTGAGGGAAGCGGGGGCCACAGCCGAGCTCAAGTAAGCAGAGTTCGAGTCAAGGGCCGGACCTGTTGGTTCGGCCCTCTTCTTTTTACGGTGAAGAGGGTGGGAGCGGGGCGCTTGTGTTGCACGAATCCACGCAAATTTACTGGAATTCGCTTGCAATACCAAACAAAAGTTTGTAGAATATATCAGCATGTCGGCCGAACTGCAAGCGCTCGAGGAGGCCGTTCGCGATTTTGAGCTCCAGACCGACCTCGATCTGATCGATCCCAAGCGGCTGGCGGCGGTCATCGACCGCCTCCAGGCCAGGCTCTGCACGGTCCTCCACCGAGGCAAGCAGCGAGGCGACCACCTGCTCGCCGGCAAG
>WNFV01002635.1_pt1 | contig 34414 bp, 28 predicted proteins | sample 5400101 | NCBI WGS metagenome assembly WNFV01 (sample SAMN13153361, study PRJNA577476) | soil metagenome | isolation source: 115 cm soil or saprolite under grassland replicate 1 | place: USA:California | collected 2016-06-15 | reverse complement strand
GCAGATCTATCCCGACAAACTGCCGGCCGTCATACTCGTCCACAGGGCCTCCCTCGTCGTGGTGGACGTGAACAGCCCAAGCGTTGCGCGAGGGTGACTGTCACGAGGAGCGGAGGCCCGCTCCTTCATCGCATCAGCGTGTTGGACTCGGACCAGGTCGAATGAGACAGGACAGTGGTGGTCGTCGTGGCGGTGCGCAGCGGTCGTTGCCTGGCCGGGGTCGGCGGCAACGGTCGGCAAAGCTGTCGGTATCAGCCTTGGCTGGGTCGTGGACGCTGCCCTGGTGACAACACCGTGCGAGCCCCGGAAGATCTGACCTGTGCATCACCTCGACTTGGACACCCTCGTCCTCGGCCTCGGCGACCATGAGCAGCGTGACGATGGTCTGTGCCTCATGGAGGCGGTCGCCTGGTTTGCCGACGAACCTCACTCCGCCGCACCCCGCTGCGTTTCCCCGGTGCTGATCTCTTTCGGTGACCGGGGCAACGACGGCCTCCCGGACGAACGACGGCAACGGCTGGTTCCGCTGATCCCGCGGCTGGTCGGCACCCGCGGTGACGGCCTCGATGAGCAGCGGGCGTACATGGCACTGGACTGGCTGATCCGCACGTATACGCCAACCTGGCTGGAGCTGGCCGGGTTGACCGCGCATGCGCAGGCGCTGCGGCACCTGCGCCGTATCGTGGGCCTGCCCACGGCACAGACCGCTGGCCCGGCCGTCGGCGCCGCCCGAAGCCAGGCGGCCGCCGACTGGGTCGCCACCAGATGGGACTTCAGTTGGGACGGCGCTGAAGTCGCGGCCAGAGATGCCGTCAGAGCCGCCACGACTTTGGTCGCCGGGGCAGGCGCCCAGGCCGCCGCCTGGGGTCTCACCGATTGGCGAGGCTGGGCAGCAGCCTGGGACAACGCCTGGGACGCGGCCAAGGTCCGGCGGGCGATGGGACGCATCGATGAGGTCGTAACGCACCACAAGTCCGCCCTCGCCCTGGCCATCGACGTCGGTGACCGCTACGAACAGGCCCGGGCCCTTGACGGTATCGCCCATACCTGCACGCCACCGGCCACCCGGACCAGGCCCGCGAACACTGGCAGGAGTCGCTCGTCATCTACACCGAGCTCAACGTGCCAGAGGCCGATGCCATCCGCCTCCACCTCGAACGGCTGGACGGGCCAAGGGAAACCGACAACTGAGGACGCCCGGTTGAGGGGCCGCGCAGAATCGGGTGCGGCGAGGTCTGGCGTGGCGCGGTGGTTGTGCTGGCGAGCGAACTGGTGCTCCGCTCATCCGCCGATCGCGGTCGGCGGCGCGGTTAGCCTGTGCGTATGCGGGAGGCCGTGTCCGGGAACGACCTCGATGGCTGACGCCGACGATGTCCGTCGCCTGGCACTCGCTCTGCCGCACGTGATCGAGATCGACAGCGACGGCTTCGACTTCCGGGTCGCTGACAAGGGGTTCGTCTGGTCCTACCCGGAGCGCAGACCGGGCAAGCCGCGCCTCATCCGGACCGACATCGCGGTGCTGTACGTCGGCGACGAAGCGGAGAAGCAGGCTCTCCTCCTGGGTGAGCCCGAGGTCTTCTTCACCACGCCTGGCTACGACGGGTTGCCCCTGGTCATGCTGCGGCTGGCCCAGGTGAACGTCGATCGCCTGAGAGAGCTCGTCACCGACGCATGGCGCATGCGTGCCCCAGACGAGCTCGTCCGCGACCTCGACGACGGCGCCGATTCGTCGAGCCCAGATCTAGGCTGAGCAGAGCCGATCAGTCGGTCGACGCGGCGCTCGCCCGGCGCCGCAACCAAGCCTTCGATCGGCTGCCGGTCGAGACGCGCACCTGTAGGCGTGGCTGATCACGCACCAGACCGGGCTGATCGCCGAGCTGCTGCTGTGGGAACCCTGTTGGTAGGGGAACAATGACGGCGGAGAACCGAACTGGCAGCGGTGGGCGGAGGCGGGCGAGAGGTGACTCAACGGCTGGATGGCACGGTCGCGGTTGTGACCGGGGCGTCCAGCGGCATCGGTGAGGCGACGGCGCTGGCACTGTCAGCGCACGGCGCGGCGGTGGCGCTGGTGGCCCGGCGGGCGGATCGGCTGGAGGCGTTGTCCAGGACGATTCGCGGTCAGGGCGGTACCGCGCTGGTGGTGCAGGCGGACGTTACCGACGAGTACGCCGCCGGTGAGGCCATCGAGCGTACGGTGGCCGGCCTGGGCCGGCTCGACACGCTGGTGAACAACGCCGGCATGATGCTGTTGGGCCCGGCGCTGGATGCGCCGTTGACGGAGTGGCAACGCATGGTGCAGATCAACCTGATGGGGCTGCTGTACTGCGCCCATGCGGCGTTGCCGCACCTGCTGCGTGCTGCCGAGGACGCCCCGCGGCGGGTTGCTGACCTGGTGAACATCAGTTCGGTGGCCGGCCGGGTGGCGCGTTCGGGAAGTGGTGTCTACAACGCGACCAAGCATGGCGTCGGCGCGTTCAGCGAAGCCCTGCGCCAGGAGGTCACCCGCCGGCATGTACGGGTATCGCTGGTCGAGCCCGGCGCGGTGGACACCGAACTGTCCAGTCACAACCGCCCGCAGATACTGGACGGGATCAAGAGGCGCTTCGACAGCGTCGAACGGCTCCGTGCCGCGGACATCGCCGACGCCGTCTGCTACATCGTGACCCGGCCCAGGCACATGGCGGTCAACGAGATGCTGGTCCGCCCGACCGAGCAGGAGGAATGACCCGCAGAGGCGGTCGTGGCCAGCCGGCAAGCACGACGAACCAGCCTGAAGGCGGACGGCGTTTCCTGCTGCACGAGCTGACCGAGACCGCAGATCTGTTGCACACCGTTGCTGGCGGCATCGGCGAGGAGACGCCGGCCGGACGGCTACGCCTGACCGGACACCTTCTACAGTGGACAGTTCGGCTTCACCGGCGCCAAGTTGGGTTGGCGACGTCGGGCGTGGTGAGCAGGTCAGCCAACCGGCGTGCCACGGCTGACGGTACGGGCATCGTGGCGATTTCGGCCTAGACTTCTAGGCCGCCTTGCGGCCGACGCCGCCGCTGATCTTGAGGCGAGTCGGCGCGGCCTCCACGTCGGGGCGCCACTGCTCGACGTCGACCACGCCGGGCGGCAGCAGTTCCGAGCCGGCGAAGAACCGCTCGATCTCCTCGCGGGGCCGGAAGTAGGTCTCCACGGCCGTGCCGTCGGCGATCGACCGGAGCTGTGCCATAGCCGCCGGATCGCTGTGCGCGGCGGACTGGGAGAGCACGAGATGGCTGCCAGGCGCCATCGGCTCGCGGAAGCGCGCGACGATGCCGGCCGGATCCTGCGCGTCGGGGATGAGGTGCAGCACCGCAGCGAGCACCACGGTGACTGGCTCGGTGAAGTCGATCAGCTTGTGCCGCTGTATGTGGTCGAGGACCTCCTCGGGCCGACGGATGTCGCCCTCGATGAAGGTCATCTGGTCGGTGGTGGCCAGCAAGGCGTCGTTGTGCACCTTCACGATCGGGTCGCTGTCGACGTAGACGACCTGGGAGGACGGGTCCACGGCGTGGACCACCTCGTGCATGCTGGGCGAGGTGGGAATCCCGGTGCCGAGGTCGATGACCTGCCGGATCCCCTGCTCGGCGAGGAACCGCACCGCGCGCAGCGCAAACGCGCGGTTGGCCCTGGCGAGCAGGCGCTGGTCCGGTACGACCACGAGCAGCCGGTCTGCGGCCTGCCGGTCGACGGCGTAGTTGTCCTTGCCGCCCAGCAAGTAGTTATAGATCCGCGCCGCACTCGGTATGGTCGGGTCGATCCTGACCGGCCGCGGCCGTGCGTCGCCCACTGGTCGACACGCCCCCAAAATGCTGGTGATGCCGTCGCAGCGAGATTGTAGTGTCCCACGCCCTGGCGACGGGGCTGATCTCCGCGGCCAGCACCCACGACTCGCAACTCCTGCTGCGACGCCGGGTCAAGCTATGGAAGGAATCTAGGCGCCAGAGTGCCTCTTGCGCGCGATGAAGTCGCCTCGGTAGCGGTGGGCCACGGGTTGCGCCGCCGCTACAGGCTCGGGTTGGACGCGGTACCGGCCGGCCATGGCGTGGCGAGCAGGAGGGTCCATAGGTCGATGCCGTACCAGAGGTTGCCCAGGCGGATGTTCTCGTCGGCGGCGTGCTGACCGTTGTCGGCGTTGGCGATCGGCAGGATCACCGTCGGGGCCTGCAGGACCTCGGCGAAGTGGTGCAGCGGGACGGAGCCGCCGAGCGTTGGCATGGTCAGGGCGGGCCGGTCGGCGGCCCGGCTGGCGGCGTCGAGCAGGTGCGCGACGATCGGCGTGTCGGCAGGAGTGCTCGCGGCCGGGTACGCGGGCTCGACCTGCAGGCGGGCCAGCCGGAGGTACTCGCGCCGCTGCGCCATGATGGGTTCGTGGTCGAGCACGTGGTAGCCGAGCCCGGCCAGGTGTTGGCGGATCAGGCGGAGCATGCGTGACGGGTCGTCGCCGGCGGCCAGCCGGATGTCGATCGAGGCGCTGGCCGAGGCGGGGATCACGTTGCGTCGGTCGGCGCCGACGGCGGCGGCGGACAGGCCCCGGATGTTCAACGACGGTGCCATCAACCGGTCCACCAGCCGGCTGCCCGGGACCTCGGCTGCTGCCAGGCCGAGCTCACGGAGCAGGGCGTCCTCGACCGGGGGCAGGTCGGCCAGTGCCGCCAGATCGGCCGGCGACGGCGGCCGGGTGTGGTCGTAGAAGCCCGGGATGGTTACCTCGCCGCGCTCGTTCTTGAACGAGGCGAGGATGTGCGACAGGGCAAGCGCCGGGTTGGGAGCCCAGTTGCCGTAGTGGCCGCTGTGCAGCTCCCGGACCGGGCCGTAGACGGTCAACTCGAAGCCGCAGAAGCCGCGTACGCCGAGCACGACCTGCGGCGTGCCGGTCTGGTGCACCGGACCGTCGCAGATCAGCCAAGCGTCGGCGCGCAGCCGCTCGCGCAGCATGGTCAGGTAGTCGCGAAGATGCGACGAGCCCGATTCCTCCTCACCCTCGAAGGTGAAGACCAGGTTGACTCGCGCGGGTACGCCCGCCGCCCACAGCGCGTCGAGTGCGCTCAGCACGGCGATCAGCGGCGCCTTGTCGTCGGCGGCGCTGCGCGCGTACAGCCGCCAGTCGTCGTCGATCGGTTCGCCCTGTTTGGGTAACGGCACCGCCCGGCCGTGCGGGTGGGTCCGCAACTCGGGCCGGTACGGCGGGCTGCGCCAGCTACCCGGATCCGCCGGCTGTCCGTCGTAGTGCACATACACGCCCAGGGTCGGGGCGTCGGGTCGGGCCGTGTACCGGCCGACGACCAGCGGGGCGGCGCCGGGCCGCTCGACGAGGTCCATCTGCGCACCCCGGTCGCGGAACGATTCGGCGATGGCCTGCGCGTTGCGGCGCAGCGCGGGCAGGTCGCGGGTGTCGTTGTCGATGGCCAGCAGCCGGGCGTACTCGTGCAGGATCCGCCACCCGTGCTCGCGACGGTGCGCGCGCACCGCCGCGAGCACATCGGGTTCCGGTGGTCGGCTCATGGAACAGATCCTCACCCGTTCGTTGCGGGCAACACCACTGCTGCGTTCGGCCGCCGGCGCCGGTGTCGCCAGGGCAGCGGGCGCTCGTACGGCATGATCTCCCGAGGACGAATCCGGTGATCACGTATTGGGGTGCGAGGTGTCGCCGAGCATACTGCTCAAGCTGCTGGCCGTCTTCGCCGTCATCGGTCTCGGGTGGGGTGCCGGCAGGACCAGGATGCTCGGCCCGCAGGCCGCCGCCACCCTCGGCGCCTTAGCCTTCGGCCTGCTCGTCCCGGCCCTGCTGTTTCGTACCACGGCGCGGGTTTCCCTGGCGACGCTGCCGTGGGCCACGGTCGCCGGATACTACGTCCCCACCGTCGCCGTGCTGCTGTTCGTCTACGCCTGGCATCGGCTGCGGCGCCCGGCGCAGCCGGCGCTCCCCACGATCCGGGCCCTGTCGATGAGCTTCAGCAACAGCGTGCAACTCGGGATCCCGGTCGCTGCCGCGCTCTTCGGCGCTGCTGGGTTGGCCATCCATGTCACGCTGGCAAGCCTGCAATCGCTGGTTCTGCTCACCACGAGTACGGTCCTGGCGGAGATCGACCTCGTCCGCCGCAGCAACGCCAGCCCGCCAGCCGACGATGAGCCAGCCTCGGCCACGGTGTTATCAACGCTGGTGGCCACCGCTCGTCGCGCCATCATCCATCCCGTCGTGCTGCCCGTCCTGCTCGGCCTGGCCTACAGTGCGACCGGCTGGTCAATCCCCGGGCCTGTCGACGAGGTACTGGCCATCCTCGGGCAGGCGGTGACACCGGTCAGCCTCATCACGATCGGCCTGACGTTAGCCGAGCACGGAATCGCCGGTCCCGTCCTGCACACGATTGCGCAGTCGCTCGGAAAGCTCGTGGTGCAGCCGGCGATCGTGCTCCTCACCGCGCACTACTTGCTTGGAATACGCGGACTGCCGCTGACCGTGGCCGTGATGCTTGCCGCTCTACCGATCGGATCCAACGTGCTGCTCTTCGCGCAGCGCTACGAGGTCCTGCAGGCCGAGGTCACCGCGGCCATCGTCACCTCAACGGTCGCCTACCTCGTCACCGGAACCCTCTGGCTGCTGCTGCTTACCCACCTCGCGCACTGACCGTGCCCAGCCAGACAGCGCTCAATGCCAACAGCCGCGCCGGCCACTGTGCGTCGGTGAGCACCACGAGCGCGGGCCGGCGCCGCCGGTGTATGCCAGGCCCCGCATCGTGTCTGCTGGGCCGGCACCACCTCGGGCCGGGCGTCTACCCTGACCATCTGCATCGGTCCGGCCCCGGCCGTGACGACCACGCCAGTACCAGGCCGGGGAGGTGCACCACGCATCGACTGCCGCTGACATGTCCGGGTCTGGCACCGATGGATGGTCGGTCCTGCCGACGACCATCACCGACCGTGCGTATGAGGAGGCGCCACGGGTATTGACGGGGGCCGCCAGTCCGGGTGGTGCGCCACGCAAGTCCGCCGGAAACGGGGTACTCGCACCGGCACTGGACCCACGCCGAGTGTGCCCAGTTGATCGCCAGACTGCGATACGGAGCGACGCTGGCCACACTCGCCAGGGCGCACCGGCGCACGATCACCGCGATCTAGTCCGGCCCCGCGTTGATGATCCCTCATCGGCGAGGGCTCGGTCGTGACCACGCCGAGGAGTGGGTACGCGCCGGGCTCGCCGCGACGAGGACTACGACTGGTGGGTGGTGATGACGACCCGTGGGCGGCCCCACGCGAGACTGGATCGTCACAGCCACCGCCTACTGCCCGCGGGTGGTCGACGGTCCGCACGCGGGTGACCGGGTCGCCGAGGCATTGCAGCGCGCACTGCGGCATGACAGGACGGTTCGCCGCTGTCCTTGCGGGCGGGCTCACTGCGCGCTGTCGGTGATCTTTTCGAGGGCGGCGCGCGCTGTGCGCGCTTACGAAGCGGGCAGTCGACGGGTCGGCGTGGTCTCGTGGATCGCGGGCGTGGGTTCGCCTCAGCGTCACTCCCCACTCCGTTCAGCCGATGTCGCCAGTGGATTCGTGGATGATCCGGCCCTTGCGACGGTCAATACCTAGAACTACTATGCATCGGAGTTCCGGGTATGGGGGCGTGGGGAGGTCACGTGAGGGTCGCCAAGGATCTCGTGGCCGCCTCAGCGACACCGATGGTGCTGGGCATCCTGGCCGAGGGGGAGAGCTACGGCTACGCCATCCTCAGACGGATCAACGAGCTGTCCGGTGGAGAGCTGGACTGGACCGAGGGACTGCTTTACCCGTTGCTGCACCGGCTTGAGCGCCTCGGCTATGTGGAGTCGAGCTGGCAGTCGGTCACTGGGGAGCGGCGGCGCAAGTACTACCGCATCACCAACAAGGGCCTGGCTGAGCTTGCCGAGCAACGCCGCCAGTGGGACACGGTCGTGGACGCGCTGAAAGAGATCTGGCTCGGCCCTGGCGATTTCAGGCCGTTGACAGCGACCCCGTTGGAGGGCCAGGCATGACAGCGCCAGACGGTCAGGACGAGCTGGAGAACCAGTTCGTGCAGTGGCGCCAGTACGTGCAGCGCCGCCGAGAGCTGCAGAAGTCCGACGCCGAAGAGCTCGAAGACCATCTCCGGAGTTCCGTCGATGAGCTCGTCGCCGTTGGCCTGCGCGCTGACGAGGCGTTCCTGGTCGCGGTCAAACGTATGGGTAGCCTGGACGACTTGTCCCGCGAGTTCGCCCGGGAGCATTCGGAACGGCTGTGGAAGCAACTGGTGCTGACCGGCGAGACCGACGGCCCGGTGGCGGACACCCGGTCGCGGCGTGACCTGGTCGCGATGGTCATCTGCGCGGCGGGCGCGGCAGCGTCCATCAAGGTGCCGGAACTGTTCGGGATGAGCTTCGAAGAAGATGGCGCGTTCTATGGGCTCAACTTTGGCCTGTTCGCGCTGCCCTGGCTGGCGGCCTTCCTGGCCTGGCGCCGTCAGGCGAGACCGACGCTGATCGGGGTGCTGCTGGCGTTGTTCGCGCTCGGCGCCGTGGCGGCCAACGCCTATCCGCTCGCGGACGACTCCCAATCGGTGGTCTTGACCGGCATCCATCTCCCCATCGCCCTGTGGTTCGTGGTCGGTCTGGCCTATGTGGCCGACGACCTGCGCTCCTCCCGCCGACGCATGGATTTCATCCGCTTCACCGGAGAATGGTTCGTCTACTTCGTCCTCATCGCCCTCGGCGGCGGTGTGCTGATCGCGTTCATGTTCGGCACCTTCGAGGCCATCGGGATCTCCCCGGAAGACTTCATCTCGCAGTGGCTTCTTCCCTGCGGCGTCGTGTCCGCGGTCGTGGTGGCCGGGTGGCTCGTCGAGGCCAAGCAGAGTGTGGTCGAAAACATCGCCCCGGTGCTCACGCGGCTGTTCACCCCGCTGTTCACGGCGGTCCTGCTGGCTTTCCTCGTTGCCGTCGGCTGGACCAGCGCCGGCATCCACGTCGAGCGGGAGGCGCTGATCCTGTTCGACCTCCTGCTGGTCGTGGTGCTGGGGTTGCTGCTTTACTCGATCTCGGCCCGCGATCCGCTGGCTCCGCCCGGCCTGTTCGACAAGATGCAGTTCACCCTCGTGGTCAGCGCGCTGGTCATTGACGTGCTGGTGCTGCTGGAAATCACCGGGCGCATCACCGAGTACGGAACCACACCGAACAAGGCGGCGGCGCTCGGGGAGAACGTTATCCTGCTGGCCAATCTCGCCTGGTCGGCGTGGCTGGTGCTGGGTTTCGTGCGCCGGCACACACTGTTCGTGGCGTTCGAGCGCTGGCAGACCGGCTACCTCCCGGTGTACGCCGCATGGGCCTGGATCGTGGTCCTGGTCTTTCCTCCGCTGTTCAGCTACCTCTGACCGACCAGATCCCGACCAAATAACGCCAGTGGCGACGGCTGAACCGCCCCGGGTTTCTTGGAGACTCCGAACCTTGCAAAGGTGGGAGTCATGCCAGCACCGAGGAAGGACTCGGATGAGATCAAGGACCGGCCGGTCCGGATGGTGTTCCAGGTCCGGCGGGAGTCCGGGCAGCGCCAGGGCGCGGTGGCCGCGGTGGCGGCGAGGTGGGGGATCAACCGGGAGACGTTGCGGGGCTGGGTACGGCAGGCCGAGGTCGACTCGGGTCAGCGCCCAGGAATGTCCACTGTGGATGCGCAGCGGGTGGCCGAGTTGGAGCGAGAGGTGCGGGAACTGAGGCGTGCCAACGAAATCGTCAAGGCGGCGGCAAGTTTCTTCGCGCGGGAGCTCGACCCGCGACCGCCGAGGTAGTCGAGTTCGTTGACAAGTACCGCGAGGAGCTCGGCGGGGTCGAGCCGATCTGCCGGGTGTTGCAGGTCGCCCGTCGACCTACCACGCGGCGGCGGGGCGGAGACCCCTCGATCCGCGCGTTGTCCTCACACAGCTCCTTCGAGTACTCCCAGTCCCGCCCCCACGAGTCGACGCCGGTCACGGTACTGTCCGCCGACGCTCTCGCGAACTTGACGAACAGGCTCCCGCTGCCACATCCCACGTCCAGCGCCCGGCTCGCCGCCGGAAGCTCGGCCTTGGCGACGATCAGGTCGTGGATGCGGCGCTGGAGGTCCCCACCGTGCGGCGCGAAGCGATAGACGGTGAGCGCCAGGATCATCGCGATGTAGCCGAAGAGCGCGAACGGGACCAGAAACAGCAGGAACCACGGCGACAGCAACGACAACGCGCTCCCGGCCAGGCAGACACCGCTCAACGCGGCGAACGCGGCGAGCCGGGTGCTGCGGATCCAGGTGCGGTAACGCGGTCTGCGGCCTGCGACTGCGGAGGCCTCCCGGCCCCGGCTGGCGGGCGTTCGCTCGACATCGGCCGATCGTACGGCGCCCGGCGCAACTCTATGCGCCGCAGCCCTCTGATTAGCATGAGTCGAAGCGCATCCGGCGTCGTGGTCGGCTCAGTCCAGACGCCGCCGCGCCAGCTCCCTCGCGACTGCTCGGGCTGTTGCGTCGTTGCGCAGACCCCAGACGTCATCGCCGGCGCGGGCGCACGCAATTCGGCAGATCCGGTCGGGGAAGCCGCACGGCCAGCGGCACGATCGGGCGCTACTGGTTGCTCAGTCGAGCGTCGGTGCGGCGCCGAGGAGACCATCGACGGCGAGCTCGAGGGCACCGAACGCAAGCGCAGGTTCTCCTCCGCGCGCATGTCACTCGCGACCTCGATGAGCGGGTCGAGAGCATCAGCGCCCGAGGAATCCAGCCGGCTTCACAGGAGACGTACGGGAACGGTGTGCGCAAGGTGATCTACCGCGACCCCGACGGCAACGAGATCGGCTTCGGCGGCGGCCCGCTCGAGTGACCGGCGCATCCTGACCGCGGGGCATGACAGGATGCTTGATCTTGGTGGCCTCGGGCGACATCCGTTGTGTGCTGGTCGTCCGACCTAAACCGGCCGTTGCGTTGCGACCTGCCCGTGTCTCAGGCCCTGGGTCCGCAAGCCGTGGGTGTGTGGCGTCGGGCGGAGGTAGGGCGGAGCTGCTTGGGTACGACGCTGCCCGTTGTGAAGGTCTGCGACCAGACGCCCGCGCGGTCGACCTGGACGGTGATGGTCTCGGCATCGGCGTCAGTGTCCCAATCGCCGAGCGCGGGTCAGGTCACTGCCTCGTACTCAACACCGGTCTGCTTCTGCCCTGACCCTGAACCGCGCCGGTTTCTGTAGGGATGATGTTCCCCCGGGTTCGGTGGACTCAGTGATGTTCCCTGGGGAACATCAGCTTAGGCGAGCTTGTTCAGCGCGGCGATGGCGCAGCGGCGTTCACGTTTGGGGTCGGGAGCGGCCGGCTTTGCCGGGCGGTTGGCAGATGTAAGGATGGGCGCCGTGCGGGTATCTCGTCGCGTCGTGCTCGGGGCCGGATTCGCCGCGGCGGCTGGGCTCGCCGGATGCGGGCACCGCAATGCCGCTCGGGCGACGCCCAGGAACCTGGCCGCCTCCGAGCCCACCGGATCGACGCCGGCGCCCGTGGGCACGGATCCACCGGCCGGTGCGAGTCCATCGTCGGCGTCCGGACGGACGCCGACGCCGGGCGGGCAGGTGCTCGCCGCGCCGTACAGCGCCCGCCTGGTAGAGGTTCTCCGCCGCTACCTGACGCCGACCTCGGACAACCCCAAGCATCCCGGGTACGCCGGAGCGGTCGTACTCGTCATGGTCAACGGCACGATCACCACGCTCGCATCGGTGGGTTACGCGGTGCGCTACGGCGCGGGCCCGGTGGACCTGCCGGAGAGCAAGCGGGTCGCGATGCGATCCGACTCGATCTTCGACGTCGCATCGGTCACGAAGCTGTACACGGCGATCGCCGCCCTGCAACAGGTGGACCGGGGTCGGATCGACCTGGCTGCGCCGGTCGTGTCGTACCTACCCGCGTTCGACGGGCCTGGCAAGTCGGCCGTCACCGTGTCCATGCTGCTGGCTCATACCAGCGAGGTGGGTGGGCTGACCATTGCCGCGACCAACGCGCTGCCCGACGTGGCGGCGCGGTGGGCGGCGTTCGAGTCGGTGCCGTTGATCGCCGGTGCGACACCGGGCAGCATCTTCCGGTATAGCGGCGTCGGCCTGCTTCTGGTCCAGCGGATCGTGGAGAAGGTCACCGGCCGGCCGCTGGACCAGGTGGTACGCGCGGACATCACCGGACCGCTGGGTCTGCGGGACACCGGTTTCAACCCACTGAAGTGGCTCAGCCCTGCCGATCGGGCCGGCCGGCTGGTCGCTACCGACGCTCGTTCCTCCCGCGGACTGCTGCGCGGCGAGGTCCACGACCAGATCACCCACGCGTTGGGCGGGGTGAGTGGCGCGGCCGGTGTGTTCGCCACCGCAGCCGATCTCGCCGTGATCGGACAGATGCTGTTGGACGGTGGCCGGTACGGCGGCGGGCGGCTGCTCGCCGAGGCGACGGTGCGTCGGATGATGACCAACGTCAATCCGGGGCTGCCGGCCGTGGTGGGAGATCACCCCGGCCGGACGTCCGCGCACGGGCTCGGCGTAGAGCTGGACCAGCCCTTCTTCATGGGCAGGCTGTCCTCCCCGCAGTCGTTCGGCCACACCGGCTTCACCGGTACCGAACTGGTGGTCGACCCACGGCGACGGCTCGTCCTCGTCCTGTTGACCAACCGGGCGCACCCGAACTGGGAGTGGGCCAACCCCGATCCGACCCGAGTGGCCGTGGCCAACGTACTCGCCGACGCGATCCCGACGCGATAAGCCGGCGTTCCAGCCGGTCCCGACGCGGGCGCAGTGACATGACCGCCTGGGTCGAAATGAACGGCGACTGGCGCTCCCACGCGGTCATGTTGGTAGCTACCGTCGTGGCCAGACGACCGACGCGCTCTGGGCAATCAGTCGTACTTCGTCCTGCGTCTCATACGCAGACACCAAGGCGTCCCACGCGTCGCGCCGCCGCGGACGTGGATCAGCACGCGTTGCTCGTCGACAGGGCCGCGAGCGGCGCGCACGAGCGCGCCGCTCGCGCATGGCCATCAGCGAAGCGACCGAAACGCCGCGCGGACCTCGGCCGAGAACAGCTCCGGCTGCTCCCACGCGGCGAAGTGCCCGCCAAATATTCCCGCGCCCGCGCAAGCTGCCCGCACTAGCCGGGCCGTCTGCAGGTAGCAGTACACGGCCCGGTTGCCGCGCAGCCGGACCTGCTCAGCGCCGGGATCGTCGGACGCTGCAACGCCGATACGAATAGTGCTTCGGGCGAAATTTTTTTCCTGCTCTCTACGTACACATCGAAGTTGATGTTGGCGAGACGAACATCGCGGGGCAACTTTTTGAAGATCGCAGGCCCCGCGTGTTGCGCCGCCGAAGGGACGTGGTCAACGTGTTGGTGTCCCGCGGCCGGTGGCCAGGATGCGTCCATCGGCGTTGATCGCGAAGGTTTCGACCGCACTCTGGTGGGCTGCCAGCGGTGGCCGGCTGGGCGCGGCCACACGAGGGTCGGCGATGTTCCCACGGTGGGCGGCTGCACGGTGACGGGAACGCCATCAAGGAGCACACTGGTAGTCGGGCCTGCCGATCCTCTTGGGGGCGTCGCGTGTTGACCAGAGACGTTCACCCGCCCGAGCTGCTGCCGATGTTGTCTCGGGGCAAGCACCGCAACCCGCGCAAGGGTGCCTGCTTCATGGAGCTGGCATCGTTCCTAGCTGGCGAGCGCTGGAGTGATCACCCGACTTGTACGCATCCGCTCCTCGCCACCGTCGCTCGCCTAGTCAACGACCACACCTCAGACGCCGGCCGCCAGCGGCTCGCCCCACTGATTCCGTCGGTGATCGGTCTGACCAGCGACGACCTACACGTCGATGCGCAGATCGCGCGACGGGCGGCGATGCTGGCATTGCCGGTGGTGGCGGCCGAGCGGCAATGTGTCATGGCGGTCTCCGTGTTGGCGTGCGACCGCATACTCGCTGATCTTGACGGGCGGCCACGCGACCAGCTCGAGGAACAGAGCCGGTTGGCGTTGGCGCACGTTCCGCACGCGGCACGATGGGCTGAGGACTTCACCCGTGGTGTGCCGACCTCACCAACGATGTTCCGCAGGCATGGCGCACCCCGCACCGTGCGTTCCGCGGTCGAGGGGATCGCAGTGGCGTGTGTGCCGGAACCGGACGAGATCCTCCGCGGCCTGCTCGTTGACGCTATCGCCGAATGCGCTGCCTGGGTCCGTCGGGACACCGACCAGGCGTGCCGGTCAACGGCCGTCCGGGGCCGGATGGCAACCGTCAACCGCTGATGCGACGCTGAGGCCGGCAACGCGGGGGGCCGTCGTCCACAACGATCCCGGTCGGCCGACCCGGTTCACGGGTAGCCGAGCTCCCCGGCGCGCACCGGGCCGGTCAGCCAGTTCTCGCGAGGCGCGAGGGGGCAGGCCCACCTGCTGTCGTACGCGCACGACGGGTTGTACGCGTAGTTGAAGTCCAGCCGGATCCGGCCATTGCCGAGCAGTCGCAGTCCCCGACCATACGTGCCCTTCGCCGTGTCGGTGAGGTACCGGCCACCGCCATAGGTCTCGCGCCCGCTCGTACCGTCGCGCAGCGGCAGGACGAGGCCGCCACCGTACGCGGCGATCCACCACAGCGACAGCGGACCCCCATCGGGTCGCCAGGACACCGACCCGGTCGACGACCTCCATTTGGCCCACGCTATCCAGCCCGCCGGACATCGGCACATCATCCTTGTCCACGCCATCGTTCAGAGGTTTGATGACGTTCCCGTTGCACGCCGCACGCCAAGAACCGTGGACCCGGTTGGCGTCGTGCCGGATAGTCGACGAGTGTCCCTCGATGAACTACTGCCGGTTTGCCACTTCCGCGAACGCCATCGGCGCTCCACGAGCGCGCCCGCACCGGCGCTGCTCGCTGCCGTCGAGACGCCGGCGTCTCCCCGGAGGGTTCCGGATTCCGGGGCGTGTCGTTCCATTTCATCGTCCAGTCGAGCGAGGCTGTGGACGAGGTCATGGGCAAGGCCGTCGCTGCGGGCGGCGCGGTCGTGAAGGAAGCGGCGGCCGCCCAGTGGGGCGGGTACTTCGGGTACTTCAGCGACCCAGACGGCCACCTTTGGAAGGTCGCGTCCCCTTCCTAACTTCCGACCGATGCTTGTCGTGCAAGTCTGGCCGCCGGGCGTGAAGATGGCGGCCGGCCGAAGCCGCGGTTGAACAGGCGGCGCGGGCGGGGCGGTCAGCGCGACATCCGCGAAGACCGCTCCGCCAGGCCCCCTCGGCGAACCAGGGAGATGGCGTGATGTCAACCACCTACGAGATCAGACCCATCGGGTACATCGAATCGCCCCTCGTCGACCGCGAGACCGCACCGAAGCAGGGGTTCGAAGGGGCGCCCGAGGCATGGCTGGTGTTCAACCCTGACGTGGCGGAAGGCATCCGCGACCTCGCCGTCGGCACCGACGTCTTCGTGCTGACCTGGCTTCATCAGGCACAACGGGACGTGCTCGCCGTACACCCGCGTGACGATCCCCGAAACCCCGAGATCGGAGTTTTCAGCACCCGCTCCCAGGACAGGCCGAATCCGATCGGGCTACACCGCGTACACATCGCCGCGATCGACGGTCTCCGCATCCTCGTGCGGGACCTCGAAGCCTTCGACGACACGCCGATCGTAGACGTCAAGCCGGTACTCGCCGGCGGACGGTAAACGGTCAGCCAACCGAGAACGACCTCCTCCGCCAACCGAGTCGCCGCCTACCTGGCATCCGGAACCTGATCATGATCCGGTCGTCCCGATTTGAGCACGAGAGGCAAACGGTCCTTGTGGCACAGGGAGATCCAGCGGCTCCTCACATGGGTGGGCGGCTGGCGAACTCCGTCTAGGACAGCGCAAGGCGAATGATGGGTTCGCCGTACCCGTCGAGCTCGCCGGTCGGCCACCGCATCCGCATCCCGAGCCGCAAGCTGCTCACGACCTCGGATCGCGGCATGGCGGATGTTCGAGCGGGGTCGGCGCCATGGACGGCCAGGTACGCCGTCCACAGCGGGACTGGTTCGCCCACCCGGTTACGGCTGCAGCAGTGCTTTGATGGCGCGGCGCTCGTCCACTGCTCGGTAGCCCTCGGCGACCTGGTCGAGCGGCAGCGTCAGGTCGAAGACCCTGGGGCCGTCGAGCAGACCGACGTGGGAGTAGAACAGCTGCTCGCCGGCGAGGTTCACCACGTGCGGGACGCCGACGTAGCCGACGTGGCCGCCGGGTCGGGTCGAGCGTAAGGCCTGCGCCATCGACTCGGCGGTGCCGACGCATTCGAGTACGGCGTCGGCACCGACGCCGTCGGTCAGGTCCTTGATGCGTGCGACGCCATCGTCACCGCGTTCGGTGACGATTTCGGTGGCGTCGAACTCGCCGGCGAGCTTCTGCCGTGGCGCGCGCCGGCTCATCGCGATGATGCGCGCTGCGCCCATTCGGGACGCGGAGAGCACGCCGAGCAGGCCGACGGCGAGCACAGCTTGGCGCATTGCCGTTGTTCCTTTCGGTTGGTTCCTGCAAGGACCGTCTGGCGCGTTTTCGGGCGACGAGCCGCAGCGTCGCGGCACTCGCTTTCGGGCTGACCATCGGGTCGACGTAGGTGCGGGCGTAGCGGGCGTATTTGGTGCGGTAGGCCTGGTCAATCGCGTCGTAGTTGGCGTCGGCGAGTTCTTCGAACGTGACGTCGCGCTCGATGCCGCCGGCACGGATGCGGCCCTCGGGGCGTCGCAGGACCGAGCGGAACCAGGCGCCGCCGCGGCCCCGGTAGGACCGTACGTACAGGTCGTCGCCGACACGGACGACCCAGATCGTCGTGTACGGGCGCAGTGATCCGTCGGGTCGCAACGCGGCGACCTGCAGCTCGCCAGCCGCACCGATCGTGGCCAGCTCCTCACGCGTCCAGTCACTCATCGCCTTCCCACTCCCTCCTTCAATGCGCGCTCCCGGCAAGGGCGCCGACATGGGCCCTTGCGGATGGTGGCACCGCCGCTTCGGCGGCAGGTCGTTCCCCGCGTGGGGGCGACTTGAGCAGCAGGCTTGATGCGGCTGTGGTGAGCGCGACCGCTGTGGCCACACGTCCACGGAACCACTCGTCGCCGGCACCAGGGAGTCCTGCTGATAGGGGTACTGGCAGAAACTCCCTACCCAGCGTGAGCCTTCGTAATCTTGGAGGCGTGAGCAGCAGGAATGACGTCCGCGGCGAGATCCGCCAGTTCCTCACCACACGCCGGGCGAAGATCACCCCGGAACTGGTGGGCCTTCCCAACTACGGCGGGAAGCGGCGGGTACCCGGGTACCACCAGCGCTAAGGCTGTTCGGCGCCCACAAATGCGATCCTTGCCTCGTATCGATGTTGAGGAGGTTCGTTGGACGTACTCGCGGCAGCGGAGCGGGCGCTCGGGCGCACGCTGACGGCTGTAGAGACGCTGCGCGGCAGTTCACGGAGCCGGGTGGTGCGGGCGGCGTTGGACGGCGGGCCGGGCACGGTCATCGTCAAGACGCACGAGCCGCGGTTCGCCGACCACTGGGCGCGGGAGTCGGCCGCCTTGACCGTGCTGCGTAGGCGCGGCCTGCCGGTACCTGAGCTCATCGCTGTGGTGGAGGACCCGCCGCTTGTCGTGGTGGAGGACGTCGGCGACGGGCCGAACCTCGCCGACGCGCTGCTCGGCGAGGATGCCGCCGCGGCTACGGAGCTCCTGTACGCGTGGGTCGACGCGCTCGCCACGCTGCATGCGGCCACGATCGGCGATGGATCGCGGTTTGCCGCGGCCCTGGGCGCAGACGTCTCCACGGTGGACTCGATGCCGGACCTCTTGACGGGCGCGGCCGACCTGCTGACCGCGCAGCTGCCCGCCCTTGGCATAGCACCCGGTACGGAGGCATTGGCCGAGGTGCGGTCCGCGACCGCCGCGCTCAGCCCGGACGCGGACGCGCTCACCCCCGCAGACGCGTGCCCTGACAACAACGTGGCCAGCCCGGCGGGGTTGGTGCTGCTGGACTTCGAACAGGCCACCATGCGCCATGTGGCCTGGGACATGGCCTATCTCCTTGTGCCGTGGCCGTCGTGCTGGTGCTCATGGGGCATGCCGGCCGAGGTGACCGACGCCGCGCTGACGCGGTGGCGGATGGCGGTGGCGCCGGCCATCCCGGTCGTGAGCACCGCGGCATTCGACCGGGACCTCGACGTCACCGTGGCCGCTTGGGCGTTCCTGTCCAGCGCGTGGTTTCTCGCAGGAGCTGTCGATGAGGAGCACGAAGCACCGGGTGGCGGGGTTCGGGGCCCCACCCGGCGCGCCGTCATCCGGCACCGGATGCGCCTCGCGGCGCAGCGTCGCGCGGTGTTGCCGGCGCTGGCCGATCTGGCAGAGGAAGTCTTGGCGGCGACCGCGCGACGCTGGGGCGACGTACGGCTGCAGACCGCCCCCGCCTACCGCTAGCGGGTGGGGCTCATGTTGAAGGTGGACGACGAACGCGCGGGATTGCCGAGCATCCGGGGTCAGCGTGAGCTCGCGGTGCCAGCCTCGTCCCACCTGTCGGTCTTGGTACCTGGTACTCGTCAGGATGGAGACCGTGGTGGATGCTCGGTATGACGGTCACGCTGACTGGTACGACGCGACCTTTCGCTGCCTCGGCGACGAGGCTGGATCGGCAGGGCTGCTTGGCCGGTTACTCGGACCGGCTGAGGTTGATGATCCGGTCTGTCTCGACATCGGCTGTGGTACGGGTCTGCATTTCGAGGCGGTTGCGGCCCGCGGCTACACCGTCATCGGCGTCGACGTGTCCTCGGACCAGCTCCGATTCGCCGCATCGCGCAGTCCCCGGGTCATCCAGGCCGATGCCGGGCGCCTGCCGCTGTCAGACGCCTCGGTTCCCGCTGTTGCCATGACGTTCATACATACGGATGTGGACGACTTCCCCGCCGCTGTCGGCGAGGCGGCGCGCGTGCTGCGACCGGGGGGACGACTTGTCTATCTCGGACTGCACCCGGCCTATGTCGGCGCCTTCATCGACCGGCAGAACGAGGTCGAGAACCACGAGGTGCACATCGTGGCGGGGTACGGCGATGAACGGCTGCGCCGTGACTCCAGTGGCCGGTTCCCGGTGCGCAGCCGGGTCGGTGCGCGCAACCTGACGCTGGGGACGTTCCTTGGCGCGTTCCTCGCACAAGACAAGCTGCGGCTGTCATCGGTTGCCGAGCTGGACACCGACATGCAGCCGTGGCGGCTGGATCCCAGCGACGGCAGGGTGATCCCGTGGAACATCGCGGTCACCGCGCGAGCCGTCATCTCACTGGGCGACTGATATGCGAGCCCGATCGTGTATGTGGACAGGCTGGTCTGGGCCGGTCTGGTATTGAGGTCGCGTCGGGCTGCTCAGATGCCGCACCATGGGATGGTTTCCCATCCGCGTCGTGAACCCTACGTCGGCGCGGCCCGAAGGAAAGGACTGGTTTGGAGTCGGCGATCACGGTGACGCCCGCGGCACTGCCCGAGGTGCTGCTGCACCTCGCGGTGGTGCGGCCGGTGTTCGTGTGGGGCCAGCCCGGCATCGGTAAGAGCTCGCTGGTCCGGGCGTTCGCCGACTCGCTCGGGTTGGAATGCGTGACGCTGCTGGGTACTCAGCTCGCGCCTGAGGATCTGATCGGCGTACCCGAGCTGCGCGACGGGCGCAGCCGGTTCGCGCCGCCCGAGACGATTGCCCGCGACAGGCCGTACTGCCTGTTCCTCGACGAGCTGAACTCCGCCACTCCCGAGGTGCAGAAGGCGTTCTACTCGCTGATCCTCGACCGGCGCATCGGCGGGTACGAGCTTGTGGCCGGCTCGATCGTGATCGGCGCCGGCAATAGGGCAAGTGACAACGCGCTTGCCCGGCCGATGGCCTCCGCGCTGGTCAACCGGCTCGTGCACATCCACCTGCGGGCCAGCGCCGCCGACTGGCTGGGCTGGGCGATGGCCAACGCGATCCACCCGTGGATCGTCGACTACATCACCCAGCGGCCCGACCACCTGTGGAGCCGGCCACCCAAGACGGAGGAGCCATTTTCCACGCCCCGCTCCTGGCACATGCTCTCCGATGCGCTGCGCTCCTACGACGACGCGGTCAACGAGGACACGCTGCGGGTGCTGTGCTACGGCACGCTCACCGCGCACCATGCGTCTGGATTCTGCGCGTACGTCAAGACCGTCAGGCACCGGTACGGCCTGGACGCCATCATCCGCGGCGACGCTTCCTGGCCGCGCGAGCCGACCGACCGGGACCTGCTGTACTTCTTCGCCGAGGCGTTCCGCGCCCGGCTGGCGAAGGACCTGCCGGCGGACAAGGCGCACGCTTCCCGGTCGGTGCGAGAGTTCGCGATGCGGGCCAAGGGCCTGCTCGTTGAGCTGGCCGAGATCTCCCTTGAATGCGCGCAGTTGGTAGTGGCGACCGACGACGGCGGTCTGCCGGTCCTGCCGACCTGGTTCCTCATCGAGGTCAGCCGCGACCTGCCTCGGCTCGTCGCGGCCCGGTCGTGAGGCGCGACCCGTGCCCCGCCGCCGCCCACAGCGTGAGGACCCCAACCACCAGGCGTTCGTGCAGGCGCAGCGGATCATCCTCGGCAACCCGATGCTGGGCGCGCTCGCCTACGACCCGAGCGGCGCAGGGCTGCCGCGGCTGCACTTCAGCTGGGCCGAGGACGAGCCGCTGACCCGCGCGCGCGGATGGGCCCGGGTACACCCGGACGGGCACGTCACGGCGTGCCTGCACGCCCACGGCGAGGTCGACGAGTGGGTTTGGGTCCTCGCCCATTGCGCGCTGCACCTCGCGTTCGGGCACCTCGACGGCGCCCCGCGGGTCGACGCCGCGTACGGGGCCGCCTGTTGCGTGGCCGTGGCCCGGTTCCAGCAGTCACTACGGCTGGGCCGCTGCCCGCACCTGCTGCCGGAGGGCCTGCCGGGCACCGACGAATACGCGCTCGCGCAGCGGTGGCGCGATACCGGGGTACCGCCGGAGTACGCCGCCTGCGGCGTCGGAGGCACCGGTCCGGACATCCACCCTGGGCCGGGCCGTCAGCGCGTGCAGTCTCACGCCGCGGCGGGGAGCGGACCAGGCGCGCCGAACGGGCCAGGCTGGCCCGACCGCTTCGCCATCGGGTTGGCCGCGACCGCGGCCCAGGCGGTCGAAGCGGCCGGCACCATCGCGGCTGGGCCCGCCGCGGAGCGGCGCAACCCCGAATGGGAGGCGGCCCGGCGGTGGTTCGTCTCCGCGTACCCGTTGTTGGCCGGACTGGCGGCGGGTTTCCAGGTGGTCGCCGACCTGGAGCTGGCTCAGCGTTGGCAGATCTCGATCGCCGCGGTGGACGCCGCACTCGCCGAGATCTACGTCAACCCGCTCGCCAGGCTCACCGCCGACGAGCGGCGTTTCGTCATCGCGCACGAGATGCTGCACGCCGCGCTGCGTCACGCCGACCGGGTGGCCCACCGCGACCCGTACCTGTGGAACGTGGCCTGCGACTACGTCATCAACGGCTGGCTGATGGAGATGGCCGTCGGCGCCGCGCCGGACGGAGTGCTCTACGACCCGGAGCTGACCGGGCTGTCCGCCGAGGCGGTCTACGACCGGATCGCAACCGACCTGCGCCGGCTGCGCAAGCTCGCCACGCTGCGCGGGCGCGGCCTCGGCGACGTACTTGCCGAGCCGCTGCCCGGGCGTGACGAGGCCCGCCGGGCGGTCGACCTTGACGAGTACTACCGGCGGGCGCTGTCGACCGGCCTGTCGTACCACGAGTCGACCGGGCGCGGGCTACTGCCGGCCGCGCTGGTCGAGGAAATCCGCGCCCTGGACCAGCCGCCGCTGCCGTGGGACGCCCAACTCGGCCGCTGGTTCGAGGAGCACGTGCCAGCCGTCGAGCGGCGCCGCACGTACGCCCGGCCCTCACGGCGCCAGGCTTCCACGCCCGACATTCCCCGGCCCGGCTGGTACCACCCGCAGGAATGGGCGCAACAGCACACCTTCGGCGTTGTGCTCGACACCTCCGGCTCGATGGACCGCACCCTGCTAGGCAAGGCGCTCGGCGCGATCGCCTCCTACGCGCTGGCTCGCGACGTACCCGCCGCGCGGGTGGTGTTCTGCGACGCCGCAGCCTACGACGCCGGATACCTGCCGGTGGAACAGATCGCCGGACGGGTCCGCGTGCGCGGCCGGGGCGGGACCATCCTGCAGCCCGGCATCCGGCTGCTTGAGCGCGCCGAGGACTTCCCGGTCGACGCGCCGGTCCTGATCATCACCGACGCCATGTGCGACGCCGTCCGCGTGCGCCGCGAGCATGCCTTCCTGGTACCCGAAGGCGCCCGGCTGCCGTTCACCCCGCGCGGACCGGTCTTTCGGCTGCGCTGACGGCATCCATCCACGGTCGTCCGGTCGCGATCCCTGGACAACCTAACTCTAGCTATGTAGAGATACGCGGTGACCCATTCTCGGCGCCTGTCGGCGCAAGCGACGGCGGTGGTGCTGGCCCTGGCAGAGACCCCGACCGCTTGGCGGTACGGCTACGAGCTGTGTCAGCGGCTCGGCATCAAGGCCGGCTCGATGTACCCGATCCTGATGCGCTTGGCCGACCGGGGACTCTTGGAGACGGCGTGGGAGAGCGACGCCCCGGTGGGTCGTCCGCCGCGGCATCCGTACCGGTTGACCGGCCCGGGCCGGGCCTTGGCCGCGGACCTGGCGGCCTCACCAGGAGCCGCGGGCTCGGCCGGGGGCCGGGTCAGGCTGCGACCGCGGTGGGAGAGCGCATGAAAGCTGCGGCACGCGCGGGCGAGTTGGCGCTGTACGCCGTGGTCGGCCTACTCGTACGCTCGGATCTCCGCGATCGACCACCAGCTGGTGGACGTGTCCTTGAGGGTGAGGCGGATGTAGCGCGCCTGCACGATCGGGACGTTCACCGTGGTCACCGCGGAGCTGCCCTCGTCATTGGCGATGGTCTTCCAGGTGGTGTTGTCAGTGGAGACCTCGACGATGTAGTCCCGCGGATAGTCGGTCGCGCTTGCCCCAGCGTCGATGGTCAGGTGGTTGAACCACTGGCTGGAACCCATGTCGACCTTGAACCATTGGCCAGGCGCCTGCGCGGCACCGGTGCTCCACCGGGTGGCCGCATTGCCGTCCAGGGCGTTGCCCGGGGAGCCGCCCGGCTCGGTTGCCGATGCCGTTGCCGTCCAACCCGTGCGGCTGCGTTCCTTCTCGCCGTACAGGCTCAGCTCGTGGATGGACCACCAGCTCGCCGACGCGGCGGTGAGCATGATCCGCACGTACCGGGCGACCTGGACACCGAAGAGCGCGAGGACGGCCGGTCCGCTGCCGGCTCCGCTGGCCACCGTCGTCCAGCTGCTTCCGTTGGCGGACACCTGGATCTGGTACCCGCGGGGATAGTCGCCTGTCGAGGCGCCGGCGTCGAGCAGCAGCCGGTTGAAGGTCTGGCTCTGTCCAAAGTCGACCTGGAAGTACTGGCCGCTGGCCTGCGCCGTGCCGGTGGTCCATCGGGAGGCGGCGTTGCCGTCGATCGCGTTCGCCGGCGAGCTGCCCGCCTGGGTGACCGATGCGGTTGCGGTCCAGCCGGACGTGGTGAGCGGCAGCTCGCCGTACACGTGGAGCTCGGCCATGGACCACCAGTCCGGTCCGGTTCCAGTCTGGGTGACGCGGACGTACTGGGCGACCTGGGGGTCAAAGGTGATGGCCTGCTTCCACCCCCAGCCGTTGCCAGTCTTCACCGTCGTCCAGGCACTGCCGTCGTTGGACACCTGGATCTGGTACCCGCGCGGGAAGTCCCATCGCTGGTCGCTTCTGGTCTCGAAGGACACCTGGTCGATGACCTTCTTCGCGCCCATGTTGACCTGGAACCACTGGCCAGCCGCCTGCGGGGCGCCGGTGCTCCAACGGGTGCCGGTGTTCCAGTCCAGCGCGTTGGCGGGTGAGCCGCCGACCTCGGTGGCTGAGGCGCTGGCCGTCCACCCGGTCTGGTCCAGCGGTACCGTCGCCAGCCACGGCTGCCCGCCGGCGAACCTGGTGACGGTGTTGATGAAGCTGGTGTTCGGCTGGAAGTTGGCGGTACCGAACTGGCTCACCTTGGCCGAGATGGTCGCCGCGGTGTCGTTGTTGATGACCGGCACCGGGTTGGGGTTGCTGTTGTAGAAGCCCCAGTAGCCACCGGCGCCGTTGTAGTGCGGCCCGCGTACCTTGTAGTTCCAGTTGGTCCAGGACACGTGCAGGGCGTTGAGGCCGCCCATGAACTTCGCCCACACGTCGTCGAAGTGGTAGAGCTGGTACTCGCCGTAGAGGACAGGGACTGTCCACGTTGGATCGTTCTGCTTGGCGGCCACCTCAGCCAGCTGGTTCTCCACGAGCGCGTTCTGCGCGTTCCAGTCCTTGCCTCCGCCGAAGTCGTACGGGTGCAGCTCGTACACGACGTTGGTCCAGCCGTACGTGGCCGGCGGCGCGATGTTGCCCCAGCCGAAGAACGCGGCGAAGAAGATTACGTGATCGGGGTCGATGGCCCGTACCGCGTCGTACAGGCGGTCGTAGTACTGGCTCTTCTGGGTGACGTCGTCGGCGTCCTCGCCATAGTCGAGCAGTGGCTCGTTCATCAGGTCATAACCGGCGACGGCCGGGTTGCCCGCGTAGCGGGTGGCCATCTGCTGCCAAATGCCCACCACCCAGTCCTGGTAGGTGGTGTTGGTCCAGAACCCGTTGGGGTTGGGCCCGACCCGACCGCAGCTGCCCCATGGGCAGTCGCCACCCGGGTGGGTGTGCAGGTCGAGGAGCACGTACATGTTGCGCGCGCTGGCCTGCGCGATGAGCCAGTCCACCTTGGTCCAGGCGTTGGACTTCCACGTGCCGTCGAGGTTGAGCAGCTCGGTCCAGCCGATCGGCAGGCGGATGACGTTCATCCCCATGGCAGCGAGGTTGTCCAGGTCGGCCACCTGGATCCAGGTGTCCTGGTGCGTGGTGATGAGGTTCTCCGTCGTGGTCGCCCCGAAGCGCTGTTGGTAGGCCAGGTTCATCGAGTAGTCGTCGCTGTTGAGGTAGACGTTCAGCTCGCCAACGGACCACCAGCTGCTGGAGGTCCCGGTCTGGGTGATCTTGATGTACCGGCCACGGACGGCGGCGAAGTTGATCGGGGTCGCCTTGCGGCCACCGGCCCCGCTGGCCACCTGTGTCCACGTGGAACCGTTGCTGGAGACCTGCACGGTGTAGCCGCGCGGGTAGTCGTTCTCGTCCGCGGAGTTCTTCGCCGTGTCCAGCACCACCTGGTTGAACGTGAGCGCCGCGCCCATGTCGACCTGCAGCCACTGGCCGTTGGTCTGCGCCGCGCCGGTGCTCCATCGGGTGCCGAGGTTGCCGTCTTCGACATTGGCCGGCGATCCGCCCGGTTCGGTGGCCGACGCGGTGACGGTCCAGCCGGTCCGGTCGAACACGGCCTCGCCGTAGACCGCGATCTCGGCGATCGACCACCAGCTCGCGCTGGTGCCCGTCTGCACGACGCGCAGGTGCTGCATCCAGGTCGTGGCGAACAGCTCCACGACGATGATGCGGGCCGAGCCGTAGTCGCTGCCGACCTTCGTCCAGTTGGTACCGTCGGTGGAGCCGAGAATCTCGTACCCACGTGGATAGTCCCCTGTGGACGTCGGCCCGGCGTCGATAAGGACCTTGTTCACCGGGGTGTTGGTGCCCATGTTCACGGTGAACCACTGGCCGGGCGCCTGCGCGGTGCCGCTGGTCCACCGCGTGTTCACGTCGCCGTCGAGGGCGTTGTTCGGTGCGGATCCGGAGCCGGTGACCGATGCGGTAGCGGTGGAGGATCCGTTGTGCCGCACGGGGTCGGAGAAGAGGTTGAGCTCGGCCACCGACCACCAGCTGCTCCCGCTGCCGGTCTGCACGACCCTGACGTACCGCGCGACCTGCGGGCTGAACGAGACGGCCGTGTTCTGCACGGTACCGGCGCCGCTTGCCACGTCCTTCCATGTGACCGCGTCCGTGGAGGCCAGGATCTGGTACCCGACCGGGTAGTCGCCGGTGAACCCGGCGGCGTTGACGTACACCCGGTTGAACAGCGTGGGCGTGGTCAGGTCCACCTGGAACCACTGCCCGCTGGCCTGGCTGGCGCCGGTGTTCCAGCGGGTCGTGTTGTCGCCGTCCAGGGCGCTGCCGGCCGAGCCGCTGTTGACGGAGGCGGTTGCGGTCCAGCCGGTACGGTCTAAGGCAAACTCCCCCAGCGGCGACATCCAGTCCTCGAACGTGAGCCAGCCACCGAGGTTGGTGCCGCGTAACGTGACGATGTCGCCGGTGCCGCTGTTGCGCTTGAGGTACTTGCCGTCTGCCTTCAGGAAGTCAGCCGTGCCGAGGCTGGCCCGGGCGGGCGTGGGAGGGGTGGTCGCGACGGTGATGACGGTGGCTGCCAATGACAGGACGAGCCCGAGTACGACGGTTTTCGGTCTCTTCACCTTCTGCTCCTCCGTGTGGGCGCCGAATCGAGGGACAGCGCGGCCTCCCGGCGGTCTCGTGAAGGCCGTCTTGATGGATCGCGCGTGTGGGGTCAGGTGGTGGGCGTGACGTCAAGCCACGCGAGGAGGGTGTGCGGGGCGCGGCCCGTGACCCGGATGAGGTGCCGGCCCGCGCCGACCGGGCCCGAGGTGGCGACGAGGGTATCGCCGTCCGGCCCGACGTTCATGGGAGCGTTGTCAATGTCAACGGTGGGCGGCGTCGCGTCCGCCTCCGTATGCAGTCCTATGTGGACAAGGAGGCGGCTGGGCGCGTCCAGCCGCACCTCGTACGCGACCCAGTCACCGGCGTCCAGGGCGACGAGGAGCCGGTCGCCGGCCGGCCTTGGCGAGCCGTCGGTGTGGTCGAACGAAAGCTCGCTACGTTCAGCGCCGGGCGAGCGCGAGATGGTGACGCGGTCGTCGGCCCGGAACTCGGCCAGCGGTCGCGCGGCACCAGAGGTGTGATAGGACACGCCGGGACCGCCGAACCCGAAGCCGGTGGCGGGGATGCGCAGCGGCGGCCGGCGCAGCAGTGCACCGACCACGTCGCGGCGGTAGGTGCAGCGGGCCAAAACCATGCGGTCGAGGAGGTCGCGCAGCGTCCGCCAGGCCACGTCCGCGTCGGGTCGGTCGGCCTTGCCCATCGAGTACGCGAGAACGTCGGCCCAGCCGTCGGGAGCGTCCACAGAGCACGGTGAGGTTCGGGTCTGCACCTTCTTCCAAGGCCAGAAGTTCCACGAGATGCCGCAGTCGTCGTAGAGCTGGAAGGCGGTGTAGAGCCACTCGAGGTTGTTCTCGCCCCCCTCGCCCATGTAGACGGGCAGGCCGAGCCGCGCGCCGATGTCCAGGAACCGCTGGATGCTGGGGCGGTCCGGAGCCGACCAGTACTTGTGGAACTGCAGCATCGAGTTGGCGTCCCAGACCTCGGTGAAGATGCTCCAGTTCGTGGCCCAGTGCGTACCCTCGTAAATAATCAAGTGATGCTGGTCGACCCCGCGGATGGCCGCGGTGATCTCGCGGTACAGCGCGACCAGCTCGCGCGCATACCGGTCCTGGTACTCGTTGGGCAACGGCTCGTTGAGCAGGTCGTAGCCCGCGACCACGGTCTCGTCACGGTAGCGGCGGGCCAGCTCCCGCCATAACGCGACGGTCATCTCCTGGTAGCGCCGGTCGGTGAACAGCTCGGGCGTCCCATGTGGAGAGTCGTCGATGTTCGTGCCGGTCTGCCCGCCCGGCGCCCCGTGCAGATCGAGCACCACCCACAGGCCAAACTCGCGACACCACTCGATCAGCCGGTCGATGAGCGTGAACCCGCAGCCGAGCAGCGTACCGTCCTCAGCCATGACGACCCGGGAGTTGATGGGCAGCCGGACGTGGTTCATGCCCTCGGTTGCGATCTGGGCGATATCATGGCCCGTGATGAACCGATCCCGGAAGTCCCGCCAGAACTCGGCTCCGCGCCCGGCGCCGACGAGATCGTCCACAAGGGACTCGGTCTCCCGCGGCGACTGCGGACCGGGCGGGTCGAACTTCCACATGTACCCCTCGGGCAGCAGCCAGTTGCCCAGGCCGACCCCGCGTAACAGCAGCGGTTCACCGCGCCCGTCGCGAAGACGGCCGCCACTCGCGTGGACGAACTGCCTCCTGGTTCCGGCCGCTTGACCTCGGGCTCCGCTCCGCTGCGCCCTCGGGCGGCCGCTGCCGGTGCTCACTTCAGGCCCGACATCGTGAAGCCCTGCACGATGTGCTTCTGGAACAGCACGAAGACGACGATGATCGGGATGACCATCAGCGACGCTCCCGCCATTTGCAGCGGTGGGTTGACGCTGAGCTGCTTGTTGAGCAGCGCCAGGCCGACGGCGAGGGTGTACTTGTCCTGGTCGTTGGCGATGATCAGCGGCCATAGGAAGCTGTTCCAGCCGGCGATGAACGTCAACACCCCCTGGACTGCGAGGATCGGCCGCGACATCGGCAGCACGATGGACCGGAAGATCCGTGCCTCGCCGGCGCCGTCGAGCCGGGCCGCCTCCAGGACGTCGTCCGGGATCGTGGTCATGAACTGGCGGAACAGGAAGACGCTGAACGCGCTCACCAGGCCGGGCAGCGCGATGCCGACGAGGGTGTTGGTGAGCCGGACGCTGTTGAGCACGAGGTACGTCGGGATCATCGTGACCTGGATGGGAATCATCATCGTGGCGAGGACGAGGCCGAACATCACCCCGCGGCCCCGGAACCGGTACTTCGCGAACGCGTACCCGGCCATGGCCATGAACAGCAGGCCAACGAAGCTGATGAGCACGACCACAACCGTGTTGATGAGGTACGTGCCGAAGTCGAGGTCGCGGAACAGCCTGCGGTAGGAGTCGAACGAGATCGTCGACGGTACGACCGTGGGCGGATAGGTACGCGACTCGCCCAGCGGCTTCACCGAGGTGGAGAGCATCCAGAAGAACGGAAACGCCGTCAGCAGCGCACCCACCGAGAGCACCACGGCGGTGGGTACCAGGCGCAGCCGCCGGCCGGTCCTAGTCATCGGCCGACCTCCGGGCGCGTAGCTGGATCGCGGTGACGACACCGATGATGGCCAGCAGGACGAGCGAGGCGGCCGAGGCGAAGCCGAACTCGTTGTAGCGGAAGCCCTGCTGGTAGATGTAGAGCGAGATGGAGGTGGTGGAGCCGGTCGGGCCGCCCTGGGTCAGCACATACGGCTCGTCGAAGAACTGCATCCAGCTGATCAGGGTCGTGACGGTCACGAAGAAGATGGCGAAGCGCAGCAGCGGTACCGTAACATAGATGATCTTGCGCCACTCGCTGGCGCCGTCGATCGAGGCCGCCTCGAGGTACTCCTTCGGAATCGCCTGGAGTGCGGCCAGAAATATGATGATGTTGAGCCCAGACGCCCGCCAGATCGCCACCAGCGCCACCGAGAACTTCGCGACAACCGGATCGCTCAGCCAGTGCACCGGCTCCATGCCGAGGCTGGTGAGCAGATAGTTGATCAACCCGAACTGGGTGTTGTAGAGGTACCCCCAGATCAGCGATATGGCGACGATCGCGGTGATCGCGGGCAGGAAGTAGAACGCCCGCAGCGCCCGGAAGAACCGGGAAGTGCTCTGGTTGAGGGCGATCGCCACGGCCAGGGAGGCCACGACGATCACCGGTACTCCCATGAGGACGAAGACGGCGGTGTTGCGCAACGACGCCCAGAAGGCCTCGTCGGTGAAGAGCGCGCGGTAGTTGGCCAGGCCGATGAAATGGACGTTGCCCCAGTTCGCCAGGCCGCTGATGTCCATGTCGGTCAGGCTGACCGTTGCCGCCACCGCGATGGGGAGCAGCCCGAAGGCGAGCAAGCATACGAAGGCCGGGCTGACGAACAGGTACGGCGTGATGTTGAGCCGGGGTCGCCGTCCGCCCTTGGCGGGCAGTCGGGCAGGCGGCGACCCCGTGCGGCTCGGGTCAGCAGGTCGGCTCACCCTGGCAATGGTCTCTATCATCAGCCCTCCTTGTGGGCCAGTGCCCCCCGTGCCTCCCGGTTCCCGGCCGCTGGCGGCCGACGGACATCCGCACCGGCCCACCAACCCTTACTTCTGCAGGTTCGCCACGTCCTGGTTGAGCTTTGCCAGGGTTGCCGTCGGGTCGGCGCCCTTGAGGGCGATGGTGTTGAGCGAGTCCAGCAGCTCTTTGCTGATCTTGTCCCACGCCGGGAGCACGGGCAGCAGCTTCGCTTTCTGCAGCTGCTTGGCGTAGACCTGCACGTTCGGGTCGCTGGTGAGGCTCGGGTCCGACAGGGCGCTCTTGACGGTCGGCAGCTCTCCATTGATCTTGAACCAGTTGAGCTGGGTCGCCGGATCCGACAGGAAGTCAAGGAGCTTCATCGAGGCCTCGACGTTGGCGGACTTGTGCCAGACGCCCATGTTGGAGCCGGCGAACAGCGCCGTGCCGGCCTTGTCCGCGGGGAGCGGCGCCACGGCCCACTTGCCGGCCAGGTTGGGCGCCTGTTCGGAAACCGCCTTGGCCAGGTACGGGCCGGAGATCAGCATCGGCGCAGCGCCGGAGATGAAGCCCTGGGCCTGGTCGAAGTCGGATGCGGTGGGCACCAGCTTGTCCCGGTAGAAGCTCAGGTAGAAGTCGACCGCCCGCCGGAACTCCGGGGTGTCAAGGTTGATCTTCCCGCTTGAGTCGGTGATGTCGCCGCCGGCCTGCCAGGTGAGCTGGATCGGCAGCGGAGCGTCCCACTGCGGGATGTAGTAGCCGTACTTCCCCTTGCCTCGCTGGGCCAGCTTGACTGCGTAGTCGTGCAGCTCGGTCCAGGTCGCCGGCGGCTTGGCGAAGCCGGTCTCGGCGAGAATGTCGGTGCGGTAGAACAGGATACGAGTGTCGCTGATCCACGGGATGCTGAGGACTTTGCCGGCCGGGTTGAGCTTGTCGGGCGACACCGCGTCAACGAAGTTCTCGCTCTTGAGCTTGGCGTGGCCGCCGAAGTGCGGGGTGAGGTCGAGCAGCGCGCCGGCGCTCTGGAACGACGACAGCAGCGACAGGCCGATCTGCATCACGTCGGGTCCGTTGCCGGAGGCGACCGCGGTGGTCAGCTTCTCGTTGACGTTGTCCCAGGGGATCGCGTCGACCTGGACCTTGATGTTGGTGCTCTTGGTGAAGTCGGCGACCAGGTCGGAGAACTTCCTGCCGTCATCGCCCATGATCCAAACTCTGACCGTCGACTCGCTGGCGCCCTTGCTGGTCGAGCCGCTGCCGCAGCCGGTGGCCGCGGCCGACATCGCCAGTGCCGCTGTCCCGGCCAGCGCCGCCTTGAGTAATCTGTGCATCTAGCCATCTCCTTGCGATGGTTGGGTTTGCGCCCCACCGGCTCGCTTCACGTTCGGGTGGGACCGCTGTTTGCCGGTGTTCCCGGCGGCCATCGCCCGGGAGGTCTAGCCGACCGCCCGGGCGTGGCGCGAAATGAGGTCGCGATACCAGGCCGCACTCGCCTTCGGGATGCGGGCCTGGCTGTGGTAGTCGACGAAGACAAGCCCGAAACGCTTGCCGTACCCTTCGGCCCATTCGAAGTTGTCCAAAAGAGACCAGACGAAGTAGCCCCGCAGGTTCACTCCCTCCCTGATCGCGTCAGCGGCGGCTTGGAGGTAGCCGCTGAGGTACTCGATCCGTTCCGGGTCGACGACGCGGCCCGAGTGGTCGACGTAGTCCTCGAAGCTGGCGCCGTTTTCTGTCACGTACAGCGGCAAGCTCGGGTTTTCGCGTCCGACGCGGACGAGCACGTTGCGCAGTGACTCCGGCCGCACCGACCACCGCAGCGATGTTGCCGTCGGCTCGGCGGGCGTGGCCCGGGCGCGCAAATGCCCCTCCTCCGCGTCATGCCGCACGAGCACCTGGTGGTAGTGGTTGATGCCGAGAAAGTCCAGCGGCGCGCCGATGGTCGCCTCATCCCCGTCGCGTACCAGCTCCGGCAGGCCCTCGGCACGGTAGAGCTCGTACACCTCCTCTGGGTACCGGCCGCGCAGCACTGGGTCGAGGAACATCCGGTTGTTGTTGGCGTCGTACCGGGCGCCGGCCGCGAGATCGCGCGGGGAGTCGGAGGCCGGAACGACATCGGTCAGGATGTGGGTGACTCCCGCGGCGGCCTCCGGGCGTTCTCGCCGGATCGCGGCGAGAGCCAGCCCGTGGGCCAGGTTGAGGTGGTGGGCGGCCGCGACCGCGTCGCGGATGCTGGTACGACCCGGCGCGTGTACGCCGGAGCCGTAGCCGAGGAACGCCGAGCACCATGGCTCGTTCAGGGTGATCCAGTCCTGTGCGAGGTCGCCCAGGGCGCGTACGGTCGAGCCGGCGTACTCGGCGAACCGCTCGGCGGTCGCACGGGCCGGCCAGCCACCGGCGTCCTCCAGCGGCTGGGGCAGGTCCCAGTGGTACAGCGTCACGAACGCGCGTACACCCAGCTCGGCCAGACGGTCCAGCAGCCGCCGGTAATGGTCCACCGCAACGGGGTTGAGCGGTCCCCGCCCGTCCGGCTGCAGGCGCGCCCACGACACTGACATCCGGTAGGCGCGCAGGCCCAGGTCGCCGATGATGCCCAGGTCCTGCTCCCACCGGTGGTAGTGGTCGCAGGCGACGTCGCCGGTCTCGCCGCGTACCGTCCGCCCCGGCGTGTGGGCGAAGGTGTCCCATATGGACGGTCCGCGGCCGCCCTCGGTCACGGCGCCCTCGATCTGGTACGCGGCCGTGGCGGCTCCCCAGGCGAAGTCGGGCGGGAACGCGGCGACGTCGAGCTCGCCGGCTGGTACCGCGTACGTCGTGGATGTCATGCGGCACCCCTGCGGAAGCGGGACCGCAACGAGGACTTGCCTGGGCGCATGCCTGCTCCTTCGGGAGAGGGAAGTGTTCCTTCGATGAGCTGCTCCAGCGGCAGCAGGGCCGCGCCGAGCGCAACCGCGTCGTCGCCCAACCGGCACGACTCCAGCCGCGCCTGTTCACCCGGCCGGTGCAGCGCGTACCGGCCGACATACGCCTGCAGCTCGGCATGGCGCTTCTCCAGCAGCCGCAGGCCGGCCCAGCCGCCGACCACGATCTGCGCCGGGTTGAACAGGTTGACCAGGTTCGCCAGCCCTAAGCCGAGGATGTCCAGCGTCTCGTCGAGAACCCGCGCCGCGGCGGCGTCACCTTCTTCGGCGGCCGTAATCAGCTGAGCCAGACCCTGCTCGTCCGAGCCAACGACGTCGGCGCCGGTCTCGCGCCAGCGGCGCACGATCGCGTCCCCGCCGACGTACGCCTCCAGGCAACCCCGACCGCCGCACTGGCAAGCGGGCCCGCCGATCGACACCTTGGTGTGCCCCCACTCCCCCGCGCTGCTGGACAGGCCGCGAAGCAGCCGCCCGCCCGCGATGACGCCAATGCCTAAGCCGCGGCCGACCAAGGCGACGATGCTGTGCGGTACACCCCGGGCCGCGCCGAACCACATTTCCGCCGTGGCGAGGGTCTTCGCGCCGTTGTCGGCGAAGACCGGTACGCCCGGAGCCTGAAACAGCTGGTCCAGACGGATCGGCCGCCAGCCCAGGCTCTGTGCGTAGATCGTCGTCGTGCCGTCGGCCGTGGTGTCGACGATCCCGGGCAGCCCCAGGCCGATGCCGATCAGCGATGGCTCCTGGGCGGGGTTGGCCGCTCGGATCGAAGCCACCGCTCCGGACACGGCTTCGGCGACCCGGTCCAGGCTCGTGACCCGGGTCGGCAGCGTGGAAAACACCCGATCGACCCGAGACAGCGACAGGTCAAACAGCTCCACGGTCACACCGTGCTCGCCAACGTCCGCGCCGATGAGATGCGCGGCGCCGGCCGCGGCGCGAAGCCGCGCGATCGGCCGGCCGCCGTCCGACGGCAGCGACCCGTTCTCCTCCACCAGGCCTTCTCGCATCAGGTCCGACACGACGTTGGTCACGGTCGCCGAAGAGAGCGCACAGTCGGCCGCCACCTTCGCTCGGGTTGTCTCACCCGCGAGCACGATCCGCCGCAGCACGGCGGCTCTGTTGCGCTGGCGAAGGTCCTTCACGGTCGCCCTGCCCGTCATCGTACCTCCTAATCTGGGCCTTAGACTAAGCCTTAAAGTAACTCCCAGGCAACCGGGAAATCGGGTTGGATCCGGCCCGCCTGGCCGGGAAGGCCTGTTCCGGGCGCTGTTGTCTTGCTCAGGGTCTGGGGCTTGCGTTGCACATACGGGGTATGCATACTCGGTAGCTATGTCGGTTCGGCACGGTCTTCTCGCCCTCCTCAAACGCGGCCCGATGTACGGCTATCAGCTGCGGGTCGCGTTCGAGGAGTCCACCGGCGGCACCTGGCCGGTGAACATCGGGCAGGTCTATACGACGCTGTCG
>WNFV01001290.1_pt1 | contig 34426 bp, 37 predicted proteins | sample 5400101 | NCBI WGS metagenome assembly WNFV01 (sample SAMN13153361, study PRJNA577476) | soil metagenome | isolation source: 115 cm soil or saprolite under grassland replicate 1 | place: USA:California | collected 2016-06-15 | reverse complement strand
CCCGCAGAGTGCCGGGCCAAATTGCGAGCCAGACGAGGCCCGAGGGAGGCCGCAGCCCGAGGCGTACGTGGGTGTACGGTGAGGGCTGCGGCCGACCGAGAACGAAGTATGGCGAAGTCAAGTTGGTCCGGCACTAGCCTCTGAGCTCGAAAGTCCGGTGGACGGCCCAGTGGTCCATGCCGTCCGTCTCGCCCACCTTTCGCAGAATCGTGATGTTGTCGAGGGAGCCGGTGAGCCGGCGCTCGTGCGATGGGAGGAGCGCCCACAGCTCGCGGAAGCGAGGCCGGCACTGCTCGGCAATGGTCATGTGGGGATGCAGGTTCTCGGCGTCATGGCGGTCCCAGGACATCCAGGGAAGCGTTCGGAGGGTCGCGATGAGGGCGTCGAGAATGCGGCGGGCGGCCGCCGACAGCGCAACCTCGACGAACACCACGTCTTCGAAGAAGTGTCCGAATCCGCCCACCCCCACGGGGGCGGGGTCACGCCCGCGGGTGAAGTCTTCGAGCAACTCCTCGACCTGCGCGATGTCTCGCGTGGCGAAGTGGTACTTGAGGGTGAAGTGCGCGGGGATGGCCTGCCGCTGGGTGAAGGTGAGCCCGAATCGCGCGGCGATGAGATCGACCAGCTCGCGCTGATAGGCGGGGATGGGCGGCTTGAGAAAGCAGGGGATGATGTACTTCTGCTCGGGGTTCACCTTCCCCCTTCTCTAGCGGCCACCTCGACCGCGAGATGGGCCGCCGCCCGATCTTCCCCCGCCACCACGGCCCCCGCCCCCGCCGCCCCGGCCGCCGCCCGGGCCACCGCGGCCGCCGCCTGGCCCACGACGCCCCCCAGGGCCGGGGCGTCCGCCGCGCGCGGCCATGCGCGCCCGCTTCTCGTCGGCGTAGCGCCGGCGCTCCTCGCTCGTCGGCTTGATCTCGGCGAGGAATAGGTCGTCTTCCGCCCACTCCACCGGGATCTTCTGGCCGATGAACTTCTCGATGGGCTCGATCTGGAGCGCCCCCGCCTCGTCGGCCAGGCTGATGGACTTGCCGGTGGCGCCCGCGCGCGCGGTGCGCCCGATGCGGTGGACGTAGTCTTCCGCGTCCTGCGGCATGTCCCAGTTCACGACATGGGTGACGCCCTCGATGTGCAGCCCTCGCGAAGCCACGTCCGTGGCCACGAGGATGGGCAGCTCGCCATTCTTGAAGTCGTTCAGGATCTTGAGCCGCTTCTTCTGCTCCACGTCGCCGGTGAGGGCCCGCGCCTGCCAGCCGTTCCGACCCAGCCGATCTTCGAGGCGCCGGGCCTCCTCCCGAGTATTGGAGAAGACGAGGATGCGGCTGCCCCCTTCGCGCTTCAAGAGGCCCAAGAACAGGCCGAACTTCTCCTCCCGGCCCACGTGGTAGAGCACCTGCACGACGTTCTCCGCCGTCTTCTGGAGGGGGGTGACCGAGATCTGGGTCGGGTTGTTCATGAACTCCCAGGTCAGCTCCATCACCCGGAAGGACAAGGTTGCCGAATAGAGAAAAGACTGCCGCTTCTCCGGCTTGGGCAGCTTGCGCAGGATATAGCGCAGGTCGGCGATGAAGCCCATGTCGAACATGCGGTCGGCCTCGTCGATCACGAGAACCTCCGCGCGTTGGGGCGACCAGATGTGCTGCTTGAGGTAGTCGATGAGGCGTCCGGGGGTGCCCACGAGCATGTCGCAGGCCTCGCTCAGCTCTTCCCGCTGCTTGTTGTAGTCGATGCCTCCGTAGACGGCGCGGATCTTGAGCCCGGTGTGGGCGCCGAGCAGCCGCGCGTCGGCCTCGATCTGGACGACCAGCTCGCGGGTGGGCGCGATGATGAGCACGCGCGGCGCCGTGGGCCCGCTCCGGGGAGGCGCGGGATGGCGCAGGCAGCGCGTGAAGGCGGCGATGAGGAAGGCCGCCGTCTTGCCCGTGCCGGTTTGCGACTGGCCCGCCACGTCCTTGCCCTTGAGGGCCAGCGGCAGCGTGCCTTCCTGGATGGGCGTCATGGCCACGAAGCCGGCGTCCCGTATGCCGCGCATGACCGGCTCGGGCAGATCGAGCGCGGTGAAATCCATGGGGCTCATGGCGTGGAGGCCGGTTCCACGGGGGGTGTGGCCGCCGTGCGCTTCCGCGTGGCGAGGCGGGCGCAGATGATGCCGACCTCGTAGAGAATGCACAGGGGGCCCGCCATGAGCGTCTGATTGATCATGTCGGGAGTGGGGGTGAGGATGGCCGCGATGATGAAGTTGACGAGGATCGCGTACTTGCGATTCTTCGACAGGAACTGGGGCGTGACCACGCCGATGAGGCTCAGGATCGTGATCACCACCGGCAGCTCGAAGACCAGGCCGAAGGCGAGGGCGAACTTGATCACGAAGTCCGTGTACGACGACACGGTGAGCATCGGCTTCCAGCCCTTCTCCTGACCGAAGGTCACGAGAAAGGTCGAGGCATACGGGATGATGATGAGCATGGCGAAGGCGCCGCCGATGAGGAAGAGCAGGGACCCGATGATGATGAAGGGCGCCGCGTATTTCTTCTCGTGCTCGTGGAGCCCGGGGGCCACGAACTTCCAGACCTGGAGGAGGATGCCGGGCATGGAGATGAAGATGCCCAGCACCATGGCCACCTTCATCCACGTCCAGAAAGCCTCGGTGGGCGAGGTGAAGACCAGCTCCGTCTTCATGCTGAGGAGCGGCCGCGAGATGAAGCGCATGGCCGGATCGGTGATGAAGAAGGCGATGATGATCCCCACGCCCGCGGAGACGAGGCTCCACATGATGCGGGTCCGGAGCTCGCCCAGGTGCTCCATGAACGACATCTTGCCGAGGGCGCGATCGGTCTCCGGATCCGGCGCCGCTGCCTGCTCGCCCGACATCACCACTCCGCCAGGAAGTGCCGCAGCTGCCCGACGCCACGCCCGAGGGCGAAGCCCTCGCGGATGGCCCGCGTGACATAGGCCTTGGCATCGCGCACGGCTTCGCCGAGCGGGCGCCCCTGGGCCAACCCGGCCGTGATGGCCGCGGAGAGCGTGCAGCCGGTGCCGTGGGTGTTGTCGGAGTCGATGCGCGAGACCTGAAAAGCCGTGAACTCCCGGCCGTTGTAGAGAAGATCCACCGCGTCACCCTTCAAATGGCCACCCTTGACGAGCACGTGGCGCGGACCCAGGCCGTGAATACGCTTGGCCGCCTCTTCCATCTCCGCCCGGCTGGCCACGGGCATGCCCGCGAGCACCTCCGCCTCGGGGAGATTGGGCGTCACGGCGAGGGACAAGGGCAAGAGGCGGGTGATGAGCGCGCGCACGGCCTCCGGCTCGAGGAGCGACGCCCCGGACTTGGCGACCATGACCGGATCCACCACGAGCTTCTCCACCCGGCGAGACGCGAGCATGTTGGCCACGGCTTCGATGATGGCGGCATTGGCGAGCATGCCGCACTTGGCCGCGTCGACGCCGAAGTCCTCGAGAACGGATTCGATCTGGCGCGCGACGAAGGCCGGGGACAGACACTCCACGCCCTGCACGCCCATGGAGTTCTGTGCCGTCACCGCCGTGATGACCGACATGCCGAAAACCTGGTAGGCCGAAAAGGTCTTGAGGTCCGCCTGGATGCCCGCGCCGCCGCCAGAATCCGACCCGGCGATGGTCAAGGCTTTGGGGATCGACATGGCCTCTTAGTATACGGGATACCTGAACATCGGTATAGGCATCAGAGACTTAGCGGGCACGCGCCGGCCACGAAGAGGAGCTCCGCGACCTCTTCGCCGGGATCGGTTCTCCGGTACGCGCTCTCGTCTCTATGTCTGGCGAAACCGGAAATTGAATGCGCGAAGCTCGATCTGTTGGTTCGGGTACGGCTTCCATTCGACGTATCGCTGGAGCCCGTACGAATCGTTCGCCTGGATGACGGGGATCCACGGGAAGTTCTCGAGCACGGTCTGACTCATCTCCGCATATGCCTTGCCTCGGAAGTTCTAGAGTGTCCTACTGCTCGCGGACGGTCAAGACAGTCCCTCCGTCCAGCACCGCGCCGTGGATGCTGGCGGCTATCGCCACCGGCGCGGGCCGCATACCAGCCGCTTGATCGCGACCAGAACCGGCCCCACCACGCGGATCCGACGGAGCCGCTCCCGGCGACGAACCGGAGGTTGGACGACTCGCAAGGCGAGGGCGGCGGACCGGGCCTCGCTCCGCCGGCTCGGCTTGGGCGCATGCTTCCATTCCGCGAGCACGTCGCGATAGAGCGCGATCAGCTCGTCCACCTGGTGGGCAAGGTCGGCGGAGGCCCGAATCTTCCGCGAGACGCGGGCAGCGTCGTCCGGATCGTAGCGCGTGATCTGCTTGAAGAGGACTCGCGGGTCGAGGGGCTGGCGCAAGAGCCGCGCCCCGAAATTCCACCGACGGAACTCCTCCACGTCGGCGCCCCGGACCATCTTCCCCGCCCCACGAAAATCGCACAACACGACGGCGGTGCCCACGGCCATCGCCTCCAGCGCGCATCGTGCCTTGGCGAACACGAGGTCGTACTGACCGATGACGGCCTCCGGCTCCGCCGATGGATGGCCCACTCCCGAGCCGATGACGTCCAGGGGGAGGCCGGCACGGGCACAGGCGTCCCGCACCGCCCCCAGATGCGTCGCCTCGTTCGCGTAGTTGCTGAAAAGGAGGGCGCGGGCCGGCCGCGCGGGGAGCGGGCGTCGAGGCTTGAAGCGGGTGAGGTCCACAGAGTTGTAGACGACACGAATGCGGTCTGGGGGCACTCCCGCCTCGATGACGCGCTCCCGGCAGTTGTGATCGACGGCCACGTGGCGCAGGATGCGCGGGAAGATCGGCGGCGCATCCACGCGCGCCGTCGCGTCGTGGCAGACGTAGAGAGCGGGGACGCCCGAAAAGTGCAGGAGGGCGTTCAGGCTGGGGACGGTATGGTGGCCGTGCACGATGTCGGGCGGCTCGGAGAAGTCCGCGAGCGAGTCGCGGACCTCCACCCCGCGCTTGGCGAGATCCGCGGCGAGGGGGCCCGCGTGGAGCGTGTAGACGAGGGGGGTGTGGCCCCGGGCGGCGAGGGCGAGCGCGAGATCGTACACGTACATCTCGCTGCCCGTGCGACCGGCGAGGGCAAAGTTCGTGATGAGAACGCGCAGGCTGCTCATCCCATGCGGGCGCCCGCCATGTTCCCCACTCGCGCCTCGAGGCTTCTGTCCAGGGCCTCCCAGAGCGCCGCCTGAAGAGGCGCGATGTGATCCGTATAGCTCACCGCGCGCAGGTACTTGCCCGCGGCGACTCGCGACTGGCCATGGATCTCGTAGTGCGGCTGGCTGCTCAGCTCGGGCGTCCAGCACTTCCGATTGTCGACGGGATGGAGACATTCGTGGCGAAAGGACTCGATCCCGTGTCGCTGCACGGCCGAATGGATCTCGCCGGCCAGCTCCGGATAGCCGCGGGCGGCCGCGAGCTTCCGCTCGAGCGCCTGATCATCGAGGGTGAGCTTGATCGCGCCACGACATCGCCCCATCTCGCAATCGATGCGCGACCCGGTGACCACGTACTCGTAGTTGCCGATCGGCCCCCGGACGCGGGCCGCGAGCCCGACGGCTCCCCCCACGATGGTGCGACAGAAATCGTGGGTCGGATTGTAGCCCTCGGCTGAATCCCCGACGACATAGTCGATGTCATCGAGACAGATCCAGTCGGCGAGCTCGAAGGTCAGGCGCAGAAAGAGGTCGACGTCCTGATCCAGCATCGCCTCGTAGACTTCCTGATCCGAGAGATGCCCGTAGATGGAGCCGGGACGTCCCCCGACGCGCAGAAGAGTCTTGGTGGTCGAGTGTAGACGAGACCGGCCGAGCTGGCCGGAGCCGTCGGTCATGACAAAAACAGTTGGTTGCGACATGGTCAGCCATCCGGTGAGATTGGGCTCATGGCCGGGGTGCGCGACGACGAGCGCCGCGCGGCCTAAGGTTGCTCCAGTGGGTTGGTGCGCCGTCCGAAACATGGGTCCTCCGGGTCGTCGGGATTCACTACGATGCTCACGACCCCGTAGGGGTAGTCGCAACACGCATACCAAGGCGCTGAACCCTTTAGTTTCCAGCAGCTATGGGAAGGAAACTGCCCAGACACCCCTCATCTGTAAGCCGAGCCGACGATTCAGTGGAGGCGGCGGGGGGGCGGGACTCTGGCTATTCGGCGGAGGGCGTCGGCTTCACATACGGGATGACGACGGTGAATTCTCCTCTCACCTGTCCAGCGGCAAAGCGCGCGTGAAGGGTGGCGGGCGTGCCGCGCACGATCTCCTCGAACTGCTTGGTCAGCTCACGCGCCACCACGATCTCGGCCTCACCGAACACCTGCCCGATCGCCTCGAGCGAGGCGAGCGCGCGATGGGGCGACTCGTAGCACACGATGGTCATCTCGAGATCGCGGAGCGCTTCGAGCCGGTGCCGGCGCTTCCCCGGCTTCACGGGCAGGAAGCCGTCGAAGACGAAGCTGTCGGCGGGAATGCCCGCGGCCGAGAGCGCGGCAATGACCGCGGAGGGTCCGGGCACCGGCACCACGGGAATCCCCGCGGCCCGCGCTTCCCGCACGAGCAGGAAACCGGGATCGGAGATGCCGGGCGTGCCCGCATCCGTGACGAGCGCCACGGACTTGCCCTCGTGAAGGGTCTTGATGATGGCCGGCCCCTTGGCGAGCTTGTTGTGCTCGAAGTAGCTCGTGACGGGCACGTGTATCCCGAAATGGGTCAGGAGCGCACGCGTGCGGCGCGTGTCCTCGCAGGCGACCAGCCCCACTTCTTTGAGCACTCGAAGGGCACGGATCGTGATGTCTTCGAGATTGCCGATGGGCGTAGCGACCACGTACAGCGTGCCCGGCGTCACGGCCGCCCTGCCCCTCCCGTCCCTTCCTCCTTGGCCGGAGGAGAAAGAGAAACGGTGCGCGAGAACTCGAGGACGGTCTGGGCGAGGGCGGAGAGGTTTTCGTAGGGCTCGCCCCGAAGCGCCTGGCGGACGCGCTCCTCCCCGCCCACGACGAGACGCAGCACGACCGCGCGCCGCGGGCCCGGGTCGTTCGGGTCCATGACCTGGGGCGGCCATTCCTCGAGGAGCGCGGGAGAGTCGAGGAGCTGTGACACGAAGGCCACATAGGCACCCCTATCGACATCGCCCGCTCGCTCCCACGCCGGCGCGGCCACGCGCACGCCCGACAGGGCCTCGACCATCGCGCGGCCCGATCGCGCCACGAGCCGAATCACCTGGCGGTCGCCCGGCGAGTCGCCCGAGGGGCGCGTCTCGGTGAGCACGATGACGCGCGACTGCCGGGCTGCGGTGTCGAGCAGCATGCGCCGAGCCTTGATGATGCGCGCCTGCACGGCCTCGCGGTCGGCCGCGCCGGGCGAGACGGCCTGATATTGCCGCAGTCGCACATAGGCGGCGAGCGGCCACCCTGCCTCGGAGGCCGCTATCCCCCAGCGGCGCAGCGCATCCTCGGGCAGCGGCTCCTCCGCCAACCGCGCGGCGGCCTCGAAGCTCACCAATGCCTGCTCGAAGCGCCGGGCCTCGAATTCCTTGGTGGCGCGGACGAGGTACCAGTGCCGCTCGCGCCCGCCGGCCTCGGGCGCCTCGGCCCGGACCACTCCCGCAGCGGCCGCGATCAGCATGGCCACGAGCGCATAGGTCACTGGACGGCGCGCTCTCATCCAGTCATCATTCTGGCATGGACGGGCTCTACACGGTGCGGACCCTGGCAGAGCGGGCGGACCTCGAGCCCCATTTCCATCGCTTTCACGCTCTCGCCTGGCCGCGCTTCCTCCACGAAGGCAATGGTACGGGTGGTCTTTGGAGTCGTCTATTCAGCGACTTCAGGGATTTTCAGCTCGGGCTATGGGACGAGGCGGGGACGCTCGTCGCCGTGGGCAACTCGATTCCCTTCATCTGCGACGGTACCCGGGCCGATCTCCCGCCCGATATCCCGGAGCTTCTCCAGCGAGGGGTAGCCGTGAAGCGCGACGGACGGCGCCCCACCGCCCTGTCCGCGCTGGCCGCCATCGTGGACCCCCGGCATCGCGCGCGGGGGCTGAGCCTGCGCATCATCGAGACCATGAGAGACATCGCGCGGCGGCACGGGCTCAAGACCCTGGTCGCCCCTGTACGTCCGGCCCTCAAGCAGCTCTACCCGCTCACGCCCATGGAACGCTATGTCACGTGGCGGCGATCCGACGGGACCGCGTTCGATCACTGGCTCCGCACGCACGAGCGGATGGGTGCCGAGATCCTGCAGGTCGCTCCCACGGCGATGGTCGTCACGGACACCGTGGCCAAGTGGGAGGATTGGACGGGGCTGCGCTTCCCGGAGAGCGGAACCTACGTCGTCGCGGGAGCGTTCCAACCCGTGAAGGTCGACGTGCGACGGAATATGGGGCGCTACGAGGAAGCAAATGTCTGGATGAAGCACCCGGTTTTTTGAGACGATCTGCAGAACGAACAGGCAGGCCAATGCCGGCGCGTCCGACCAGCAGATCGGTCGTGTCGGTTCGAACAAACCCCGACTAAAATCTCGAGGGTAGGAGCATGAGCGTAGATAACGCCACGTCGGTTCTCCGCCATGGCCGGTCGAGCCTCACGTCTGGCTTGGCAAGGGACTGGTGAGAAGGGGCATGAGCCGGACTCGGCCTGAAGACCCTCAAGCGGTTCGCATCGAGGCGGAGAACGAGTGGGCGTGGTGCGGGACGCGGCGGCTCGAGCTGACGCCGCGGGCGTTCGCGGTCCTCCGGCACTTGGTCCAGTATCCGGGGCGGTTGATCACCAAGGAGGAGCTGCTCACCGCGGTCTGGCGGGACGCGATCGTGAGCGACGCCGCTCTGTCGAGCTGCATTCGTGATCTGCGCAAGGCGCTGCGGGACTCTTCAGGCGCGCCGCGATACATCCAGACGGTACATCGACGAGGATTCCGGTTCATTGGCCCGGTGGCTCGGCCGACGGCGGTCGTCGCTGCTCCTCCGGACAGATCTCCCGTCCAGTCCCCGGCGAGCTTCACCTCCTCGTCGCACGCGGCCCCGACGTTGGTCGGCCGAGAGGCCGAGCTGGCCCGGCTGCACGAACGGCTGACGAGGGCGCTGAGCGGACAGCGGCAGCTCGTGTTCGTGACCGGGGAGCCGGGGATCGGCAAGACGGCGTTGGTGGAAATATTCCTCGCGGAAGTCGGCGAAGCGAACGCGCTGCGCATCGGCTGGGGACAATGTGTGGAGCAGTACGGTGCGGGGGAAGCGTACCTGCCGGTGCTGGAAGCGCTGGGGCGATTGGGACGAGCGGCGGGGGGCGAGCAGCTGGTTCAGATCCTCAAGCAGCATGCGCCGACCTGGCTGGAGCAGCTCCCGGGTTTGTTGAGCGATCGCGATGTGGAGGCGGTGCAGCGCCGGGCGCAGGGGGCCACGCGCGACCGGATGCTGCGAGAGCTGGTGGAGGCGCTGGACGCCTTCGCTTTGGGCGTGCCGCTCGTACTGCTCCTGGAAGACCTGCACTGGAGCGACTCCGCCACCATCGACCTGCTGCGCATGCTGGCACGGCGGCGGGAACCGTCGCGCTTGCTGGTCCTCGGCACGTACCGGCCCGCCGACGTGGCCTCGGCCACCGCGCATCCATTGCGGTGGGTCAAGCACGAGCTGCAGATGCACGGATACTGCGACGAGATACCCTTGGAGTTCTTGAGCGCGCCCGCCGTGGGCCAATACCTCTCGCGGCGCTTTCCCGGGCACGGGTTCCCCTCGGAGCTGGCCCTCGCGCTCCACCGGAACACCGACGGCAATCCGCTGTTCCTGGTGAACACGATCGACTACCTGATCGGCCAGGAGCAGCTCCGGGAGATCGACGGCCGGTGGCAGCTCGTGGGGCCGGCGGAGGACATCGCATCCCGGGCGCCGGATACGCTGTGGCAGCTCGTCGAGAAGCAGGTGGAGCGCCTGACCGCGGACGAGCAGGCAGTCCTGGTGGCGGCCAGCGTGGCGGGCGTGGAGTTTTCCACGGCGGTGGCCGGCGCGGCGGGGATCGACCCGCAGCAAGGCGAACTGCGATGCGAAGCGCTGGCGCGCCGGGGCCAGTTTCTTCGACGGGTCGGCATCGCCGAGTGGCCGGATGGGACGGTGGCGGGGCGGTATGCCTTCATTCACGCCCTGTACCAGCAGGTGCTCTATGGGCGCGTCTCCATCGGGGAGCGGGTGGGTCTGCACCTGCGCACGGCCGAGCGTCTCGAGCGCGGCTACGGCGCGCGGGCGGGCGAGATTGCCGGCGAGCTCGCCGTGCACTTCGAGCACGGCCGGGACTTCGAGCGGGCCGCGCGGTACCGGAGACAAGCCGGCGAGCATGCGCTGCACCAGCACGCCTACGGTGAGGCCGCCGACCACGCGACGCGCGCCCTCGACTCGCTCAGGGCTTTGCCGGACGCGCGGGAGCGTACCCAGGAAGAGCTGTCCCTGCAGGTCACGCTGGGGACGGCCCTGACGGCGACCCAGGGCTATGCCGCGCCCGAGGTGGCTCGCACGTACGCGCGAGCCTGGGAGCTCTATACTCAAATGAAAGAAACGCCGCAGCTCCTGCCCGTCTTGCTGGGCATCGGGCGATTCTATGTCGTGCGGGGCGAGTTCAAGACGGCCCACGACGTGGGCACCTACCTGTTGACGATGGCGGAGGCGAGGCGAGATCCCGCCCTGCTCCTGGCCGCGCACAATGCCTTGGGCATCGTGTCGCTCTACTCGGGCGAGCTCGAGGCGGCCCTCGATCATCTGGAGCGGGGGATCGAGGGGTACGATTCGGGCGAGCCCGATCCCACCCGGTCGCCCGCGTTCCGCCTCGTTCCTCCCGTGGTCACCTGCGCGATCCACACCGCCTGGACCCTCTGGATCCTGGGTTACCCCGACCGGGCCGCCACCCGCGCCCGAGAGGCTCTCGAGTTGGCGCGCTCGCTCGATCACCCGTTCGGTCTGTCATACGCCTGTCACCTCGCCGCGGCAGTGCATCATTGGCGAAGGGAACACCAGACCGTGCAGGAACTGGAAGACGAGGCCCTGGCCCACGACACGGAGCACGACTTCGGGCTCCTTCTCACGGTGGGAATCATCCAGCGCGGCTGGTTACTCGCTCAACGAGGGCAGCGTGAGGAGGGCCTGGCTCAGATGCAGGAAGGACTGGCGAGGCACCGGGAGATTGGGGCCACGGTCCTCGTTCCGGCTTTCCTGGCCTTGGTAGCGGAGGCGCACCAGCAGCTCGGTCGGCCGGCGGACGGACTGTCCGCGATAGCCGAGGCGTTGACGGTCGCGCAGCAGTCTGGACAGCACTATTGGGAGGCGGAGCTGCATCGCCTGACCGGCGTGCTCACGCTTCAGGCCGAGGCGAGCCCCGGGAGGGACGCGGGTCCGCGCGTAGCAGATCATGACCCACGATCCGCGGGGACGGGCCCGCCCGCGACGGGCGACGCCGAGTCACATTTCCTCCAGGCCATCGAGATTGCGCGCCGACAGGGCGCGAGATCGCTGGAGCTGCGCGCGACGGTGAGCCTGAGTCGACGGTGGGCCGACACGGGGAGACTGAGGGAGGCGCACGCATCGCTCTCGGGCATCTACGGCTGGTTCACGGAGGGGTTCGACACCGCCGACCTGAGGGAGGCGAAATCGCTGCTCGAGGAGCTCGAAACCCGCGCCGGCGGATGATCCACCAACTCGAGCAACTCTCCCTACCCGAGAAAGCCGAGCAGTCCGGAAACATCGACAACAGGGCGACCGCGATCCGTTGGAGGACGCCCGATCTGGCCAGCCCCCGCCCACGGCGAGCACTCCGAGGAGGAGGAACCAGACGGGCGAGGCGAACCCGCAGAGGCTGGGGGCACTGGGCCCGATGGCCGCCACGTTCCAGACGACGATCACGCCGAGGGCGACGACGTAGTCGGGGAGGACGTCGAGCGTCCAGCACAGCATGGCGGCGATCAGGAGGACGGATCCGCGCGATTCCGGAGTGGCCCAGAACTCGGCAGCGAGGGGTGCGATCGGTATCACCCGAGAAGCCGCGCTGCTCAGTGTTGCCGAGCCTCGCGCACCTTCTCCTGCGCTTGTTCATCCCCCGCCGCCAGCTGCGCAGCAATGTGGAGGCACTGTTCGACGACGGCATGGTCATTGAGCTGCCGGAACGCCTCGGCGCTGCGGAGGGCGCCGTCGACAGAGCGGTCACGCCGCGCCCGGATCAAGGCGGTCAGGTATGCCTCCCGCGCATTCATGCGCGCGCCGGCGGGGGTACCCGAGGCGCGACCGATCGCCATGAAGGCGTCGCCGACGGCAATCATGCTTTCCCAATTGCCGCTTTCGAGCGCCGCGCCATAGGCGTCGTGCCAGACGCGAACGGCGACATCGACGTGTCCGTGCTCGAGCTCCTTCTCGACGAGGCCGAGATAGGCGTGCCAGAGGCCGTCATCCCGCCTCCGCCCCGCCGGTACGACACTTTCCAGCCGCTCGAGCTCTCCATGCACCACCGCGCGGGCGCCTCTCAGCGCACCTTCTTCTGGTCTCGGAACCATCAGGCTCTCACCACGGGTCAGGATGCCCACGACGGCGGACAGACCAAGGAGTCCGGCCGCCACGGCGAGGCGTCGCGTGGACGTCATGGCAGTTTTCTCCCTTGGCGACCAACCGCCGTCAGGTTCGTGTCCCCGGTCGTCAAGGTCGTGCTGTCCGTGGCCATTGACACAAGCCTTACTGCCACGACCGGCAGGAGTCTTGGGCGAACCTAGGGATTACTCAGGGAATACCGAGGGACGGGGACTCTCGGGAAGCTGAAGGTACGCGGCGCCCCTCACCCTGCCCTCTCCCCTGAGGGAAGAGGGAGAACGGTCAGGCGGACTGCTCTTTGGGCTCCGAGATGAGAATGGGGCGCTCTTTGTTGACGATGACCTCGCGCGTGATGATGCACTCCTTGAGCCCCTGAATGGAGGGCAGCTCGTACATCACCTCGAGCATGACCTCCTCCAGCACCGCGCGCAGTCCCCGCGCCCCCGTGCCGCGCTTCATGGCCTCGCGGGCCACCGCGGCCACCGCGTCGTCGGTGAACTTGAGTCGCACCTTCTCGAGGTCGAAGTACTTCTGGTACTGCTTGATGATCGCGTTCTTCGGCTCTCTCAGGATGCGCACGAGCGCTCCCTCGTCCAGATCGTGGAGAGTGGCCACGATGGGTAGGCGGCCGACGAACTCGGGGATGAGGCCGTACTTGAGCATGTCTTCCGGCTGCACCATGGCCAGGAGATCACCCACCCGCCGGTCGTCCCGGCTCTTGATCTCGGCGCCGAAGCCCATGCCCGTCTTGCCCACGCGGCTCTCCACCATCTTGTCGAGGCCCACGAAGGCGCCGCCGCAGATGAAGAGCACGTTCGAGGTGTCGACCTGGATGAATTCCTGGTGCGGATGCTTGCGCCCGCCCTGGGGCGGCACGTTGGCCACCGTGCCTTCGAGAATTTTCAGGAGCGCCTGCTGGACGCCTTCGCCCGAGACGTCCCGCGTGATGGAGGGGTTCTCGCTCTTGCGCGCGATCTTGTCGATCTCGTCGATGTAGACGATGCCGCGCTGCGCCCGGTCCACGTCGTAGTCGGCGGCCTGGAGCAGGCGCAGGATGATGTTCTCCACGTCCTCGCCGACATAGCCGGCCTCGGTGAGGGTGGTCGCGTCGGCGATGGTGAAGGGCACGTGGAGCATCTTGGCCAGGGTCTGCGCGAGGAGCGTCTTGCCCGAGCCCGTGGGACCGATGAGGAGGATATTGGCCTTCTGAAGCTCGACCTCGCCTGCCTCGCTGCCCGCCTCGATACGCTTGTAGTGGTTGTGGACGGCGACGGCGAGGATCTTCTTGGCCCGATCTTGCCCGACCACGTATTGGTCGAGCACGGTCTTGATCTCCGCGGGCTTGGGGAGGCTGCGGATCTCCTTACTCTTCTCCTCCTCCCACTCCTCGGCGATGATGTCGTTGCAGAGCTCGATGCATTCGTCGCAGATGTACACGGTGGGCCCGGCGATGAGCTTGCGGACGTCGTTCTGGCTCTTGCCGCAGAACGAGCACTTCAGCGTCCCTCCGCCCTCGCGCGACCGGGCCGCCATCCGCTTGCCCCTACCGTCCGGCCGCCGCCACGACTGGAGCCTCGATCACCGATCGTGTGGTGGGCTTGGAGGAGATGACCTCGTCGACGATCTTGTATTCCTTGGCCTGCTCCGCGGTCATGAAGAAGTCGCGGTCGGTATCCCGCTGGATCTTCTCCATGCTCTGCCCCGTGTGGTGAATCAGGATGCGGTTGAGCTCCTCCCGCATGCGGAGGATCTCCCTGGCCTGGATGTCGATGTCGGTCGCCTGTCCCTGCACGCCGCCCAGCGGCTGGTGGATCATGATGCGGGCGTGGGGCAGCGCGAAGCGCTTGCCCTTGGCCCCGGCGCACAGCAGCAGCGCGCCCATGGAGGCCGCCTGGCCCATACAGATGGTCGAGATGGCCGGCTTGACATACTGCATCGTGTCGTAGATCGCCATGCCCGCTGTCACCGAGCCGCCGGGCGAGTTGATATACAGCGAGATGTCCTTGTCCGGATCCTCCGCCTCGAGGAAAAGCATCTGCGCGATCACGAGGTTGGCGATCTCGTCCTCGATATAGGTCGGGAGGAAGATGATGCGCTCCTTGAGCAGGCGCGAAAAGATGTCGAACGCCCGCTCGCCGCGGGGCGTCTGCTCCACCACCATCGGAACCAAACCCATGGGCCGTCTCCTGGTTGCCATACGGCCAGTGTACCCTAGGCCGCTACGGTAGACTTCGAGATGAGAAACTCGAGCGTGCGCGACTCGCGGAGGGTGTGCCGCAGCCCCTCCAGGTCGCCGTTTTCGGTCATGATCCGCCTCACGGCGGGGGCGGGCCGGTTGTTGGCCACCGCGATCTTCTCCACCTCCGTGTCGATATCGGCGTCGGTAGGAGAAAGCCCTTCCTTCTCCGCGATGGCCTCCAGCACGAGCGACCGACGAACGGCCTTCTCGGCTCCCGGCTTGAGCTCTTCGAGCAGCTTGCCGTAATCCCACGGCAGCTTGTCCGGGTCGACGCCCTGCCGCCGTACGCGCTCCCGGGTATGCTCGATGAGATGTCCGACCTGGCGCAGGACCAGGGCCTCGGGCACCTCGATCTGATGTCCGGCCACCACCGCTTCCGTGACGGCGTCTTCCAGCGCGCGTCGGTTCTCGGTGTCGCGACGGGACTGCAGGCCCTTCCGCACCTCCTCCTTGAGCGCGGCCAGGGTGTCGAACTGTCCCACGGTCTTGGCCAGCTCGTCGTCGAGCGGCGGCAGGATCTTCTCCTTGACCTCACTCACCTTGACGGTGGCCACGCCCGACTTACCGCGCAGCGACTCGTTCCGGTGGTCGTCGGGGAAGCGGACATTGGCGGTGCGCTCGCCGCCCGCGCTGAGCCCGATCACCGCCTCCTCGACTTCGCGCAAGACCGCCCCCGACCCGATAAGGAAGCTATAGCCCGTCTCCGTGCGCGCGTCCATGCCCTCGGGAGTGAGGGTGTAGTCCATGATCACGAGGTCGTTGATATCGGCGGGGCGCTCCACCGTGCGGAACTCGGCGTGCTCCTCGCGCAGGTGCTCGATCGCCTCGTCCACCTCGCGCTCCTCGAAAGGCTTGGGCGCGTGCTGGACGCTGAGGCCGGTGTATTGGCCCAGCTCGATGGCCGGCTTGATCTCGACGAGCGCTTCGAACTTGAGGGCCGAGCCTTCCTCCAGCATCACTTCCTTGAGGTCGGGCTCCTCGACGGGCTTGAGGTGGGTCTCCTGCAGGGCCTGGCGGTATACGTCGGGGATGAGGTGGCGGGCCACTTCCTGGCGGACATCGTCCGAGAAGTGGAGCTTGATCATGCCCCGCGGCACCTTGCCCTTGCGGAAGCCGGGCAGCTTGGCTTCCTTCTGGACGCGGTTGAAGGCCTTCTCCCACGCTTTGCTCACGACGTCCGGACCTTCCTCGACCTGCAGGCGGCGCTTGCAGGCGCCAATCTCTTCGACGGCGACTTTCATGCCGGCTCCTGATTTGTAGGGCTGGTGCGAGAGGGGGGAGTTGAACCCCCACGGGTGTGACCCTCTGGATCCTAAGTCCAGCGCGTCTGCCAGTTCCGCCACTCTCGCGGATGTGGGGGAGAGGATACCACAATGCCGGAGCGCCACAGGGCGTTCCGTCAGTCGCTGCGGGGAGTTATGTCAACCGCGAGGCCGGCGAGCCGCGGGGTCGGGCGAGCGCCGACGCGGGGACTGCCGCCCAGGAAATCATGGAATCGAGCCAGCCGAGATCGCGGGCGCTGAAGGGAGGCGCATGGGGATCGCGGGCCTGGAGCCAGCGCTGGACATACAGGGCGCCGACCATGAGCTTTCGGAAGTCCTGCGAGCGATCGCGGAGCGTCTGGCCCTCGTGGAGAAGCAGGCTCGCGGCCAGCAAGTGGTACAGGAGGTCGGCGGCGGGCTTGGCCTCGAGCTCGGCCTCCTCGCGCGAGAGTGCCGCCCAACCGTCGATGCGTCGCTTGAGCGACTCGATGGCCTGGACGACGACGTCGATCCACGGCTTGGCCGCGGGCTCCGTCACCTGCTGGAGCCGGGCGCTGATATAGGCGAAGAGGGGCTCCTGGCACTGCTCGCGCATGATGGCGCGCTGGACGTCCAGGGCCACGATGGGCGTGGCGCCCTCCCAGATCGAGCCCAGATAGGCGTCGCGCACGAGTCGCGTATTGACCCACTCCTCGATATAGCCGTTGCCGCCCCGCACGTTCATGGCCTCGCTGGTCACCGTGCGCGCCCGGGCGGTGATCCAGCACTTGGCGATCGGCGTCAGGATCCGGAAGAGCTTTCGGTCCTGGGCAGACCCGCCGTTCCAACGGTCGAAGACGGCCGCGGAATGGAAGACCACGGAGGCCGCAGCCTCGACGTCGAGGAGCATCTCCATCACGCTCGCGCGGAGGAGCGGCAGGGCGAGGAGAGCGGCTCCGAAGGCGGCGCGGCCGCGGGCGTGCACCAGCGATTCGAGGAGCGCGCGCCGCATGATGCCCGCCGCCCGCATGGCATTCGACAGCCGCGAGAGATTGACCATCTCCATCATCTGCTTGAAGCCGCTGCCCACCTCGCCCACCACGTAGGCGACGGCGCCCTGGTAGGTCACCTCGCCCGAGGCCATGGAGCGGGAGCCGAACTTGTCCTTGAGCCGGTTGATGATCCAGCCGTTCTTGCTGCCGTCAGGCATGAGCTTGGGCACGAGAAACATGCCGAGCCCCCGCGTCCCCGCGGGCGCGCCTTCCGGCCGGGCCAGGGTGAGCGCCACGTCCGTGTTGGCGTTGGAGCAGAACCATTTGTCGCCCCACAGCCGCCAGACGCCGTCGTTGCCCTTGCGCGCGATGGTGGTCGCCGCGCCCACGTCGGAGCCGCCCGTCTTCTCGGTCATCCACTGGGTGCCCTGCCGGAGCTGATCGAAGTCGGTGGTGGTCAGCCGCGGTATCCACGCCGCCTTGAGCTCGGGACTGCCGTAGTGCTCGAGCATGCGCGCGGTCGAGTCCGTCATGTTCACCGGGCAGAGCAGGCCGAATTCCGACTGGGCGAAGAGATAGGAGAGCGCGTACTTGACCGTCTGCGGCACCCGGCCCGGCCAGCCCAGCACCCCGGGCTGGTGCGAGAGGGCGGCGAGGCCGAAGCGGCTGAACGCGATTCGCTCCATCGCCCGGTAGGACGGATGGAAGACCACCTCGTCCACGCGACGGCCGCTCGCGTCGAAAGCGCGGAGGGTGGGCGGGTTCTTGTCGGCCTGGGCCGCCAGCTCGTCGAGCTCGCCGCCGGCGACCGCGCCCATCTCGACGAGGTGCGGCCGCGCGCACTCGAAGGCGGCCGCGCCCATCACCGTCTCGCAGAGGAACTGGAGATTCCTGTCCTCGAGATAGAAATTCAGACCCCGCGTGCTCGGCATGGCGTCCTGCGCGGGCTGGGGAGCGGGGCTCGAGAGGCTCAACGCTTCTCTCCTCCGGGAAGGGGCGCGCCATCCATGCCGTCCCAGGGCAGGCCCAGATGGGCGAGGACGGTGGGCGCGACGCTCACGTGCGAGACGGGCGTTGCCACCTCCATGCCGTCGCGATAGCCCGGACCGCTCGCGAAGAGAAACGGGCGCTGCTCGTTCGGACCGACGCCGCCGTGCTGACCGAAGCCCGTGAACTCGCGGCCGGCGAGATCGGCCGCGATGTCGCCAAAGCCCCACACCCCGAATTCGTTGGGACGGTTCTCGGCGCGCAGTGAGACGGCGGCGACGACGGGTCCCCCAACCGGCAGCGCGACTGCGGCGAGCCCCGCCCCCATGAAGAGCCGCCCCACCCAGTCCTGGGCTTCAAGGAAACACCGCAGATCGTCCACGCTCACCTTGGCGTCTCGCGCGCGGTAGATCACCGTGGCGGTGCCGTTGGGCGCCGTCACCAGGTCGCTCGAGTCGGGGCCGGCCTTGAGCCCCGCCTCGATCAGGACATCGTCGACGGCAATGGTGCGCGCGGTGGTCTCCATGCCGTGGTCCGAGCAGATGATGAGCAGGGTCTCGCCGTCCAGCTCGCGGACCGTGTCGAGGACGCGCTTCACGCACCGGTCGGCGGCGCGAATGGCCGCCAAGTGCTCGGGCGAGCCGAGGGGTGACTTGTGCCCCGTGTAGTCGGGCTCGGACAGCCAGAGCACGCCGAGGGCCGGCCGGCGCTCGCCCAACACCTCGTCGCAGAAGCGGGCGGTCATGACCGCGTCGCCCGCCTCGCCTTTCTGGATGTCGAGCTGCTCGGCGTCGGGGACGGGAACCAGCCCCGGGCCGAACGAGCCGGCGCTGTGGTACACGTAGCCGAAGCCGTCGGGATCCTGGAAATATGCGGCGCCCGCCGAGACGTTGGACATCACGATGCTGCCGCCGTGGCCGGCCAGGCGCTCGGCGAGGGTCGGAGCGAGGAGGGTGCGCCCCGTCGCCTTGCGCATGCGCTCGCGAAACTCGGGCTTGGCCACGGACAGGCAGACCAGCCCCGCGCCTTCGTCCAGCACCATGGTGTTTCCGAGAAGGCCATGGCGGCCCGGGTGGCATCCGGTGGCGATCGAGGCCGAGGTGACACGCGTCACGGACGGGAAGACTCCGCGGCAGCCCGCGTAGCGCTTGACGGTGCCGGGAAGGGCGGCGAGAGTGGGCGCCGTGTCGGGGCGGATCATGTCCGCCCGGAGGCTGTCGCAGACCACGATGACCGCTCGGCGTCCCGGTGCGCGCACGGGGGAAGCGTACCAGACTTTGGGCGCGGCGGGATCGCTCGACAAGCGGCCGCGCGCTCACTACTATGCGCCCGTGACTCTCCCCACCGTGACCTGCCCAAAGAAGGAGCGCTCCATGACGAAGATCGTGCTCACCGTGTCCGTCGCTCTGCTCGTGGCGGTGGTCACCGCCCACGCCGCCGACGCCCCGGAACAGGAACGGAACAAGAAGACGGTGGTCGAGTTCTACGACAAAGCACTCAACGAAAAGGACTTCGAGGCCGTCTCGAAGTATTTCGGCCCGCGCTACACCCAGCACAATCCCAATGCTCCCGACGGCCCCGAAGGCTTCAAGACCTTTCTGCAGTTCCTGAAGGAGAAGTTCCCCCGCTCCCGCAGCGAGATCAAGCGGGTATTCGCCGACGGCGACTACGTCATCCTCCACGTGCACGCGGTGCGGGAGCCTGGCACGCGCGGCAACGCCATCGTGGACATCTTCAAGCTCGAGAACGGAAAGATCGTCGAGCATTGGGACGTGGTGCAACCCATTCCTGAAAAGGCCGCCAATACGAACGGCATGTTCTGAAGCATCCGATGGCCGGCCCCAGGAGGCTCGCCAAGCTCACCCTCATCCTGGGCGCCCTCACGGCATTCGGGCCGCTGTCCATCGACATGTACCTGCCGAGCTTTCAAGCCATCGCCCGCGATCTCACGGCGAGCCCGGCCAAGGTGCAGCTCACCCTCGCGGTGTTCTTCGTGGCTCTGGGAATCGGGCAGGCGTTCTACGGCCCGATCTCCGACCGCTACGGACGCCGCCGCCCCCTGTGCTTCGGGCTCGGGCTCTACGTGCTGGCCTCGGCGGGCTGCGCCCTCGCGCGATCCATCGAGGCGCTGGTGGCATGGCGCTTCGCCCAGGCGCTCGGGGGATGCGCGGGGATGGTGATCGCGCGCGCGATCGTGCGCGATCGCTTCGACGAGCGCGAGGCCGCGCGGTTCTTCTCGCTCCTCATGCTGGTGACGGGACTGGCCCCCATCCTCGGGCCGTCGATCGGCGGCCAGATTCTCGTCTTCTTCTCCTGGCGTGTGATCTTCTGGACGCTCGCCGCCTTCGCCCTCACCTGCTTCGTGGCGGTGACGTTCCTGCTGCCCGAGTCGCTCCCTGCGGAGCGGCGGGCCCAGCGCGGCATGGGCACCGCCCTTCACGTCTACGGGCGCCTCCTCCGCGATCGCGCCTTCATGCGCTATGCCCTGTCCGGCGCCCTCGTCATCTCGGGCATGTTCGCATACATCTTCGGCTCACCCTTCGTCTTCATGCAGATCTACGGGGTGCCCCCGGAGCGCTTCGGCTGGATCTTCGGCGCCATCGCCCTCGGCCTCATCAGCGCCTCGCAGCTCAATCGCGTCTTGCTCTCGCGGGTGGCGGGCGCCCGCATCCTCGCGCGCGCCCTCGCGGTCACCGCCTCCGCCGGCGTCATCTTGCTCGTCATGGCGTGGACGGGCCGGGGCGGTCTCCCCGGTCTTCTCGGACCCCTCTTCGTCTACATCGCGAGCCTCGGCTTCGTGCTCCCGAACGTGATCGCTACTGCCCTCGGACCGCAGGGCCGGAATGCGGGCACGGCCTCCGCCCTTCTCGGCACGTTGCAGTTCGGAGCGGGCGCCACCGTGGGAATGTTGCTGGGCGCGCTCGGCGACGGCACGGCCGTGCCCATGGCCAGCCTCATCGCCGCCTGTGGACTGTCGGCCTTTCTCGTCCATCGCCTGGCCGCGCCTTGACGTTTCGCCCGCGCATCCCCTACCCTCTGGCCAGGAGGAATTCATGAGATCACTGTTCGTCGCGCTCGTCGTGGCCGCCGCGCTCACGGGGTGCAACACGGTGTCCGGCATGAAGGAGGACACCCACCAGGCCTCGGTCTACACCTACGAGAAGAAGGAAGAGTATCAGCGGGATCTCGCCAATCAGATGCGCGAGCTCGACGCCAAGACCGATGAGCTCAAGGTCAAAGCTTCCAAGGCCAGCGATTCCGTCAAGGCCGAGTTCAACCGCAACATCGAGGCGCTCGACCGGCAGAAGGCTGTTCTTGCCGAGAAGATGGAAGCGGTCAAGACCTCCACGGCCTCCGGCTGGAATTCCGTCAAGGCCGGCACCGACTCGGCCATGGAGTCCGTGAAGAAGGCCTACGAGAAGGCCAAGGCGAGCTTGCCTTAGCGCTCCCTGGACGCCGCCCCCTCACCCTGCCCTCTCCCCCGCTGGGGGAGAGGGATTCTAAGTGTTCAGGCGTACTGGAGACCCATCACCTCGGCAATCAGGGCGGGGCGATCCTTGCCCTCGACCTCGATCACCATCTCGGACGTGATGCGGATGCCGTTGCCCTCGACGTCTTCCACGTTCTTGATGGTCTGCTTGAGCCGGATGCGCGAGCCGGCGGGCACCATATTCGTGAAGCGCACCTTGTTGGAGCCATAGTTGATGCCGCGGCTCCGCTTCTCCACCTTCAGGAGCTGGGGCACCAGCCGGGGCAGCAGCGACAGCGTCAGGTAACCGTGGGCGATGGTCTTGCCGCCCGGCATCTCCTTCTTCGCGCGCTCCACATCCACGTGGATCCACTGGTGATCGCCCGTCGCCTCCGCGAACTTGTCGATCATGGCCTGATCGACGGTGATCCAGTCGGAGGGGCCGAGCGTCTTGCCGATGTGCTTCTTGAGGTCTTGGGGCGTTTCGACCGTCAGCATGGGCGCCTCCTTGAGGGCGGGCCGCAGGTGATTTGACATCCTGCCGGATATATCCGGGGGGGATTATGCCTCATCGGCTGGCGTCTCACCAGCGGCGGCCGGCGCCTACCCCCATGGTATATTTCTTCCACCATGAGCTTTGCCAAGCGCAAGAAAACCGTAACGGTGGACGTGGGTGGCACCAAGGTCGGCAGCGAGCGGCCCATCGTCGTCCAGTCCATGACCAATACCGACACGGCCGATATCGCGGGCACGGTGGCCCAGGTCAATGCGCTCCACGCCGCGGGCAGCGAGCTGGTGCGCGTCACCGTGAACAATGACGAGGCGGCGCGGGCCGTACCGGAGATCGCCAGGCAGGTGCGGGTGCCCGTCATCGGCGACTTCCACTACAACGGCCACGTGCTCCTGATCAAGTACCCCGACTGCGCCAAAGCGCTCGCCAAGTACCGCATCAATCCAGGCAATGTCGGGGGCAAGCACCACGACGACAACTTCAGCGCCATCGTCAAGGTGGCCATCGACAACGGCAAGCCCGTGCGCATCGGCGTCAACTGGGGCAGCCTCGACCAGAATCTCCTCACCAGCATGATGGACGCGAACTCCAGGCAGCGCGAGCCGCTCAGCGCCCGCGACGTGACCATGAACGCCATGGTGGAGAGCGCGATCCAGTCGGCGGAGCTGGCCGAGCAGACGGGCCTCCCCCACGATCGCATCATCCTCTCCGCCAAGGTCTCGGGCGTCCAGGACCTGGTGGACGTGTATCGCAAGCTCGCGCCGCGCTCCGACTACCCGCTGCACCTGGGTCTGACCGAGGCCGGCATGGGGGCCAAGGGCATCGTGGCCAGCGCGGCCGGGCTCTCCATCCTGCTCCAGGAGGGCATCGGCGACACGATCCGCGTGTCGCTCACACCCAAGCCCGGGGGCGACAGGACGGAAGAGGTGCAGGTCGCCCAGCAGATTCTTCAGTCCTTGGGGCTCAGGAGCTTCATCCCGCAGGTGACGGCCTGCCCCGGCTGCGGCCGGACGACCTCCACCTTCTTCCAGGAGATGGCCGAGCAGATCCAGACCTATCTCCGCGAGCAGATGCCGGTGTGGAAGTCGAAGTACGCCGGGGTGGAAGAGCTCAGCGTGGCGGTGATGGGCTGTGTGGTCAACGGTCCCGGCGAGAGCAAGCATGCCAATATCGGCATCTCGCTCCCCGGCACCTTCGAGGAGCCCAAGGCGCCCGTGTTCGTGGATGGCGCCCTCAAGCTGACCCTCAAGGGCGACCGCATCGTCGCCGAGTTCCTCGAGATTCTCGACGACTACGTCGAGAAGCGCTACGCCTCGGCCAAGAAGTAGTCCCGCCCGCCTGCTTCCGGCGCGTGATTCGGGATGGCGCGTCATCGCTCCGCGCTTCCGTGAGGCCCTCGCCCTCGCTTCGTCGGGCATCCCCGTGCAGATCGCCGCCGAGCGACGCTACACGCGCCGCCCGACTCGCGCGCAGATCGAGCGCGCCTTCGGCGAGGGCGCCACCATCTATATGCCGCAGGTTCACCAGGTGCTGCCGCGCGTGGCGAGGCTCATGGCGGCACTCCGCGCGACGCTCTTCGGCCCCGGCCGCGAGGAGTGCTCCTTCCTCTTTCTCGTCAACGGCAAGGGGCGGCAGGGCATGGGCCTTCACCATGACGGCGACGTGGACAGCGTGTGGCTGCAGCTCGAGGGCCGACGGACGGTGACGACGGGGCCTCAGGTGGCGCCAGGCACCCGCGCGGATCTGTCCGATACGGCCACCGGCCGCGGCTGGACCACGCGACACCTTGAGCCCGGCTCGCTCTTCTACATGCCTCCGCGCACCCCTCATCGCGTCGTGTGTCACGGCCGGTCCCTCGCGCTCTCGCTCACGTGGAAGGTGCGTAAGACGCCGCTCTCAGGAGCGCGGGCCGCCCGGGCGATCACCTCGTGGGACGTCGCACCCGGCCGCGCCGAGCCCATTCCGCGAGCGAGCCGCGCCCGCTTGTGGACCCAGGTGCCCGTCTTCGCGGGAGCGGTGGACAGGTCGCGCGGTGATTTTCCTCTGTGGATCGCGGGCGGAGTCCTGAGGCTTTCCGCCGAGTGCCATGCTCTGGCGAGCCGCCTCGGAACGATGCCGGCGCTCACGCGCTCGGCGCGCGGTCGAAGCGCCCAGCCGCTTGTGGACGCGGGCATCCTCGGCCCGCGCGACCTGCCCGTGCGCATCGTTCCGCTGAGACCGAGGGCCCTCGACGGCTGGCGCTTCGCGTGACCCCGCGCCCAGCTTGAGGGCCCGGCGCGTCGTAGGTTGGACCTCCTCACCTACCCTCTCCCCCTGGGGGACGAGGGATGCAAAAAGGGGCTTGACAGCGCTTCGATAGTTCCATAGACTTCGAAGCATGAAAACTATAGCGCGGCTGCCCTTGACCCAGCTGGAGGCCGACGAGAATCATGTCGAGGCCTTCAAGGCCCTGGGTCACCTTACCCGCCTGCAGGTGTTCTTCTACCTCGTCCGCACGGGAAAGGAAGTCTCGGTGGGCGAGATCCAGGCGGCGGTGGAGATTCCTGGGCCGACCCTGTCCCATCATCTGGATGCGCTCCGGCGGGCCGGGCTGGTCGAGAGCCGGAAGGAAGAGCGGTACATCTACTATTCCGTGCAGCGGGAGACGGCGACCACTCTGGCGCGCCTTCTCACCGCCTGCTGCTAAAAGGAGAAGAAGACCATGAGCGCGAAAGTTCATTTGCACATGCACGTATCGGATCTGGGCAAGAGCCGCGACTTCTACGAGCGCTTCCTCGGCTCGGATCCGGTCAAGGTCAAGACGGGCTACGTGAAATTCCTGCCCGACTGGGCGCCCGTCAATCTCGCCCTTTCGGAGGGCGGGCAGGCGGCCCACGGCACCGTGAATCACGTGGGTGTTCAGGTGGACACGGTGGACGCGGTGACAGCCCACCTCGCCCGCGTCAAGGCGGCGGGCCTCCCCGTCCGTGAAGAAATGGGCGTCAACTGCTGCCATGCCAATCAGGACAAGTTCTGGGTGCAGGATCCCGACGGCGTCGAGTGGGAGGTCTACCACCTCAACTACGATCTCGAGGACGAGGTCGCGGCGGCAAAGAAGCCGCAGGGACTGCAGCTGGCCAAGAGCAACGCCTGCTGCGCCTCGTGAGGACGTGACCATGAGCGACCCCGACATCAGGCAGATCGTGAAGGACAAGTACGGCAAGGCCGCCCTCAAGGTCGCCTCGGGCGGCAGCTCCTGCTGCGGCAGCGTCTCGGGCCGCGAGGCCGATCCCATCACCTCCAGGCTCTACACGGCGAGCGAGACCGCCTGCGTCCCCGCGGAGGCGGCCGCCGCCTCGCTCGGCTGCGGCAATCCCACCGCGCTCGCCGAGCTCGAAGCGGGCGAGACCGTGCTCGATCTGGGCTCGGGCGGCGGCATCGACGTGCTCCTCTCGGCAAAGCGCGTGGGGCCGACGGGTAAGGCCTACGGCCTCGACATGACCGACGAGATGCTGGCCCTGGCCCGCGAGAACCAGGGCAAGGCCGGGATGGAGAACGTGGAGTTCCTCAAGGGCGAGATCGAGCAGATCCCCCTGCCCGACGCCAGCGTGGACGTGATCATCTCCAATTGCGTGATCAATCTCTCGGCCGACAAGGATCGTGTGCTCGCCGAGGCGTTTCGCGTCCTCAGGCCGGGCGGGCGTCTGGCCGTCTCCGACGTAGTGGTGCGCGGCGAGGTGCCGCCCGCCATCCGTCGCAGCGTCGAGCTCTGGATCGGCTGCGTCGCCGGCGCGCTCGAGGAGCAGGAGTACCGGGACAAGCTCGCCAAGGTCGGCTTCGCCGGGATCGACGTCGAGCCGACCCGCATCTATCGAATGGAGGACGCACGGGAATTCCTGGCCGGCACCGGGATCGACGCCGCCGCCATCGCTCCGCAAGTGGACGGGAAGTTCATGAGCGCCTTCGTCCGCGCGCGAAAGCCCCTGTCTGCCTGACCCCGCTTGTCGAGGGCCTATAGACGGGGCGCTCGAGTGAGCACCCGATCGAGTCTCAGCCGACGACTGGTCGCCGAGAGCCTGGGCACGGCGCTGCTCCTCGCCACGGTGATCGGCTCCGGCATCATGGGGGAGCGCCTGGCCGCCGGCAACGTGGCGGTGGCGCTCCTCGCCAATACCCTTGCCACGGGCGCGGCGCTCGTCGCGCTCATCCTCACCTTCGGTCCCATCTCGGGAGCGCACTTCAACCCCGCCGTCACCCTCGCCGATGCCTGGCAGGGCGGCATCAGATGGACCGACGTCCTGCCGTACCTCGGCGCCCAGATCATCGGCGCCTTCGCCGGGGTCGCGGTGGCGCACGTGATGTTCGAGCTGCCGCTCTTCTTCGCGTCTCAGCATGCCCGCTCGGGCGCCGCGCAGATGTTCAGCGAGTTCGTGGCGACGTTCGGCCTCCTCGCGGTCATCTGGGGATGCGTCCGGGCCCGGCCCGCCGTGGTCCCGTTCGCGGTGGGTGCCTACATCACGGCCGCCTACTGGTTCACCGCCTCCACGTCGTTCGCCAATCCGGCCGTGACAGTGGCGCGCGCCGCATCGGACACGTTCGCGGGCATCCGTCCCGCCGATGCCCCCGGGTTCATCATGGCTCAGCTCACGGGAGCCGCCGCGGCCACCGGGCTCTTCCGGTGGCTCATCCCGAGCCTGCCCGAATCCGCGCCGGACGTCGTGGTGCGCTCACGGTGAGGACCACGGAAGCGGTGGCGTTTCATGGGCGTCGCGCCTTGCCCCGCCCCGCCGTCTCCACGGTCGCGCGATGACGGCCGCGGCTCTTCGGACGCGCTTGGCAACCCCGGCCGATGCGGCGGCCATCGCGGCGATCTACAACGAAGGTATTGCCGACCGCATCGCAACGTTCGAGACGGAGCCCCGCACGCCGGAACAGCTCGCCACGCAGCTCATCGACAAGGGGGACCGCTTCCCCACCGTGGTCGTAGAGCGCGATGGACAGGTGGTGGCATGGGGGAGCGCGGGAGCCTACCGCAGTCGCCCCGCTTACGCGGGAGTGGCCGAGCACTCGGTGTACGTGGCGCGGGCGGCCCGCCGGACGGGAGCGGGACGTGAGGCGCTGGAAGCGCTCTGCCGCGCCTATGCCGAACGGGGCTTCTGGAAGATCGTGTCGCGTATCTTCCCGGAGAACACCGCGAGCCTCGCTCTTCACGAGCGGTGCGGCTTCCGGGTGGTCGGCGTCTACCGCCGCCACGGCAAGCTGGAGGGGGAGTGGCGGGACTGCGTGATCGTGGAGCGCCTCCTTGACGCATCGCCGCCCGGAGGCTGACATGAACAAGCCACGCGTGCTCTTCGTCTGCACCCACAACTCGGCCCGGAGCCAGATGGCCGAGGGCTTTCTCCGCTCGCTGGCCGGAGAGCGCTTCGAGGCCGGGAGCGCAGGGACGAAGCAGACTTTCGTGAACCCGCTGGCCATCCGGGCCATGGCCGAAGTCGGGATCGACATCGGGAGCCACACCTCGAAGCGGTACGAAGACGTCATGGAGCCGCCATGGGACTACGTCATCACGGTCTGTGACGACGCCAGCGAGCACTGCCCGTTCGTTCCAGCCTCCGCGAAGCGGCTGCACTGGTCGTTCGAGGATCCGTCGCGAGCCACGGGCGATGAGGCGCAGCGCCTCGCGGTGTTCCGTCGGGTGCGCGACAAGATCCAGGAGCGCCTGGCCGCCTGGCTCAAGAGCGAGTAGCTCGGCCGAGCGCGCCCTGCCCACCCTGACGCCGGCCCGCCTGGTCACGTGCGTATGTGCGGCACAAGTGTGCGCCCAGATCGGCGCCTACACGTGGCCGGCCCTCCTGCCTGGGTTCATCGGCGAGTGGCACCTCAGCAATAGTGAGGCGGGCTGGATCACCGGAGTCTTCTACGCGGCCTACACGCTGGCCGTGCCTGTCCTCGTCACCCTGACCGATCGCGTCGATGCGCGCGCCGTCTATCTGTCCGGCGTCGCCCTCACGATAGCGAGCCATCTCGGCTTCGCCGTCTTCGCGGATGGCTTCTGGAGCGCAATGGTGGCTCGAGCCTTGGCGGGCGTGGGATGGGCGGGCACGTACATGACCGGGTTGAAGCTCCTGGCGGACCGGGTGGATCCTGTCTTGATGTCGCGCGCGGTCGCCGGCCATGCCGCGAGCATCGGTATCGCGGGGGCGGTCTCGTTCGCCTTCGCGGGCGCGCTCAATCGGTGGTGGGGCTGGCGGGGGGCATTCGCGGGAGCCGCCCTCGCCGCGCTGGTCGCCTGGCTCATCGTGTTCCTGTGGGCCCCGGCGCGAGAGAGATGCCGCCCACAAGGGATCTCGCCCGCCGCCTTGTTCGACTTCCGCCCGGTGCTCCGGAATCGTTCCGCCATGGCGTACGCCTTGGCCTACTGCGCGCACACGTGGGAGATGAACTCGCTACGCGGCTGGGCCGTCGCCTTCCTGACCTACGTGGCCACCACGACGGGAGAGCGGGGACACTGGCTCGCCCCCACCATCGTGGCCATGACCATGGGGCTCGTAGGCACGGGGGCGAGCGTGGTCGGGAACGAGGCATCGATCCGGCTGGGGCGCCAACGACTGGTGCGCCTGGCCATGGCGTCCTGCGCCGTCTGCGCCGCCGGCATCGGCTTCCTCGCCACTCGATCGTACCCGCTCGCCGCCGCCCTCGTCCTCGTCTACGGACTGCTGATCTGGCTCGACTCGTCGTCTCTCACCGCCGGAGCGGCCGGCAGTGCCGATCCGCACCGTCGCGGCGCCACCCTGGCGCTTCATTCAATGGCGGGCTACGCGGGTGGGTTCGTCGGGCCCATCATGGTCGGGTGGATTCTGGATCTCGCCGGCGGCATGTCCCCCTTCGGCTGGGGCCTGGCCTTCCTTCACATCGCGGGCATCGTGCTCCTGGGCCGACTCGGATTCGTATACCTTGCCCCTCGCGATCTCGTCGGCGACAAGGCCGGCCGATAGCGGCCGATCATCGGGGAGCGGACGGTCGGCACTTCGTGAGCTGCCGCTCGAGGAAGCGGCGCTCGGGCGCCGAGCACGGGCGGGTCAGCGCCTCCCGGAAATAGCGCGCGGCGCGCTCCGCGTCGCCCGCTTCGAGCCAGAGACGCCCGAGCGCCGCGGGCAAGAGGAAGTAACGGGCGAGGGCCGGTTCCGACTCGATGCGCTCGATGGCCGCGATGCCCGTGGCCGGACCTTCCCACATCGCCAGCGCGATGGCCCGATTCAGCTCGACCACGGGCGACGGCTTGATGGCGAGCAGATCGTCGTAGAGCTGCACGATAGAGCTCCAGTCTGTCTCGGCATCGTCCGCAGCCACCGCATGGGCCGCCGCGATGGCCGCCTCCACGTGATAGGCGGTCATCTGGATGCCCGAGGCCGCGCGCTCGAGATGGCGGAGTCCCCGGCCGATCAGCTCCTGGTCCCAGGCACCGCGGTCCTGCTCGGCGAGGAGAAGAATGTCTCCCGCTTCGTCCACCCGCGCGGGCAGGCGGCTGGCCTGCAGCAGCATGAGGGCGAGCAGGGCGTGCACCACGGGCAGATCCGTGGCGGGATTGCCGCCGAGAATCTCCGCCAGCCGTATCGCCTCGCCGCAGAGCTCGGCCCGGGTCAGGTTTGGACCGCCGTGCGCGCTGTACCCTTCGTTGAAGAGGAGGTAGAGGACGTCGAGCACGCTGTCGAGCCGGACGCCGAGCTCGCTCTCTGGCGGGATCTCGATGGCGATCGCCTGCTCCCGGATCTGGCGCTTCGCCCGCACCAGGCGCTGGGCGATGGCGTCGGCCTCCGCGAGGAACGCCGCGGCGATCTCTTCCACGCTGAAGCCGCCGACGGTCTTGAGGGTGAGGGCGACGCGGGCGGGCGGGGGAAGCGACGGGTGGCAGCACATGAACATCATGGCCAGCTCGTCGTCCCCCAAGGCGGGCACGGGCGGCGACTCCTCGAGCGCGCCGTCGAAGCCGTCGAGCCTGCCGCGCAAGGAGGTCTCGCGCCGCAGCAGATCGAGGGCACGATTCCTCGCCACCTGGAAGAGCCACCCCCGCGGCTCCGCGGGAATCCCGCTGAACGGCCACGTGGAGAGCGCACGGACGAGCGCGTCCTGCACGGCCTCCTCGGCGAGATCGAGCCGGGCCGCCCCGAGCCAGCGCGCCAGCCGCGACACCATGTGTCCCGCGCTATGGCGGAAGAGGTGCTCGACGAGCGCGCCGACTTCGGGCGGTTCCACGCCGCTCTCAGCCTCGGCGCCCCGTGTCCTCGACCTCACGCACCTCGAGGCTACCGGGGCTGTCGAGATGCGGATGGCTCTCGAGAAGCTTGAGCATCTCGTCGTAGCTCCCCGCCTCGATGAGCCAGAAGCCGCCGACGATTTCCTTGGTCTCAGCGTAGGGACCGTCGGTGACGGCCATCTTCCCGCCGTGGCCACGCAGGACGCGGCCTTCGCCGACGCGCAGCTTCTCCGCGTGCACCACTCGGCCGGCTTTGCGGAGCTCCTCGCTCCAGTTCATGTACTTCTGGATAGACTTCTGCATCTCTTGCGGGCTGAGCGTGCTTGGCATGCCCGAGCCCCGGACGACGACCAGATATTTCGCCATGGTAGGCCTCCTGTTTGTTCGTCTGAAGAGAAGACGAACGGGCGGGCGGGAAATCGACAGGCCCCCTCACCCTGCCCTCTCCCCCTCTGGGGGCGAGGGATCAATGGTGGCTAGGCGAGGTGGGGCCAGACGACCATGCCGGTCCCTGAGCGCCAGGCGAGAGCGGGCATGTAGGCGAGCACCTCGGCCGGGCCCTTCGTGAAGGCGAGGGCAAGGACCCACGCGATCAGCTCGGCGGTGCCGCCGGAGCCCGCCTCCTCCATCCGCTCGAGCGTGCACTCGCGCAGGAGTGCCTGGTGGTCGCCCTTCTTCAGGAGGTCGAGGAACCAGAGGTCGAACTCCTCGTCCACCCAGAAATAGCGCGGGCCGCCCGGCTCGTGCGAGAGCCCACCCGTGGCGAGGATGGCGATGCGCTCGTGGCCGGGATAGGCCGTGAGCATCTCGCGGAGCGTCGTGCCCACCTGATAGGCGCGCTCGGGCGTGGGGATAGGCGGCACCGTGCAGTTCATGGTCACGGGCACGAGAGGGATCGAGCCCGAGGGATTCAGGTAGTGCATGGGTACCGACACGCCGTCGTCGAACTGCATCTGGCGCAGATAGGAGAAGGCGAGCCGGCGCCGGGCACCTTCGTTGACGATGTAGCGGGCGAGCGCCGGGTGGCCGGGAATCCGGTACTCCTTCAAGCCCAGCCACTCGTCGTACCACTCGGCGGGGCCGACGTGTTCGCCCGCGATGCCCACCGTGTACTCCGGGGTGTTGTTGATCGGCCAGTTCAGCAGGTGGTCGTTACTGAATACCACCACCACGTCGGGGCGGGCCTGGGCCAGGCGCTCGCGCATCTCGCCCATGGCGCGCAGGGCCTGCTCCTGATCCCCCTTGGGCGCGCGGTCGAACCATCCCGTCAAACCCGGCGAGTGCGTCATGGCCATGGCGGCGACGATCTCCGCCATGACTCAGCCCCTCCGCTTTTCGAGCTCTTCCTGAAGGCGCAGCGACTTGGCCGCTTCGTCAGGGTAGGCGCGCTTGTAGGCCTCGAGGGCGGGATGATTGTTCGTGTTGGCGGCGGCGCCGTAGAAGAGGCGCAGGATCTGGGGCACGTAGTACTGGTGCACGCCGATATCGTGCAGCCGGCGCACATCCTTGTCGCGCACCGCCTCGTACTCCTCGCGGCTCAGGCCGAACTCGCGCGCGATGCCTTCCAGGTCCGTGAGCCAGCGCGCGCGCAACTTCGCGTCCCGACGCACATGGAACATCATCTCGTTCGTCGGCAGCGTCTTGTCGCAGCGGTCCACGTTACCCATGGTGACTCCCCTTCAAGACCTTCGGATTGACCTTGAGGAACATGATCACGCAGCGTCCGGGGCCGAGGTTGCGGACATCGTGCATGATCGCATTGGGAAACTTGACGATGGAGCCCGCCCGCACCACCACCTCGTGGCCGTCGATGCTCATATTGGCCGTACCCTCGAGCACGTAGATCGCCTCTTCCTCCTTGGGATGCTGGTGCATCACCGTGGACTGCCCCGGCTCGTAGCAGGCGATCTCCGACCAGAGCTGATCGGACTTGAAGAGCATCTTGCGCACGCGCTTGTCGGTGGCGAAATCCTTGAGCGCGTGGAGATCGAAGAGCTGCGCCACGCCTTGCACCGTCACGACGGCCGTGTCGTCCATGCCGCTTTCCTCCTAGGTCACCGTGAGCCCCACAACGTAGTAGTTCACGAAGAAGGAATAGATGATAGCCACCGGCACCCCGCCCAGAAGCACGGAGGTCATGAACGCCTTGTCGGAATGACGGGATGGTAGGTGGGCCCGGCGGGGGCTGTCAAGCGAGGCCCGGCTAGACGACGACGCCGGACACACCCTCGTGCAGCGTCGGCTTGAGAGGGCCGAACTGGCCCTCGGTTGGCTCCGCTCAGCAGAACCAGGCTTCGGTGAGCCGGGGCGGGCGTCTCCTGTCCGGCACCAGCGCGGGCGTCGGCTCCTCCGCGCGGCCGGACATCGCGTGGGCCAGCGCCTTCAGCCGATAGAATGTGGCGGCGGGGTCTGCGCTGGCTGCCCCCTCGACGAGACGGCTCGCCTCACGCTGCAAGACGTCCATGCGCGCATCGGGATGGGCCCAGCGATGAATGAACGCGGCCTGATCAAGGGCAACCAGATGGGGCCGGATCGCCTCGCGAGTGAGCAGTGACGAGCCGGGCGGCACGAGCAGCCGCAAGGTGAACTGCACCGGGTCGACGTGATCGATCAGCCCTTCCTCCTCCACGAAGTCGAGCATCTCGAGATAGTCCTCGAGCGTCGTCCACGGCGTGAAGGCGACCCACGTCGGGCGGAAGGCGATGCCCGCGGCGCGGACGATCTGGAGTGCCCGCGCCACATCGGCCCGCGTGTGTCCTTTCTCGAGGTTGGCAAGCACGGTGTCGCTCAGCGACTCCACCGCGGAGACCATGAACACGCAGCCGAGCCGGTTGAGCTCGGGAAACAGCCCCGCGCGCTCCAGGATGTGCTCGACCTTGGCGGTGAAGTCGAAGGTCATCGACGGCAGCTCGCCGTGCATGGCGCGCACGATAGCCAGCGAGTGCCCGGGGCCATTCAGGAAATCCGGATCGCCGAAGGTGATGTGGGTGGCTCCGTCGCGGGCGAGCCGCCGGATATCGTCGAGCACGATCGCCTGCGGGACGACGAAGAAGCGGCCATCGTAGATGGGCGGGATCGGGCAATGCAGGCACAGGTGCAGGCAGCCGCGGCTCGCTTCCACGTAGCCGACCAGCTCTTTGCTCCCGCCCTTGTCCAGATGCGCGTACTTCTCGAGGCCGGGGAGGGCCCCACGGCTGGGCACGGCAAAGGGCAGTCGCCGCAACACCGGAGCGGCCGCCTGCCCGCGCTGCTGGACTCCCTCGAGGGGGTCCGCGCGCCCCGCTTCCCGCGACTCCACCAAAGCCAGCAGCGCCGACTCGTATTCGCCGCCGATCACCGAATCGCCGCAGTGCGCGAGCAGGTAGTCGGCGTTCAACGAGGCGTAGAGGCCGTAGAAGCAGATGTGGCAGCCCGGGTTCACGCGGCGGATCTGCTCCGCCACGCGGACCCCCAACCGAAGCGCGGTATGCATGGGCACGGAGATGGCCACGAAGCGGGCGCGGGCGAACCTTGCCGATTCGAACGGCTCGACGGAGATATCGAGCGCTTCGGCGGCGTGGCCGGCGCGCTCGAGGAAGGCCAGGGGCGAGGCGAGGGCCAACGGCTGGTGGCCGAGCTCATAGCACGAGACGAGCAAAATGCCCGTCACCGGGTCAGCCTTCGGGCGCGGTGGCGATGATGAAGAGCCGGCGGAACGGAAAGAGGGTGCGCCCGTCGGTGCGACGCGGATAACCGCGCGCCACCAGGGCGGCGTAGGCGGCTTCGAAACCGCTGCGCTCCGGCTCGGGGAGCGCGTCGAGCAGCGGCTTGAGCCACGTGCCCTTGGTCCATTCCTTGATCGGATTCTCACCCTCGAGCACCTGGAGATACTCGGTCTCCCAGATGTCGAGCGCCGCGGCACGCGGGGCGAGCAGATCGTAGTAGATCGCCGGATCGCCGGTCGGCGAAGGGCGGAGCAGCGGCTCCAGCTTCGCGCGCCACGGGCCGCTCCGGGCCGCTTCGGCCATGGACGTGTGGGACGGCGCGGAGAAATTCCGCGGCATCTGGACAGCGAGCACACCGCCGGGCGCCAGCGAGGAGAAGAGCGCGGGGAAGAGCTTGTCGTGGCCCTCGAGCCAATGGAGGGCCGCGTTCGAGTAGATGATGTCGACGGGCCCCTCCGGCCGCCACGTCCCGAGGTCTG
>WNFV01004844.1_pt1 | contig 34482 bp, 35 predicted proteins | sample 5400101 | NCBI WGS metagenome assembly WNFV01 (sample SAMN13153361, study PRJNA577476) | soil metagenome | isolation source: 115 cm soil or saprolite under grassland replicate 1 | place: USA:California | collected 2016-06-15 | reverse complement strand
AATCGTCAAAGCCGAGCACATCGACGGCGCGGACAGGCTTCTGAAGCTCACGCTCGACATCGGCGACGGGACGCGCACGGTATTCGCCGGCATCAAGTCGGCCTACGATCCGGCGAAGCTCGAAGGACGATTGACGGTGATGGTGGCCAACATTGCCCCGCGCAAGATGAAGTTCGGCGTTTCCGAAGGCATGGTGCTCGCCGCTTCGGGGGACGGGCCGGGGCTGTTTCTTCTTTCGCCCGACAGCGGCGCGCAAGCCGGGATGAAGGTCAAGTAGGAATGGGCATGAGTTCCTCGCCGCTTGCAGGCTCGCTGCTGCTGCCGCTCGGGCTGCCCGACCTGCCCTTCCATCTGCGCATCGACCCGCTCGCGGGATTCTTCCTGATGCTCCTGGGCTCGGTCTCAGCCGGCATTTCCGTGTACGCCGCCGGCTATTTCGGCAACGAATCCTCGGGACGCCTCGCGCTCATCAGCCTGCAGTACCACGTGTTTCTCGCGAGCATGGCCTTCGTCCTGCTCGCCGACGACGCGTATCTCTTCATGGTGGCCTGGGAGACGATGGCGCTGTCCTCGTATTTTCTGGTGATCACCGACCACCAGCAGCCGGCGATCCGCCGCGCGGGCTTCCTGTATCTGCTGATCGCGCATCTGGGAGCGCTCGCGATTTTGCTTTGTTTCGGCGTTCTGCATGGGGGCCGCGGCGACTACACGTTCGACGCGCTGCGCGCCGCTCAGCTGCAGCCCGCGTGGTCGAGCGTGGCCTTCGTGCTCGCGTTCTTCGGCTTCGGCGCCAAGGCGGGGATGCTCCCGCTTCACGCTTGGCTGCCGGAGGCGCATCCGGCCGCGCCCTCGCCGGTGTCGGCGCTGATGAGCGGCATCATGCTGAAGACCGCCATCTACGGCATGGTGCGGGTGATCTTCGACCTGATCGGCGACGTCCGCTGGGAGTGGGGCATGGTGGTGCTCACGCTCGGCGCGGCCACGACGCTCTTCGGCGTGCTCTATGCGCTCATGCAGCACGATCTGAAGCGCCTGCTCGCCTATCACTCGGTCGAGAACATCGGCATCATCCTGCTCGGCCTGGGCATGTCCATGGTGTTCATCGGTTTCGGCCACCCGGCAGCCGGCGTGCTCGCCCTGATCGCCGCGCTCTACCACACGCTCAACCACGCCGTGTTCAAGGGGCTCCTGTTTCTCGGAGCGGGCGCTATCCTCCACTCCACGGGCCTGCGCAATCTGAACGACATGGGAGGCCTCATCCGCGGCATGCCGAAGACCGCATTTTATTTCCTGATCGGCGCGCTCGCCATCTCGGCGCTGCCGCCCTTGAACGGATTCGTCTCGGAGTGGCTGACCTTCCAGGCCGCCCTGCAGGCGCCGATCCTTCAGCACGGCGTGGTGCGCAGCCTCCTGCCGCTTTTCGCCGCGACGCTCGCCCTCGCAGGCGCGCTCACGGCGATGTGCTTCGTCAAGGTCTACGGCATCGCTTTTCTCGGCCAGCCGCGCGAGCCGGCTCATCGCACCCCGGTGCCGCACGCCGGCGACGCCGGCAGGATGGAACGCTACGGCATGGCCTGGCTTGCCGCTGGTTGCTTCGTGCTGGGGCTCTTCCCGACTTCGTTCCTCTTGATCCTGAATCGCGTCGGCGTCTCGCTGACCGGACAGGGCTTGTCCGAGCAGGCGCTCGCCGGTTCGGGCTGGCTGTGGCTGGTGCCGACGGCGGCGGGGCAGGCGAGCTACTCGCCGGTCATCTTTCTCGTGGTCATCGCTCTAGCGACCCTGCTCGCGTTCCTGCTGGTGCGCCGCTTCTACCATGGCCGCGTGCGCTTCGCCGCTCCCTGGGACTGCGGCTATCCCGAGCAGACCTCCCGAATGCAGGACACCGCGGATGCCTTCGGCCAGCCCATCCGCCACGTCTTCGGCCCGCTCTACCGCATGGACCGCCGGCTGCCCGGTCCCGGCGACGCCGATCCCAGATATGCGCTCAAGGTCGAGGACCGCCATTGGTACTGGCTGTACCTGCCCGTGGCGCGGGCGGCCGAATTCGTCTCCTCGAAGATCGCGCTCTTGCAGCAGGGCCGGATCAGCATCTACCTGCTCTACAGCTTCATCACGCTGATCGCGCTGCTGGTGTTCGTGCGATGAACAGCGTCCCCGGCATCGCATTCCAGATCCTGCAGTCGGTGTTCGTCGTGCTCGCCGCGCCGCTCCTCACGGGCTGGGTGAACCAGTGCCGCGCCTGGCTGCAGAACCGCTCGGCACCCTCCATCCTGCTGCCTTACTTCACGCTCGCGAAGCTGTTCCACAAGGACGCGGTGTTCGCGCACGACGCATCGCCGATTTTCCGCTGGACGCCGTACATCCTGTTCGGCTGCATGTGGCTCGCCGCGGGCATCGTTCCGGTGCTCGCGACGGGCCTGCCCTTCGCGCCCGCCGCGGACATCATCGCGCTGGTGGGCGTATTCGCCCTCGCGCGCATGTTCTCCGCGCTCGCCGCGATGGACATCGGCACCTCGTTCGGCGGCCTGGGGGCGCGGCGCGAGATGCTGATCGGCTTTCTCGCCGAGCCCGCGATGCTGATGACGCTGTTCACCGCGGCGTTCATTTCCAGCTCCACCCAGCTCACCACCATCGTCGATACCCTCGCTCACCGCGAGTTCGCCCTCTACCCGAGCCTCGCCTTCGCGGCGGTGGCCTTTCTCATGGTGCTCCTCGCGGAAAACGCCCGCATCCCGATCGACAACCCGACCACCCACCTCGAGCTCACCATGGTGCACGAAGCGCTGATCCTCGAATACTCGGCGCGGCACCTGGCGCTGATCGAGTGGGCGGTCGCGATCAAGCTGTTCGCCTACATGACCATCGGCATCGCCCTGTTCGCGCCCTGGGGCATCGCCGACGCCGGCGACTGGTCGGCGCTGCCGTACGCGCTCGCAGCGCTCGCGGGGAAGCTCGCGCTCGCCGGCGCCGGCCTCGCGCTGATCGAAGCGCTCCTCGCGAAGCTGCGCCTATTTCTCGCGCCGGAGTTCCTGTCCACCGCGTTCCTGCTCGCGGTGCTCGGCATGCTGACGCATTTCCTGGTGAAAGGCTGACGTGGAAATCCCGATCCTCGCTCAGCTGGTCAACGTGCTCGCCGCGTTCCTCCTGCTGATCGCGTTCGCGATGCTGTCGCAGCGCCGAGTGCTGACGCTCATCAAGCTGCTCGCCTGGCAGGGCGCGGCGCTCGCCGCCTCCACGGCGATCGTCGCCTGGTCGACCGGTCAGAATCACCTCTACGTTTCGGTTGTGCTGACGGTGCTGTTCAAGGTAGTACTCATTCCGTGGTTGCTGCACTGGCTGATCGACCGCTTGTTCGTGCGCTGGGACATCGAGACCCTGATCAACATTCCGACGACCATGCTGATCGGGATCGGCCTGGTGATCTTCGCCTTCGCCCTGGCCACTCCGATCTCGCAGATGGCGACCACGCTCACGCGCTCGACGCTGGGCATCGCGCTGGCGAGCGTGCTGCTTTCCTTCCTCATGATGATCGTGCGCCAGAAAGCGGTGCCGCAGGTCATCGGCTTTTTGGCGATGGAAAACGGCCTTTTCTTCGCCGCCACCAGCGCCACTTACGGCATGCCCCTCGTGGTGGAGTTGGGCGTCGCGCTCGACGTGCTGGTCGGCACATTCATCTTCGGAATATTTTTCTTTCATATCCGCGAACGCTTCGACAGCCTCGACATCCGGCATATGGAAAAGCTCAAGGAGGACTGAGTGGAAATCGCGATCGTCCTCGGCCTCCCGCTCCTCGGCGCGCTGCTGCTCGCCCTCACCGGCCACCGGGACTGGGCGCCCGAGCTGAACGCGACGATGAGCTTCGCGACCTTCTTCGCAGCCGTTCTGCTCACGGCCAGTGTCATCTCCGGCGGCCCGATGATCTGGGTGGGTGAGAGATTCGTCGCCGACCCGTCCAACGTGCTCCTGGTGGTGCTGGCGGACCTGCTCAGGGAGCAATTCTTCGTCGATCCGTTCAACGTGTTCCTAGTCGCGCTCACCGCCTTTGTCGGGTTCACCACGGCGCTGTTCTCGCGGCCCTACATGCGCACCGAGCAGGATCTCGGCCGGGTCAACGCGAGGCGGCTGCGGCTCTATCACAGCATGTACCAGCTGTTTACCTTCACGATGCTCTTGTGCCTGCTCTCGAACAACGTCGGCGTCCTGTGGGTGGCGATGGAGGGCGCGACGCTCTCGACCGTGCTGCTGGTGAGCCTGTACCGCACCCCGGCGAGCCTGGAGGCGGCGTGGAAGTACTTCATTCTGTGCTCGGTCGGCCTCGCGCAGGCCCTGTTCGGCACGATCCTCCTCTACTTCGCCGCGGAGAAAGTGCTCGGTCCGGGCGGCACTGCGCTCCTGTGGACGCATCTTCACGAGGTGCGCGGCCAGCTCGAGCCGACGGTGCTTTCGCTTGCGTTCGTGTTCCTGCTGGTCGGCTACGGCACCAAGGTAGGCCTCGTTCCGCTGCACAACTGGCTGCCCGACGCGCACGCCGAAGGCCCGACGCCGATCTCGGCGGTGCTCTCGGGGCTGCTCCTGAACGTCGCCCTCTACGCGGTAGTCAGAAGCAAAGTTCTCGTTGACGGAGCGCTCGGGCGCAATTTCTCGGGCGGACTGATGATGGGCTTCGGGCTGCTCTCGGTCGTCGTTGCGGCGTTCTTCCTTTCCAGGCAACGCGACATCAAGCGCATGTTCGCCTATTCGTCGGTCGAGCACATGGGCATCATGACCTTCGCCTTCGGCATGGGCGGCGCGGTGGCGGCGTTCGCGGGCCTTTTGCACATGACCGTGCACTCGCTCACCAAGAGCGCGATCTTCTTCACCGTTGGACACGCCTCGCAGGCCGCCGGGACGCAAAACATGGACTCGATCCGCGGCCTGATCCAGACGAGCCCGACCCTAGGCTGGGGCCTCGTGCTCGGGAGCCTCGCGATCCTCGGGCTTCCGCCTTTCGGCGTGTTCACGAGCGAGTTCATGGTGCTCACCACCGCGATGCACGAGCACTCGTGGGCGACGCCTTTCCTGCTGGTCGCGCTAGTCGTCGCCTTTGCGTCCATCTTCGGCAAGGTGCAGCCGATGGTGTTCGGCGAAACCGCTGCGCAGCGGCTGCCGCAGGGGCCCGCACTCGTGCCCGTGTTCACGCACCTCGCGATCGTGCTCGCGCTCGGCCTGTACATTCCGCCTTATCTCGTCGGCTGGTATCGCCAGGCGGCGGCGCTGATCGGTTGAGCGCAACCATGCCCCAGAACGAACTCCCGATCGAAGTCGAGCCGCTCGCGGGCACGATGCCCGCGTTTTGCGCCTCGGTTCCGGCCGCCGAGCTGCGCGGCCTGTGCGAGCAGGCGCGGGCGCGCAAGGCGCGTCTGGTCGCGCTGTGGGGCAGCGACGAGACGCAGCGCCGCGCCGGCTACGCGCTGCACCTCGCGCTCGGCTTCCCCTCGGGCCTGCTCTGGGCGAGCGTGCCGCTTTCGCGCGAGGCTCCGCACTATCCCGGAATCGCCGACATCTATCCCGGTGCAAACCGCATGCAGCGCGCCACGGCTGATCTGCTCGGCATCATCCCTTCCGCGGACGCCGACCGGCGCAAATGGCTGCGGCACGGAGCCTGGCCCGAAGGCGCGTTTCCCCTGCGCAAGAGCGTCGAGCCCGCGGCCCGCTTCGCTCAAGGCCCGGACCGCTATCCGTTCGTTCCGGTCGAGGGCGAAGGCGTGCACGAGATCCCGGTCGGTCCGGTCCACGCCGGCACGATCGAGTCGGGACACTTCCGCTTCTCGATCGTCGGCGAAAAGATCCTGCGGCTGGAGGAGCGGCTCGGCTACAAGCACAAAGGCATCGAGAAGCGCTTCGAGCAGATGACGCTCGAAGAAGGCGCGAAGCTCGCGGGCCGGGTCTCCGGCGACTCCACGGTCGCCTACGCTTGGGCGTACGCCATGGCGGTCGAAGGCGCCACCGGGACCGAGCCGCCGCCCCGGGCGCTTGCCCTGCGCGGCATCCTGCTCGAGCTCGAGCGCATCGCCAACCACCTCGGCGACCTGGGCTATCTCGCCAACGACGTCGCCCTTTCGTTCGGCTTTTTCCAGTTCTGGCGGCTGAAGGAAGACCTGCTGCGGACCCACGCGCAATTCTTCGGCCACCGCTACCTGATGGACGCCATCGTTCCCGGCGGCGTCGCGAAGGATCTGCCGCCCGCAGCGGGCGAGTCCCTCGCCGAGCGCCTGGCGAGAATCGAGCGCGAGGTCGCGACCCTGAAATCGATCTACGACGAGCACGCCGGCGCGCAGGACCGCTTCATCATGACCGGACAGGTGACCCCCGAGCTCGCCGAGCGCATGGGCCTCACCGGACTTGCGGCCAGAGCGAGCGGCATCGCGCGCGATCTGCGGGTCGATTACCCGATCCCGCCCTATCAGCAGCTCGATCCGCGCGCGGCTTCGCACACGCGCGGCGACGTCGCGGCGCGCGTTGCGGTGCGCTTCGACGAGGTTTTCGAATCGATGCGCCTCGTGCAGGCGCTCGTGCAGCAGCTGCCCCCCGGGGACATCCGCGCGCCGGTCGCGGCGGCCGCTGCGGGCGCGCGCGGCCTTGGCTGGGTAGAGGGCTGGCGCGGTGAGGTGCTGGTAGCCCTCGATGTCTCGGGCACAGGTCGTATCCACCGCCTGCATCCGCACGATCCCTCGTGGCAGAACTGGCCGCTCCTCGAGCACGCGGTGCACGGCAACATCGTTCCGGACTTCCCGCTCATCAACAAGTCGTTCAACCTGAGTTACAGCGGCGTAGACCTGTGAAATGTATCAACTGCTGAAACAAATCGCGAAGACCGGCATCGTCAGCGAGCCCGCTCCATTTCCGGACGCCGCGCTGCGGCAACTCGAGCAGCGGCTCGGGCAGGTGATCCTCGAGCATTTCGGCCGCGCGCTCGCGATCCGGCACGTGGACGCGGGCTCGTGCAACGGCTGCGAGCTCGAGATCCACGCCATGAACAGCCCCTACTGCAATCTGGAACGGCTCGGTATCAAGTTCGTCGCGAGCCCCCGCCACGCCGACCTGCTGCTGGTGACCGGTCCGGTGTCGCGCAACATGGAAACCGCGCTCAAGCGCACCTGGGAGGCGACTCCCGACCCGAAGCTGGTGGTGGCGATCGGCGACTGCGGCTGCACGGGCGGCGTGTTCGGCGAGAGCTACGCTAGCTGCGGCCGCGTCTCGAACGTGATCCCAGTGGATGTCGCCGTTCCCGGCTGCCCGCCGACCCCGGTCGCGATCCTGCAGGGAATTCTCACCGCGATAACACCGGGCCGCAAGTAGCGATGGAACTCTCTCTCGCGTTCATCGGCTGGTTCTTCACGCTCAGTTCCGCGGGCGCGCTCGTTCTGGGGGCCGCGCTGATCGCGATGCTCGCGACCGCGGGGGATCTGCAGCGGCGCTACCTGAGCTACAGCATCTGGAACGATTTGCTGCTCGCGGCGATCTGGGTGCTGGGGCTCGCCGGAGGGATCGGCGTGATCCGCCTGCAACCGTGGGGAAGATACCTGCTGGAGCTTTTCTGCTGGGCGCTGATCGTGCTGCTGCTGCTCTCCGCGGCTTCCCGGCTTTACGCCCTGAGGCAGCCCGGCCCGGGGCAGCCGCCGGTCAACTGGCTGGGCGCGTTCGGCGGCATCACGCTGATCCTGATCCCGGTCCTCGCGATCTGCGCCGCGACCATCGTGACCCTGCGCAGCCCGGAAGCCCTCAAAGCGTTTTCCTGACCGTTCAGGGTTTCAGGTAGGCGTAGCCTTCTTTTTGCTGCAGATGCGTGATCTGCACCACGCCGGAGGGCACGAACTCCACCCCGAGGATGAACTGGTCCTTCTTCAGCTTGCGGTTGCGCAGCGTGATCTCGCACACCTGGAACTTCACGCCCCTCGCCATCAGGTCCTGCACGCGCGCGTCGAAGGGGCCGAAGCGATCCTTGGCGCCCTCCATCAGGAAATCGATACCGTCGGCGTGGGTCACCGCAACGAGCCTCGCCTTGGGATCGACTTCGAGATGATTGTTGATGTTGCGCAGGCCCTTGGTGGCCTGCTCGACACCGCTGTCGAAGTGGTAGACGGCTTTCTCCTGTGCCCAAGCGGCGGACGCCGCAAGGGACAGCGCGAGGACGGCGAACAGTTTCGCTGCGAATCTCACGGCATGCTCCTTTGACAATCGTCGACGCCGCTCACTTTACGCGAACCCGCCGGGATTAGAAAATCAGCGGATGGCGAAACACCTGGTGATCTCCGGCCGCGTGCAGGGCGTCGGATTCCGCTATTCCATGGCGGAGGAAGCCGAGCGGCTGCATGTCACCGGCTGGGTGAGGAACCGGCGCGACGGAACGGTGGAAGCGGTGGTGGACGGCGCGGCCGACGCCGTGGATACCCTCGTCGCCTGGGCGCGCCGCGGGCCGCTGTCGGCGCGCGTGAGCGAGGTGCAGGTTACGGAAGTCGCGGGAAGTTTCGAGCGCTTCGAGATGCGGCCGACCGGGTAGGCGCAGGGCGGGGAAAAGCCGCCGGGCGTCACCTGCCCGGTCGTTCACACGCCGCCTGGTCGCGCTGGCAGCCTTCCTGGCAGGCCTGCGCGGCGGGGGCTTCAGTTGTCGTGCGCCGGCATTTCTGCATGCAGGCGGTGGAGGCGCTCCTGCAGCTGGGCGCCTCGTCGCCTCCTGTGATTCCCTTGTAGGCGTAATAGCCCGCCGCCACTGCGACCGCGAGGACGACGAGCATGCCGAACGAGCTCAGGCCGCGCTGCGAACCTCTCATCACCCCGCCTTGCGCCGCGCCTGCCCCGCTTGCCCGCCGCGAAGCCCTTCGAGGATCGCAAGCGCGCGCGCCATGGAAAATTCTCGAGTCTTCCGATCGAACGCCTTGGCGTTATCCGGCATCATGTAGCCGTGCAGCACACCCGGGAACACGTGCAGTTCCAGGTTCTTCATGCGCGAGGCCGCGCCGCGATAGGCATCGAGCACCTCGGCGGGCGCCTGGTGGTCCGCGTCGCCCCAGATGATGCAGACGGGCCGCTCGATTGCCTCGAGCTCCCCGATGTAGTCGAGCATCTGCGAGCCGTGGCACGAGATGCCCGCGTCGTATCCCAGGCGCTTCGGCCCGAGGATCGCATAGGGCCCTCCGTAGCAGAAGCCGATCACCGCGGCGCGCCCGTTCGATTGCGGCAACTTGCGCAGCTCGGCGAGCGTATCGGCGAGATCGGCTTCGCCCGTTTTGATTTTTTCCAGGCGCGGCTGCGAGCGCTGCTTGGTGCGATCGTCGTCGCGCGCGAGCGGACCCGGTACCGTGCGCCAGAACAGGTCGGGCGCCGCGGCGATAAAGCCCTGCGAGGCGAACTCGTCGGCGATCGCGCGGACGTCGGCGTTCACGCCGTGCACGGCGGAAGCGAGCACGATCGCAGGAACCTTTGCGCCGGCGCGCGGCGCGGCGACATAGCAGTCGAATTCGCCGCCCTCGCCCGAGCGGACCCTGACGTTCTTGCCCGGCATGTCGCCTCCTCTCCTGCGTGCTGACTTGGGGTGCATACCGTACCGCAGGGCGATAGGCTTGTCCAACCTCCCCGGGTGGCCCGCGTATAATCGCTTTTCTCATCATCTGTCACCGGCGAAAAGAAGGAGTCGATTCATGAGCACCCGATACAAAATCCTGATCCTGGGCGCCTCGTACGGTTCGCTGCTGGGGACCAAGCTCGCGCTCGCGGGGCACTCGACGCACCTGATCTGCCTGCCCGCTGAAGCCGACCTGATCAACAGGGAAGGCGCGATCGTGCGCATGCCGGTCAAGGGCCGCGAAGGGCTGGTCGAAATCAATTCGAAAAAACTGCCCGGCAAACTGTCCGCTGGCGGCACCGCGGGGGTCAATCCGTCGGACTACCACCTGGTCGCGCTCGCCATGCAGGAGCCGCAGTACCGCTCGCCCGGCGTGCGCGAGCTGCTCGATGCGCTGGCCAAGGCCAGGGTCCCCTGCATGTCGATCATGAACATGCCGCCGCTGCCTTACCTCGCGCGCATTCCGGGTGTGGACGTCAAGGCATGCCGGAGCTGCTATACCGACGCAAGCGTGTGGGATGCATTCGATCCGAAGCTCGTGACGCTGTGTAGCCCGGACCCGCAGGCGTTTCGCCCGCCGGAAGAAAAGGTCAACGTGCTGCAGGTACGACTGCCGACAAATTTCAAATCGGCGCGCTTCGATTCTGACGCCCACGACTCGGTCTTCGTGCCGCTCGCGAAATGGGCCATGTTGCTGGCCGGCAACTATCGCTGCGTGCAGATAGACGGCATGCGCCCCATCAAGGACGCGGTGCACAGCGACCTGGAAGCCTCGCGTTCTGTATACAACTGGGTGGTCAAGCTGTGCGTGTCCCTGGGCGCGAACGAAAAGGACCTGGTGCCGTTCGAAAAATACGCCAACGCGGCGCTCTCGCTCGGCAGCCCGTCCTCCGCTGCGCGCGCCCTGGCCGCCGGCGCGCCCAACATCGAGCGCACCGACCGCCTGGTGCAAACCATCGCGGCGCAGAAAGGCATGCGCTTGGCTGCGGTCGATCAGACTGTCGCGCTGGTCGACGGCTGGCTGGAGAAAAACCGGAAGAAGGCGGCGTGATTCAGGGCCTTCCTCCTCACCGTCCCTTCGCCTCCCGAAACTCGATATCGCCGTAGTACGCTTCCAGCGCGCGGTCCCTCGCGTCGGTTTCGGTCATGATGCCCACCGAGACGACTTTGCCGGGCTCTTCGCCGAAGAGGCGCCGGTAGTCCGCCGCGACGTTGCGCGTCTCTTCGAGCCACGTCCCCAGCTTGTCCCTCCCGTTCTCAACGGCGACGATCTTGATGCGCGAGGTATAGCCGTTGGCCACGATTCCGTCGCGGGGAGTGCGGCTTCCCCACACGTACATCAGGGCGGCGTAGGGTAGCTGCTGGCCGGTGAAGAAGCGAAACTGGTCGTAGAAGAGACGATCGCTGAACGGCAGCTTCTTGACGTCGCCGGCAAATGAAACCACGATCCTCGCCGGCGAATCGTCGGGGCTCGCTTCGGTGGGGGCGAGCGCCATCACCCTCCAGCGCCAGGACAGGAGCGGACGCTCCCGCAGATCCAGATCGAGAGCGTGAACCAATCCCGATGCCGAGGCCTGCGCGGTCCCCTTGAGGACCGTCGCGCCGGCGTCTTCCACCAGCTGGTAGCGGCTCGAGGACTTGAATCGGTTCAGGCTCCAAGGGCCCCACTCGGACGGCATGGGTTCGCCCGGCTTGAGCGTCGAGAAGGCGGTGACCCGCGACGGGACGCTCGCAAGGGGCGGAGTCTCCCGCATCGTCGCGCAGCCGGCTGCGAGAGCGGCGACAGTCGCGAGCCAGGTTAGCTTACGGATACAGCACCTCCACATTCTCCGGCCTCAACCACTCGTTCAACGACTTCAGCAGCGCGTCGTCCAAGTTGACGCGCCAGTTGTCGCCGAGCTGCATTTCGACGCTCGCGCCGCCGTTGCGGTAGCACACCGCGACGGGACACGGGCCGTTCCTGTAAGGCTCGAGGAAACTCTTTAAGGTCGCCGAGGCGGCGACACCCGCCTGCGAGGCCTCCCCGTTCATCGACAGGCGCACGCCGCGCGCAAACCGGCTGCGCGCGCCGGCGACGTCGTAGATCCGGTCGGCGGCGATGCGCATGAATACGGCCTCGCCCTCCTCGCCCACGGAGCGGCGCACGTTCCTCACTTTGGCTTCGATCACGACGACCGCGTCCTCCTTGACAGTATCGCGGACCTGGTCGAACACCTCATTGTATACAGTGACCTCATGCGTCGCGGTACCGTCCGAGAGCTTGAGGACCACCATGCGGCCGCCTTGAGTCCTCTGAACCCTTACCGATTCCACCACCCCGGCGATCAACTGCGTGCGCGTCCCGCCCTCGCCCTCCGCCGAGGCCGCGAGGCTGCGCAGGTTCGTCCGGACGAAACGCCCGATCTCGGCGCGGTACGCGGTGAAGGGGTGCCCCGAGAGATAGAACCCCAGGCTCGCTTTCTCCTCGCGCAAGCGCTGCGCCTCTTCCCACAGCGGCGCAGCGACGGGCGCCGGTTTCTGCTGCGATCCGCTTTCGCCCGCGCCGAAGAGGCTCACCTGTCTTGCGTTGCGCTCGGTCTGCTCGGCCGCCTCGAGCGCGATCCCCACCGAAGCGAGCAGGCTCGAACGCATCGAGTAGTCACCCGCGTTCAGGCAATCGAAGGCGCCGGCGCGCACCAGCGCCTCGACCGTGCGCCGGTTGACGGTGCGCTTGTCCACGCGCTCGCAAAAGTCGAACAAGTCGCGGAACGGACCGTCCTTGCGCGCCGCGAGGATCGCGGCGATCGCCGATTCGCCGGTGCCTTTCACCGCGCCCAGGCCGTAGCCGATCGTCTTTGCGTCCACGGGAACGAAGCGGTATTCGCCCGAGTTGATGTCGGGCGCGAGCACCTTCAGGCCGTTGGCGACAGAGTCCTCGTAAAATTGGTGCACCTTGTCGGTGTCGTTCATCACCGCGGAGAGGTTGGCCGCCATGAACGCGGACGGAGCGTGCGCCTTGAGATACGCGGTCTGGTAGGCGATGAGCGCGTAGGCGGCGGCATGTGATTTGTTGAAACCATAACCCGCGAACTTCTCCATCAGGTCGAACAGCAGAATCGCCTTGGCGCGCGGCAGGCGGTTCTTCTCGGCGCCGGCGACGAACACGTCGCGCTGCTGTGCCATCTCTTTTGCGTCCTTCTTGCCCATCGCGCGGCGCAGGAGGTCCGCGCTGCCGAGCGAGTAGCCCCCCATCACCTGCGCGATCTGCATCACCTGCTCCTGGTACACCATGATCCCGTAGGTGGGTTTCAGGATCGGCTCCAGGCGCGGATCGAGGTATTCGACCCGCTTGCCGTTCTTGCGCTCGACGAACTCGGGAATCAGCTCCATCGGCCCGGGGCGGTACAGAGCGACGAGCGCGATGATGTCCTCGAACCGGTCGGGCCGCGCGCGCTTCACCAAGTCGCGCATTCCGCGCGATTCGAACTGGAATATCGCGGTGGTGTTGGCCTGGGCGAACACCGCGTAGGCGGCGGGATCGTCGAGCGGGATCTTCTCGAGCGAAAAATCGGGCTTCCCCATCGCGCGGACCGACTGCACCGCCCAGTCGAGGACGGTGAGCGTGGTGAGGCCGAGGAAGTCGAACTTCACCAGGCCGATGCGCTCGACGTCCTTCATGTCGAACTGCGAGATCGTGCTCTCGGTTCCTTGCGCCGCGTAAAGGGGGCAGAAATCGGTGAGCTTGCCCGGGGCGATCAGGACGCCCCCCGCGTGCATGCCGACGTTGCGCGCGAGACCTTCGAGCTGCCCGGCGAGCGCGAGCAGCTCGCGCGTCTCCTCTTCGGTCCTTTCGCGCTCCGCGAGACGCGGCTCCATCTCGCGCGCATCCTGCAAGGTGATGCGCTTGCCGGGCTGGAAAGGGATGAGCTTGGCCAATTCGTCCGTGCGCGTGTAGCTCCATTCCATGACGCGCCCGACGTCGCGCACCACGGCGCGCGCGGCCATCGTGCCGAAGGTCGCGATCTGCGAGACCGACTGCGCGCCGTACTTCTGCTTCACGTACTCGATCACCCGGTCGCGGCCGCGCTCGCAGAAGTCGATGTCGAAGTCGGGCATCGACACGCGCTCCGGATTCAGGAAGCGCTCGAACAAGAGGTCGTAGCGCAAGGGATCCAAGTCGGTGATGCCGAGCGAATAGGCGACGAGCGACCCGGCGCCCGAGCCGCGTCCCGGACCGACCGGCACGCCGTTCGATTTCGCCCAGTTGATGAAGTCGGCGACGATGAGGAAGTAGCCGGCGAATCCCATCTGGACGATGGTCTTGGTCTCCATCTCCAGGCGATCCCGGTAGCGCGGTTCTTCCTTTGTCCGCCGCGCCGAGTCGGGATACAGCGCCGCGAGCCGCCGCTCGAGGCCCTCCCCAGCCGTCTGCGCGAGGGTGTCCTCGAGGGTCGCGTTTCCCGGGGTCGGAAATTTCGGCAGCCGGCTCTTTCCCAGCTCCAGCGCGAGATTGCAGCGGCGCGCGATCTCGACGGAGTTGGCGAGCGCCTCGGGCAGGTCGGCGAAGAGCTTCGCCATTTCCGCCTGAGACAGAAAATAACTCTCCTGCGTGAATGGCCGCGGGCGGCGCTGGTCGCCGAGCACGTGGCCTTCGGCGATGCACACGCGCGCTTCGTGGGCGGTGAAGTCCCCGGGCTTGAGAAACTGCACCGGGTGGGTCGCGACCACCGGAAGCGAGCAGCTTCCTGCGAGCCGTACCGCCGCTTCGAGGTAGCTCTCGGTGTGCGGGGCGCCCGCGCGCTGCAACTCGAGATAGAACCGCCCGGGAAAAAGCCGCGCCCACTCCATTGCAAGCCGTTTCGCAGGCTCCCGATGATCCTGCAGGAGAGCGGCCGCGACGTCGCCCTGCATCGCGCCGGAGAGCGCGATCAGGCCTTCGGTGCCTTCGCCGAACCAGGCCTTGCGCAGCTCGGCGCGGCCGCGGTATTGATTCTCGAGCCAGGCGCGCGTCAGGAGCTCCGACAACCTGAGGTAGCCCGGGCGCGACTGCGTGAGCAGCAGCAGCCGGTGCGGCTTGTCGCGCTCGGACTCGTTGGTGATCCAGACGTCGCAGCCGATGACGGGCTTCACGCCGGCCGCGCGCGCGGCCTTGTAGAACTTGACCATGCCGAAGACGTTGGCGAGGTCGGTGATCGCCAGGGCCGGCATGCCGTCCGCGGCGGCCCGCGCGACGGCTTCGTCGATGCGCACGATCCCGTCGGTGATGGAGAACTCGCTGTGGAGCCGAAGGTGGACGAAGGCGGGATTCGGCATCGGCTTGCGGCGAACTGGCGAGGCGAAAATTCTACCACCCGCTCCCGCGCCGCGAGTAGTTTCCTTCCAGATTTCGCGGCGCGCGAGCTAGGCGCGGCCGGCGGCGGGAAAGCTGAGCGTGAAAGTCGTCAGCAGGCCCGGCTCGCTTCTTACCCCGACCCTGCCGCCGTGAAGTTCCGCGATCGACTTGACGATCGCCAGGCCCAGACCCGAGCCGGCCGAGGATTCCTCGCGCGAGCTGCAGGGACGATAGAACCGGTCGAAGATGCGCGGACAGTGCGCTCGAAGTGCCGCGCGCTGAATGTGCCGCCACTCTAAGACCCGGCCCCGGACGGCAATCTGACCGCTCTGACCGCTCGATTACATTTTTGTCATTTTTTTTCCGCGGCAGCCTCGTCGGCTCCGCGTTGCGGGGCCGCCCAGCGGCGCACGAACCTGAAGCCGACCGCGAGCAGCGTCGGGCCGAGGAAGATGCCGACGAAGCCGAATGCGAGTATCCCGCCGAGCACGCCGAGCAGCACCAGCACAAACGGCAGGCTCGAGCCGCGGCTGATCAGCAGGGGTTTCACGATGTTGTCGATGCCGCTCACGACGAAGAACCCCCACAGCGCCATGAACACGGCCCAGCCGGGCTGGTCCTGGAAGAACAGCCAGATCGTGGCGCTGATCCATATCAGCGGCGGGCCCGCGGGAACGATCGAAAGAATGGCGGTGATGAAGCCCAGCATCAGCGCTCCGGGCACGCCCGCGATGAGAAAGCCGATGGCCGCCGCGAGGCCCTGCGCGAGTCCGGTGCCGACGATGCCGTACATCACGCCGTTGATGGTGCCGCCGACGATCTCCAGCAGGCGGCCGGCAAGATCGCCCGCGACGCGGTCGAGGCCGTTGCGCAGAGCCCGCGCCAAGGCCGCGCCGTCGCGGTAGAAGAAAAATCCGATGAAGGCGATCAGCGTGAACTGCAGCACGCCCTCGCCGACGATGATGCCGGCCTGGACCAGCCCGGCGCGCGCCGGCTGCGCGATCCGCTTCAGCGCTTCGGTGAGCGCCGCCTTGCTGCCGGCGATCTCGCGCCAGCCGGCGTCCAGCGACTCGCCCACCAGCGGAATCGAGGCGAGCCAGCCTGGAGGCCTGGGCAGTCCCTGGGCGAGCGTCTCGCGCAGCCTTTCGAGGAGCTGAGGGATGTCGTCCACGTAGGACCCCGCGATCAGCGCGAGGGGCAACACCAGCACCAAGACCATGAGCAGGGTCATTGCGAGCGCGGCGAGCGTGCGTCGTCCTCCGAGCCAGCGCTCGATCTGCCGGTAGAGCGGCCAGGTCGAAAAGCACAGGATCGCTGCCGACAGGAGCGCAGCGAGGAACGGCCGCAGCACCATCAGGCAGCCGATCGCGAGCGCCGTGCCCGCGACGACCTGGATGGTCCGCTCAATGCGCTTTTCCATTTTTCGCTTTCAGGGTCCCCTGCAACTCATATGCGGCGAACCAAATCGGCTGGCAAGCCGTCCAGAAGTGCCACCTGGTCGATCGCGTCCTTGACGATGATTCCCGTCGTGTGAAGCTTCTCGCCGGCATCGCTCTTCTTCTCCAGCACCGTGACCCGCATCCCGGCGCGCGCCAGCGCGTTCGCGCAGGCCAGGCCCGCAAAACTTGCCCCCACCACGGCGCAATCGACATTCTTCATGTCAGACGATCACCGCCTGCGGCTCGGCGCCTTTGCGCGCTTCGATGCGGCCGATCCGGAACACCGTTTCTCCGGCGGCGGACAGGGCGCGGACTGCCGCATCGGCGTGCTCCGCCGCGACCACGACCGCCATGCCGATGCCGCAATTGAACACGCGTTGCATCTCGGCCTCGGCGACCTTGCCTTCGCGCTGCAGCCACTGGAAGAGCGGCAGCATCGGCCACAACGAGCGCGAGATCGCCGCCTTCACGGCCTCGGGCAGAATGCGCGGCAGGTTTTCCACTAAGCCACCTCCCGTGATATGCGCCATGCCCTTAACCGGCATCTGCCGCATCAGTGCGAGCAGCGGCTTCACATAGATGCGCGTGGGCTCGAGCAGGACCCGCCCGAGCGGCCTGCCGTGAAAATCCGCGCCGAGATCGGGCTTCGTCCGTTCGAGGATCTTGCGGATGAGCGAGTACCCGTTGGAATGCGCGCCGCTCGAGGCAAGCCCGAGCACCACGTCGCCAGGCACTATGCCGCGGCCGTCCACGATCGCGCTTTTCTCCACCATCCCAACCGCGAATCCGGCGAGGTCGTATTCGCCCTCCGCGTACATTCCCGGCATCTCGGCGGTCTCCCCGCCGATGAGCGCGCAGCCGGCGAGCTCGCAGCCGCGCGCGATGCCCTTGACGACTTCGGTGGCGACCGCGACGTCGAGCTTGCCGCACGCGAAGTAGTCGAGAAAGAAGAGCGGTTCCGCGCCCTGCGTGAGGATGTCGTTGACGCTCATCGCCACGAGGTCGACGCCGACCGTGTCGTGCACCCCGAGCTGGAACGCGAGCTTCAGCTTGGTTCCGACACCGTCGGTGCCCGACACCAGCACCGGCTCGCGAAATTTCCTGGAAACCTCGAAAAGCGCACCGAACCCGCCGATTCCGGCGAGCACTTCCGGGCGCAGGGTCCTCTTCGCGAGGGGCTTGATCGCCTCGACCAGCGCGTCCCCGGCGTCGATGTCCACCCCGGCGTCGCGGTAGGTGATCGGCTTCTTGCTGGCCAAGACTGGGGGTTGCAGATAAAGTGACGTGTTTTCGCCCCCCGAATTTTAATTGAAATGTCCGCCGCCCGCCTGAGGCGGCGTGGATCGATGCAACAACTCCTGCTTGAGTTCGCCCCGCCCCCGCCGCCCACGCTGGAGAATTTTTCCCCTGGGAAAAACGGCGCGGCGCTGAAGGCGTTGCGGGAGGCTCTCGAGGACGGCGAGCGCTTCGTCTTTCTCTGGGGCCCGAGCGGCAGCGGCAAGACGCATCTCCTGCGTGCTTTCGCCGAGGCGGCCGCGGCGGTCGGTCGCGCGGCTTACGTGCAGGCCGCGAACGCGGACTGGGCCGGCACCGGAGACCTCGCTTCGACCTGTGCAACCGGCTGCGCGCTTCGGGCGGAGCACTCGCCGCGAGCAGCGGGGCGCCGCCCGCGCGGCTCGCCCTGCGGGCGGATCTGCGCTCGCGCCTCGCATCGGGAATCGTGCTGCAGCTGCACCCCTTGAGCGACGCGGACAAGGCCGCGGCGCTGCACGCGCACGCCGCGGCGCGCGGCATTGCGCTCGACGCGGAGCTGATCCGCTACTTCCTCACGCACTTCGATCGCGACATGGGCACTCAGATCGCGGTGCTCGACGCGCTGGACAGATATTCGCTGCAGCGCAAGCGCCCGATCACGCTGCCCCTGCTGAAAGAGGCGCTGAGTTTGCTCGACGCCGCCAGGCGCTGACGCCGGAGACGGGACTTGGAACTGGCGCTCTTCGATCTGGACAACACGCTGCTCTCGGGGGACAGCGACTACGAGTGGGCGCAGTTCCTGGTCGAGCGCGGCGTGCTCGAGCGCGCCGAATACGAGGCGCGCAACCAGCATTTTTTCCGCCAGTATAAGGAGGGGCGGCTCGACATCCTCGAGTTTCTCGAATTCCAGCTCGCCCCCCTCGCGCGATACCCGCGCGAGAAACTCGACGAGTGGCACGGCGAATTCATGCGGACCAAGATCGAGCCCATGATCCGCGCGAAGGGGATGGAGCTCGTCCAGCGGCACCTACGCGACAAACATCTGTGCGCGATCGTCACCTCCACCAACGCTTTCATCACCGCGCCGATCGCGCGCGAATTCGGCGTCGAACACCTGCTCGCGACCGAGCTCGAAGTCAAGGACGGGAGGTTCACCGGCAAACCCTCGGGAACGCCCTGTTTCCGCGAGGGGAAGGTGACGCGTCTCGCGGAATGGCTGGCCGATCAGGGCCGGACGCTCGCGTCGTTTACGGCGATCTGGTTCTACAGCGACTCGCAGAACGATCTCCCGCTCCTCGAGCATGTCACGCACCCGGTCGCGGTGGACCCCGACGATGTCCTGCGCCGGGAAGCGGGCAAACGCGGCTGGCAGGTCATCAGTCTCGAGTGAAGACCGTCCCCATTCTGGTGGTCGCGCTCGTTCCCGCGAGCCTTGCGCTCGCGACGGCATTCGGCAGCGTCGATCTCGGCCCGGGGCAGCTCGCCGACGCGCTCCTTGGCCGCGGCGACGGGGTCGCGCGAGAAATCGTCTGGGGCGTGCGCGCGCCCAGGGCGCTTGCCGGGTTCGCCTGCGGCGGGCTCCTCGCGCTGGCGGGCGCGCTGCTCCAGGTGCTCCTGAGAAACCCGCTGGCCGATCCCACCATTCTGGGCGTCTCCGGCGGGGCGGCGGCCGGAGCGCTTGCGGCGATCCTGCTTGGGGTCGCCGCGGCGGGCGTGAATCTCGCCGCGCTCGCCGGCGCCTCGATCGCGGCCGGCGCGGTCTTCGCATTCTCCCTGGGACGCTCGGGATGGAATCCGTACCGGGTGCTGCTCACCGGCGTCGCCCTCGCTTCGGGATTCGGCGCGCTCGTCGGGCTGATGCTCTCGCTCGCGCCCACCTCGCAGGTACAGGGAATGCTCTTCTGGCTGCTCGGCGACCTCTCGCCCGCGGGCGACCCGAGCGCCGCGCTCGTCGTGCTCGCGGCGTGCGCGGCGCTCGCCTTTTCGCAATCGGCCGCGCTCGACGTGCTGATTCTCGGCGAAGACAAGGCGCGCTCGCTCGGCGTCGCGGTGACGCGGCTGCAGGCCATCGCCTTCGGCTGTGCGACCCTGGCCACGGTCGCCGCGGTCCTGCTCGGCGGCTCGATCGGCTTCGTGGGGCTGGTGGTGCCGCACCTGCTGAGGCTCTCGGGCGTCCATCGCCATGGCGCCCTGCTCCCGCTCTCCGCGTGCCTGGGGGGAAGCCTGCTTGCTCTCGCCGATACGCTCGCGCGCACGGTGGCGGCGCCCGCCGAGCTCCCGGTCGGCGTTCTCACCGCGATGATCGGCGTGCCCGTGCTGCTGTTCCTCCTCGGGAGGCTGCGCTGATGCTGCAAGCGGCCGGAATCGGACTCTCGGCGGGCGGGCGCGAGCTCGTTCGCGCGCTCGATCTCGCGCTCGCCCCGGGCGCGTTCTGGTCGCTCCTCGGGCGCAACGGTTCGGGCAAAACGAGCCTTATCCTCGCCCTCGCCGGCCTGCGCGCCCCGCAGTCCGGCGCGATCGCGCTCGACGGCGTCGCGCTGGCCGCGCACCGGCGCGGCGAACTCGCCCGGCGCATCGCCGTGCTGCTCCAGGACGAGGAAACCGATTTCTGGGGCAGCGTGCTCGATTACGTCATGCTCGGCCGGTATCCGCTCTCGAGGAGCGCCTGGAGCCGGGACGAGGAAGGCGCTGGGCTCGCGCGCCGCCGGCTCGCCGAGCTCGACCTCGCCGATCGCGCGGCTCAGGGCTACCGCACGCTTTCCGGCGGGGAGCGCCAGCGGGCCCGCATCGCGCAGGTCCTCCTGCAGGACGCGGACATCCTGCTGCTCGACGAGCCGCTGCAGCATCTCGACCTGAACCACCAGGCGCAGGTGATGCGGACGCTCTCCCGGTGCGCGTCCGGCGGAAAGACGGTGCTCGCGGCGCTGCACGAGCCCGGACACGCCGCCCGGCACTGCGGCTTCGCGGTTTTACTGTATGATGCGGGCCGCGCAAGCCTGGGGCGCTCAAGCGACATGCTCACCCAAGCCAACCTCGAAGCGCTGTACCAGTGCCCTCTGGAAGCGGCGGGCACCGGGAGTTTTCTTCCCTCTTGATCAAGAAATTCATCCGGCGCGTCCTCCGGTTCGGCTCCGGTTCCGAGCCGAGAACCGTCCCGAAGGAGCAGCACGGCATCGGCCGCGAGGCGATCTCGCAGGGCTCGCGCAAGGTCTGCGAGGTGCTGCACAGCCACGGCTATCAGGCGTATGTCGTGGGCGGCGCGGTGCGCGACCTGCTGCTGGGCCTTCGCCCCAAGGACTTCGACGTCGCCACCGACGCCTATCCCGAAGAGGTGCACAAGGTGTTCCGGCGCTCGCGCCTCATCGGCAAGCGGTTCAAGCTCGTGCACGTGATGTTCGGCGAGGAGACCGTGGAGGTCTCGACGTTTCGCGCGCGCACCGCGACGGAGACCGACGAGCTTGGCCGGGTGCTCAGGGACAACATCTACGGCACGCGCGAGGACGACGCCATCCGGCGCGATTTCACGATCAACGCGCTGTACTACGATCCGGCGAGCGAGACTCTCTTCGACTACCACAACGGCCTGAGGGACCTGCAGCGGAAATCCGTGCGCATCATCGGCGACGCGCGCGCCCGCTACCGGGAAGACCCGCTGCGGATGCTGCGCGCCGTGCGCTTTGCCGCAAAGGCGGGATTCTCCATCGACGAGCGCACGCGAAAACCGATACGCGGGCTGGCTCACCTGCTGGAGAACGTCCCCCCGTCGCGGGTCTACGAGGAAATGCAGAAGCTGCTGCTCTCGGGCCACGCGGCGACGGGCCTGCGCCAGCTGCGCAGCGAACGCCTGCACCACGGCCTGCTGCCCCTGCTCGACGTCATCTTCGAGCAGCCGATAGGCGAGCGCTTCGTCACTCTCGCGCTCGAGCAGACCGACAGCCGGGTGCGCTCGGGCAAATCCGTGTCGCCCGCGTTCCTGTTCGCGGCGCTCCTGTGGCACGAGGTTCTCGCGGCGTGGAAAAAAAGCGAGCAGCGGGGACTGAAGCCGATCCCGGCTCTGTTCGAGGCGATGGACACCGTGCTCGATATCCAGTCCGACAAGCTCGCGATCCCGCGCCGTTTCACCGCCGTCATGAAGGAGATCTGGGCGCTGCAGCCGCGCCTCGAGCAGAGGAGCGGCCGCCGTCCCTTCGGCCTCCTGGCGCACGAAAGATTCCGGGCCGGATTCGACTTCCTCGTGCTGAGGAGCGCGAGCGGCGAAGCGCCCGAGGAACTCTCGCAGTGGTGGGAAAAGTTTCAGCAGGCGGACGACGCCGAGCGCCAGGCGATGCTCATGGCGCCGCAACCGGGCGAGCGGCGCCGCCGCCGGCGCCGCCGCCGCAAGAGCGCGTTGCCACCGCCCGACCCGGCGCAGGCTTGAAACGGGCAAAGTTTGGGCTCTGCGGAAAATCCGATGACACCCGGCGCCCCGCGGGTTATTCTTTCGGGGGAGGCTGACAGCAGATGCGCCGCATTCGACGCGCGCGCCTTGGGGGGGCATGAAACGGGTTCTGGTTGTGCATTTTTCGCAAACCGGCCAGCTCGCGCGCGTGGCGCGCGCCCTGGTGTCGCCGCTGGCCGAGGCGAACGATGTTGAGCTCGCGGAAGAGCCGCTTCGCCCACGGCGGCCGTATCCCTTTCCCTGGTCGTTGTGGAGCTTTCTGGACGCGATGCCGGAAACGGTGCTGCTTGAGCCGCCGGCGCTCGAGCCATTCTCCGTGCGCGCGGACGAGCGGTTCGATCTCATCATCCTGGCGTATCAGGTCTGGTATCTCGCACCGTCGGGTCCGATGACCGCGTTCCTGAAAAGTGAGGCGGGAAAACGGCTGCTGCGCGGGCGGCCGGTCGTGACCGTGATCGCGTGTCGCAACATGTGGCTGCTCGCGCAGGAAACCGTCAAACAACTGATCCGGGAAGCCGGCGGGCGGTTGCGCGATAACGTGGCGTTCATAGACGGGGGCGGCACGCTCGCGACTTTCATCACCATGCCGCGGTGGCTCCTGACCGGGCGGCGGGATGCCTTCTGGGGCTTGCCGGCGGCGGGTGTGGCGGAGCCGGAGATCGCAAAGGCCGATCGCTTCGGCCTGGCCCTCCTGAACGCGCTGCGCGCCGACCGCGAACACGAGGACGCACCGATGCTCGCCGGGCTGGGCGCTGCGCGCGTCGATCCGCGATTGATTTTCAGCGAGCGCGCTGCGCAGCGGGCGTTTTCGGTATGGTCGCGGCTGATCCGTCTCGGCGGGGCTCCCGGATCGATCGGGCGATTGCCCTTGCTCGGCGTGTTCTGCGTCTACCTCGTCGCGATGATACTGGCGGTCGTTCCGACGAGTCTGCTCGTACAACGGATCACGCGGCCTCTGTTCGCCAAGCGCCTGCGGTCGCTGCAGGCGTACTACGAGCTACCGTCGGGGCGCTGATGAACAGGCAGAATCCGGACATGGATCGCCGCATCGCCTATATCACGCGCAGCTCGGTGTGCCTGCCGAATGCTCCGGTCGAGAACGACCAGGTCGAAGCGATCCTGGGACAGGTCGGCGGACGGCCATCGCGCGCGCGCCGCATCGTCCAGCGCAGCAACGGCATCCGGCGCCGCTATTACGTGATCGATCCGGCCACGGGAAAGCCGAATTACACCAACGCGAGCCTCACCGCCGCCGCGGTCAGGGGATTGGCTGGTAACGGCTTCGCCCTCGACGACCTGGCGTGCCTCGCCTGCGGAACCTCCAACCCCGATCAGCTGCTGCCCAACCATGCGGTCATGGTCCACGGCGAGCTCGGCGCGCCGGTGTGCGAGGTCGTAGCGACCGCCGGCGTGTGCGTATCGGGCGCCACCGCGCTGAAGTACGGCTGGATGTCGGTCGCGTCGAGCGACGCGCGCAACGCCGTCGTGACCGGATCGGAGATCGCTTCGCTCGGCCTGCTCGCGCAGAACTACGATATCGAGCCGCCCAACGGCGCGGAAATCCTGGAGGCGCACTCCGAGCTCGCGTTCGAAAAGGACTTCCTGCGCTGGATGCTGTCCGACGGCGCCGGTGCCCTGCTTCTCGAGCCCGCCCCGCGCCCCGGGCTGAACCTGCGCATCGAATGGGTGGACATATTCTCATACGCGCACGAGCTGCCGGTATGCATGTACGGCGGCGCGGAAAAGCAGGCGAACGGCACGCTGCGCGGCTGGCTGAGCTATTCGGCGTGCGAGCGTCAGGCGAAATCGCTGTTTACCCTGAAGCAGGACGTCAAGCTGCTGAACGACCAGGTTATCGAGCACACCCTGGTGAAGCCCCTCGCGCGCGTTATCGCGCGCCGCGCGCTTTCGCCTGGAGGTGTCGACTGGCTCCTGCCGCACTATTCATCGGAATACTTCCGCGCTCCGGTCGCCGACGGGCTCGTGCGCGCGGGACTGCCGATTCCCCAGGAACGCTGGTTCACCAATCTCGAACGGGTGGGTAACGTCGGATCGGCCTCGATCTACATCATGCTCGACGAATTGCTCAAGAGCGGCAGGCTGCGGGACGGGCAGCATGTCCTGTGCTGGGTGCCGGAGAGCGGACGCTTCTCGAGCGGTTTCATCTACCTCACCGCCACAGAGCATGCGTGAGCGCGACGTGCCCCAGGAGGGTAACCGGACCCTGGCGGGCCATCGCAAAGCTGTCTACGCGGTCGCCGACGATGGCAAGTTGCGGCTCGTGCCCTCGCGCGGCTGGGAAGTCGAGGAGATCGTTACGCGCCAGGCAGTCGAGGACCTGGAGCGGCGAGCGATGCAGGCTCGCGCGCGAGCGCTCTCGGGCGAATCCTCGCCGCTCGAATACCACATGTATCGCGCGCGCATGGACGTGGAGCTGCTGTCGCAAGTCACCGGCCTGTGGCGCTGGCGCGTGCGCCGCCATCTCAAGCCGGCGGTTTTCTCGCGTTTGCCGCTTGCGCTGCGGCTGCGTTACGCCGAGGCCCTGGGCATCTCCAGCGAGTCCCTGGACCGGGTCGACTAGCGATGCCCGAGTCTTTCGTGCACGCGCACGCCTCGCATTGCGAGTCGGGCGTGATGTCCTCGCTCTTGCGGCATCACGGCTTGCCCATTTCCGAGGCGATGGCCTTCGGGCTCGCTTCGGCGCTGTCGTTCGCCTACCTTCCGTTCATCCGCATCAACGGCCTGCCGCTCGTGTCCTATCGCATGCCGCCGCGCGCCGTCATCCGCGGCCTCGAGCGTAGCCTAGGCCTGGACATGCGCTTCGAGACCTTCCGCTCGTCCTCCGCGGGCATGGAACGGCTCGATGCGCTGCTAGCCTCGGGAACGTTGGTCGGGCTGCAGACCTCGGTGTTCTGGCTCCCGTATTTCCCGCCCGATCTGCGGTTTCATTTCAATGCGCACAACGTGCTGGTCTACGGGCGGGAACGCGACGAATATCTCATCAGCGACCCGGTAGGCGAGACACCGGTTCGCTGCGCGCGCAAGGACCTCGAGAAGGCGCGCTTCGCGAAGGGAGCGCTTGCGCCCAGAGGGCTGCTGTATTACCTGACCACCCCGCCGGCCGCGCCCGACTGGGCGCGCCCGGGCAAACGGGCGCTCGCGCGCACCGCCCGCATCATGCTCGCGCCGCTGCCTTTCGTCGGTGTGCGCGGAATGAGGATGCTCGCGAACAGCGTCGAGCGCCTCTCAGCTTCGAGCGGCGGGGAGCGGGCGCGCCTCTACATCGGCAATATCGTGCGCATGCAGGAGGAGATCGGCACCGGCGGCGGCGGCTTCCGGTTCCTCTATGCGTCGTTCCTGCAGGAGCTGGCGGCCAGGACCGGCTACGCGGCGCTCGACGCTCTCGCGGCGCGGCTGGTCGAGATCGGCGACCGCTGGCGCGAGTTCGCGCTCGCCGCGGCGCGCATGATCCGCGGCCGCGACGCGCTCTCCCCGCCGGCATTGGCGGAGCGCCTGCGCGCTCTGGCCGCCGACGAAAAGGTTTTTTTCCAGAGCCTGCACCGCGCCCAGCGCGCATGGGCACGCTGAACCTCGAGGCCTTGTCGTTTCACTACCCCGGCCGGGGTGAAACCGTGTTGGACAAGGTCACTCTTGCCATACCCGCGGGTGGAATTTTCGGCCTGCTCGGACCCAACGGAGCGGGCAAGACCACGCTGATCTCGATCCTCGCCGGGCAATTGCGCGGGGCGACCGGAAGCATCAGCGCCGGCGACGAGACGCTCGAGGCCTTGCGCCGCCGCCGGCCGCACAGCCTGGGACTGGTGCCGCAGGAATACGCGTTCTACCCCATGCTGACCTGCGCGGAAAATCTGCGCTTTTTCGGCGCAGTGCAGGGCCTGGCCGGCGCACGGCTCAAGGAACGCGTGGAAGCCGCCGCCGCGTTCGCCCGGGTCGAGAGCGTGCTCCGGCGCCGCGCGGGGCGGCTTTCAGGCGGCTTGAAGCGCCGTTTGAATCTGGCCATCGGCCTGCTCGGACAGCCGGAGATCCTGCTTCTCGATGAGCCGACCGTGGGAGTCGATCCGCAGTCGCGCGCCTTTCTGCTGGAGTCGATCCGCTCGCTTGCCGGAGCGGGCCGCACGATCCTCTACACCAGTCACTACATGGAAGAGGTCGAGGCGATCTGCGACCGGGTGGCGATCATCGACCACGGACGCGTACTCGTTTCAGGCGCGCTGTCGGACGTGATCCGGGACGGCTCGGGCCTCGAAGAGCTCTTCATGCAGCTGACCCACCGGTCGTTGCGTGACTGAAATGCGGCTTCTCCTCGCCTTGTGGGAAAAGGAAACCCTCGCACTTTCGCGCGACGTTCTCGGGCTCGCGGTGCTGTTTCTGATGCCTGCGGCGTTCATCGTGGTGATGTCGCTCGCCCTGAGCGACGTCTTCAAGGGCGGCGCCGTGCGCCAGACCGCGTTCGCCATCATGGCGGCCGATCCAAGGCTCGCCGAGCGCCTTGCGCAGAGCCTGGCGGGCGACGGATTTCGCGCAGCGCCGGCGCCGGCGGACGAAGCCGCGGCGCGTGACGGCGTGCGCCGCGGAACGCCGTCGCTTGTCCTGGTCGTGCCGCGCGATTTCGAGCGAACCCTGAGCGCGCCGCTCGACGGGAGAAATACGCCGCCTGAGCTCACGCTCCTCACCGATCCGGCCTTGCCGCCGACGCAACTCCTCGCCTTCCGGCAGCGCGTTCTCGGCGCGGCGCTCGGCTTGCGCGTGTCGTCCATGATGCGCCGCGCGGGTATTTCCGCCGATCCGGACGCGTTCGACCTGAAGCGGGCGGCCACGCTCTCCATCGAAACGATCGGCAGCTCCGTACGCCCATCCTCGGTGCAGCAGAACGTGCCGGCCTGGCTCATTTTCGGGATGTTCTTCGTGGTCATGCCGATCTCCTCGCTGTTCATCGTCGAGCGGCGCGAGGGTACGCTTGCGCGCCTGGTGAGCCTGAGGGTCCCGTTTTCGCTGCTGCTCTTGGGCAAGGTGGGGCCGTATTTCGTCGTCAATCTCGCTCAAGGCGCGCTGATGCTGCTCGCCGGCCGCACACTCGTGCCCTGGTTCGGCGGCGAAACGCTCGCGCTCCCCGCGCGCTGGGACCTGCTCGCGGCGGTGACGGCCTGCACGAGTTTTGCCGCCATCGGCTGGGGCCTCTTCGTCGCGGTGTGCTCGCGCACGCTCGAGCAGGCAACCGTGATCGGCGGCGTCGGCAACATCCTCGCCGCGGCCGTCGGCGGCATCATGGTGCCGCGTTTCGTGATGCCCGAAGCCATGCAGAAGCTCTCCGAGGTCTCGCCCATGGCCTGGTCCCTGGACGCTTTCCACGCGGTGATCCTGCGCGGGGGCGGCGCAGCCGACATCGCCGCGCCCTGCGCGAAGCTCCTCGCGCTCGCGGCCGCGCTGCTTGCCGCCGCACTGTGGGTGCACCACCGGCGCCGCGTCCTGACTTCCGCGCAATGACCCCTCGCGACACACTGATCGCAGAGCTGACGGCGCTCATCCTCGAGGCGACCGAGAAGACTCAGGTCGCGCCGTCTTTGTCGCCGGAGGAGCCGATTTTCGGGACGGGGACTCGGCTCGCGCTCGACTCGCTCGACGCGCTGCAGGTGTCGATGGCCCTGCAGAAGCGCTACGGCATTCGCCTCACCGACAGCAAGGAGACGCGGCGCATCCTCGCCTGCGTCGGCAATCTCGCGGATCACTTGCTGCAGAAGCGCGCATGAGCGGAGCCTTCGTGCGCGCCTGCGCGCTCGCGAGCGCGCTCGGACCGGATCTCGAGGCGGCCGTCGAACGGCTCGCGGGCGCGCCCGTCGCGCCGGCCCGAAACACGAAAATCGGCGGAGCCTGGCCCTATTTCGCGATTCCGGTCGCCGGGAAAGACTGGAGAAAACGCGCCGCAGCCATCGCGCGCTCGGTGGCCGAGGACCTGCGCCGCGAAGCCGCGCTCGCGCCGGGAGAATGGGCGGCGCTCCCCTGCATCGTCGGCTCGTCCTCCTTTTCCGTGGGCGCGTGGGACGAGGGCGGCTGGGCGGCGCTCGAGCCCCCGTTCGAGTTTTCCTCGAGCCTCGCAAAGGCGTTCGGCGTGCGCCGCCCTGTCACGGCCGTGAGCACCACCTGCACCTCGGGTTTCTCCGCGCTCGATATCGCGCTCGGCCTCGTCGCCGCAGGCGAATTCCGCGAAGTGCTGGTGCTCGGCGTCGAGTACTCCAATCGACTGACCGTCGCCGGCTTCGCCGGACTCCAGTTGCTCTCGGCGACGGCCGCGCGCCCATGCGACCGCGAGCGCGACGGTCTGGTCCTGGGCGAAGCGCTAGCCGCGGTGCTCGTGTCCTCGGTGCCCGCCTCCTGGCGGATCGCGGCGCTCGCCACCGGGATGGACGCGGCGAGCGTCACCGGACCGGCTCCGGACGGCGCCGTGATTGCAAACGCGATGCGGGCCGCGCTGGCCGGTGCGCATTGGGAGAGCGCCGCTGTGGATCTGATCAAGCTGCAATCGGGCGGCGGGCGCCTGGCCGATTCGGCCGAGGCGAACGCGGTGCGCGAAGTGTTCGCGCCGGTGCCAAGGACGGTTTCGCTGAAGGGCGCGCTCGGCCATACGCTGGGGGCGAGCGGGCCCGCGGAACTCGCACTGCTCCTCGCGAGCCTCGCGCGCGGGCGCGTGCCCGCGACCTGGGGATTTGCAAAGACGGACGAGGAGCTCGGCCTCGCGCCCTCGGGCGGCGACGCTAAAGGGCTGCGCCGCGTGCTGTTCAATCTTTCCGGGTTCGGCGGAAGCGTGATGAGCCTGGCGCTGGAAAAGGCGCTCTGACAGTGTATTTGCTCGCGCCAACGGCATTGCGCGTCGCGCCGGGTGACTTTCCGGCGCGGGTGCGGGCGCGCTTCGCCTCCGAGCTGCGCCGCGCCGGCCGCTTCGCGCAGCTTTGCCTGCTCGGCGCGCAAGCCTGTCTCGATACCGCAGACGGCGACGGCCCGCTCGGGGTCCTGTGGGCAACCGGGCTCGGCGCGCTCGATGCCACGCGCGCCGCACTCGACGAAGACTTGAGGCGCGGCGAGCCGGCCATGCCGTTCACGTTCATCGCGATGCAACCGCATCTGGCGGGCGCGCTGCTTGCCCGCTCGCATCCGGTCACGCGCACGGCCTGCCTGTATCTCGCCCCGGACGCCTGGCCCTCGCTGCCGCAACTGGCGCAACGCTGGCTCGCGGAGTGCGCGAGGGTTCTGGTCGGCTGCGTGGAGGAATCCGGCTCAGGCGGCGGGGCGCATCGCAGCGATTGGTGCCTGTTTCAGAAAACGGCCGTCGCAGGGGCCGTTCGCTGCGAACGCGCGCTCGAGGCCAAAAACGCGGCCCCGGCAACCGGAGAGGACTGGATTCCCCGCGTCGGCGCGTGGCGCGGCTCAGGCGATGCGCCGCTCCTTCTGCGCGGAGGCGAAGACGCGTGGCGCTTTACCCACGATGGATGAGAACACGGCATCGATGCAGGCCTTCGTAGGACTGGGGGCGAATCTCGGCGATCGGGAAGCCCAGGTACGCCGCGCCCTCTTGGCGCTCGCCGGGCTGCCCGGAACGCGGCTCCTCGCCGCGTCCTCGCTTTACCGCAGCGTGCCGGTGGGCGTAGTCGCGCAGCCCGACTTCATCAATGCGGTCGTTGAAATCGAGACCGCGCTGGGTGCGCGGGCCCTGCTCGAGGCGTTGCTCGCGATGGAGACGCGTTTCGGCCGCAAGCGCGAATTCCCCGGCGCGCCGCGCACGCTCGATCTCGATCTGCTGCTCTACGGCAACCGTGTGATCGCCGAGCCCGGGCTCGTCGTTCCCCACCCTCGCATGCACGAGCGCGCCTTCGTGCTCGCACCCCTCGCCGAGATCGCGCCGCACATCGCGATCCCGGGCAAAGGCCGCGCCGAGGCGCTGCTCGCCGCTTGCACCGATCAGAAAATAGAGAAGATTGGATAAGCTATCATTAGCGCGGTGTACTTCATTTTTCGGGGCTGACTCGCGACGGCACGCACCGATGAAGCCGCCCGCGCTGCTCCTTTGCCTTTTCCTCCTTCCGGGTCCCGCGGCGGCCGCCGGGACCGCCGGGCCGGTCGCCCTGCCGCCGTGGTTCACCGAGACTCTCCTCGATTTCCGGGAAGACGTGGCAAACGCCGCGCGCGAGCGCAAGCGGCTCATGGTTCTCTTCGAGCAGAACGGCTGCCCCTACTGCAAGGAACTGATCCTGACCAACTTCAGCCAGAAGGCAATCGCCGACAAGGCGCGAAAGAATTTCCTCGCGATTTCGCTCAACATCTGGGGCGACCGCGAGGTGACCTGGACGGACGGAAGGAAATTCACCGAGAAGCGGCTGGCGGCTTTCCTGAAAATACAGTTCACGCCGACGCTGGTCTTTTTCGACGAGCGCGGCGGGATCGTGGCGCGGTTGAACGGCTACTATCCGCCGCACCGCTTCGAGGCGGTGCTCGACTGGGTCGCCGGTCGCAGGGAAAGGAAAATCGCGCTCGCCGAGTACCTGCGCACCGTGGTCCGGGAGCCGGCCGGGGAGCAGCTGCACGACGAGCCCTTCTTCCTCAAACCGCCCTACGATCTGCGCAGGCGCGGCGCAAAGCCGCTCGCCGTCTTCTTCGAGACGCCGTCCTGCGCGGCCTGCGACGAGCTGCACCGCGAGGGCTTTCGCCGCGCGGGAATCGCCGAGTCGCTGAAGCGCTTCGACGTGGCGCGGTTCGCGCTCGGGGATCGCACTCCGGTGACGACTCCGGAGGGAGACCGGCTCCCGGCCGAAGACTGGGCGCGTTCGCTCGGCCTCTCCTACACGCCTTCGGTGGTTTTCTTCGGCGCGGACGGCAGGGAGGCGTTCCGCATCGAAGCCTACCTGCGGCCGTTTCACCTCTGGGGCTCGCTCGAATACGTCGCGAGCGGGGCCTACCTGCGCGAGCCGAACTTTCAGCGCTTCCTCCAGGCGCGCGCCGAGGAACTGCGCAGGCGCGGCGAAGCCGTCGATCTGTGGCGTTAGCGCCGCGCGATCTGACGCTCAAACCCGGGCGGTGTCAATCCACTGCAGCTGCCAGCAACGCGGCCAGCACCGCCGCGAGAGCGGCGGGAATGCCGTAGCGCTCGAGCTTCGACACAGAGTCGCCCGCGATCACCTCGACCGGTACCGATGTCAGTTCGAGCACCTTGTTGACGACCGAACCCTCGACCAGCCGGGTCAACGAGTTCTTGCGGGCCGTGCTCATCACGATCGTGTCGCAGCGCAGGCGGCGTGCCGTATCGGTGATGGATTTCGCGCGATCTCCCACCTCGATGTGCGCCGAGTAGGGGATGCTGAAGTTGTCCAGCGTCTGCCTGACCGGGGCGAGCGCTTTCTCGCCCTCGGCGCGGTGGAAGTTTTGGCGATCCTGCTTGCTGACAAAGCGCGCGATGTGTTGGTTGAACGGCGTCCGGACGTTGAGCAAATGAATCTCCATCGCCGTGTTATTCATGAATTCCTTGATGACATGCTTCACCGCGAACTGGGAATTGCGGGAGCCGTCGACCGGGACGAGTATCTTTAGCATGGTGTTCTCTCCTCTGAACTGTCGCGAGATCGATGCGAGACTTGCCAACCGAGAGCGTCTCGCGATCGACCCCCCCGTGGTTGCCCGCAAATAAGCCTTGGTCATTTCGATTGCGAACACCACCAGCGCACTGACGGCCAGCGCCACTGCCAGGTCGGTCCAGGTGGGCATCCTGATTCCAAACGTCTCGCGCACGATCGGGAATTGGATCAGCACGCCCAACAAACCGAGCTCCCACGCGATCGCGAGCAGGAGCCATTTGTGGGGGCGCGCCTCGAATATGCTGTATCTCAGCGACACGAAGCTCATGGCAATGATCATCTCGACGAGAACAAAGAGGAGGAAGATCTTGGTCCTTGCAGCTTCGATATCGCCATAGTTATCGAAGTAGATCCACAAGAAGATCGGGCACTCGATCAATATGCCCAGCAGCACGAGCAGCCGCACATCGCGGGAAAAGATACTCTCGGTCGGGTTACGAGGCGGCCGCTGCATGATGTCGCGGTCGGGCGGCGACAGTCCCAGGGCCAGGGCCGGCAAGCCGTCGGTGGCGAGGTTGATGTAGAGAATCGCGGCGGGTAATAGCGGCAACAACTCGGGCCCCACCACAATCACGACGCCGCCCAGCACGACGACTTCGGTGATGTTGGCACGCAACAGATAAGTCAGATACTTTTTGATGTTGTCGTAGATCCAGCGGCCGCGCTCGATCGCGCGCACGATCGTCGCGAAATTGTCATCCGCCAGCACCATGTCAGCGGCTTCCTTCGCCACATCGGTTCCGCTGATGCCCATGGCAATACCGATGTCGGCATGCTTCAGCGCGGGCGCGTCGTTGACGCCATCGCCCGTCATCGCGACGATTTCGCCACGATTCTTCCAAGCCCGCACGATCTTGAGCTTATCCATGGGTGACACGCGCGCATATACGCTTACCCGGTCGACGATTCGCGAAAATTCTTCATCGCTCATGCGGCTGAGCTCGTCACCGGTGAGCACCAAATCGCCCTCACGGTAGATGTCGATTTCCGCGGCCACCGCTACGGCCGTCAGCTTGTGGTCTCCCGTAATCATGATCGGGCGGATATGTACCTGACGGCAAACCTTTACGGCTTCTTTCGCCTCGTCGCGGGGCGGATCCATCATGCCGATCAGCCCGAGCAATGTCAGCCCGCGCTCAACGGTTTCCTCGTCGCCATAAGGTCCTTCCGCGCCCACCTCCTTGTATGCAATTGCCAGCACGCGCAGCGCATTCTTCGCCATGCTCTCATTTGCGGCGAGTAGCTGCGCCCGCGTTGCCTCGGTCAGCGGCTGCTGCTGGTCGTGGTGCTGCGCCGCAAGGCATCGCTCCAGAAGAACCTCGGGGGCGCCTTTCACGAACGCGAGATGGCGTCCGTCAGGCATGCGGTGCACTGTGGTCATCCGTTTGCGCTCGGAGCTGAATGGCAATTCCTCGATTCTGGGCGCGGCCAGCCGCGTCTCCTGCTGTTGCAGGCCGGCCTTTGCCGCCAATACGACAAGCGCGCCTTCCGTGGAATCGCCCTTGACGAACCAGCGCCCGGCGTCGTCGCTTAACCCGGCATCGCTGCACAACAATCCTCCCGTCAACATCAGCCGCACTGCGTCGTCGTCCAATAGGAGCGGCGGATTGAACCTGCCCGTGGGAGCGTACCCCGCCCCGCTGACCTCGCTCGCGCGGCCACCCACGAACACGCGGCGTGCCGTCATCTCGCCTTTAGTCAGCGTGCCCGTTTTGTCGGTGCAGATCACCGTCGTGCAACCCAGCGTTTCCACGGCGGGCATGCGCCGCACCAGCGCATTGCGCTTCGCCATCTCGTGCATCCCGACAGCAAGCGCACCCGTTACGATCGCGGCCAGTGCTTCGGGCACCGCAGCAACCGCCAGTGCGATGGCAAACATGGCCATCGTCAATACCAGCTGGACATTGAGTTGATCGCCGATCCAGGCTCTCACGATGCTGACGGCGATCGCGACGCCACACACGCCGAGCGCGATCAGCCCAAGCCAGCGACCGATTTCCGCGGTACGCTTTTCAAGCGGAGACGCCTCCCCCTTTACGGCGGAGACTTGCGCGGCGATCTTGCCGAACTCCGTATTCATCCCCGTAGACGTTACGATGGCCTTGCCTCGGCCATACGTCACCGTTGTCCCGGTAAAAACAGTATTGCGGCGATCGCCGACCGCCACATCGAGTGGCAACAGCTTCAACGATTTTTCGACGGGAAAAGACTCACCCGTGAGCGGTGCCTCGTCGCATTTGAGCGTATGGACTTCCACCAGGCGCGCGTCGGCCGGTATGCGGTCGCCGGCCTCCAGCAGCATGATGTCTCCCGGAACGAGCTCCCGGGAGGGAATACGCACGTCGGCGCCACCGCGCAACACCCTGACCGTGGGCGTCAACATGCGCTTCAGCGCATCAAGGGCCCGTTCGGCGCGGTATTCCTGAACGAAGCCAAGCACGGCACAGAACAGCACGATCGCGGAAATGATCGCCGCATCGACGAGCTCGCCCAGCAGCGCGGAGAGTACTGTCGCGACGAGCAGGATGATGATGAGGGTGTTCTTGAACTGGGCGAAGAAAAGCGCGATCGGCGAGGCGCGCTCTTCCTTCGCCAGTTCATTCGCACCGAACCTCCCGAGACGCTCCTGCGCCTCTTCCGGGGTCAGACCGCGGTCGAGATTCGTCTGAAAGACGTCGACGAGTTCTTCGATCGGCTTGGCATGGGAGTCTTTGTCTTGCATCGAGGCCTCCTGGGTCTCTGGGATCCGCGGGCGAGAACTTGCCGCGCGGATCGTTTCCGGTTTGCTCCACCTGAGTATG
>WNFV01002286.1_pt1 | contig 34525 bp, 36 predicted proteins | sample 5400101 | NCBI WGS metagenome assembly WNFV01 (sample SAMN13153361, study PRJNA577476) | soil metagenome | isolation source: 115 cm soil or saprolite under grassland replicate 1 | place: USA:California | collected 2016-06-15 | reverse complement strand
TCGAACCCCCGACCTGCCGATTACGAGTCGGCTGCGCTACCACTACGCCACTCGGGCTGGTGGCGGGAGGCTGGGCCTCCGAGCCGGGGCGAGTGTATCGGAGGCCACTGGGGACCTTCCAGCGAGATCGAGACGATCAGCGGATGGTGAGGCGGGCCATCTCCGATGGTGCCCCGTGCAGGGCGGCCTGAAGCGAGAGGAACGCCGCTTCGAGGGTGAGCTGGGGCGAGGCGCCGATGGCCAGGCGGCGGTCGGCCTCCTCGAGCGCGGCGGCGGCACGGATGGCCGCGGCGGGCCCGGCTCCGCCGGCCCCCGCGGCACCCCGGCCGGCCCCTGCGGCTCCCCCGGCATCCCCGCCAGTCCCTGGGGCTCCGGCCGCGCCGGGGCCGGCGGGACCGACGCCGGCCTCTCCCGCGACGGCGAGGCGGGCGGTGGTGGCGGCCCGGTCGGGGTGGGCGAGGGAGGAGTCCTCGACCTGGCCCCCGGCGGCGAGCAGCGCCATGTCCCGGTAGAGGCCGAGCAGGTCGGCGAGGGCGTCGCGGATCGCGTCGAAGCGCACGCGTCGCAGCTCGCGGCGGTGGCGCGTCTCGATCCGCCTGCGCAGGGCGCCGCTGCCCCTACCCTTCCCGTAGGTCCCCTCGAACTCGGCGAGCTCGACCGCCTGCCGCTGCTTGGACGCGGCCATCGCCTCGTCGGCCTGGGCGAGCACGGCAGCGGCGGCGGCCATCGCGTCGGAGGCCCGGCCGCTGGCCAGCGGCCCGGCCAGGTCGAGCACGGCCGCACGCCGCAAGCGCACGGCCTCGTCGGTGAGCAGCTCCCGAGCCCTGCTGAGCCGCCCGTGGCTGGCGGCTGCCGCCCAGGCGGCGTGGTCGGCGTCGATCCCCAGCTCAGAGGCCAGCGCCTCGGCCAGCGCGGCCGCTGGCAGGCTGGCGAACGCGAGCGTCCGCGCACGCGACGGGATGGTGCTGACCAGCGCCTCGATACTGCGGGCCACGAGCACGAACACCACCCCGGGCTGCGGCTCCTCCAGGACCTTCAGCATGGCGTTGGCGGCGGCGTCGGTCATGCGATCGGCCTCGTCCAGGATGAACACGGCCACGGGGGCCTCGTGGTGCGATCGGGAGGCCTCCTCGCGCAGGGCCCGCACGTCGTCGACCAGCAGGTTGTCGCCCTCCGGCATGACCAGATGGACATCCGGGTGGACCCCGCGCAGCACGCGCCGGCAGATGTCGCAGGTTCCGTCCCCGCCGGCCGGGCAGTTGAGCGCCGCGGCGAACACGCGCGCGACGTGCAGCTTGCCAACGCCAGGGGGCCCAACGAACAGCCAGGCATGGATCACCCGGTCGGACTCGACAGCCTCGCGGAGGACGGCGACCTCGTCGTCGTGGCCGACCACCTGATCCCAGACGCTCGCCATCAGCCGCTCCCCAGGCCGCGCAGGACCGCCGCCCGAACCTCGGCCGCGACACGGTCCGGCGGCGCCGCCGCTTCGACGATCACGAACCGCTCCGGGTCCGCCGCGGCCAGGTCGAGGAATCCCTGCGCCACCTTCTGATGGAATTCGAGGTCCTGACATTCGATGCGGTCGCGGCTGCCGCGCCTGCGCGCGAGCCCCTCGGCCGGGTCGAGCCGCAGCAGCACCACCAGGTCGGGCAGCAGCCCGCCGGTGGCGAAACCGTTGATCGCGGCGACGGGCTCCAGCCCGAGGCCGCGTGCGACGCCCTGATAGGCCAGCGACGAGTCGAGGAAGCGGTCGCAGAGCACGACCTCGCCGCGCCCCAGCGCTGGACGGATCACCTGCTCCACCAGCTGGGCGCGCGCGGCGGCGAACAGCAGCGCCTCGGCACGGGCGTCGAGCGTCGAGGCGGGGTCGAGCAGGATCGCCCGCACCCGCTCCCCCACTGTCGTGCCGCCGGGCTCCCTGGTGGTCACCACCCGGTGGCCCGCCTTTTCGAGCGCCTGCCTGAGCAGCTCGACCTGGGTGGACTTGCCCGCGCCCTCGACGCCTTCGAAGGCGATCAGCCGGCCTCGGCTCGGGGAGGGCACGGGCGGCGGCCTCAGACGTTGGCCAGGGCCGCCACCGCGACCTGTGTGCCGCACTTGGCGCAGGTCGCGGTGTCGGGGTCCTTGTCGGGCACGAGCAGGCCGCCGCACTCCGGGCAGGGCTGGCTCAGCGGCGCCTGCCACACGGCGAAGTCGCAGTCGGGGTAGCGGTTGCAGCTATAGAAGGTCTTGCCGCGCTTGGTGCGCTTGGACACGACCTGCCCCTGCCCGCACTTGGGGCAGGTGCCGAACTCCTCCTCGGCCAGGTTCTTGATCCCCCGGCACTTGGGATAGTCCGAGCACCCCAGGAACGGGCCGAAGCGCCCGCTGCGCTTGACCATCGGCTTGCCGCACTTCGGGCAGGGCACGTCGGTCAGCTCGGGCTCCGGACGCTCCGCGTCATCCGCCGACTGCTTGGCGTTGCGGCGGTACTTGCAGTCCGGGTAGCGGCGGCACGACAGGAACCACCCGTACCGGCCCCACTTGCGGACCAGCTTGGCGCCGGTCTCGGCGCCGCACTCGGGACAGACCTCGTCGGTGGGCTCCTCCGGCCGGGAGACCTTCTCCTGCCGCTCGGCGATGGTGTCCTCGACCTCGACGAAGAAGGTCCTGACCACCGGCTCCCACGGCTTGGCCCCACTGGCGATGCGGTCCAGGTCCTCTTCCATCTCGGCGGTGAAGCCGAGGTCGATGACCTTGGGGAAGACGTCGGCCAGCAGGTCGGTCACGACCATGCCGACGTCCTCGGGATGGAAGCGCCTGGCGCCCAGCCGGACGTACTTGCGCTCGAGCAGGGTCGAGATGGTCGTCGAGTAGGTCGACGGCCGGCCGATGCCATGCTCCTCCAGCGCCTTGACGAGGCTGGCCTCGGAGAAGCGCGGCGGCGGCTCGGTGAAGTGCTGCTCCGGGCGCAGCTCCGCCAGGTCGAGCACCTGCCCGACCGCGAGCTCGGGGAGCAGGCCGCTCTCCTCCTCGGCGGCGTCGTCGCGGCCCTCGAGGTAGACGCGCACGAAGCCGTCGAAGCGCATCACCGAGCCGGACGCCCGGAACACCAGGTCCTGGGCGCCGTTGCTGGCCGGGTCGGCGGAGCCACGCGCCTCGATGTCGACCGTGGTCTGGTCGTAGATCGCCTGGGCCATCTGCGAGGCGACCGCACGCTTCCAGATCAGCTCGTAGAGCCGCTGCTGGTCGCGCTCCAGGTGCCCGTTCAGCGACTCGGGCGTGCGACCGATCTCGGTCGGCCGGATCGCCTCGTGCGCCTCCTGCGCCGACTTCGCCTTGGTCTTGTACTGCGTGGTGCGGACGTAGCGGTCGCCGTAGCGCTCGCGGACGAGCGTGGCGATCTCGTCCAGAGCGCCCTGCGCCAGCGCGACCGAGTCGGTTCGCATATAGGTGATGAGGCCGACAGCGCCCTCGCCAGGCAGGTCGATGCCCTCGTAGAGCTGCTGGGCGACGGCCATCGTCTTCTTGGAGGAGAAGCCCAGCTTGCGGGCAGCCTCCTGCTGCAGGGTCGAGGTGGTGAACGGCGGCGTGGCGCTGCGCTTGCGCTCGCTCTTGGTGACGTCCTTGACGACCCAGGTGGCGCCGCGGGAGCGGTCGGCGGCGGAGGTGGCGCTGCCCTCGTCGCCGAGGACGAACTTGTTCTTCTCGCCGACCGGGTAGCGGGCGTGGACCGCCTCTTCGGCGGCGGTGAGCAGGTCGGCCTCCAGGCTCCAGTACTCGCGGGGCTGGAAGGCCCGAATCTCGCGCTCGCGATCCACGATCATCCTGAGCGCGGCCGACTGGACGCGCCCGGCCGAGAGGCCGGCGCGGACCTTGCGCCACAGCACCGGCGAGAGCTTGTAGCCGACGATCCGGTCGACCACCCGGCGCGCCTGGTAGGCGTCGACCAGGTCGCCGTCGATGTCGCGCGGCTCGGCGAAGGCACGGCGCACCGCCTCGGCGGTGATCTCGGTGAAGCTCACCCGGCGGATGGCGTCGGCCGTGAGCTTGGCGGCCTCGGCGATGTGCCAGGCGATCGCCTCGCCCTCGCGATCGGGGTCGGTCGCGAGGAAGACCTGCTCAGCCGACTTGGCCGCCTTTCGAATGTCGGAGACGACCTTCTTGCCACGGGGGGTCACCTCATACGTGACCTCCACGCCGTGGTTGAACTCGACCGCGAAGTCCGACTTGGGAAGGTCGCGGACGTGACCCATGGAGGCAACGACCGAATAGTCCTTGCCCAGATATTTTCCGATGGTCTTCGCCTTTGCCGGCGACTCGACCACGACCAGGTTACGTGCCAATCCAACGTCCTTAGCGTTCAGGTGTTGCTCGGAGGGGCGGACGGCGTAGTGTCGCCGACACACCCGCGGCTCTGTCAAGGCTCACACAGCGTGCCGATATTCCCGGGTCCTGTCATCCGGCTATCCACACCCCCCGTTGACCGGGGGCTAACGCTCGGCTCTGCTCGGGACCCCGGGACCCGGCCGGGGCCTCGCTCTTGAGCCCCCGGACCCCCGTTGACCGGGACTAACGCTCGGGTACCCATCGACCGGGGGGCGCCGGTCTTGAGCCCGGACCTCCGCCACCGGGCGGGTGTCCAGCGGGGGCTGGGGCCGATGGCCGGGAGCCGGCTACGACGCGCGTGAGGCCGCGGTCGGCAGCTCCTCCTGCGGCTCGTCGTCGCCCGCGGCGATGGCGGTGCCAGCGTGCGAGGAGCGCCACAGCGCCCAGCCGAGGATACCAACAGCCACGACTCCCACCACCACGCGCAGCGCGATGTTGTCGGCGTAGGTCACCACTGTCGGCGCGATCAGCACCGAGACCAGGTTCATCACCTTGATCAGCGGGTTCAGGGCCGGGCCGGCGGTGTCCTTGAACGGGTCGCCGACGGTGTCGCCGATCACGGTCGCCTTGTGTGCCTCGGAATTCTTGCCGCCGTGGTGGCCGTCCTCCACGTACTTCTTGGCGTTGTCCCAGGCGCCGCCCGCATTTGACAGCATCACCGCCAGGAGCTGGCCGGTCAGGATCGCGCCGGCCAGGTAGGCGCCCAGGGCCTCCTGCTTGAAGATGAAGCCGGTGGCGATCGGCGCCAGCACCGCCAGCAGACCCGGCGTGAGCAGCTCGCGGAGCGAGTCACGCGTGCAGATGTCCACCACCGCGCTGTAATCGGGCCGCTCGCTGTAGTCCATGATCCCGGGGTGATCTCGGAACTGCTTGCGGACCTCGAACACGACCCGCCCGGCGGCGCGGCCGACCGCGCGGATCGCCAACGCCGAGAACATGAACGCCACCGACCCGCCGATCAGCAGGCCGACCAGCACCTCGGGCCGGTCGACGCGGATGTCGACCAGGTTGGCGGGCAGTCCCGCGTTGAGCAGGGCCTGCCGGAAGGAGCCGAACAGGCTGGTGGCGGCGATCACCGCGGTGGCAATGGCCATGCCCTTGGTGATCGCCTTGGTGGTGTTGCCAACGGCGTCGAGCTTGGTGAGGACCTGGTTGCCGTGCTCGTTGACCTCGCCGGACATCTCGGCGATGCCCTGGGCGTTGTCGCTCACGGGGCCGAAGCTGTCCATCGATACGATGACGCCGACGACCGAGAGGATCCCCATACCGATCAACGAGATCAGGTAGAGCTGGTAATCCAGGCCGTGCGTAGCACCGAGCAGCACCGCCCCGACGATCGCCAGCACGATCGCCAGCAGCGCGTAGACGCTGGACTCGAGCCCGATCGAGAAGCCGGCGAGCACGGTGGTGGCCGGCCCGGTCTCGGAGGCGTCGGCGATCTCCTGCACAGGCTTGTACTGCGTGGCCGTGTAATAGGAGGTCATCAACTGGATCACGCTGGCGAGCGCGATCCCCAGCACGACGGCCGCCAGCGGGCGCCAGTCCTTGACATAGGTGAGCGCCACCACGGCCACCAGCACCGCTGACAGCAGCGCCGCCAGGAAGAAGCCGCGGTTGATGGTCCGCATGCCGCTCTCTTCCTCGGATCGAGGCCGGACCACCCAGATGCCGACGATCGAGGCGAGGATGCCGCCACCCTGGATGACCAGCGGGAACAGCAGCCCGACCACGGGCTTGTTGGGGAAGGCGGCGACCCCGAGCACGATCGCGGCCACCAGCGTGACGGCGAACGACTCGAACAGGTCGGCGGCCATGCCGGCGCAGTCGCCAACGTTGTCGCCGACGTTGTCGGCGATGGTGGCGGCGTTGCGAGGGTCGTCCTCGGGGATCGACTTCTCGACCTTGCCGACCAGGTCGGCGCCGACGTCGGCGGCCTTGGTGAAGATGCCCCCGCCGACGCGCATGAACATCGCCAGCAGCGCGGCGCCGAACCCGAAGCCGAAGAGCACGTTGGCCGCCTGGCCCTTGTAGGCGATCACCACGATGGTGGCGCCGAGCAGGCCGAGGCCGACCACGAACATGCCGGCGACCCCGCCGGCGCGGAAGGCCAGCGGCATCGCCTTGCGCAGGCCGCCGGTGTTGGCCGCCGCGGCCACGCGGACGTTGCCGCGCACCGCCAGGTTCATGCCGGTGAACCCGGCCAGCGCGGAGAACCCGGCGCCGAACAGGAACGCCACCGAGCGGGCGATCCGCACCGATGTCGAGTCCGCGCTCAGCACCAGGAGCAGGAAGAACAGCAGTGCCACGAACACCGACAGCGTGCGGAACTGCCGGGTCAGATACGCCCGGCTGCCCTCCTGGATCGCCCGGCCGACCTCGCGCATCTTCTCGCCGCCCTGATCCGCGGCCAGCACCTGCCGGACCAGGACGTAGGCCACCAGCAGGGCGATCAGGGAGACGACCAGGACGGCGACGAGCGTGAGATTCTCGCCCGTCGTGAAGTTGACGTGGAAGGCACCCTCTTGAGCGAGTGGCCCTACCTTGCCCAATTCGACCTCCTCGACACCCCGCCCGCTGGGGCGGCGGAAAAACCTCTCATAGCGCCCGAGCCACCCGAGCCCGGACGAGACGTCGATCGGAACACGATGGAAGGCGGATCCACCACGGCCCCGCCCTGCCGCTGTGGAGCGACACGTCAGCGGTTCTGGCGCCGTGCGTGCCCGCCAGGATTGGGCGGATGATAGCTAGACGGGTCAAGGGCCGGCAACCCTTCGCGCTGGTACGCGGCCTTTCCGCTGAACGGGGCCAGCACGCTCCGTGGTCACTCGGCGGTGCCGGCGGGCCCCCGGACCCAGAAGCTCGTCCGGTGCCCGCCGTCCTCGAGCGGAGCGCTGTCGAGGTCGTCCACCAGCGCTCCAACCAGCGCCAGGCCGAACTGTCGGTCATCCAGGTCGTCCATGTCGAAGCCGCCGAGCTTGCGCCCGTCGACCGGTGCACGGTCGCGGATCTCGACGCCAAACCGCTCTCCGTCTTCGATGAGGTCGAGCTCGATCGGCGAGGAGAGCCCGGCTCGGGCGAGGTCGGCGACCGCCACGGCGCAGGTCTCGGAGACGGCGACCTTCAGGTCTTCGATGCCCTCTTCGTCGATGCCGGCCTTGCGGGCCACGATGCCGACCACCAGCCGGATGGTTCCCAGCAGGCGGGCCTGCGGCGGGAAGGCGAGGCGGACGGTGGCCTTGCCCACCGCATCGTCGCCCACCCAATCGCCGCTCACCGGCGTCTCGTCCACTGGGTTAGTGGTCACCACCCGATCCCGCGATCGCGTCATCGACGGAGTCGTGGATCGAGAACACCTTGGTGAGTCCGGTGATCCGGAAAATCTTGAGGATCTTGTCCTGCGTGCAGACCAATTTGAGGGAGCCGTCGTGGTTGCGCACCCGCTTGAGCCCGCCAACCAGCACCCCAAGCCCTGTCGAGTCGAGGAAATCGACCTTCTCGAGGTCGACCACCAGGTGGTAGGAGCCCTCGTTGACCAGCTCGATGAGCTTTTCCCGCAGCTTCGGGGCGGTGTAGACATCGATCTCGCCGGCCACCTCGAGGACCGTATGGCCTCCCTGCTTGCGCACCTTCAGGTCGAGGTCCATCCCGTCTCCAGTCTCGTTCACCCGCTTGCCACGCACCCTCCTGCGATGTCCGCGGAGGCTAGCGCAAGGCGGACGCGCTTGCCGCTCCCACTCGGCTGCGGGTAGCCTACGCCATCGCTCTTCCCGTACCCAGTGCCTGGTCACCGCCGAGGCCGGGTGCAGCGCCGAGGCCGGTGCGTCGAGTCCCGGGCGTCGGTTCCCCAATTTCGTCTCGGGCCCCCATCTCGACCTGCAGCAAAGGAGCACCCGCGTGTCCGCCCGCATGAGAGTTCCCGCTGTGCTGCTCGTCGCCGTGGCTCTGCTCGTGGCCGGCTGCAGCTCCGGCAAGAAACAGCAGGCGTCCCCCACGTCGACGACCCCAACGACCGCCGCGCCGGTGGCAGGTCCCCTTCAGGTGAACCTGGCCACCACCGCGCGCGGACCGGAGCGAGGGTTCAACCCCAGCCAGGCAGCCAAGCAGGCGGCTCCGGATCTGAAGAAGTTCCTGACCCGCTACCTGACGGTCGCCTTCCTGCAGCCTGCCGAGGCCAAGTCCGGCTGGAAGGACCTGCTCGGCATGTTCGACACCCAGGTCCGCACTTCCGCCAAGCAGCAGCTCGACTCGCTCGCGCTCGGCAGTGTGGCCCCCAAGGTCACCCAGGTCCGGCCCGGCAAGGCGCAGGCTCGCGCGGTGGTGCTGTTCTCCGACGGGCGCCCGGCCGCGGCCACCGTGCAGCTCAGCTTCGACGGCACCGCCGACTCGGCGCAGGGCAGCGGACCGGTGCGGCTCCGCGCGACCCTGCAGCTCCTCGGCGGCCAGCCAGGCTGGCGGATCGCCGCCTACAACTCGCAGACGGGAGGCGAGGCCTGATGACCGCCACCCACGCCGGCAAGGCCGTGCCCAGCATGAAGGGCCGGATCACCTTCCTGGTGATCGGGTCCGATTCGGGAGCGCCCAAGTTCGGTCGTGGCGGCACCGCCGCCGGCGGCCGCGCCGACTCGATCCACCTGGTGGTGCTGGATACCGCCAAGCGCAGGGGCATTTCGATCGGTTTCCCGCGCGACAGCTTCGTCTCGATCCCGGGGCACGGCACCACCAAGATCAACGCGGCCATGTCGTTCGGCGGGCCGCCCCTGCTGATCCGCACGATCGAGCAGCTCACCCACATCAACGTGGACTACTACGCGCTGACGTCGTTCGACGGGCTGACCGATCTGGTCAACAAGGTCGGCGGGATCACCGTCGGGGTCGATCAGAACCTGGTGGACAGCTTCTCGGGCGCCAATTTCCGCAAGGGCACCCAGCGGCTGAACGGGGCGCAGGCGCTCGCGTACTCGCGCGCCCGCCATGGCACGCCCCAGGGCGACCTCACCCGTTCCAAGCATCAGGCGCAGGTCCTCCTCGGCGGGCTCGGCACCTTCCAGCAGCAGGTGGCCAAGGACCCGACGCAGGTCATGAAGTGGCTCGCGGTGATGCACGACGAGGTGCAGGTCAACCTGCCGTTCACCGAGACGGTGCGGCTGGCCCTGCTCGCCACCACCGTCTCGCCGAGCCGCATCAACAACGTGGTTGCCCCCGGGGTTCCCGGCAGCGCCGGCGGCGCCTCGGTGGTGCGCCTGCAGCCGGCGGCGTTCTCCCTGTTCAACCGCGTCAGGCACGGCGGCTTCAGCTAGCGGCCGCGGGGCGGGACCGGGCGGTGGCGCTCGGCCCGGCCCTACGGTCGCCGCCACGCTCCGTGGTGTCCGGCGCGTGACTACCATGGCCTGGTGGTCGATCCTTCCAGCCTGATCGAGGACCTCGAGAGCAACCCTGACTACCGAGGTCAGCTCGTCCACGTCGAGCGCCTGCCCGCCAGGCGGGCGCGCCGGGCCGAGCTGCCCGAGGACCTTCCCGACCTGCTGCTCAGCCGCTTGCGGGCGCGTGGGATCGAGACGCTGTGGAGCCATCAGGCCGAGGCGATCGCGCTGGCCCGCTCGGGCACCAACGTGGTGGTCGCCACCGGGACCGCCTCGGGCAAGAGCCTGTGCTACCAGCTCCCGGTGTTCGAGGCCCTGCTGGGCAGCGGCCACCGGACCGCGCTCTACCTGGCGCCGACCAAGGCGCTCGCCCACGACCAGCTCCGCGCCATCCGCTCCTTCGCCCTCACCGGCGTGCGCGCCGCCTCCTACGACGGCGACACGCCGGCCGAGGAGCGGCCGATGGTGCGGCGCAACGCCAACCTCGTGCTCACCAACCCCGACATGCTCCACCAGGGGATCCTGCCCGGTCACGAGCGCTGGAGCGCCTTCCTCGGGCAGCTTGCGCTGGTGGTCGTCGACGAGGCCCACACCCTGCGCGGGGTGTTCGGCTCGCACGTGGCCGCCGTGCTGCGGCGCCTGCGGCGGCTGGCGAACCGCTACGGTGCCGATCCGACCTTCGTGCTCGCCTCCGCCACCCTCGGCAACCCCGCCGAGCTGGCCAGCCGCCTGGTCGGGCTCCCGGTCGAGGCGGTGACCGCCGACGGCTCCCCGCGGGGCCGGGTCACCTTCGCGCTCTGGGAGCCGCCGCTGCTCGACGAGACCACCGGCCTGCGCCGCAGCGCCAACGTGGAGTCCTCCAACTGGCTCGCCGCCGGGGTCGAGGCCGGCGTCCGGACGCTGTGCTTCACGCGGTCGCGCAAGGCCGCCGAGCTGGTCGCCACCTTCACGCGTCGGCGAGTCGCCGAGGTCGACCGGTCGCTGGCCGGGCGGGTCCGCGCCTACCGAGCCGGTTACCTCGCGGAGGAGCGGCGCACCCTGGAGGCGGGCATCGTCTCCGGCAAGCTCCTGGGCGTGGCGGCCACCAACGCGCTCGAGCTGGGCATGGACATCGGTGGGCTGGACGCGATCGTGCTCGACGGCTTCCCCGGCACGATCGCCTCCCTCTGGCAGCAGGCGGGGCGCGCCGGCAGGCAGGGCGGCGCCTCGCTCGCCGTGCTGGTCGGCCTCGACAACCCGCTCGACGCCTACTACCTGCACCATCCCGCCGACCTGTTCGGCCGGCCGCACGAGGCCGCGCTGGTCGACCCGGGCAACCCCTACGTGCTCGCACCGCATCTGGCCTGCGCCGCCTACGAGGCGCCGCTCACCGAGGAGGACCTCAGCCTGTTCGGCCCGCCGGCGCGTGAGCTGGTCTCCAGCCTCGAGAACGAGGGCGTCCTGCGGCGCAGCCGCAATGGGTACCGGGCCAGCGCGGGCCGCTCGGCCGCGCCGGCCGTCGACCTGCGCAACGCCGGAGGTGCACCGGTGACCATCGTGGAGGCCGCCACCGGGCAGGTCATCGGGACCGTCGACCGTTCCAGGGCCCCGTCCACCGTCCACCATGGCGCCGTCTACCTCCATCAGGGCGAGTCGTACCGCGTGGTGGAGCTGGACCTGGACGCCGGCGCCGCGCTCGTGGAACCCGCCACCGGCGACGAATACACCCAGGCGCGCAAGGACACCGACGTGGAGATCCTGGAGCCGCTGCGCCACCAGCAGCTGCCCCGCTCGGCGCGCTGGCTCGGCCGGGTCGCCGTCTCCCAGCAGGTCATCGGCTACGAGCGGCGCAAGGTCGGGTCGGGCGAGCTGCTCGGTTACGAGGACCTGGACCTGCCCCCGAGCCACCTGTCGACGGTCGCCTACTGGCACACCCTCACGCCGGAGCTGCTGGAGGCCGCCGGGCTCGAAGCCCGCGACGTCCCGGGCGCCGCCCACGCCGCCGAGCACGCGCAGATCGGGCTGCTACCCCTGTTCGCGATGTGCGACCGCTGGGACATCGGTGGCCTGTCGACCGCCTGGCACCCGGACACCGGCATGGCCACCATCTTCGTCTACGACGGCTACCCCGGCGGCGCCGGCATCACCGAGCGCGGCTACGAGCTCACCGCCGAGCACCTGCGCGCGACCAGGGACACCATCAGGTCCTGCCCCTGCGAGACCGGCTGCCCCTCCTGCGTCCAGTCGCCCAAGTGCGGCAACGGCAACCATCCCCTCGACAAGGCCGGCGCCATCCGCCTCCTCGACCAGCTCCTGATCGACCTCACCACCGCCGCACCTCCCGCTCCCCCGCATGAGGGGCCCGCGGCGACGACCGGGTCGCCTCGTGATCGTTCCGCCGCACCTTCCACGCCCGGGGAGGCGGCCGGGGCGCCTCGCGATGGCTTGGCCGCCTCCACGCCTGCTGGGGCGGATGCCTCGGCGAGCACGGCGTCTGAGGGTGGCTCCGCGGTGCGGAGGGTGCGGAGGCGTGCAGGGAAGCGAGGTGCGGAGTGAGCGTCTACATCGGTGTGGCCGCCGCGTCCAAACCGGATGCCTCGCTGATCCCGATCGCGGAGACGCTCGGTCGATGCCTCGCCCAGGCTGGCGCCATCGTGGTCTGCGGCGGAGGGCTCGGGGCCATGACCGCGGTGTGCCGAGGCGCACAGGCAGCCGGAGGCCAGACGGTCGGCCTGCTCCCGGGAGGCGACCGTGCCGCCGGCAATCCGTACCTCAGCATCGCTCTGCCCACCGCGCTCGGTGAGGGCCGTAACGTCCTGCTGGTTCGCGCGAGCGACGCCCTGGTGGCGGTCGGCGGCGGATTCGGAACCCTCTCGGAGATCGCGCTCGCCCTCCGCGTAGGCCTTCCCGTCATCGGGCTCGCGACCTGGGGCATGACGCTCGGCGGGGACCCGGTGAACGCGTTTCCAGTCGCCCAGAGTCCGGAAGAGGCCTCGCGCCTGGCGCTCGACGCAGCGAAACGTCCCAGAAGCAAGCCATAGCCAGCTCCTCCACGCTTGCCCCGTTTGATCTGCGCGATCGCCGGGCAGCAACACAGAAGGCTGGAAAGACCGCGGCCCCAAATGGGGCCAGCAAATGCCATTGGAGGCTAGGATGGCCGTCTTCTTCCTGCTGCTCGCCGTGATCGTCGGCGTCGTGATCGGTGATGCGGTAGTCGCCAACACCGGTGCCAGCACCGTTCAGCTCTTCGATCGGTCCATCACCGGCTTCACCCAGGGCCAGCTTCTGGTGATCGCCGCCGGCGCCGGATTCGTATTCGCGGCGCTGCTGTTCCTCTCCTGGGGCTCGTCCAAGAACCGCCGCCTCAGGCGCAGAGAGCGGCGCGCGGCTCACCGGGACATGGAGGGTCGCATCGGAGAGCTCGAACGCGAGAACGAGGGTCTGCGTGACGAGGTCGGCCGTGACCGCCGCACCAGCCGCCTGGGTGACGTGGCCGGCGCGGGGGCCCCGGGCGAGAGCACGCAGGTCTCTGGGGGCCTGTTCCCCCACAGGACGCCCGACAGCCTCGACGAACGGGCCGCGCGGACGGAGGCGGACTCCACCGCCCGGCGCGAGGCGTTCGACCAGGCCGACCGGTAACCCGCGAACCATCGCTGATCGACCGCGCCGCCCGGCCTGGCGCCGCCCCCGAGAGGCGGCGCCAGGCCCACCGCTCGCGGCGAACCGCGACCCATGGTGGTCGACGTCGTGGTAGCCCCCGGCTGTGGGGCCACGGATGGCGGCAGCACAGCACGAGCATAGGCACGGACCTGCACGGTTGTGCCGAGGGGGATCAGGCGCGCTCGCACCCCGACGCTGATGATCGTCTCCAGCGGTCCGCAGGAGCATGAGAGCACGTCGGCAGCATTGGACGCGGCGACGGCACTCGCGCGCTCGGCCGGGGAACCGAGCCTGCCGAGGATGTCGCTGGACGCGCCGCCGGTCGACTCCGGTGGGCCGCTGGGATACGGCGTGACGGCCGCGAGCGCCGCGAGATCGGCGGCCGTCTGCGCACGCGCCCTGGCGGATGCCAGGGCGCCAATATCCGCCGTCACCAAGGTGGCGATCACCACGAACGCGCACATCGCCAGCCCGATCAGCGAAGCCGAGCCTCGTTGGCGTGCCGGTTGGCGTGCGAGTCGCTCAGCGCCCTGACCGCGGTTCACGGAGGACCGGACGGTCGTCGAGCCAGGTCCGCTCCGGGATCTGCCGCCGCGCACGGACCCGTCGGTGGTCGTGGACCCCATGGCGGTCATGGGCCCGTGGCCTGGGGCGGTGGACCGGGCTCGCGCAGGGCGACCGCCTCGGCGCGAACGGTCACAGGAGGCGCACCGAACAGCAGTCGAACCTCCAGCTCCACCCTGACGCGGACCCGACCCGAGCCGGCCGCGACGACCGTCACGCTCGCTGCCCGACCGGCGGGAAGGGCTGCCCTGGCCGCCGACACCGCCCGGCCATCGTCGGAGCCCAGGGCGGCCTCGCGGGCGCCCTCGCGAGCAGCACCCTGGGCGAGAACCTGATCCCGGGCGACCGCGATCAAGCCCACCATCGCGAGCGTGACCACAACCAGCAATGGGATCACCCCGACCAACTCCACGGTCACCGCCCCGCGCTGCGCACCCGCAGGCAGGGACCTCCACCGGACGCGGCGCATCGCGAAGCCCCGGCTCATCGCGAAGCGAGCCGGCAGGGCCGGGGCCGGACCTGCGCGCTCCGGCAGAGCATGCGGGACGGTCGGATCACCACCGTCCCGCGAACCCGGCCTCGACTGGCCGGTCATCCGACCCCGAACAGGTTGCGGACCTGCCGCATCACCAGGTCCAGGAGCCTAGACGTCAAGCTGATACCCTTACCACTGGAGCACGGGAGGGCACCACATGGACTACAGGGACGACGTTCGGGCCGGCGTCTACGTCAGGATCAGCTACGTGAAGCGCAAGGACGGCCAGGTCGACACGCTCGGCGTGGACCGCCAGGAACCACCCTGCCGCGCCAAGGTCGAACGTCTGGACGGCACCGTTGTCGACACCTATGTCGACAACGACCTGTCCGCCTGGAACGGCAAGCGCCGTCCGGCCTACGAGCGCATGCTGGCCGACCTGCGCGCCGGCCGGATCGACACCCTGGTCGCCTGGCAGGCCGACCGGTTCGTACGCACCATGCGCGAGGCGGTGCCGCTGCTGGACACCGCGGCCGCCACCGGCGCCCGGCTGCTGACCGTGACCGGCGACTACGATCTCGACACGGCCGCCGGCCGCTTCAACTTCCGCAACATGGCCAACATGGCCGAAATGGAGAGCGACCTGAAATCGGAGCGGCTCATGGCCAAGCACGCCCAGAAGGCGCAAGCCGGCACCCACCACGGCGGCGGTGTGCGGCCGTTCGGCTACACCGACGACTTCGAGACCGTCCACCAGGAGGAGGCCGCGCTGATCCGGGAGGCCGCCACCCGCATTCTCGACCACCGCGAGCCGGTCGCGGTGGTGCTGGCCGACTGGAAGACGCGCGGGATCGTCACCACCCGCGGCCACCCGTTCAAGTCCACGCCGCTGCGGACCATGCTCTGCTCGCCGCGGATCGCCGGGCTGCGCCAGCACCGCGGCTCCACCAACGTGGTCGGGCCGGCGACCTGGCCGGCGATCATCGACGCCACCACCCGCAACCGGCTGCTCGCCTTCTACGCCGGCCGCACCGGCACCGCCGCCCACAAGGTGGGCCGGCCGCCCATGAAGCTCTACTCGGGCCTGCTGGTCTGCGGTCGCTGCGGCCGCAAGCTGTACTCGTTCAACAAGGGCAACGGCGTGCAGGTGTACTTCTGCCCGAAGGGCTCCGACCATGACGGCTGCGCGCTGTCGGTCAACGCCGCCGACCTGGAGGCGGTCATGAACGAGGCGGTGCTCCAGTGGGTGTGCGGACCGACCTTCGCCAGGCGGCTCCGTGCTGCACGGCAAGCCGTACTCGCCGAAGGCGACCGGGCCGCCGCCACCCTGAACGCCGACCTGGCCGAGCTGGCCGACCACGAGCGGCTCCCGGCCCGCTTCGCCACCGACCAGACCAGGGCGCGGCAGGCCGAGCTGCAAGGCCGCGTGCAGGCCGCTCAGGCCGCTCTGACGGCGGCGCCGATCACGGCCATACTGGCGGACCTGCCGACCGCCAAACGGGCGCTGCGGGCCGCCTGGGCGGCCTGGACCGACGACGAGCGCCGGGTCCGGCTGGCCGCGGTGCTCGACCACGTGACCGTCGGTCCGGGCGTGCCCGGCCACTTCAACCCGGACCGGATCGTGCCGCACTGGCGCTGACTCCGGGACCATCCGCCACCCGGCCGCCGGTCGGTCGGGTCGGGTGGGTGTACGGCTTTGCCGTACCTCCGGCAACCACCCAGTGCTTGCCTTGCTTGAGTGCCGCTGACCTCGGCGAACGCTTGACACTCGAACGCGCGTACGAGTAGACTTGGTGGGTAGCTGGGTGATCGCACTTGCCGCACCGTCGGCATGGGCCTCACGGAAGCACCCGCCGGCCAGGGCCTCGCCTAGGCGCTTGTAGGCACTGACCGGGACCAGCGAGTCGATTCGGCTTGCCCGGAGGTGCCCGTGTCCGCTGCACCCGTCCCTGCTCCGCCCGACCGTCCGGCCGACCCTGGCGCGGTGCTCCGCCAGTTGCGCGAAGCCCGCGGCCACACCCTGGCTGGCGTCGCGCTGCTGAGCGGCGTGCCGACCACCACCCTGTTCGACTTCGAGCGCAACCGCTCCACTCCCGACCTGGCGGACGTGATCGCGCTCGCCAAGGTGTACCGGCTGTCACCCGAACGGTTCGCCGACCAGCTTGGCGTGCCGCTGCCGCAGCGCCGCACCCGGCGGGTCCGCTCATGACCGCCGACCAGGTGCTCCAGGCCGCCGCGCGGATCGTCGCCGACTCGGCCACCACCGAGCACTGCGAGAACGTGGAGGCCCTGGACGTCTGGGCCGCCGCGGTTGCCGACACCCTCGTCGAGGAGTCGAAGGGTGGTGGCCAGCGTGCGCCGGGACCCTGACAACGGCGGAGCCGGCTCCCGCCACAGAAGCCGGCTCGACACCATCACCCGATGCACCCGCCAAGGACATCGTGCTGTCAGTGTAGCGGGCAGGTGGACATCGTGACCGCCCGCATCTGCGAAGGCCCGGATTGCGAGGTTTCGCTGGACGGCCGCCGGGCCTCGGTCACCTACTGCTCACCCGCGTGTCGGACCCGTGCCTGGCGCACCAGGACGGGCGCACGAGAAGGCGTCACCAACCGTCACACGGGCCCGGACCCTTCCCGGAGTACCTCCGGTGTGACGGGTCGCGCTGTGACGCTTGCGCGGCACGAGGCCAGGCTACAGCGCATCGAGGCCAAGCGCGTCAAGACCCGCGAACAGGTCATCTCGGGCTTGGAGTGGCTGCTCCAGTACGACCACCGCGCCGAGGTCGAGAAGGTGCTGGTTCGGGCGGCCGAGCTGTACCAGGACCGGCTGCGCCGCGGTGAGGAGGACCACCGCCAGCGGCAGATCCATGAGAAGGCGATGGTCTCGATGGACGGGCACGGGCGCGGCGCCAGAGTCAAGTTGTTCTGTGAGGGCTGCGGCGAGGTCGCCTTCGCCTGGTCGTCCAAGCCGGACGACCCGGTCGCCGCCCGCTTCGGCGGCATCCACCAGGGCGGCGGCCACCAGGTCATCCGCGAGCCTGTGGAGGAGGTGGTCGCGCCATGATCCACCTGGTCTGTCAGACGTGCGGCTGCGAAAGCTGGAGCTGGTCGGCCGCGGCCGACAACCCGATCGCCGCGGACTTCACCAAGTCCCACGAGGCGCGCGGGCACACCGTGGTCCGCCGGACCACCCGGAGGACGTCATGACCACCACCACGATCACTCCGGGCCCGCATCGCGACCAGGCACGTGTGGCCGAGGTCGGTGAGCCGGTCCGCCAGGCGATCAACGACTTCCCTGGCGCCTGCGCCTGGCTGGGCCTCGACCGCACGACCGGCCTGTGCGGGCTGGTCAGCGGCGAGTTCCGCGACCTCCTGAAGGCGCGCGGCATCGAGGCGTACGTGGTCTGGTTCGTCTACCAGCGGACCGGCGCCTACCCAAAGCAGGACGCCTTCTGGCAGGCCCGCTGCCGCCCGCGCCGCAAGTGGCAACCCTTCCGGCATGTGGTCGTGTGGGTCCGGCTCGACCAGGGCGGCATCTTCATCGACTGGACCGCGCGCCAGTTCGACCCAGACGCGGACTGCCCGCGCCTGTTCACCGACTGGCCGCAGTGGCGCTGGCTGGTGTGCGAGGAGAAGGACGTCGCCTCGCTGGAAGCCGCCGGGCTGTACCCAGACCGTGTGCTGGCGGACCCAGACGCGATCCTCCGCGACGACGAGCGAGGTGCGCCATGAGCGAGCAGCGGCTGTACCAACAGCGCCTCGCCAAGCGGGCCGAGCTGCTTCGCGAGGCCGCACGGCTCCGCAAGCAGGCCAGCCGGCTGTACCGCCAGGCGAGCAGGGCGCTGGAGAACCAGCCTGGCGACGCCTGGCGGGCCAGCGGCCTGGAGCCACCAGGCACCGACGCGGAGCGGCAGGCGTTGCACGACTGGGTCCGCGCACACGCACCGGCGGTCGCCGACCGCGTCGGCGACGAGGTCGAGTTCGCCGACGGCGCCTGGCCGCTGCACGTGGCGGTCGCGTCCGTGCTCGAGGAGACCGACTGCGACTTCCCGTGCGAGCACCGGACCCTGAGCGTCGAGGAGTGGTTTCGGCAGCCGCAGGTCGTCGAGGCGCTCCAGGCGGCCCGGCGGAAAGTCATGGTCACCGAGCAGTGGTGGATCGACCAGCAGGCCCGGAAGGCCGCCGACGACCGGAGGGCGCCATGACCACCACCACGATCACGCCCGACGTCGAGCAGGTCGCCGAGATGCAGGCGAAGCGGCTGCTGGAGCTGGCCGGCACCTACACCCGCCAGGCGCTCGCCTTCCCTGACGACGTCAAGCACGTGCGCACCATCTGCGCCGAGCTGCTGTTGGAGAACGCGATGCTGCGGCTGGACGTGGCCGACCTGCGCGGGCGCGTCGAGGCGCTGGAGCGCCGGCTGGAAGGGCGGCGGTCGTGATGTTCACCGACGCCTCGGTCGACGTGAACGACGCGCCCGACGGCGAAGGCGCCGAGCTGCTCGACCAGCTCCTGGTCATGTTCGACAGGTTCGTGGTCTTCCCAAGCGAGCACGCGCAGGTGGCGGTGGTGCTGTGGACCGCCGCCACCCACGGCCAGCCGGCCTGGGAGCACGCCACCCGCCTGGTCATCAAGAGCCCGGTCAAACGCTGCGGCAAGAGCCGCCTGTTGGACCTGGTCGACCGGCTCGCCTTCAACGTGCTCATGACCGTCAACATCAGCGTGGCCGCGCTGGTGCGCTCCATCGCCGAGGCGGACCCGCCGACCCTGCTGGTCGACGAGGCCGACTCCATCTTCGGGACCAAGCAGCAGGCCGCCAACCACGAGGATCTCCGCGGCATCCTCAACTCCGGCCATCAGCGTGGCCGCCCGTACGTGCGCTGGGACATGACCGCCCGGAAGCTGGAGAGCTGCCCGACCTTCGCGATGGCCGCGTTGGCTGGGATCGGCGACATGCCCGACACGGTCGAGGACCGCGCCATCGTGGTCACCATGCGCCGCCGCGCTCCAGGCGAGCAGGTGACGCCGCTGCGCCGCCGCCGGCACGTGGGCGACATGCTGGAGCTGCGCGACCGCCTGCACGACTGGGTCCGTGGCAGCCTGGCCAAGCTGGGCGAGGTCGAGCCGGTCATGCCCGACGGTGTCGAGGATCGGGCGGCGGACTGCTGGGAGCCGCTGCTGGCCATCGCCGAGGCGGCCGGTGGCCGCTGGCCGGAGCTGGCGCTCCAGGCGTGCACGGCAATGACCGCCGCCGCCGAAGAAGACAGCCAGGACAGCGCGGGCGAGCGGCTGCTCGCCGACCTGCAAACCGTGTTCGGCGACCGCGACGCGCTGACCACCAAGACGATCCTGGACGGCCTGGAGCAGATCGAGGAGGCGCCCTGGGCGGACTGGTTCGGCAAGGGCCTGGACGCCAACACGCTGGCGCGGCTGCTGCGCCCATATGGGATCAAGCCGAGGACCATCCGGGTGGGCACCGCCACACCGCGCGGCTACCGGCAGGCCGAGCTGGCCGACGCCTGGGCACGGTACACGGACCCAACCCGCAACACCCGCAACACCCGCAACATTGCAGGTCAGCGTGTTTTGGGTGTTGCACCCTCGGTCGCCACCCGAAACACCCGAAACGCTGTGACCAGGGATGTTGCACCTGTTGCAGGTGTTGCACCCACCCTGACCGACCCGGGCGAGGACGGGCAGGTAGCGGAGGTAGCGCACCACCCTGGCGCGGGCAGCATCAGCGACTGGCGACTAGGCAAAGTGCGGGAGGCGCGCGACGCCGGCATGAGCACCGCCCAGATCGCCGAGGTGACGAGCTTCCCGCGCGACGAGGTCGAGCGGCTGCTGGCTACCCTGGAGGCTCCGAAATGACAGGCGCGGCACCAGGCAGCCGACCACCGTCCGCAACCGTCCGCTCTGGCGTCCGCTCTGGCGGCGGGCCGGCCTGCACCGTCTGCGGCAGCCCTGCCCGCCAGGCGGTCGACGCCGGCCTCATCAGCGGCATCGCGATGGCTCGGCTCGCCCGCGAGCACGGCCTGGGCGTCAAGGCGATTAGCCGGCACCGCCAGCATGTCGGCCCGGCGCTCGCGCGGGCACGCCGCGCCCACGAGCAGACCGGACCGGCCAGCGCGATCGACCGGACCGAGCGCCTGTACGCGGCCGCCAACGCCATCCTCGAGCAGGCCACCACCGGCGGCCACCACCGCCTCGCCCTGGAGGCGATCGGCCGGCTCCGCGGCATCGTCGAGCTGTACGCCCGGCTGACCGGCGAGCTGCGCGACGGCCCGATCGTCGAGGTCAATCTGCTCGGCTCGCCCGAGTGGCTGGCCATACGGCAAGCCGTACTCGAAGCCCTGGCAAGCCACCCGGACGCCCGGCAGGCCGTGGCCGCCCACCTGGCCGCGCTGGAACCCACCTGGAGCGGACCGTGACCAGCCTGGCCACCGACCTGCTCCGGGCGCTGGACCCGGTCGCCCTGGGCGCCGAGATCGGCCTGGAGGAGCCGGACCCGTGGCAGCAGCAGGTGCTGCGCTCCGGCGCTGCGCGGGTGCTCATGAACTGCTGCCGGCAGTCCGGCAAGAGCACGGTCGCCGCGGTGGCGGCCACCCACACCGCGCTGTACGAGCCCGGCTCGCTGGCGCTGGTGCTCTCACCCGGGCTGCGCCAATCCACCGAGACGTTCCGCAAGATCGTCGGCTGCTACCGCGGCGCCGGCCGGCCCGTGCCCGCCGAGGTGGAGAACAAGCTGAGCCTGGAGCTGGCCAACGGATCGAGGATCGTGTCGCTGCCCGGCACCGAGGCGACCGTGCGCTCGTTCTCGGCGGTGCGGTTGTTGGTGATCGACGAGGCCGCCCGCGTCGCCGACGACCTGTACCGCACGGTCCGTCCGATGCTGGCGGTCTCCGGCGGCCGGATCGTCGCGCTGAGCACGCCGTTCGGGCAGCGCGGCTGGTGGCATGCCGCCTGGACCTCCACCGAGCCGTGGCTGCGGGTGCAGGTGCCCGCCACCGACTGCCCGCGGATCAGCCCGGAGTTCCTGGCCGAGGAGGAGCGCACCCTGGGCGAGTGGTGGTTCCGGCAGGAGTACGAGTGCGCCTTCATGGACGCGGAGACGGCCGCGTTCGCCAGCCGCCACGTCGAGCAGATGTTCTCCGAGGAGGTGCAGGCATGGCAGCTTTGACGATGGGCGTCGACGTTGGCCAGGTCGCCGACCCGACCGCGCTGGTGGTCGCCGACCCGGACGGCCCGGCCGGCAACCCGGCCACCCGCTACCTGGTCCGCCACCTGGAGCGGCTGCCGCTGGGCACCGACTACCCGGTGGTGGCCTTGCGGATCGCGCAGGTCGCCGTGGGCGCGTGTTCGCAGGCGCACGACCAGACGGGTGTGGGCCGGCGGGTGGTGGTGTACCTGGATCAGACCGGCGTGGGCCGCCCGGTCGCCGACCTGGTCCGCCGCACCGTGGGTGGCATCCCGCGGGTGGCGCTGGTGGCGGTCACGATCACCGGCGGCGACCAGATCCAGCCACGCCGCCCGGGTGAGCTGTCGGTGGCCAAGCAGGTGCTGGTGTCACGGGCGCAGGTGCTGGCCCAGCACGGCCGGATCAAGCTGCCGGCCACCGCCGAGGCGCGCGTGCTGGCCGACGAGCTGCGCAGCTTCGACCTGACGATCACCGAGGGCGGCCACTTCCGCGCGGGCGCCCGCGCCGGCGCGCACGACGACCTGGTGGTCGCGCTGGCGCTGGCCGTGTTGGACCCGAACGCGGGCCGGCCGAAAACCTACTTCCGGGCGAGCTGAAGCGACGATCGAACAGGAGGTGATCGCAATGCCGATCCGTTGGCCCACAAGCCGCACGCCAACCTGGCGCCGGCCGCGCGGCATGACCACCCGCAGCAGCATTCAGGGCCGGTTCGTCAGGCCGGCCAGGCGCCGGCCGCGGCACCCGCGGACCAGATAGGCGTCACCAACCGTCACCACGGCTGCCGTCACACCGGAGGTACTCCGGGAAGGGTCCGGGCCCGTGTGACGGTTGGTGACGGGTTCTGAGCGCCGCTATCTGGCCCGGCAGGAACGGAGGTCACCATGAGCCACACACCCGAGCATGCGGAGCGGCGGCGGCTCCGCCGCATGGAGCGTCGCAAGCGGCTCCGCGCCACCACGCCGCCACCACCTGGTGGTCGGCGGCCACCCACAATCCGGGACGCGGTCAGCGCGCCACGGCAGCGGAGAAGGAGGACGCCATGACCATGCTGGAGGACCAGGCGGAGAATCGGCGGTTGCACGAGCGGCTGCGGTTGCAGTCGCTGCGCCGGACGATGGCTGTCGCCGGCCGCAAGCTGGGCGCGCGCAGCCCGGAGCGGCTGTGGCGCATGGTCGACCTGGAGCAGGTCGACTTCGACGAGCTGACCGACACGGTCATGAACGCGGAGGCGCTGGTCGCCGACCTGACCCGCACCGACAGCTACCTGTTCGCCAGCTTGGCCGAGGAGCCGCCGGAGGTACGGCAGGCCGTACCGTCTGCGCCGACCCGTGAGTCGGACATGAACGCGCGGTTGCGCGCCGCGCTGCCCAGGTCGATCAAGGGCGTCGACCTGAACGCGGAGCTGCGCGCGGTGGCCGGCCGAGGTGGTGGGCCGCGGCAGACATGAGCGTGCTGGCGACCGGCCTCGGGAGGGCGTGAGCGGCGTGCCCTTTCCTGGCGACGCGGTCTTCCACACTGGCGGCTTCGGCGGCCCGCACGTGCTGGTCGACGGCCAGCGGCTGCGGCCCTGGACCATGCCGGAGCCGACCCTGCGCAGCCGCTACCTGCATTTCAGCAGCCGCCAGGCCGTCGAGACGATCGTGGTCGAGCGTCGGCTGGTCGCGTCGGAGGCGGAGCTTGCCTACCAGCGTGGCGTGTTCGCCTGGCCCGTCGGTGGCACCTGGCGGCCAGGCCAGGCAAGGGTGCTGCGTCAGCCCGCCGAGGCGGCGGTGCTGTTCACCTGCGACCGGCTGCCGGATTGGGCGTCACCACGCGAGGCGGCCTGGAAGACGCCGATGCTGCCGCTGCGGCACGCGACCGTGGTGGAGGTGGAGGCGGCGCGTGGGCTGCTGGACTCCTCGCTGCGGCTGGTGTTGCGCGGCGACGACGACGGCGGCCTGCTCGGCTTCGGCATCGGCGGCTACCGGCCGCTGCCGCGCTCACCGATGGAGAAGATGATCCCGGACGTGCGCGGGCTGTACGGCGAGCTGACCCGCCATGAGGGCGACGGGTGGGCGGCATGCTGCTCGCCGCTGCATGGCACTGCGCACTGGCGGCAGGTCGCCGCGCACGGGCTGGAGCTGTGCCAAGGCACAGATCGCGCTGACCCGGCGCTGGTGTTCTGCTTCGCCATGCTGCACGACGCCTTCCGGTCCGGCGACGGCGCGGACCCTGAGCATGGGCGCCGCGCCGCTTCGGCGCTGGAGCGCCTGTGCGCCGACGACTGGCTGCGGCTGGACGGCCGCCAGCAGACGATCCTGTTCGAGGCGCTGGCCGACCACCCGCACGGCCGCACCACCGTCGAGCCGACCATCGGCTGCTGCTGGGACGCCGACCGGCTCGACCTCGGCCGCTGCGGGATCATGCCCGACCCGGCGCTGCTGTCGACTCCTGCCGGCCGCGCCCACGTCGAACAGATGTTCGAGCGTGGTCGGGTGGTGCCGCCGAGCTGGCGGGAGCTGTGGGCCGCGTACGCGGACGACGTGCACGGCAAGCCGTACGCTCCAGACGACACCCGCTAGGGTGTTCCCTTGACGTCCAGGAGACCCGCGATGGCACCCTTGCGGGCCCATGCGAGCGCCAGGCTCGCGATCGTGGCGCTCACAACAATGAGGAGGGCGTACTCGGTGGTTTGGCTCCCCTGCTCGGATCGTCTCGAGAAGAAGCGGCGGATAGCGGACATGACGAGTCCTCCTTTGCGACTCGATATGGATGTGGGCTGATCGTCCGGGCAGTACCCGGATCGAGGGATTGCCGCGCGACGGACAGCCGCGGACGGCTGAGCGCGATGGCGGTGGTTACGTCGTCACCATGCGGGCCGAAGCACGGCCGTCATGGCGCGAGCACGCGGAGCGCTCCGGCCATCGTCGGGACGACAACCAGGAGCACGAAGGCTGGAAGGAAACAGAACACCAAGGGGAAGGCGAGCCGTACGGCCGCGCGGCCGGCTTCGGCCTCGGCACGGAGCCGTGCCCTGCTGCGAAGCGCCTCGGCGCGAGCGGCCAGCGCCTCGGCCGGCGGCGCTCCCCACCGTTCCGCGGCGTCGAGCGCGGCCGCCGCGGCTCTGAGCTCGTCGAGGCTCGTCCGCTCGCCCACCGCACGGAGCGCGGCGGCTGGCGTCCGCCCCATGTCGAGCTCGGCCGCCGCACGAGCGAGCTCACCCCGCAGGGCGGCCGGGCTACGCTGCGCGACCCGCATGAGCGACCGATACGGGTTGAGACCGGCCAGCAGGCAGGCGCCGAGCAGGTCGATGACCGCGGGAGCTGCGGCGGCACGCTCGGCCCGCAGCTTCGACGCCGCTCGCCTGGCCGCCGATCGCCTGACGAGCAGAACGCCACCGCTCGCGGCGAGCGCGACCAGGCCAGGACCGCGCCCGACCAGCAGGGCGACCCCGACCGTTGCCACCGCTCCGGTGACCCCGATAGCGATGACCCGGCCACGACGACCCACCGACCCCGACCTGGCGGCGACCTCAGGCCGCGCCGGTTCCTGACCGTCGTGCGGAGACCCGTCGGCCAGGGCTGGCCGCTCGAACTCCGCGGGTGCCAACGGCGAGCGCGGTGAGAACGCAGGGGCAGCTCGCGATGAGGAGACCACCCCTGGTCGGGTCGCGGGCGAACGGGTCGGGCTGGAGCGGACGGGCGGCGCCCGGCGGGCTCCAGCCGCATTGCCGGGCTGTCCCGAGCCGGCGACGGTCAGGCGGGGCGAGCGGCTGGCCGGGCGTTCTCGGCGGCGGGTTCGCTTTGCCGCGGTCAGGAGCATCGCCAGAAGCGCGAGCCCAACGATGGCGAGCGCGGCGGGGATCACGGGGCACCCCGAACGATTCGCCGAGCCCACAGGATCCCGATCGCCTCCAGCGTCGCGGCACCGGCAACGGTCGACCAGCCCACGCGCCCTCGAATGAGGAAGGCGGCATCGGACGGGGCGGTGAGGATCAGCACGGTCAGGAACACCGGCGCCATCCCCGCAACGACCCGTGCGGAGAGGCGAGCCTGCGCCGTGGCCGCCATCCGCGCCTGCTCGCCACGAAGCCGATCCGCCGCTGCCGTGGCCACCCCCGCGAGCACTTGGCCAGGCGGCGCCCCGGTGAGCTCGGAGAGGTCGAGGGCCTCCCCGGCCACCATCAGCTCCGTGAGCCGGTGGTTCCTTCCAGCCTCGGCGAGCGCGTTGCCGACGCCTGCTCCCAGCTCACAGGCACTGACGGCGTCGCCCAGGATGGCGGTCAGGGAGGGAGGGGCACTCTCCGCCGCGGCCTGCAGCGCGCGGCGCGGCGCGACCCCGGCGGAGATGGTCGCTCGAAGGACGTCCAGGACCTCTGGGACGTCGGCCTCCATCGCCCGCCGGCGACCTCGCGCGGACATCGCCCGGATGACCGACCTTTCCGCGGCGCGGAGCCGATTCCGGCCGGACGGCGGCGCGCCACTTCCTCCGGCGGACCGGCCAGGACGCCTGGCGGCCAGCGCCAGCAGGACAGCGCCGAGCAGCACGAGGACCGTCGAGCCGGCGGTCGACATCACGACCTCCCCTCGCCCGTCGACGGATCGAAGGCGTCGTGCACCGACGGATCGAGCCGGTCCATCCAGGTCGGGACGTAGCCGGTCGCGGACAGGCCCTGCTTGCCGGATGGGGCTCGGACCAGGCGCGCACGAGTGCGACCTCGCTCGTCCGGGGCGAGCTCGGCGACGGCCGTCACCCGGCGTCCGCCTGGACCACGCTCCAGATGGACGGCCGCGCCGAGCCCGCCGGCGATCAGGCGTCGAACGACGTCGAGGACCGCGCCCCGGGCGGCGAGCGCCATCGCCTCCAGCCGGGCTGGGATCTCGTCCGGTCCGCCGGCGTGCAGGGTAGTCAGGAGCCCCCGATGCCCAGTGTTGGCCGCCTGTAGGAGGTCGAGGGCCTCTGCGCCGCGGACCTCGCCGACGACGATCCGGTCCGGCCGCATCCGCAACGCGTTGCGGACCAGCTCCCGCAGCGGGACCTCCCCGCGTCCCTCCACGTTGGGCGGTCGCGCTTCCAGGCGCACGACGTGCGGGCCGGGCAACTGCAGCTCGGCGGCGTCCTCGACCACGACCACCCGGTCGGTGCTCGGGATGGCGGCGCCGAGCACGTTGAGCATGGTGGTCTTGCCGCTGCCCGTGGCACCCGGTACGACCAAAGCATGGGTAACCCCACCACCAGCCGAAACGACGCAGCAGATGGTCATCCAGGGCGGATTCGTCGTGGACGACGGCCGCACCAGACACCTGGGGCAGCGCGTCCGACAGCTCGGACACCCGGACCTGCGCGACCACCTTCAGACCCGCTGCGACGCCGGCTACAGCGTCCCCGCGCTCGCCCGAGAACTCGACGAGTCCGAGTGGACCGTCGCCCAAGCGCTGGCCACGCTAGGCGTCGTGCTGCCACCTCGGCCGCAGCGGCTAGCCCTGCAGCGACGCCGCCACGCCGAGGATCGGATCGCCGCCAGGCTGGTCGAGCTTGGGTTCGCAGATGTCCGTGCCTATCTGGCCGATCGGCTGCTCGAGCGGCAGTGGCTACTGGTGGACGTCGCCGCCGAGCTTGCCGCGGACCGGCGGACGGTGCGGCGACTGATGCAGCACGCGGGAGTGCAACGGCGTCGGCGGACCGCTCGGCAGTCGGCCGCTGGCGAGCGGGGCCGGCGGGTCCAGTCGGTCTCCTGGCAGGCCAGGCGTGCCGCCCGACTCGAGGAGTTGGGCTTTCCGGACCTGGCTGGCTACCTGCAACGCAGGAATGTGGAGCAGGGGTGGACGATCAAGCGGATGCGGGCCGAACTTCAAGTTGGCCGCAACTGGCTGGTCGACCAGATGGCACGGCTCGGCATCCGGTGATGCCTGCCAACCGCTCGCCCGGGCTGCCAGAGCAGGCGCTGGAGCCAAACGGTGCAGATTCCTACGCAGCGGCGAGGCGCTGTATTCCGCCGTTCGCGGCGGGCAGCCAGAGGCACGGCAGGGGCACGGCAGGGGCAGAACGAGGGCGCGGCAGGACTTGTCGTGTTCGGGTGATGCTTGACACATCGGCCACCATCGCCGGCATCCTCAACCGCCAAGGCCGTCGCAGCGCCTGTGGCGCTAATCCCCTTGAGTCCTGAATCGTACAGAGGTGATACTAATCGTACAGAGGTGACACTGAACGCACCTGTGTATTGACCAGCGGGGGGGTGGGACGTGCGCCCGACGGTCGTCTACGTCCACGGGAACGGGAACAAGGTCCGGAAGGAGCTGCTCAAGGAGGAGTGGGACAAGGCGCTCTTCGGCCTGGACATGGGACCGGAGTCGCGGATGGCGTACTGGGCGAGCCTCCGCTACGCGACGCCGCTGCCGGATCCCGAGTTCGACGAGGCTGAGCAGGTGCCGGCATCCCCTCTAGAGAGCGCCGAGCCGACTGCGGTCGACCCAGCCGAACTGCTTGTCGAGACGCTCGCTGAGGCGCGCGTCGTCGTCGGCACCGCGCCAGGGCTTGAGGGGGAGACCGCCAGCGACGTCGACGAGCTGAACGGCTGGCTGCAGGAGATGGCCTACGTCGCGGACGCCGTCGCGGAAGGTGAGGACCAGGCCGGGAGACCCTCGGGGCTGGAGGCGTTCCCGTTGCCCCGCGCGGCCCGCATCGCCGTCTTCCGGGCGCTGGTCAAGCTCACGTTCAAGGACGTCTACGCGTACTTCTTCGGCGGCTTCAAGGAGCCGATGCGAGCGTGCCTGCGCGCTGAGCTGGCGGGCGTCACCGGCCCCCTCGTCGTGATCAGCCACAGCCTCGGGACGATCATCGCGTACGACGTGCTGCGGGAGCCCGAGCAGGAAGCCCGGGAGGTCCCGCTTCTCGTGACCGCGGGATCGCCCTTGGGCGTTACCGAGGTGCAGGATCTGGTGGTGCGGGCGCTGCGCGTGCCCGGCGGGGTTTCCGCATGGCGGAACGTCGCCGACGGCCGCGATCTCGTCGCGCTCGACCGGACCATTCGCCCGGAGTACGCTCCGCAAGAGCGTTGCGCCGATTTTCTCGTCGTCAACGACAGCCCCAACCACCATGGGATCCGCCAGTACCTCTCACAACCGCCCGTGCGCGAAGCTGTCGCGGCGTTGTTTGCCTGAACAGGGGAGCCGGACGCATGGCGATGCAAGGCAGGGAGCTGCTTGCGGCCAGCCAGGCGCTGCGTGACGCGTTCACCCTCGACGAGTTCGATCAACTGCTCTTCTTCTACCTCGACAAGCGGCGGGAGAGCATCGCCGGCCCCGGGAACCTCCAGACGGTCGTCTACCAGGTGTTGAGCGCGGCCGAGCGGGAGGGGTGGACCACGAAGCTGCTGGCGGCCGCGCGGGAGGCGAACCCGACGAACGCCCGGCTGATGGCGCTGGCGGAGGCATGGCAACTCGCCCCCTTGCGAACGGGGACACGGGACGCGCTCGAGCGCGTCATCAGCCAGGAGGCAGGGTTCCTGGATATCACGGCGTGGCGGGAACGGCTCGGTGCGCTGGAGGGCCAGGTGGGCCGTGTCGAGGTGACGGTGCCGGGTGGGACGATCAAGGGCACCGCATTCCTTGTCGGCCCAGGCGTGTGCCTGACCAACTACCACGTGCTCGGGCGCGTGATCGAGGGTACGGTCGCCCCCTCGAAGGCCCTCGTCCGCTTCGACTACAAGCGATCCGGAGACGGCGTCGTGCTCAACGACGGCACTGTGCACCGGCTGCCCGGCAGCGACTGGCTCATCGACGCCAGCCCACCGAGCCCGGTCGACTCGCTGGTCGACCCGGGGCAGCAGCTTCCCCAGGAGGACCAGCTCGACTACGCGGTCTTCCGCCTCACCGGCGAGCCCGGTGAGGAGTCCATCGGCGGCGCGTCGGCTGGCCCCAAGGCACCGAGGCGCGGATGGATCGACTCGGCGGCGACGGCCGAGCCGTTCACCGCCGAGAGCACCATGTTCGTCCTGCAGCATCCGTCGGGAGAGCCTCTGAAGCTCGCCTTCGCGCCCATCATCGGCCTGAACGGCAACGACACCCGCGTGCAGCACCGTGTCAACACCGAGCCAGGCTCCTCGGGCTCGCCGTGCTTCAACCGCAACCTCGAGCTGGCGGCCCTGCACCACGGCGGCGACCCCAATTTCGCCGTGGGCCACCGGCCCCAGTACAACGAGGCGGTGCCGTTCGCGGCCATCTGCCGGCTCCTGGCGCAGCGCAACGCGGCGTCATCCGTCTTTGTCGCCGGGGGGTCATGATGGCTCTTGCGGAGGTCGACGTGCTGCGCTTCGACGGCCGGCAGCTCCAGCTCGTACGGGACGCCGTCGTCGCCAGCTATGACTACGAGGTCCTAGAGCAGGATTTCCGCTTCAAGCTGGACCGCAGGCTGGAAGAGATCTCCGCCCGCGACAACCTCCAGAACGTCGCCTTCCGCGTGCTGGACAGGGCCGAGCGGGAGGGCTGGCTGCTGAAGCTGTTCGGCATGTTCCAGAACAGCAGGTACCCCGGGGTAAGGGAGGTCGTGACACGGATACTCGTCGAGTGCGGTTCGCCGCCGGGTGGCGCTGCCGCACCTCAGCCTGGCGCTGCCGCAGCGCCGGGCAACGGGTCGGCTATGGCCGACGCCGACCCGTACCTCAGGCACCTGGTCGGGCAGCAGCCGTTCATCGACCGTACAGTGCTGCGCGCGCACCTCAAGGACCTGCTCTCAGACAGCGCGAGCCGGGTCCTGGTGATCACCGGCGACCGGCCCTGTGGCAAGTCGTACACGTGGTTCTACATCCGGCAGCCGGAGCTGCTCGGCGACATCACGCCGGTGCTCGTCGACCTGAGCGAATGGGCCAATCCGAGCCTCCCCGTGGAAGTCATGTCCAGCATCGCCGTGCAGCTCGGGCTGCCGGAGCCGACTATCGACGAGCACGCGCAGGGAGCGGCTCAGGCCCGGCGCCTCCGCGACTGGCTTGTCCGCCAACTCCAGCCCCAGGACCGTGACGGCCGCTGGCTGCTGGTGCTCGACAGCCTCGACCACGTCGCCCAGCGAGACGACACCCTGCAGCTCATCGAGTACCTCGCCGGGGCGGCGATCCGCCAGCGTCTCGCCGGCTTGCGGGTCATCCTGCTCGGCTACACCAACCGGCTCCCTATCGACCCCCTGGAATCCGTGCTGACCGAGGAGATCCGGGACATCGGCGAACCGGAGCTGCAGGACTTCTTCCGGTCGCTCGCGCAGCAGGTGCAGGTGGCGATCAGCGACCAGGCCATCGACCTCGCCGTCCACGGTGTCCTCAACCTGCTCCCTGACGAGCGGGAGCGAAAGCTGCGCCAGCTTCCGAAGACGGTTCGTGAGGTTGGCAACGCGGCCTTCGGGAGGAAGGTCCTGCCATGAGTCGCATGATGCCCGAGATCACAGCTGGCATGGTCGCCGAGCGGCTGTCCGGTCTGGTCATCGACGAGGAGGGCGGACCGACGCCGGCTGAACTCGCCTACAGGAAGGCTGCTGCCGTCCTCGCGTCCTTTGTCCCAAGCGAGCTGCGGCCGGTCGGCGCCCCGCGCGACGACGAGGCGCTCGCCGCCCTGCTGCGCGTCTGCGAGCCGGTCCACGGTCACAGCGGCCGGCAGGAATGGCGGCTCCCGGACACCCTCCGGCGCGAGACGCTCGAACGCTCCCACGACGACGAGGCGCTGCGCCAGGCGGTGGCCACCAACGCCGTCGAGGGCGGTCCCGTGCAGCGGATGCTGACGGCCTACGCGACGCACTCGGCACCGCCGCTGGACGCCCAGCCTTACGAGGATCTGCTCGCCACGGCGCAGGTCACCGCCTGGCTCCACGGCATCGTCCCGGGAACTCCCGAACCGGAAGAGGTACACGACCGGCTGGCGATCTCCGAGATGCTGGCTCCGATGCGCCGGCTGGTCGGGTCGTCTTTCCGCGGCCGGGCGGACGTGCTCGAGCGGCTCCACGACTACGCCGACATCCTGCCACCCGGCGGTCGCGTCAAGGCCATCCGTCGGCGCCTGCGCCGGTTCGTCAGCCTCAGGGAAAACCCACCGCTTGTCCTGCACGGCCCCGGCGGGGTCGGGAAGTCCACGGTCCTGGCCAAGTTCATGCTCGACCACGCCGACGCCGACCATCGCGTTCCGTTCGTTTACATCGATTTCGACCGGCCAGGGATGCTCCCACAGGAGCCACTGACCCTGCTGGTCGATGCGTTGCGCCAGTTGGGCGTTGAGTACCCAGCGGTCCGCGCTCGAGCTGAGATGCTGCGCGCCACCTGGCTCCAGCGACTGTCCCAGCCGAACTTCGGGCTGCTCGCCTCGGCTGTCGTCGACCCGCCGACCCAGCTCGCGGAGCGTTCGGCCGAGGTCCCCGAGACCCTCAAGCTGCGGGCCGCTGTGCCGACGCGCAAACCCTTCTACCGGGAGTTCGCCGACCTCGTCCTGGCCATCTCCACCGACAAGCCACTGCTGTTCGGCCTCGACACCTTCGAGATTGTGCAGCGGTACGGCGTCGACATCGTGCACGAGGTCTGGGAGTTCCTCGACGGCCTGCAGCGGCAGATTCCATCGCTGCGGGTCGTGATCGCAGGCCGAGCCCCGATGGACGACTACCCGACGCAGCCGGTGTTGCTGGCCGGTTTCGACGAAGAGTCCGCTCGGGGGTTCATGGCCTCGATCCTCGGCCCGGAGCTGGCCGCCGACGGCGAGCTGGTCGACCATGTCGTCCGCGTGGTGGGCCGCAACCCGTTGAGCCTACGGCTCGCGGCCGACCTCGTCGTCAACCACGGGGCTCATGAGCTGGACGACATTAACAGCCGCCGCGTGCTGTTCGTGCGCGTCAGGAGCGAGCGGGTCCAGGGCTGGCTGTACAAGCGGATCCTCGATCGCATCGCGGATCCGAACGTTCGCGCGCTGGCGCACCCCGGTCTCGTCGTCCGCCGCCTGACAGCCGACGTGATCCGCTATGTGCTGGCAGGCCCCTGCGAGGTGGACGTCCCAGACGACGCGCGTGCGCGGGAGCTGTTCGACGCCTGCTCCCGGGAGGTCTCGCTGCTGTCGTGGAACACCGACGGCTCGCTGGAACACCGGTCGGACATCCGCCGAGAGATGCTCCCGCTTCTACGGCGAACCGACCCGGACCGAGTCGCCGACATCCACTCGGCCGGAGTCAGCTACTACCAGCGGCACGGCGACATCACCTCACGCGCCGAGGAGCTGTATCACCGGCTCTGCCTGCGCGACTCCACCGAGTCCCTGGACCAGCGCTGGCAGCGCGGGGTTGAGAACTTCCTCGCCATGTCACTGGAGGAGCTCCCCTCGGAAGGCCAGGTCTATCTGGCTTCCCGGCTCGGCATCACGCTGCCGCCCGAGGTCCTCGACAAGGCCAGGCTCCACGAGCAGGAGCGGTACACGGTCACGCGGGTGCGCCAGCTCATCCGTCTCGGCGAGCTGAACACTGCGCTCGCCGTGCTCGGTGAGCAGTTGAACCGGACGCACAACAGCCCTCTGGACATCCTCGAAGCGCAGGTTCTCGAAGAGTTCGGCCGCCTGGACGAGGCGAGCGAGGTGCTCGACCGGGCTAGCCAGCGGGCAGCGGACGCCGGCGACGACGAGGCTCTCCTCCAGCTGCAGTACACCGCCGCCCGTGTCGCCGAGCGACAGGGTCGGACCCAGCGCGCGCTGGAGCTGCTTGCCGCGGCCCGCGCTGCGATGCTTGAGCCGCGCGACCCGCTGATGCCGTTGCGGCTGTGGACCGCCGAGCTGCGCGTGCGGCGGGTGGCGGGCGCGGGGGGCCAGGCTGAGGCAGGCGAGCCGGCCCCGCCGGAGGTCTCGGCAGGACGGTGGGATCTCCTCCGGCTCCTCGATGCGACGCCCGCGGAGCAGATCGCACAAGACCCTGCGCTGCTCGCGGAACTCGCCGGCGAGATCGGCGAGGACCGGCCCAGCGTGGTCACTCAGGCGTTGCTGCTCATCGGCCTGCGGGATCTGAGCGGCTCACAGGTCGCCATCGCCCTAGCGGGGTGGGACACGCGCAACGACCACCAGCTGGCTTCGAGGCTCCGCCTGCCGGAAGGACCCGAGAGCCACACCGGGGCGTGGGCGAATTGGCTGCGAAGCACCCCGACGACGGTGGCCACGCAGGCCTTGGTGGAGGTCCTCAACCAGTATCCCCACAGCGAGCCGGTCATCGCCGCGCTCTCGAGCCTGTACCGGGAATCATTGGCGAGCGCCTCGGCCAAATGAAGTAGCACGCGTCGTTCATCGACAGGACCTCGACGGGCGGAATCCAGGCCTTGCCACACCGTCGCGGCGGAGTGGTCGTGGACTCCATCGACGGCCGGTCCTAGTCGAGAGCAAACCCTCAGGGATTAGGGCATCCGGTGTGCGAGATCGACCCCAAAGACGACGTAGAGCTGACGTAATCGAGGGCGTAGGCTGCGCAGCGGGAAGATCTATTCCATCGGGCTCGGAGTTCGATCAGACTGGACCTGCGGAGTACTGGTGGCGAAGGGCCGGCCTGGGGCGCCGCCCCATCGCAGGCACCTCGGGTCGGCCGCGTCCCGATCGCTTCGAGGAGGCGCGGCCATGACCGGCAGCATCCACATCGCCGACATGCAGGGCGACACGACCCGCACCTGGGACACCGCTGATCCCGAGACGGTCCGCGAGATCGAGGAGGTCTTCCGGGAGGCGCAGCGGGCGGGCCGCCTGGTCTACCGGCAGACCGGGGAAGGCAAGGGCGAGCAGGTCACGCTGAAGACCTGGGACCCTGACGAGCACACCGAGCTGATGGTCGCCCCCCGCCTGGTGGGCGGCTAGGGTTCACGCAATGAGCGCTGCGGCTTGGTGGGCGGTCGGCGCGGCCGTGTTCGTCATGGGCGCGGTTGCCATGTCGGCTGGCTTCCGGCTCCGTCCGGT
>WNFV01001801.1_pt1 | contig 34635 bp, 38 predicted proteins | sample 5400101 | NCBI WGS metagenome assembly WNFV01 (sample SAMN13153361, study PRJNA577476) | soil metagenome | isolation source: 115 cm soil or saprolite under grassland replicate 1 | place: USA:California | collected 2016-06-15 | reverse complement strand
TTCGGCCAAGTTCTCATCAAGCGCTACGGCTTCGCGCGCCGCCTTTTCGGTTTTGCGCGTACCGTCAATGGGCGCGATGTAGCCGTAAGCGCCAAGATTCGCATAAGCGTCAGCAAAGCCCGCGTAGGCGAGCGCATAGTTGCGATCTTCCTCTATTGCCCTGTCGTAGTAGCTTATGGCGGTAAGCAGATCTTCGCGGGTGCGACGTTGGGCAAACGAAAGTCCCTGCATGTAATACTGGAAAGCTTTAAGGTTCTCCGTTGGGCGCTTGGCAAGCTGCTGACGCTCTGCGCCGCTCAACTTCAAGCGCAATTTCTCGGAGACCTCTTTCGCGATCTCTTCCTGCACCGCGAATACGTCGGCGACCTTGCGATTGTATTCTTGTCCCCACAGTTCCGTTCCATCTGAAACATTCACCAGTTCCGTTCGGATCGTCAGGTTGTCGCCTTGCTGCAGCAGTCTGCCCATTACCACGGCCCCCACGCCGAGGTCGTGTCCAACCTTTCGCGGATCAATCTCTTTGCCCTTGTATTGAAAGACCGTGCTGCGCGCCATCACCTTCAGTTGAGATAGCTGCGAAAGGCTGTGAATGATGCTTTCAGGGATACCGTCACATAGGTAATCGATGTTTGGATCGCGGTTCTGATTGTCGAAAGGCAGCACCGCAACGCTTTTGTTCAGTACCGCCGGATTCGAAATAGATTCGACAGTCGGTGGATGCGTACCCACCGAATGAAAAATGAAGAATGCAGACGGGCCGAGAATCAGGAAGACCGCAGATGCGATGGCGACGTGGATGCCGCGTACACTGTTTGCCTGCGCGGAGCAACGTCGCAGACTCGCTGCTAAGTCCTTGATGTCAGGACGAGCCGCCGGCTCAAGTGCAAGCATTGATTTGAGCAGAGACCTCAGGCGGAACGGAACATGTGCCGCTTTCAATTGTTTGGTAGGAAGCGGGTCCGATTTTTGAGCGCGGCGGATTTCCTCAATGTTGCGGCCGGCAAATGGCGTTTTCCCCGTAAGCGCAAACCAGAGCGTGGCACCTAGCGAATAGATGTCGGAGCGCGCATCGACCGGGCCGCTTCCAAATTGCTCTGGGCTCGCGAAATTCGGTGTGCCGACGAATTGTCCGTGTGTCAGATCCGGTTCGCCTCCGGCATCCGTGATCGCCTTGGCCAGGCCGAAGTCGATCACTTTCACGTGTAACTCCGCCGAGCCAGATGCACCGCGCGTCAGCATGATGTTGCCGGGCTTGAGATCTCGATGGATCAAACCATGAGCCACCGCAGCCATCAACGCCTGCGTGATTTGGATTGCAATTTCCAGGCCCACCTTTGCATTAAGCGGACCGTCCCTTCTTATGAAAGTCTCCAAAGTTTCGCCATCGACCAACTCCATTGCATAATAGCAGTGAGTGCCATTGGGCGAAGCGCCGAAGTGATAAACAGCAGCAACGTTTGGATGCCGCAGCGCGGCCGCGGCGCGGGCTTCACGCAAAAAGCGTTCGCGTACGGCTTGTGCGTCTCGACTGGTCGGCACCACCGGCACCTCGATGACCTTCAGAGCGACCATGCGACGCAACACTTTGTCCACAGCGAGATAGGTCGTCCCCATGGCGCCACGACCGAGTTCCCAGTAAGAGCCGTCTGGGCGTTGCTCTACCTCGAAGTCGCCGAAGACTAACGAGGGAAGCTGCTTGGTTTCGACGCCTGATTCGCCTAAGGCCGTCCGAAGGAAACAGGCCACGCAGTCGCCCTTCGTGTCCAACGGCTCTCCGCATATCCAGCAAACCGTGGTTGCTGATCCCAATGGTGTTGCCATGGCGCGTCTTGCTTAACTTTCCGTTAACACACGGAGTAACTCGTGCAGCTCTTCCTGCGCTTGTGCTTCAGTCTCCACCGTTCGGCGCACTTCAGCGTGCAACACTTCCCGATAGTGCGCTCGAAGGCGAGTGACGTGGCTGCGAAGTGTTGATTCAGGCATGCCAAGGCGAATCGTCAGCTCAGCGTAAGTCGGTGGGGGGCCAGCGCCACCGCCAAGAAAAGGCCTCAATTCCTTGAACAGTTTCTCCTTGGATTCACCTTTGTAATCTGCCGCGAGCCGTTCCAGCCCGGCGGCGACCAACGCCGCTGCCCAGCTGCGATCGAACAGCCGATCTTCACTGCTCTTGACGCTATGAGTCTGGAAAAGCGACTCCGCATTTTCGATCTGCCCTTCATGTAGAGGAAGAAAACTTTGTCCGCTTCCACGTTTGAGCGTCCGTTCGCGGTCGGAAGCGTGCGAAAGAAAATTTTTCAGGGAAGCGAGCAGAAACGAACGGAACCTGCCTTTCTGCCGATCAACGCGGACATAGATTTTGTGTTCGATGAGGTAAGCAAAAAAGCTCTGCGTAAGATCTTGTGCGTCGTGCACGCTGTACCCGCGGCTGCGCACAAAACTGTAAAGCGGCGGCCAATAGGTTTGGCAAAGTTCCCCTAGTGCGGCTTGCGCAACTTCCGGTTCTGCCTCGCCTCTTCTCGCCGCGAGAACCACGCTCCAGTGGGTCGGAGGAAACAAATCGCTCTGGCGACACCCGTTCCCTGCCAGCGCCTTCACCCCACTAGCTTCTATCAAGACCGCAAGAAGAAAAGCAAGCCGCGAGAAAAATTAAGATTCTGTGCAGCGCGCGCTCCAGAATCCGTTTGTAAAGGGAAACAATTATTACCAGCAACAGAAACAAAGCCTATGAAACAGCTCATTCATCTTAAATCGACAATAATCCGCTGGGGAGGAGGCCCGATCACGTATTCGCTGTTAGCGCGCGTTTTGCTCCTTGCTTCCGTTCTCTTCGCCTGTCTTGCGCTGTCGCAAACGGCGCGAGCGGCCGATCCCGCCCCAGGCACCCTTGCGACCAGTGCGTCCGGGGGCGCGAGCGATAGCTTCCTGAAATTCAGCAACACGCCCTTCGTTGACCCGCAGCCTACCATCACCACATTCGACGCTCCGGGCGCGGGCACAGGCCCCGGCCAGGGCACAATCGCGTTCGCGATCAACCCGGCAGGGACGATCTCGGGACGCTACGCCGACGCGAGCGGTGCGATTCACGCTATTCTGCGTGCTCCGGACGGCACAATCATCTCGTTCGACGCTCCGGGCGCAGGGACAGGCCCCCGGCAGGGCACTCGGCCCTTCAGCATCAACCCGGCAGGCGCGAGCGCGGGCTACTACAACGACGCGAGCGGTGTGTTTCACGGCTTCCTGCGCACTCCGGACGGTGCCATCACTACCTTCGACGTCCCGGGCGCGGGCACAGGTCCCGGCCAGGGTACCTTTGCCGGCAACATCAACCCGCCGGAGGCGATCGCGGGACGCTACGTTGACGCTAGCGGTGTGGCTCACGGCTTCCTGCGCTCTCCGGACGGTACGATCAATACGTTTGATGCTCCGAACGCGGGCACAGGCCCCGGTCAGGGCACCTTTGTTTTCACCGGCTTTTGCCTCAACCCCGCAGGGGCGATCGCGGCAGCTTCCGTTGACGCTAGCGATGTGTTTCACGGCGCCCTACGCGCTCCGGACGGTACGATCAATACGTTTGATGCTCCGAACGCGGGCACAGACCCTGGCCAAGGCACTCTCCCGCTCGGCATTAACCAGGCAGGAACGATTGAGGGAGAGTACGTTGACCCGAGCGATGTTAATCACGGCTTCGTGCGCGCCTCGGACGGCACTATCACCACATTCGATGTTCCGGGCGCGGGCACAGGCCCCCTCCAAGGCACCTCAGCGCAGGGCATCAACGCGCCAGGGGCGGTCACGGGAGAGTACGTAGACGAGAGCGACGTCAATCACGGCTTCGTGCGTGCTTTGGATGGCACTGTCACCGCATTCGACGCTCCGGGCGCTGGCACAGGCCTTGGCCAAGGCACTATCCCACTTTCCAACAATCCGGTCGATGCGATCACCGGATACTATATTGACGCGAACGATGTGACTCACGGTTTCCTGCGGACTCCGTAAGCCACTGATCCGCAGGGACGCTTTGAGATGCCGAGTTGGCTAAGCACCGGCTTCGCCGCATGCTCGATGTGAAGCGCACATCGTCGCTGGTGTGCACCTCTCGGCCGATGCCCAATATTCCCTCGTGATGCTGTAGCCGCGGCGCAACGCCGCCTCCGGCCAAAGGTTGAAGCGACGCGCGGCGATCCTTCAACTTACCAGGAGGATCGCCCGCCAGCCAGTGCCTGACATGCACGAATCCGAACAACATCATCGACCTCGGCGACATCAGCGGCGCCTGGCAGGGAAATGATGATGATGTCGCTTTGGATGAGACTATTTCAAGGCGTAATCGGTCATTCGCATTTCAATTGTCAGATCGTCCACGGTCACTGAAGTTGCAGGCAATCGTTTAAATGGGGAAACATCGCTGAGAATTTAGCCACATGAAAAGTGCTTACGGCATAAACATTCCTCAGACGCTTCAAGAAGTATCCGACCCGAAACGAGTCGCACTGCTTGTTTATGACATGCAGGTCGGGATTTTGAGTCAGATCAAAAACCCAGAGCAAATCACGCAACAAGTTATCAAAGTGCTGAGTGCTGCGCGAGACGCTGGACTGCGCGTGTTCTTTTCACGACATCTTTCGCTGCCAAAGGAACTCATGGGCATGTTTCAGTTTAGAATGGCAATGACTTGGCAACGCGTGGACTCGCCTGATCAAGTGAATCCTTGGTTTTTGCGCGATGCTCCCGGATTTCAGATCGTGCCGGAGTTATCGCCGCTCCCCACTGAAGGCGTATTCGACAAATTGACGATGTCGGCCTTCGAAGGGACATGGCTCGATTTCGCTTTGCGAGATTGCGGCATCAACGCCTTCATCATCGTCGGTGTAGCGACAGAGATTGGGATCGAACCGACAGCACGCCACGGAGCCGACCTAGGCTACATTCCAGTCGTTGTGACTGATGCCTGCGGCGCCGGCGACGAACAAGCCGCGAGGCGTTCGATCGAAAGCTTAAAGTTTGCGGGCGATGCCTTGATTACAGATACCGAGGTGATTTGCGACGTCCTCAGGAAGCAATCTGGCGTTCGCAACGCGTGAAGCATCACTCGATGCGCGGCAAGAACTCTTCGCGGACGATCTTTCCGTCTTTCACGATGTAAACGCCGACTTCGGACAATTTTCGCCGCTGTTTCGACTTTTTGTCGGTAACGTCCGCATCGTATTGCACGACAAAACGATCGTGGCCAACAAACGGATCGCTGGCGTCGAAGCTGTGAATTTCCATCGCGTTGACCCACCAATCGATTTTGCCGCGAACACCTTCTTTCCCGCGGGTTTCCGGCGAACCGCCACCGGCGCTGTATGCTTCCACGCTGACGACATTGTCATCGTAAAGCGTGTCGAGCGCTTCGTACCAGGCTTGTTTGCGAACCAACTCCACCACTTTTTTTGCAACTTCTTCAGTATTCATTTTCCTCCCTTGTTTCGATCGAGACTTAGGTAGTCACGAACGTTTCTAGTTTCTCGAGCACACTATTCCAACCTTCATTATGGCTATCGCGTGACGCTTCGTTCGGAAGTTTTTCGTGAGTCAGGCGGAGCTCGGTCCCGCCCTCGCGATCGAACAACTTTATCGTGACGATACTGTTGTGGTCTTTCCAATCTTCATCTTCTTCCAACCTCCAGGTGAACACGATCTTCTTGCCGGGCTGTAGCTCGCGGTATTCGCCGGATATGGTCACTTCTTTACCTTCCGGGTCCGTGCAGTCCCAACGGAACTGGCCCCCTACCCGCACGTCGGCGATCAAATTACGAGTCTGAACATCTTCCGGACCGAACCATTGTCTTAACTGCTCCTGATCCGTCCACGCCGCGTAGACGCGATCTCGCGACGCGTTAATGAAACGTTTGATTTCCAGTGAGAGCTTTCCCGCTTCAGCCATAGGTTCTCGTTTGTGGATAAGAATTTGTGTTGTGTAGCGTTGGCGGGAACTGCGCGATCACGTGGCGTCGCCGGTCTGTGCGGCTGCGCGGCCCCGGCGGACCTGTTCGAGGACCTTGGCGGAGGCTTCGTCGTTGCCGTACTCGTCGTGCCACCTCCACCACTCGTACGGCGAAGTCTTGGGATAGCCCTTCGGCGAGTCCTCCCATTCCTCCTGACGCCCGAGGGGAGTGATGTCGAGGTAGTTCCAAGTGTTCCCCATCTGCTCGTCACCGCGGCTGTTGATGAAGTACGTGCGGAACACGCGGTCGCCGTCGCGTATGAACGCGTTCGTGCCGTGCCACTCATCCACGCCGAAGTCCTTGTCGAAGCCGTCCATGATCGTGTACCAAGGAATGAACTGCCAGCCCATTCGTGCCTTTAGGCGGTTGATATCCGTCTGCGGCGCGCGAGAGGCGAACGCGAGAGTGGTATCGCGGGCGTTCAGATGAGCGGGGTGAGCGACCTGGTCGGCCACCATGGAGCAGCCAACGCATGCATGTTCGGGCCAGCCGACCACGCCCGGCTCGAAGAAGGCGCGGTAGACGATCAGCTGACGGCGGCCGTCGAATAGATCGAGCAGACTAGCCTTGCCCTTGGGGCCCTCGAACTTGTACTCCTTCTCCACGGCCATCCATGGCATCCGCCGACGCTCGGCGGCCAACGCGTCACGGGCGCGAGTCAACTCCTTCTCCTTCACGAGCAGTTGTTGGCGCGCAGCCTCCCATTCCTTCGGCGACACGATTGGAGGCGTGTTCGTTCTGAGATGCCCTTTGCGGTGCTGCGGGGCTCTCTCCTTTTTCTTGTCCATGTTTGTCTCCTTGTTGCGGTTCTTCTTGTCTTTTCGCAGATGATTTCCTGATTTGGACTTCGTTGCTTTTGTGCTCATGATTTTCCTTTCTTCGATTGTTCAACAAATTGCTTGAGTTCGGTGCCAATGATTGCGGTCCAGCCGGATTCGAAATTCTTCCGCGCATACGCCGGCGTTTTCGGGAAAGTTTCGATTCCCGTGTGCGTCAGCTTCACTCGTGTGTTGTCGTCCTCGGCGAACAATTCAAGCGTTACCAGCGAATCGCCTGGCTCTCCTTTGTAACGCCAGGTATAGGCGATCTTCTTCTCCGGAACTACCTCAGTGACCCTGCAAAGATGATGGTAAGTCATGCCTTCGTGCTCCACGCTGAATTCGAATTCAAAGCCGAGCTCGGGCTTGAACTCTTTCAGATCGAAATACCACTTCCGCATTTGATCGACATCGGTGATTGCTCTCCAAACTTTCGCTATCGGCGCATTGAAAGTCCGCTCGATCACAACCGCTTCCCCTAAATTCGTTTTCATCGTCATATTGCGCGTGCTCCGGTTAGGCAGCGTACTCGTCGTGCCGGCGAACCCAATCCCATCGGCAGTTGACGACGCGCCGCGCTCAGCGCGTCCCGTTGACGAGTGAATTCTTTTTCTCGCGAGAGCAAATCTTTGCGCCCAACGAGCCACTCAGCTTCCGACACAACTTCCGGATGATCCGTCTGTTTCGTCTTTGTTTTGGATTCCATTTCTTGCAGTTTCATTTTTACTTCCTCCGACTTGGTTTGTCTCCTTTCTCCTGTGAAATTTGCTCAACGCGAGCGCAGCGAGTCCGCCGCTTGATGTCGCGCCTGCCGCGACCAGCGCCATGTTTGCTACGCAGAGGGGACACATGACCTTACTCCTTTCCTTTCTTGCCTGCGGCTTTGTTCGTCTTTTCCAAATATGCGGCCAGTCGATCCAGCGATCCCTCCCAGAATTTGCGATACTCTTCCACCCATTGCGCGGCCTGTTTCAGCGGCCTGGCCTCTAACTGCATTTCGTGCACGCGGCCGTAGCGGCGTCGCCGCAACAATCCTGCCTTCTCCAGAACCCGGAGATGTTTCGAAACCGCAGGCAGCGACATGTCATGCGGCTTGGCCAAATGCGTGACACATCGATCGCCTCGGGCGAGATGCGCCAGGATGCGGCGGCGGGTTGGATCCGCCAGGGCGGCGAATGTGCGATCCAGGGTGCCGGGCTGATATTTAACCATCTGGTTAAATATGTGACAAGGCCGTTTCAAATGCAAATCAAAAAATCTGCGCTTTTTTTGAAGCTGAAAAATGAAACGAACGGCTTTCCAATCCTCATGCGAGGGCCGCGGCGCTCTGCCGACCAGCACCTTCGTCGATATTAATAGCCGTGCCGGTGCGAGGAGCCTGGACAATAATGAACCGTAACCATGTTGCCAATTCTCCGGGAACCGTGTGACGAGAGCGTAATTCGCTCGCTTCCGGCTGCTGCACCTTGTTCGAAACGTGCCGGACGCTGGGTGCTTGCGGCCACCACTCTCGCTTCCAGCATGGCGTTCATCGACGGCACAGTTGTGAATGTGGCGTTGCCCGCGCTGCAGGCGAACCTGAACGCCACGATCGTGGACGTGCAATGGGTCATCGAGGCTTACTCGCTCCTGCTTGCAGCGCTCTTGCTTGTCGGAGGATCTTTGGGAGACCACTACGGACGACGCCGGATGTTTCTGATTGGTACCGCGCTGTTCGCGTTGGCATCGGCATGGTGCGGTCTCGCGCCGAACACAGCCCAACTGATTTCAGCGCGCGCAGCGCAGGGACTTGGCGCGGCGCTCCTGGTACCGGGAAGCCTCGCAATCATTAGCAGTTCGTTTCCGGAGAATGAACGGGGACGCGCGATCGGCACGTGGTCAGGTTTCAGTGCGATTACGACCGCTGTTGGACCAGTGATAGGTGGTTGGTTAATAGAACATATTTCATGGCGGGCCGTGTTCTTCATCAATATTCCTATCGCGCTTCTGGTGATCTTCATCTCACTGGGATCCGTTCCAGAAAGCTCCGACAAGGAGAGCGCGGGACTAGACTGGCGGGGCGCAATTGTTGGAACGCTTGGGTTAGGCGCGCTGGTTTATGGATTGATCGAATCGTCGCGACTCGGTTTCGGCGATCGATCATTGATCGTGGCCCTCGTAGTCGCGATCGCGCTCCTTGCCCTCTTCTTCATCGTTGAGGCACGAATTCCTCATCCAATGTTGCCACTCAGTCTTTTTCGGTCGCGAATGTTTGCCGGAGCGAATTTGCTGACATTCCTGCTTTATGGCGCCCTCGGAGGAACGCTGTTTTTCCTACCTCTCAACTTGATCCAGGTTCAGCATTACTCTGCCACCGCAGCAGGCGCGGCTTTCTTGCCGTTCATCTTGATCATGTTTCTGCTCTCGCGCTGGGCAGGGGGACTTGTTGAAAGATATGGACCGAGGCTTCCGCTTGTTGTCGGGCCGTTGATCGCAGCATGTGGCTTTGCCCTTTTCATGTTGCCGAGCGTGGGCGGCAGCTACTGGACAAATTTTTTTCCAGCAACCGCGGTGCTGGGGCTTGGTATGGCGATAAGTGTGGCCCCACTTACTACGACTGTAATGAATTCGGTCGTACAAAACCGCGTCGGCATCGCATCGGGCGTCAACAATGCGGTTGCAAGGTCGGCTGGGCTGATCGCGATCGCTGCTCTCGGAATCGTGATGCTCCAAGTTTTCAATTACGCGCTCGATCGGCGACTGGCGGAATGGAATATGCCGGCATCGGTATCGCGATCGTTGCAGGTCGAGCGTACAAAGCTCGCCGACATCGCGCTTCCCGACGATCAAGATCCGGCCACGCGACAGCTGATTCGCCGCGCAGTCGATGAATCGTTTGTTTCCGGTTTCAGAGTCGTCATGCTTATTGGCACGGCGTTGGCGCTCGCAAGCGCAGGCACAGCATTAACGCTCATCGGAAAATCGACCGCCTGATCGACATTTCCGTCGCAACTTGCACAGCCGTATCAGCCTCACTCAGACATGAGCGCGCTGAAGAAATTCGCCTAACGCACCGACAGCGGCAATGATTGGCCAGGCCGAAATGGCGACGATGATGACAAAAAGCAGTGCTTCGATAACAAATTCGCAACTCTTTTCGCTCGCGAAATAACCCCGGGTTAAGTCGCGGAATGACCTGCGGGTCCTGCATGCCTGGTTCGGCGTGCGTTTCACTGTTCTTCGGACCGTAATCACGTTCATAGTTGAACATTTGATAATCCAAGCCGCATGCGTGTCAGGTTACGAATTGTGAAAAGTACGTGACGCGCTGATGACACGCGCAATTCAGCCGCACCATGAGCTAATCTGACCGAGCAAGGAGACCTTGTTCGGCGGAAAGCGATTCAGTCAGTCGGTCGGGAGAGCTCCGATGGACGGGCAATGGATGGTAATTGATCATCGAAAGAATACCATCGTCGCCCTCCACAAGTGCGGTGCAGCTCTCGACCCAATCGCCACAATTATAATAGTTGATCTTGCCGAATTCGCGGATGGCTGCGCTATGGATGTGACCGCAGAGCACGGCGTCCACTTCATAACGTTCCGCATAATGCGCAACAGCAGCTTCGAATTTACCGATAAAGCTCACTGCGTCCTTCACGCGTCGCTTTGCATAGGCGCTGAGCGACCAATAGCCAAGACCGAAGCGGCACCTGACGAAATTGATGAGCGGATTGAGCGAGAGCAGAAACTGGTAACCAAGATCGCCCGCGAAAGCGAGCCACTTCACGTTCTGCACCACGGCATCGAGTTCGTGACCGTGAATGATCAAAATGCGTTCACCTGAGGCGGTCACGTGAATTGCTCTCTGCTTGATCTCAATGTTGCCGTAGGTCCCACAAAAATCGGTCACGAGTTCGTCGTGATTCCCCGGAACGTAGACCACATGTGTGCCTTTCCGGGCTTTGCGCAGAATTTTTTGGATAACGTCGTTGTGCTGCTGCGGCCAATAAATTCCCCGACGCAGCGTCCAGATGTCGATCAGGTCGCCAACGATGTACAGGGTCTGAAAATCGTTGGTCCGAAGAAAATCGAGCAGCGCTGCGGCATTACAGCCACGCGTCCCCAGGTGCGCATCGGAGATCCAGCCTGCGTGATGACGTCTCGGCGCGAGAAGTTCGTCAGGCGATTTGCCAAATGAAAAGCGCTGCTGAGTCGCAAAAATTCGGTTTGAATTGCGTCGGGCAAAAGTGAATGACTGCATCCGGTTCAAGAGCAACCGTAAGAACAAACGCGGGGCAGTGACAAAAAAATTACTGTTACGTTTGTGTGGCGAGAATGATAGCAGCAGCAGCAAAAGCCCGCCGGATTGCTTCTCCGGGCGGGCTTTGATTCACCTAACCGTGCGCGAATTCACCTAAGGTTGCTGTTCAGAACATCAGCTGAATGCGCCCGATGACCTCGTCGAAATCATCCTGACCGAACTCAGGATTCGCTTCCCGGAAATCCGACCACGTATGAATGTAATTGACCATCAGCTTAAGGTCGTCTCCATGGATGTAGTAGTTCAGGCCGGCGACGATGGATGAAATGCCATCATTCCCTTTTTGCCCGGGATTTAAGTGCTGCCACTGAACCACCGCTTGAAGCTTTTTAGGTATCAAGTAATAGCCGCCGGTAACGTAAAATCCGTCCGTCATGAATCTGTCAAAACCCGGAGGCCCATTAGTCGAGCGAGGATTAACCCTTTCCTGAAGAAATTCACCGATAAGATCAAACGGTCCCATCCTGAGCCACGCATCCACGCTCCATGCCGTCCGCTCGTCCGCTCCTGGCAGCACGAACGGCGAAAGAGAACCGTCGGAATTCACCAGTAGAGTCAAGCTTTGCGAGATATTTGTTCCCTTGTCATCGCGACTGTTCAGAATGTCGGCGCCAAGTTTGAGGAAGGATCCCTTTCCAAAAACGTCCTTAAACAAGGAGGACTCCAGTCTACCCACATACATGAAGTTGTTGTTGTCGTTATTGGTGGTGTTCCGCCCGTTTCCATTGAAAATGCCAGCGTAGTACGTCAGCAGATCTGCATAATCAGGCCCGATGACGGCGAGTGGTTTTCCCCAAAGTTGCACGCCAATCTGCCGTTCCGGGGTAATCGCGCCCGTGGGTAGAGTTCGCTCGATTGTGTATAGCGTCGTGTCCGGAGTCAGCTGTTCCAAGCCAAATGGCGCTTTCCACTGACCCATCTTGACCTGCGCCCAGGGGAATTGATGCCAGTTGATGAAAATGTCTGTGGCCTCGAATGCTGTTCGATTCGAGTTAAGTCCGTCGCTGTTTTCAAAGTCGCCTTCCATCTTGAAGTCGAATTGCTCGGCAAAATCGCCGGTGAGATTGATCCGAGCGCGGCGCAGACGAAACCGATCTTTCAATGCAGTCTGGCCAAAACGACCCTCGAAGGCCGAGACATCACCGTCTTCGAAATTCATCTGGACGAATCCGCCCAGCACCAGTTTCAATTCCGTTCCACGCTGCTGCACATAGAGCGGCGCTTTTTCTTCAGCGACGGCTTTCTCGACATATGTTTTTCCATCGTAAGTCACTTTCTTTTTAAATTTACCGTCGGCCACGGACGTAGTCTCCTTCTTCAGGCTCTTGATCTCCGCTTGGAGTTCGGCGTTCTGTTTTTCCAGCAACTCCACCGCGCGTTCTAGCTTTTCGAGTCGCGCGGTGTCAGACGACTGCGCGCGCAGCGGCTGCGCAGTTAACAATGCAATTGCAGCCAGGCTCGCGCCCGCTGCCCATAAGGCTAATTTGTTGATGAACATGAGTTTCTCCTTCGGGTTTGATGGTTATCGAGAGGTAGAACCGCTCGGTTGAGAATTGCCTATCACGAACACGGGCGACGTTAGAAGCCGTTTGTTACAGGCGTATGACGAAAGTGTGACGATTCGGCAAACTTTGCCGAAAAAATCCCGAACCGATTTTGAAGTATTGGAATTTACGGCGCGGGCGAGTTGAATTGCTGTTCAAATGGAGACTGGCTCTGGAAAAAAAATCCTGGTCATCGAAGACGAGACCGACGTAGCGGACCTTCTTACGCTGAACTTGCGCAAGGCGGGCTACAGAGTTTCGATGGCTGCCGACGGCGCAAGCGGTTTGCAGAAGGCGCGCGATGATAGGCCCGATTTCATCATTCTTGATCTCATGTTGCCAAAAATGTCGGGCCTGGAAGTCTGCAGAATTTTGAAAAGCGACACTGCGACAGGTCAGCTTCCAATTCTCATGTTGACTGCAAAAGCGGAAGAGATTGATCGAATTGTTGGTTTAGAATTCGGCGCCGACGATTATGTGACAAAACCGTTCAGCCCGCGCGAAATCGTGTTGCGGATTCGGGCAATTTTGCGGCGTGGCGAGAAAGCCGACGAGAGCCTGAATGCCGGCCCAATCTCGATCGATCCTGCGCGGCACGAAGTTCGCGTAAACGGCAAGCAAGTGCATCTCACGAGCATCGAGTTCAAACTGCTGCGGGGACTAATGCAACGCCGGGGTCGCGTGCAGGAACGCGATCGCTTGCTTAACGAGGTTTGGGGGTACGAAAGTGTCATCGACACCCGCACGGTAGACACACACGTGCGCCGCTTGCGTGAAAAGCTCGGCAAAGCGGGTGAGATGGTTGAAACCGTTCGCGGCTTCGGTTATCGCTTGCGGGAAAGTTAGAACGAATGATTTGGCTTCTGCTCTGCGCGATTGTCGCATTGGCAGTCGCCCTCGCGTTGATCGCGTGGCGCAAGTGGATTGCACCGTGGCGGCACGTGGAAGAGCTCGTCACCCAGATCGCGCGAGGCGAACGGCCGCGCACATTTCTAATTGACGGTGGCGCCCAGGCTCAACGTGTTGGCTTACGTTTCGAAAAAGTTTCTGAGGATTTGCAGCAGCTCAATAAGCAGATCGCAAAACGCGAATCCGGGATGCAAACCATTTTCTCTGCGATGCACGACGCATTGCTCGTAGTCGATTCCAACCGGCATGTAATTTTGGCTAATGCTACTTTTCGAAAACTGTTCGCGCTGCCGGAAATTTCAGAAGGGACACCTCTGCTGGAGATTGTTCGCGACGCTACGCTCGATCGGGTGATTGACGATGCTTTAGATCGCGGCGGGCCAGTTCGCACCGAGTTGGCGCTGGACGGGTTGCAAATCGAGCTTGACGCCGTCGCGACACGGAACAACGCCGGCCAGATCACAGGAGCACTGGTTTTGTTTCACGACATTACCGAGCTTAAAAAGATCGATCAGGTCAGGCGGGATTTTGTCGCCAACGTCTCACATGAATTGCGCACGCCGTTGTCGATCTTGCGTGGCTATATTGAAACCTTGCTCGACAGCCCTGAAGTGTCGCGCGAGGAACTTTCCCGAATTCTCGGCGTTATGGAACGGCATTCAAAACGCCTCGACTCGCTGGCCGAGGATCTGCTTACGCTTGCGCAATTGGAATCAGCCAATCCCAATTTGCAGCGGGATGACGTTGATCTGTCGAGCTTTTTCGAAGAATTGATTCGCGATTGGGAAAAGAAACTCGCCAACAAACAGCTCAAGGTCATTGTCGATGTTCCTCCCGACTTGCCAATGATTCGCGTTGATCGCGTGCGACTGCAGGAAGCTCTCCATAATTTGATCGATAACGCTGTAAAATATGCGGGTGCGGAGGGCGAGATTAGGCTGACGGCTCGGCGGCGCGATGAAGAAATTGTCCTGAGCGTGGGCGATAATGGAATTGGTATCAGCAAAGAAGATTTGCCGCGCATTTTCGAGCGCTTCTATCGCGCCGATAAAGCGCGGACCGGTGAAAACATTCGGGGAACCGGTCTCGGCCTGGCGATCGTGAAACACGTCACACAACTCCACGGCGGCCGCGTCGAAGCGGAAAGCGAAATCGGGAAGGGCACGACGATTTGTATGGTTTTGCCGATCGCACAAAATCCGAACGACGAAAACCGAATCACGAAATTGTAGGGCGTCTGTATCAGACGCCGCGGCGTTTCACAGAAACGCCCTACAATTCAGGTGTCATTCGTCATTAGTGCTTCGTCATTTCCGTTTGTCACACAAACGTAACAGTAAAGGTTTTGACCAGTTGAATCGGCCTACGCCAACTTCGTCACATGACGAAATCCTACAGATCGAAAATCCTCCTTGGACTCACAATCGCATTTGGACTGAGTGCGACGGCGTCGGCGCAAATGATGATCAACGGCGCCGGCGCGACGTTTCCGTATCCGATTTACTCGAAGTGGTTCGACGACTACGCAAAGGTCGATCCCTCCGTGCGATTCAACTATCAATCGATCGGTTCCGGCGGCGGGCAAAAACAAATACTCGCGCAAACAGTCGATTTCGGCGCTTCGGATGGGCCGATGAGCGACGAAAATCTGTCAAAAGCGCCGGGAAAAATCCTCCATCTTCCGACTGTGGCAGGCGCGGTCGTCATGACCTACAACCTTCCAGGCAATCCCGCCTTGAAACTCGATGGCGAGACGATCGCCGACATTTTTCTCGGCAAAATCAAGAAATGGAACGATCCGAAGATCGCCGCATCGAACCCAGGAGCAAAGTTACCGGAGAACGAAATCGTCGTCGTGCATCGCTCCGATGGTAGCGGCACGACGTTCATTTTCACTGATTACCTGAGCAAGGTCAGTGCTGAGTGGAAGCAGAAAGCGGGCAACAACACGTCGGTCAACTGGCCAACAGGGATTGGTGGCAAAGGAAATGAGGGTGTGTCGGGACAGGTAAAACAAACGCCGGGGGCGATCGGATACGTCGAGTTAATTTATGCGGTCCAAAACAAAATGCCGTACGCGGACGTCAAGAACGCAGCAGGACAATTTATGAAGCCCTCAATAGAATCGGTGACCGCGGCGCTCGGGACAGCCAATATTCCCGATGACTTCCGGTTTTCGATGACGAACGCTCCGGGCGAGAGCGCATATCCGATTGCTGGTGCGACGTGGCTGCTGGTGTACGAGCAGCAGAAGGATCCGGCGAAAGGGAAAAAGCTGATTGAATTCCTCAAATGGGCACTGACGAAGGGAGAAGGAATGGCCAAGGATTTAAACTACGCGCCGCTACCAGATGAGGTTCAACAGCGCGTTTTGAAGCGAATCGACGAGATCAAATCGTAACCAATGGGCGCAGGGCAGCGGCTTGTCCCTGCTCACCAAAAACTAAAACGTTATGGCTGTGGCGGCATCGGTGGCGTTGGAAGAGCGTTCTGCGCAAGCAAGGATGGCTTCACCATCGCGTTTCGGTGACAAGGCATTTGAATTGCTCACGCTCACGATGGCGCTGGCGGTGGTTGTGCTCATCATCTTGATTGGTTGGCAGCTCTGGAATGGCTCTTCGCTCGCGATCAAAAAATTCGGTTTCCGTTTCCTCACGACATCAACCTGGGATCCAGTTGCGGAGCAATTCGGCGCGCTGCCCTTTATTTACGGCACGCTGGTTTCTTCCCTGATCGCGCTTCTCATCGCCGTGCCATTGAGCATCGCCACGGCAGCGTATCTAACGGAACTTGCGCCTCTATGGATTCGGCAGCCGCTCGTTTCCCTGATTGAAATGCTGGCGGCAATTCCGAGCGTAATCCTGGGGTTGTGGGGAATATTCGTAATGATCCCATGGTTGCGTGAATATCCATTTCCATTGCTGAAGCGCTTTTTTGGCTGGACCCCGTTTTTCACCGGACCGATTTACGGCCCCAGTATGCTTGCCGGTGGAATTATCATCGCCATCATGATTCTGCCGATCATAACTTCCGTTTCGCGGGAGATTCTCCGCAGTGTTCCGAACTTACAGCGCGAAGCGGCCTATGCGCTCGGTGCGACCCGGTGGGAAGCTACGCGAATCGCAGTGCTTAGTTACGCTAAGAAGGGTTTGTTTGGTGCGGTAATCCTGGGCCTCGGGCGCGCTGTCGGCGAAACGATGGCGGTCACAATGGTGATCGGGAACACACCACAGATCGCCGCATCACTATTCCAGCCGGGGTATACCCTCGCCAGCGTGCTCGCCAATGAGTTCACAGAAGCGACGAGTGACATGTATCTCCAGGCGCTGTTCGAAATTGGTTTGGTCCTGCTCGGAATAACCATCCTGGTAAATCTTTTGGCACAATTACTCCTGCGCACGATCAGGACGACATCAGCAACACGCGCTGTTCAATAGCAATGCATTTCGGACGCACACGCAATTACACCTGGCGCAAAATCAAAAGCCTGCTTGCCTCCACGGTCGCGTTTATCTCTGCGATCCTTGTGATCGTCCCATTGGCGCTGGTGTTTTTTCATCTCTTCGTCAATGGCGCCGGTGCGGTGAACTGGGATTTTTTCACGAAATTGCCAGCTCCCGTTGGAACGACTGGTGGCGGTATGGTGAATGCAATTGTTGGCTCGCTAGAATTACTCGCGCTGGCAGGCGCGATTGGGATTCCGGTTGGCGTTTTGGGCGGAGTTTACCTGGCGGAATACGGCTCGACACGCGTCAATTTAATCCTGCGATTTCTAGCTGACGTGCTCAATGGTGTCCCATCGATCACCTGGGGCGTAGTAGTTTACGGGTTGGTCGTATTGCGCTTCAAAGGCTTTTCGGCTTACGCCGGCGGTCTTGCGCTAAGCCTGATCATGATTCCGCTAATCCTGCGCACGACGGAAGAAGTCGTCCTCCTGGTGCCGAATGGTTATCGCGAGGCCGCGCTCGCGCTCGGCGTCAGCCGGTGGAAAACGATCGTTCACATCGTGATGAAGACCGCGTCCAAGGGGATCATCACCGGGATTCTGCTCGCGCTCGCCCGCGTGGGCGGCGAAACAGCACCACTTCTTTTCACCGCATTCGGTAATCGGTTTTGGAATCACAGCCTGAGTCAGCCGATCGCAGCGCTGCCGTTGCAGATTTTTACCTATGCAATCTCTCCCTATGATGACTGGCATCGGCAGGCGTGGGCCGGCGCGCTGGTGCTCGTCACAGGCGTTTTTTGCGTTAACGTAATTGTTAGACTTCTAACTCGGGGGCGTTCAGCGTCTGTCGTTTAGCGTCTTCGCGAATGGATAATTTAGTAATGACAACACCTGAGCGAAGCGTGATGGACCGCGTCGATCGGCCTGCTGAGCCGATGCCTGCAGAAGAGGCCGTGTCGGCGTGCACGTTTCGAATAAAGGACCTTTCGATCTGGTACGGAGACAAACGCGCCATCGACAATGTGACGCTCGATATCGCCTCCAATGCTGTAACGGCAATCATCGGGCCCAGCGGTTGTGGGAAATCCACGTTCATTCGCTCCCTCAATCGCATGCACGAGCTTGTACCCAAAACGCGAGTGGAAGGCATAGTGCTCCTTCAGGGAGAGGATCTCTATTCGAGCAATGTCGATCCTGCAATCGTCCGACGTCGCGTCGGCATGGTTTTCCAAAAATCCAATCCCTTTCCTACGATGTCGATTGGCGAGAATGTCATCATCGGGTTGCGACTCAACGGTGTTCGCAATCAAAAATTTCTGAACGAGCGCCTGGAAAGATCCCTTCGAATGGCTGCGCTTTGGGATGAAGTGAAAGATGATTTGCACAAGCCAGGCACAAGTCTTTCCGGCGGCCAACAGCAGCGACTTTGCATAGCTCGCGCGCTCGCGGTCGAGCCGGAAGTGCTCCTCATGGATGAGCCGTGTTCGGCGCTCGATCCCATCGCCACGGCCAAGATTGAGGAATTAATCTACGAGCTTAAAACCAATTACACGATCGTGACGGTGACCCACAACATGCAGCAAGCCGGCCGCATCTCTGATTATACTGCTTTCTTTTATCTTGGACGGCTGATCGAATTTGGGCCAACCACGAAGATTTTTACAAATCCGAGTGAAAGACAGACTGAAGATTATATCACGGGACGATTTGGGTAATGGAACATCGAGCTGGTTCTTTATGATCACGCCTAAACACATCCTGGGGACATTTGACGAAGCCCTTGCTTCGCTGCGCAATAATGTGCTGATGATGTCGGGACTGACCGAGCGCAGCCTCGAGCGAGCAATGAAGGGTTTGGTCAATCGTGACGACAACATTTGTGCGAACGCAATCGCCGATGACGAAGAGATCGACCAGTTGGAGAAACAGATCGATAAGGACGGAGTTGATATTTTGTTGCGCTTTCAGCCGGTGGCGTCGGACCTGCGCCGGGTTGTCTCCGCTATGAAACTTTCCTCGAATCTGGAGCGAATGGCCGATCAAGCCACAACGATTGCGCGGCGCGCGCGGAAGTTAAATCAACATCCACATTTGCCCGAAGTCGAACTGATGAAGCCGATGTACGAGCACGCGATGTCGATGTTCAAGGACAGTGTGGACGCCTTCGTGCGCGAGGACGTCGATCTTGGTCGCGCAGTTGTTCCGCGCGATGAAAAGCTGGATGAATTGAACCGGCTCGCCAGCCACAAACTAGTCGAGCGCATGGCGCAGGATCCAGAGCAATTGCGAGGCTACCTGAATCTGATTTTTGTCGGCCGCTGCCTCGAACGCGTGGGCGATCACGCCACGAACATCGCCGAGGACGCGGTTTATGCCGCCGCGGCCGAAGATATCCGGCACCAGACTTTGGTCGCCTCGAGCTAAAACCGGCGCGTTGCATATGCGCAGGTGATTGCTGATGTTTAGCGATGCCGGAAGCGCAGGCCACCGCCCGAACCGAAGAGCAAAGCACCGCCATCGCGGCTCCGGAAGTCGTACAAACTGCGCATGACCGTTTTGGTGATCCCAAAAATTTCATCAACCGCGAGCTGAGCTGGCTCGAGTTCAACCGCCGCGTCCTGGAAGAGGCGCAGGATCAGCGGCAACCGCTCATCGAGCGGGTCAAGTTTCTGACCATCGTCAGTTCGAATCTGGACGAGTTCTTCGAGATTCGCGTCGCAGGAATCAAACAGCAAATTGAGAGCGAGACGAGCGACGTTGGCCCTGACGGGTTGAGCCCCTCGGAAGTATTCGATCGCATCCAGAAAACGGTACGCGAACTGGTTGCGGCGCAATATGCGCTTTGGAAGAATGAATTGCTGCCGGAGCTGGCGAAAAACGGGATTTACGTGCGCGAAATCGCGGAGTTGCCGGCAAAACGCGCGGCGTGGGCGCACCGTTATTTTCTGCAGGAAGTTTTTCCAATGCTCACGCCACTGGCAGTGGATGCCAGTCATCCATTCCCGCATCTGTTGAACCGCAGTCATAATTTACTGGTGCGCGCAAAAACGCGGCGTCGTGGCGAGCCGCTGCATGCCATCGTACAAGTGCCGCGGGTTGTGCCGCGATTGATCCTGATGCCGCGGGGGAAAGGCGCGGACGAACCATGGGAGTACATCTATCTCGCCTCTCTCATTAAACAGCACATCGGCGAACTATTTCCCGGTTTGATTCTCGATGGCGTGCATGCGTTTCGCGTCACACGCAACAGCGACCTCTACATCGATGATGAGGAGGCGGAGAACCTTTTGCGCACGATCGAGCAGGAACTGCGGCGTTCAAGCCGCGGCAATGCCGTCCGCCTCGAAGTCGAGGCCGATTGTCCGAAAGATTTTCTCGAGTTGCTCCTGCGGTTTTTCAATTTATCCGAAGCCGACGCCTACAAACTGGATGGTCCGCTATCCATGACGCATCTCGCGCCGCTGGTTATTAACGATGCGTTCGGGAAACTTAAGGATCGTCCGTTTCAACCGGCGCGTGATCCTGCCTTGCCGCCGCATGCTGATTACTTCGAAGTGTTGCGGCGTCAGGATGTGCTGCTGCATCATCCTTACGACAGCTTCGATCAGGTTGTTGAATTCATCGAGAAGGCGGCAACCGACCCGCAGGTGCTAGCGATCAAGATTACGCTCTATCGCACCAGCGGCGATTCGCCCGTCGTTGAAGCGTTGATCGCCGCGGCGAACGCAGGCAAACAGGTCACCGCAATTGTCGAACTTCGCGCGAGATTTGATGAAGCGACGAATATCCAGTGGGCGCGGCGGTTGGAAGAAGCCGGCGCCCACGTCATCTATGGTGTGGTTGGGTTGAAGACGCACTGCAAAGCACTGCTCATCGTCAGGCGCGATGCCGATCGACTTCGGCATTATGTCCATCTCGGCACAGGCAATTATCACCCGCGCACTGCCCGCATTTACACCGACTGGAGTCTGCTTAGCAGCGAACCGCAATTGACCGAGGAAGTGGCAACTGTTTTCAACACGCTTACGGGTCTCGCCGGTTATCCGGGCCTGAAGAAATTGATGGTCGCACCGTTCGACATGCACAGCCGTCTCATCCAGTTGATCGAGCGCGAGCGAGATAACGCGCGCGCGGGCAAACCGGCTCGTATCGTCGCGAAACTAAATGCAATGGTCGATCAAGAAATCATCGAAAAGCTATATGAGGCTTCGTGCAGTGATGTGTCCATCGATCTTATTGTCCGTGGAATTTGTTGTCTGCGCCCGAAAATCCCGGGACTAAGCGAGAACATCCGTGTCATCAGCATCGTTGGCCGATTTCTGGAACACAGCCGTATCTATCATTTCGAAAACGGTGGAGATCCTGTGGTTTATCTTTCGAGCGCGGATTGGATGCCGCGCAATTTCTTTCGGCGGATCGAAGTGGCGTTCCCAATCGAGACGCCCGCACTGCGCGATCAGATTACCAATGACGTGATTCCAACATTTCTGAACGATCGCGTGAAGGCGCGCGAGTTGCAGCCGGACGGTACCTACCGGCGCTTGAAACCGGAAGGTCCGGAACCAAGCCGACAGGCGCAGTGGCAATTTCGAGAGGTATCACGCGAACGCACAAAAAAACTCACCGGATCAAAGAAAAAACCCCGAGCAGATAAACTAATTCCGATCAGCGTTGTGCATGAAAATCCGGCGGGGGGGCCGACAAGATCAGAGAAACTGTGAAGAAAAGGATTCTCGTCATCGACGTAGGCGGCTCGAACGTGAAGTTGATGATTTCCCGCTGGGAAAAGCGAAAATTCAAATCCGGTCCGGATCTGACGCCGCGCGAAATGGTGGCTCAGGTAAAACCGCTGCTGCAGGATTGGAGTTTCGATGCCGTATCGATGGGATTTCCAGCGCCAGTCCGCAATGGGCGCATCATGAGCGAACCCAAAAACCTCGGTCCGGGTTGGACACGGTTCGATTACGAGAAGTCGCTGGGTAAACCCATCCGCATCATCAACGATGCAGCCATGCAGGCCCTCGGCAGTTTCCACCGCGGGCGTATGTTGTTTCTTGGACTCGGCACCGGGCTGGGATCGACATTCATTTGGGAAACAAACGTGCTTCCGCTTGAGCTTGGCGATCTGCCTTACGGCAACGGCGACATTATCGAGGATTACCTTGGGAAATCGGGAATGAAACAGCTGGGTGAAAAAGCGTGGAAACGCGAAGTCCTTCGCGCCGTCCTGTTGTTGAAGAAATCGCTTATTGCGGATTATGCCGTTCTTGGAGGCGGGAGCGCGAAGAAGTTCGACACGCTGCCGCCGGGGATTGAGCCAGGACATAACCGAAACGCTTTTCGTGGTGGCGTTCGCCTTTGGCAAATCGACCCGCGGACGCACAGGCCAAAGTGGAAGATCATGTGAGCCACTACGCAGTTAAATATGTTAAAAGAGCTACAAAAGTTAAATTGGCTCAAACACCAACTCTTTTTGTTTTAACCTTGTAACTCTTGTAACCCTTTTAACTGTTATTGCCATGCAACTTTATTTCCTTCGTCATGGCGAGGCCGATTGGCCGAATTGGAAGAAACCGGATGATGAGCGCCCGCTCACCGATTTCGGTAAAAAAGAAATGCGCGACGTGGCGAAATTTCTCGCACGTCTCAATGTGCAGTTGAATTTGATCGTGACCAGTCCGTTACCGCGCGCATCGCAAACAGCTGAAATCGCAGCCGATTATCTGAAAGCGAAAGTGCGAAAGGATGAATCGCTCGCGCCCGGATTTGGGATGAGTGAGTTGCGGATCGTGCTCAAGCGGCACCACGCAAAAGCGCTGATGCTGGTCGGCCACGAACCAGACTTCACTACTGTTATTTCCGGATTGACCGGCGCGTCGCTCAAACTTTCCAAGGGCGGCGTCGCACTGGTCGATGTGTATCCTGAGTCTGAAGAAGGCAAACTGCTTTGGCTTTTCCCGCCAAAGATTGCGCGAAAAGCGAAGTAACGAGCTTTGTAGCTTTTGTAGGGGAAGCTGACAGCTTCCTCTCAGCGTGGGGACGCTGTCAGCGTCCTTCGCGCTGCAAGGGCTAAGTGACGAGCGCTTCTGCCAGAGAGTGCGACGATTTCCCTTTCCAGTCCTGGAGCCAGCTCGCGATGCGTGAACCGAAATCCCGTGGGCGCTCGGCAAAGAAATGCTCCGCCAGCTCCGCGGCACCACGTTGCAGGTCGCTCTGGCTGACTTCAATTACGGCAAGCAACCTCTGACCTTCGCGCTGCCACTTCGATTTTCCGTGTTCGCTCCGCAATCTTGCCCCGAGAAAACTCAAGTCGTGCGCACGACCGAGCAGATCGCCTAGCGAATGCAGGTCGTCACTCAGGGTCTTTAACACGACCGGATTGACTGGCCGGAGAATACGTAATTGATACCAAAGCGTTTTTGCCCTCGTCCTGAATTCGTGAAAATTTTCAGTTGTCGGATCTGTCGTTGCCGTGCCGAGCGCTTTCCGACCCCGCTTATAACTCACCTGCACGGCCCGGCTCAGCTGTTCAATGTTAAATTGGCCGAGTGCCCAGCAATCGACCGCTGAGCCCGCTTTCTCTAACAAAGGAACCGCCTGTGTTTGCCACACTGCAAATGCAGCGATGAAATTTTCAAGTTCCAAAGTCAGCATCACTTCGAGATTTCCGTAGGTGGCCTGGCCATCGCGCTGCGTAACTTCTTGAAGTTCTCTCACCGTCTGCAAACGCACTTCGGCATCGCGGATTTCCGAGGTGAGCCGCCCGACGTCGCGCAGGACATGATCTTGCGCCCGGTAGAGACCGCGCCCGATCTCCTTGCGCACCAGCCGCAGCGCCGCGCGCGCTTTCTTCAAATGCTTGCGCATTTCGTGTACCGGCGTGTCGTCGGTTTTGGCTTCGCCTTTGGCAACGGCGAGGGCGCCCTCGATTTGTTTACGGCAAATCCGGCGCAGATTGTCGCCGAGAGTTTCTCCATGCTGTAATTCGTAGCTCATTGTCGATCTTAGTGTTGGGGGGGTCACATTTCTATAAACTGATTCCCCGATGATTTCAGCCCAAAAAAACACTTTGGGAGTTCGAATCGGGCAAACTCGCCGTTGACCAGATTCCGTCTCGGATCACGCCGATTTGTACTCAGCGCGTGTCGGTTGCAGGATCACGAGCGCCGACGGTTTTACCGTGATTTCGATCTCGCTCGGACTCTTCGCCTTTTGCTTTTTGCGCGGCCAAACTTTGTCGTCGAAGTGAAGCATCGAATTTTCCCAAACATTTTTTAACTCGCGAAACCTTAGGAGCGGCAGTGGGAATTTGGCCCTCCGCCCAGCCAGTCGGGCATCGAGATATTCCATGCAGAGGGAACGATCCTCTTCCCGGACACAAACGAAATCTAAGCGGCCATCCTTGGTCGTAGCCTGCGATGCGAGATAAAGTATGGGGCCGACCGAGCGAATGTTCATCGCTTCCCAAAGAATGTAGTCGTTTGAAATGTCTTCGCCCTCGAGTTCAAATCTTCCATTTCCGGGCCGGATAGTTGTGCAGCATTCGGCGCAAAAGCGAAACGTGTCGCCTCATTTCTTGTTCTTTGGAAAGCTTTTTTGTCTTCTTAGCTTTGCCCTTCGCATTCCGAAGATAATCCGCGAGCAGGCCGCCTCCGGCGCTTTCAAAAAAAATAACGTTTGCCCCACAGCCCCCGTGCAAGGCCGATGTCAAACGCTCGCCGTTCCGCGGCATTGAGCCCGGTAATGATTTCTTCGGGCGATGCGATGAAACCAAGACTGCGCGCCAGATTATTTGGCCGTGCCGAGGGGGAGAACGCCTAATGGAATACCGCTATCGATAAGTTCGCAGCCGACTTTTCCGACCGTGCCGTCTCCGCCAGCGGCCAGCACCAGATCAGCAGTTTTTTTCAGCGCTTTTTTGTAATCGCTCTTCTTCGTCGATTGGTAAATGGCGTGATGCCCCGCGTTGGCCAATGCAGCCATCAACTCTCTCTTGTCATGCTTTCCGCGACCGGCCGTCGGATTGTGCATCAATATGATTCGCATGTTCTTTGGTACAGATTCTTTCAGCAAACTATTCGGCCGAACCCAATCCGACGCGGGCTTCTTAATGACGTGAAGATGCGAGTCTTGATTTCACGGCGCTCGTGAACTCAAACCGATCCGCTCCGCAACCTCGTGGCTTTCTGAGAAAAGCCGGTCTTACGGTTTCGCTGTTGGTCGTGGGGTTGACGCTGGGGAAGCGGCTGGCGTCGTGGTGCCCGCGGGCAACACGCCTGCGCCAGAATCAGGCGCAGCGGAAGCCCCTGGCGAAGCTTGAACCGGCGTAGTTCCAGGCGACGACACTGGAGAAGGTTTTGCCGCCGCAGGCGTCGGGGAATTCTGCGGCGCGGCCTGGTTTTTCATCAGCTCGCGCCGGAACGCACTGTCGGCGGTGCTCCTGTGGGCGTAAAGGATCGACAACCCCAACGTCAGCGCAAAGAAAATTCCGGCCATCCACGTAGTGAACTTCACCAGGACATTGGTGGTTTGTGCGCCGAAAATATTTTCCGTGACCCCGCCGCCAAACGCCGCGCCCAGACCTTCGCTCTTTGGCCGTTGCATCAGGATCACCAGCACCATGACCACTGACACGAGCACGAACAGCGCCAGACAAAGATTGATCAACAAATTCATCGGGACGCCGAATATCAACGCTAAATGACGAATGTCGAATTTCGAATGACGAAGTTAAAATGGCTGGTCTAAGTCGCTGATCATTCGGATTTTGTCATTCCTTCGGCATTCGTCATTCGGGTTTCGTCATTCTTAATGCGATCCCAAATCTTGTCCATCTCGGCAAGATCGACTTCGCCGAGTTTCTTGCCGCGCGTTTTCAACTCGTCCTCCAACCGATCGAATCGCGTCACAAATTTCTCCGTAGCGCCTTGCATGGCGCTTTCCGCGTCGATTCTGCATTTCCGCGCCAGATTGACGACTGCAAAGAGCATGTCGCCGATCTCTTCTTCGGTTCCGGCGCGATCTTGTCCGCCGCGGGACGGACTCGCCGTGGCGAGCGACGCGACCGCCTCTTTCATCTCGCCAAGCTCTTCTTCCACTTTTGCGACCACGTCGCGCATCTCGGTCCAGTCGAAATTCACGCGCGCCGCTTTTGATTGCGCTTTTTGTCCGCGCATAAGCGCGGGCAACCCTTTGGGCAAACTGGCGAGATAATGCGAGTCGGCCTTCTTCTATTCGCGCTTGATCGCTTCCCATTGTTTGAGCACGGCACCGGAATCGCGCGCGTCGCTGGTTCCAAACACATGCGGATGCCGCCGGACCAGTTTATCCGAAACGTCGTGAATGACTTCGTCGATGTCGAAACGTCCAGCTTCGCGGGCGATCTCCGCGTGCATCACTACCAGTAAGAGCAAATCGCCGAGTTCCTCGCGAAAATGCGCATCGTCTTTCGCGCGCGCGGCCTCGGCCACTTCGTATGCTTCTTCAATCAATGCAGGCAACAGCGATTCGTTCGTTTGCTCTCGGTCCCATGGACAGCCGCCGGGCCCGCGCAGCTTTGCGACGATTTCGCAAAGCTTCTGAAATTGATCGGCTGCTGATCGGTTCATTGCGAACCAATCAAACATCAAACCTCAAACATCAAACATTGATTAGATGCGCCACAATGAACGGTGCGTGCCGAACTCGGAGATTTCGCCGGAGGATCTTTTGCTGACGTAAATGGTGATAGCAATGACACTGATAAACGTGCCGGTAAAGATCAGCGCCACGAGCCAGGACGGAATGTGGCCGATACGCAGGGCATGATAAAACGAGACGAAATCGTTAATCGGCGCGGTGGCATGCAAAAATATTTTCGTCAGCCACGCCATTAGGATCAGGATAAAAATGAACATGTAATTGCGTTTCAAGCGGCGCCCCACCGCTTCCAATTTGCTGATTTTGAAGCAGGGCAAAATCAAGTCTTCGCAAACGAGCTTTTTCCATTCGCCTTGAAGCATCTCACGATTTTCCATCACCATCGGGACAAGAAAATGCGCTTCGAGCATTCGGACACGCGCGCGGAATGCGTCGTAAAAACGGTAACGGCGCGCCTCGATCCAGAGCAGCACCCAGACAATGGCCAGATTGAAAAAGAAAATGATGTGCGGCACTTGGCGAGTCGAAAATGCGATGGTGATAATGGCCGTGCTGCTGGTGATCGCCCAGTTGGTCGTTACATCCAGCCGCTGCCGCCAAACCATGCTCCGTCCCAGCTCACCGCGATAAAAATGCGACATCGCGTTGACGTAGCCCGGGTCATATAGGCTCCGTTGAAAGGAGACTGTCCTCTCCTCGCTGGGAGCTACGGCTGTGTTTTGTGTTGCCACGGCTGCTTCCTTAACTGGATAACTGGCTTTGCCCCATAATCCAATAAATCTCTGTCACCAATGGCTATCGCGCTCCCCGAGCTGCTGGATGAAAGACAAGTCATCCTGCGGCTGCGGTCACGGAAACTGCCAAACGCACTGCGTGAGATCACTCAGTTGCTCGCGCAAAACGAAAAGATCGATAATGCAGAAATTTTTCTCCAACAAGTGCTCACACGTGAGCAGGAGCACCCGAGTGTAGTAGAAAACGGAGTCGTGTTTCCTCATGCGCGAACCGATCTGGTAGAGGAAATCGTCATCGGTATTGGGCGCAGCCGTGCCGGTATTCCAGTCGGTCCCAATCAACAGCGTGCTCAATTGATTTTTGTGATCGGAGTGCCGGAACGCCTGGTGAACGACTATTTGGTTTCCGTCGGCACGCTCGTGCGGCTGTTAAAAGATGAGGCGACACGATCAGCACTGCTCCATGCTGAAGCGCCGAGCGAATTCATCGACGCGCTGATCGCGAACCTGTAGCCGCGGGCGCTAACGGCGGCGGGCCGGGATCACCGATCCCGGCTACAACACAGATGCTTAGATTTTTCGACGTTTCCGACTTAAGCCAGATTGCGAATTGCCCGAAGCACCGCTTCCACCTCTCCTGAAGTATTTACGATGCTGCATGCCACGCGCGCATACGAAACTCGATAAGGAGTCGTAGAAGCGACAATTCGCTGACCGAGAAGGCGCTTTACGACTTCCTCCGGTTTCATTCCTTTTACATCAAAGCAAACGATGCCGGCAGAAAGATTCTCATCTCGCGGCGTGTAGAGCTGAACGTGTGGCATCCGCGCAAATCCTTCTTTCATCTGACCATTCAGCTCGTGTATGCGTGCGGTGATTCGCCCTGGTCCGATGCTCTGATGAAAGCGGATCGCTTCCGGCAATGCCCAATAATGCTCGAACGCTTGAAAACCTCCCGGTGAAAACCATGCCGCTCGCGCCGGACCCTGCGGTTCACGCTCTTGTGCCCAGGCTTCAAAAATGTCCGGTGAAGTAAACGTCGGAATGACTGGACGCATGCTCCCCCAAACCGCGGGCTTTGCCCAAACAAATCCCGTCCCGCGCGGCCCAAACATCCATTTGTGTGTGCCCGCCGCGAACGCGTCGCATCCGAGCGCGGTAATCTTCGAATCTTCCACTCCCAAACCGTGAACGCCATCGACGATCAGGAGCACACGATCTTTTTCGTCGCGCCCAGCATTTACTTCAGCAAGGCGTTGCGCGATGCGCGGGATCGGGAGACGCACTCCGCTGCTGGAGTGCACCCAGGTCACTCCTATGGCGCGCGTTTTCGGCCCGATCGCCTTGCGAATCCGACCCACAATTTCATCCGGCGAAATCGAATTGAAGGAATCGAAAAAGCGGAATCTTGCGCCAGGTTGCTCCGCAACGGCCGGTGGCCAGTCGAATTGATTCGTGATGCACGTAGTGATCGTGCGTAGTGGTCAGGATCTCGTCGCCTTCGCGCAACGGCAGTCCGTGGTAGAGAAGGGCCAGCCCGGTTGTAGTGTTTTGGGTCAATGCGATGTCCTGCGGATCGCCACCGATGTAGTTGGCAATGGCGCGGCAAACCTGCAACGGTATGTTCGCGTTGGTCGGTTCGAAAAGTGCGCTCTCCACGGCAACAAACGGATTTGCATCGATTTTTGCCCGATATTGCTCAATCGCCTGGCGGACGGGCTTGGGATGAGAGGCCAGAAAGAATAGGGCGAGATGAATATAATCAGGAGCTAGTTCAAATTCGCGCCGCACTGATTCCCAATCTTTAAAATCGGCAGGCGCGCTCGACTTGGCCTTTCCGGCTTGGACGAGAAGCGGTGAAAGTGCTCCGGCAGCTAATGATAGTGAACCACTGATGAGAAAATTTCGGCGAGTTAATGGCATGGTTTTTCTTCTCCTTTTCTAGTTGCGATGATTTCTGCTGTTTAGGGATAAAGGTAAAGCAAGTGCGCGCGAAGAACGCGATTCAATAGTTGAGCCGCGCGCGCGCTGACGCCGCCTGAGCTCGCGCAGAACAGTGGACTATCTTGGGACCACATGCCGTCAGGATCAGCGATCCCGGCTACAGTTATACCGTGACGCGCTCGCCTTGGATTTCGCCTGCTGCAGCAACGGCCGATTTGCTGGTCCGATATCGCCAGATCGCAAACACAGCGAACAACAGATCAAGAAGGACAAATATCGCCACGTACGTTTCGCCGCCGATGCCGAATCCGTAACTGTGCAGACCTTTGCCGAGAACAAAGTTCACGCCGTACCACGCCATTAACACGGCGAGAAAACAAACTACGCTCGCAACTGCCAGACCGAATTGCGTCCACCAACCTGCGAGCCGGCCGTGCAACGCCACGATGTAACAAAGCAGCGCGATCAGTGCCCACGTTTCTTTCGGATCCCAGCCCCAGAACCTGCCCCAGGAATAATTTGCCCAGACGCCGCCGAGAATAGTGCCTGCCGCGAGCAATAGCACGCCCAGCTGGAGCACGCGATACAGCCACAAATGCATCGGCGCATCCGCGCGCGCCGCTGCGGGGTTACGCGCGTATCGCCAGAGCAGGATATGCCCGAACCCCATGGCCAGCGCGAACGCCGCATAGCTCAGCGTTATGGTGAGCACATGAACCGTGAGCCAAAAATTATTCCGCAAGACCGGCACCAGCGGATCGATGCTTGATGGCATGGCGATCGGCATTTGATGCACAAGCAAAAGTGCGATGAGCGTGACCGGCAATGCCGCCAACAAATACACAGGCGCCCGGTAACGCGCAAAAAAGATCATCCCAAAAACTGAGACCGCGAACGAAACCCAGATGATCGATTCATACATGTTGGTCACCGGCGGCCGACCGGCAATCATACAGCGCATGATGATTCCACTTGCTTGAAACGCGAGACCCAGCAGCGCAACCGCAACCCCGAGCGCCTGCAGTGCGCGACCACGGCGGCGCAGATGTGCTGCGATCAGGATCACAAGCGCGATTCCGTAGCACCAGATCGCCCGATAAAAAGCCTCAAAGTGATTGTAGAAATGTTCGAGGCGCAGTTGTTGTTCCTGCGGATAAACTGATGGACTGAGGCTCCGCAGATTTTCCTGCAGCTGATTGGCAGCGCGGCTGAAGTTGAATCCATCACCGTTGAAGTAGGCCGTGGCGAGCGCCTGCAACTGAACCTGAACCGGCGCAAATTGCGCTTCGGAATAATATTTCGACCATCCCGGTGGATCGACCCACGGATCAGTTTCATTTCCCGACGCAGGGACGATCAGTAATGCGCTTCCATCCAATACATGGGAAAAAAGCGTAAGCCGATCGCTGACGCCAAGACGAAATCATTCGGCTGCCATCTCCTGCCGCTCTCATCTGTGTATGTGGATCTTCCTGTGATGCGAATCAACGTTTCCTTTGCAAACGTGTCCACCGGTTTGCGCCGGCCGCCGTCTTGGGTCGCTAGCAATCCCCACTGCTTGAAATCCATGACGCTCGTGTCTGCCGCGGGCGCAACGGCCGATGAAGCGTTATCGATGCCTCCAAAAAGCACTGCGCCTGCCGCGATAAGAATGAGAAGCCGTCCTTTCAAGCGGCGCGAATGTAATTCTCGACGATGGTCATGTCGAGGCATAGCAGGCTTGCGACATTCCTTCGTTCGTCGTCATTCGTACTTCGTAATTCTAATTCCTTTGCGTTTGCACAACTTAAAGCAACGCGGTTAGGTTAAGACCCGTGTTCAGCTTGACGATGCTCGGCAGCGGGAGCGCGGGAAACAGCGCGCTGGTCGCCACTGATCATTGCAAGGTTCTTGTCGATGGCGGGCTGAGCGCCCGCCAACTGGTGTTGCGCCTGGAACAGTGCGGCGTCACGCCGGAACAGCTCGATGGCGTCCTGCTAACACACGAACACGGCGATCACGTTTGCGGTCTTGAAGTTCTCTGCCGCAAATTTGATGTACCGATTTATTGCAACGCATTGACAGCAGAAGCAGTCCGTTGCGACAGCTCAGTCGAACAGCATCGAAACTGGCGGATCTTTGCGACCGGCGCTGAGTTTTCGATCTGCGACATCATGGTGCAGACATTTCCGGTCCCGCACGATGCAGTTGATCCGCTTGGGTTTGCTTTTTACGCCGGCTCAGGGGCTCTGGGCTTCATCACCGATCTGGGTTATGTCACGAAGATGATCGTCGAACGGTTGCGCCAGGTGCAAACGCTCGTGATCGAGACCAACCACGACGAAAAACTTTTGCAGAACGACACGCATCGGCCCTGGCCGGTGAAACAACGAATCCAATCGCGGCACGGTCATCTGTCGAACACAGCTGCGGCAGGTGTGATTGAGGAATTGTTATCGGGAAGAATCGAGCGCGTTGTGCTCGGACATCTCAGCCGGGATTGCAACACCCCCGAGCTCGCGTTGGAGACAGTGCGCACTGCACTGACGAAGTGCGGCAAACTCGATCTGGAAATCCATTGCGCCACGCAATTCGAAATCACCTCGCAGTTTCGAATCGGCGACACCGAGCCGGGCCCGTTTCAACCGACTTTCGAAAACGGCTTTTTCCAAAACGCGCTGTAGGCACGGGAGTCAATCCTCATTCCGCAAGTGATTCTCCAGATACTTCTCCAAATCTTGAGCGCGGTTCTCCGTGGCATCGGCAAAGTATTGTAGTTTCCGGCACCGGTGTTGCGCCTTGGATCCTAGGGCGGCGAATGCTTCGGCATCCGAGTCACGAGCCTTGAGCCAGAGGCGCTGGTAGTCCCGAACTTCCCCTTTCTCTTTTTCTGAAGTCTGCAAATCGAGGACTGCTGGAAAGCTCTTGTTGAGCCGCCGTTCGGCCGCCTCGTAGCGGGCGAGAATTTCCTTCTCCGGCTGCAGCGGATCGAGAGGTTCGACAAAGCCTGGCACGACATACTTTTCCGCTTCTTCGCTCCGGAATATTCGGCTTAGCGTGCGAAGATATCTCGTGTGTTCGAGCTTGCCGCGGCGCAGGTTGAAATAGAAGAAATCACGACTGACGACCCGTTCGCCAGTTGCATTGCGCCCCCGTATTCTTTTTTCCACGAGAAGTCGCGCCGAGTCTGCGCTCCAGGCGACGAAGTAATCATGCACTCCAGCAGTGTCCTTCCAATCGGATGTGTCTACAAAGCGATCACCGGAGTCAAACTCCCAATCGGGAAACTGGTCGCGCATCTCGCACTCGTCGGTCGTCACCAATTCGAATTGGAAACCGGCCTTGCGCCGATAAAGCATCACCCCGTCCAGTTGGCTGTGAGAATGCAACTTTGCGCAAATCCACCGCTCGTCCGGAGAAATGAAGAATGGCCCCATGCCCGAGGTATCTCCCAGCGCCACGCGCTTTGCAGGCTCTGCCGTCGGGATGATCCATGCCTTCCCGGATTGTTCCTCGATACGAAATGTTCCGAGTGGGCTGCGAGTGACGTTCTCAACCGGGGCATCGGATTCGGCATGACCGATGGACAGCGCGAAAGTCAGTAGCCATCCGCCAACAAGTGTGGCGATTTTCGCCAAGGGTTGCTTCATGTGTGTTTGCTTGTGCATTTCCGCTCTTTGTCGGAGGAATCCTCGTAGAAGGAAGCCGTGGCTTCTCCTTTTAACGGCGGGTCCGACCGGGACAAGCCCAATTTGCTCGATGCTAACAAATCTACCTTGTTCTGTGTCCGACCATTTCGCCGGACATGGTGCGGCGATCGACGCGGGTGAGGTTCTTTTCCATTGCCGCGGTGAGTAATGAGATGTGCGGGATGCGATCATCGAAGCGCGCCAGGTTCACCGGACGGGAATAGCGACGCAGTGTGCGTTCGCCGCGCAGGTTGAAGTAAATGTTGAAATAACTCATGGCCAGCTCGCGCAGAGTGCGATACACCGGCTCGCGATAACGGCACCCGGTGAAATTGGATTTCGCCACTGCGCCCCAGTACCCGCGCACTTTGAAAATCGCAACGACGTGGTCGGTGTCCTGTTCCGCTTCCAAATCGAAAATCAACGGTGGAAATCCTAGAACGCGAAGCGCCGCCGCGCCGAAAATTCCGCCCTCGAGGCATGACGCCGTGCGATCGTGCAGGACTTTTTTCGGCGAGGCCGCCGTGTAGCTCAGGTTGTAAGGCAGGTCGTCGAGAAATTTCTGAATCCCAACCGGCGTTTTCAACGCGCGCAACTGGCGCAACTGGGATGGTGTAAAACCGCAAGTATCCGTGCTTCGCACGAAGGAAGCTCCAACAGTCAACACGCAAGCTCCAGAGAAATTCGACCCGAAATGTTCGCTGCTGGCTCGGAGCTTCCCCGGCAATGGGCTGTAGTGTGCGCTACAGCGCCCGCGTCTACGGGTCGCCTCTCTCTTTCGAAGGGAGAGGGAGAGGGGGAGGGGGAGGGTCATTCAGAGCAAGTGAGGCGCGTAGCCGCCAAAACCCCTCACCTTAGTCCTCTCCCCTTACAAAGGGCGAGGCGAGATAAGCCAGTCGGCCGCATTGATCGATGTTGAAGGATCGCGAGCGCGCCTCGTCTAATCGTTCGGCCAAGGGTCGATTAAGGCGCGGTCGTCCACGTGGCGGGATTGCGGACTGCTTCGACAACCTGCTTGATCGCGTCGATCACCAGTTGCGATTCCTGAACTTGAATGTAATGCGAGCTTTTGGTTGCGATTTTGTGTTTGGCGTTTGGCGTAAGTTTCGCCAGTGCATCCTGAGCCGTGTGCCATGCCTTATCCAGTGCTCCAGGAAAATCGGCGGGCAACGGTTGCCATGGACTGAGATCGAACGGTTGACCTTGCGTCAGAATAAAAAGCGGCATCGAACCGAGCGGTTTTGCGCTAGCGGCTTTTTCCATCTGATCCAGGCTGGCGTTTACGTCGAGCGTTTCGATGTCTTTATATTTTTCGAGGCCGGGTGTCGGCTGTGTAAATCCAAAGTTCACATAGAACTTCCACTGTTCGGGTGTGAGACCGGTCCTCACCTTCTCAGACAGCGCATCAACCAGGACCATTCCAACAACCTCCTTCGGGTATGTGCCGGCGTATAAGCGGGCAAAGATGCCGCCAAAGGAATGCGCAGCGAACACGTACGGTCCGGGGACGTGCGCCGTCTGGAGCAATGCATGAAGATCAGAGACCAGGTCGCGTGCCGCGCGCGGCATGGGGACGGGCGTGCTCCGACCCAAATGATCCGGATCGAGAAACGTTCCCGGCCGATCATACGCGCAAACCCGGGT
>WNFV01001405.1_pt1 | contig 34664 bp, 37 predicted proteins | sample 5400101 | NCBI WGS metagenome assembly WNFV01 (sample SAMN13153361, study PRJNA577476) | soil metagenome | isolation source: 115 cm soil or saprolite under grassland replicate 1 | place: USA:California | collected 2016-06-15 | reverse complement strand
CGCTCGTCCTGGCACGACGGTGAGCGCTCGCATGCCCGGAGCATATGAGGAGGAGGACGGCGATACTGTGAGGAATGGTCACGCCGCTTGAGGTGGAGCGCGTCTTCCGCGACGCGGGCGCGTTCCAGGAGGGGCACTTCGTCCTGGCGTCGGGCAGACATTCGCCCCGCTATCTGGAGAAGTTCCAGGTCCTGCAGTGGCCGGCGCGCACCGAGCGGCTCTGCGCGGACATCGCCGAGTGGGCGCGCACGCTCGCGCTCGACACCGTCGCCGGACCCACGACGGGCGGGATCATCCTCGCGCACGAGGTGGCGCGCCAGCTCGACGCTCGCGCCGTCTACGCCGAACGGGCCGACGACGGACACGGCCGCGAGTTCCGTCGCGGATTCCAGCTCGACGCCGGCGAGCGAGTGCTCGTCGTCGACGACATCATGACCACGGGCGGCTCGGTGCAGGAGACGATCGACGCCGTGGCGCGCTCTGGCGCGGCGGTCGTCGGCGCGGCCGTGCTCGTCGATCGTTCGGGTGGCCAGGCGCGTCTTCGCGTTCCCCTGCACGCGCTGTGGACGCTCGATATTCCGACATACGACGCGGCGGTGTGCCCGCTGTGCGCGAAAGGCGTCCCGGTGACGAAGCCTGGCACCACCCCTGCTCCGGTGGCGCGCGTTTGAACGATCTCTTCAAGATGATCCGCTCGCTCGCGTGGCTCGCGTTCTTCGCGGCGATCTACCAGGAGCTGCGCAAGCCGCCGGAGGAGCGCACCTGGACGGGAAAGGTCGCCGGCGTCGTCCCCTACGACTTCCGTCTGCCGACGATCGAGCGCGTGCGCGAGGCGTACTGGGATCCGGCGAGCGACCGCGTCTTCACCGAGAAGGTCGTGGGCGTCGGCTGGGCCGTGAACATCCCGGTCGCCGTACGCAAGCTCAACCAGATCGTTTCGCAGTACGCGGACGCGAGCGCGTCGCTGAGGTCACGCGCCGACAAGTAGTACGTGGGCGAACTGCAGCCATGTGTCCAATCGCAGAGTGCGAGATCGTTCGTCCTGCCTGGCAAGGACAAGTGCGGCGGTCAGCACTTGGACCGCTGCGGCGGCCACGAGCACGAGTGGACCTCCGACATCAAGAATGGCAAATACACCGTGCGCTGGTCCACGTCCGCACCGGGAAGGAACAGCGGGCGCACCTCGCGGACGTGTTGCTTGAACGGTTTGGATGATGAGCGCGAGTGCGCGAGTTTGGTGGGCGCGGCGAAGTGGGCGGCGGGCTACCACGCCTGGATGTCCTCGAAATCGGCGAGTTGCTCGAACCCGTCCTCGCTCACGCCCTCGTCGTTGACTCCCGCGGTTGGGCACCCCTCGGCATTAGTGTGAGTCGTGGCGTCTCAGTTGGGAAATACGGCGAGAATCTGGCTACCGGCGGCGCCTCCACTCACCCTGCCAACCACCGTCCCGCTTGCCGGGTCGAACATGGTGATCAGATCCCTGGCGATACCGCCGAAGAAATACAGGCGCCCGTCGCTGCCAATGATCAGGCGGAAGCCGATGTCGTCGGGTAGCGAAACAGGGGACATGGCTAGCGTCTGCGGGTTCACGCGGAGCAGGCGGCCCTTGCGCTGCCCGCCGCTGCTGACCTGCGAGGCATATGCCCACACAGTTCCGTCAGGGCTAATGAGGAGTTGCGCCCGGTCATCGATCGCGCCGTCGGCGGGGCGAATTCCAGTGTCGCCGACGGCGGTGACCTTCAGCGTCGCGAGATCGACCCGCATGACCGCATAGGAGTTCTGGGTCCGACTGGGATCAAAAGTCAGAAGATAGGCTGAGTTTGCGCCGCCGAGCACTGCGTCGAGGACGTATCCGACTCCATTGAGCGGACTGCTGGAGCCGGCGCTCAGATTGACGATGAGCGCGTTTACTGAGTTGTCGACTAAGGCGTATGCCTGGCTATCGGCGCCAACCAATAGCGCGCCGACCCGTCCGGCGGTGGCATCGATGCGCGCGGTCGTCGGCGAGCCATCGAGTGTCGATACACCCGGCGTGGGCTTCGGCACCAGCATCGTCGTAACCAGCCGGCCGGAACTGTCGAAGCGCTGCACCTCGGCGCCTCGCGCCTCCAGCCAACCCCCGGTCGCCTCGAGCACGCTGATTGGCAGGGTTCCAGCGCTCCGGGCGCTGCCAACGAAGCGCCCCGATCCCAAGATCGCGGTAGCGGTCGTGCCATCCGCTGCTAGGAGGGCGACCGCGTTACGACTTCCCATCAGCAACGACCGAGTGCTCAATTGACGTGCGGTGACAAAGGCCCCCATCGCCTCGTCCGCTCCCACTGCCTGCCCTGAACCGGCATCGACGAGCCGATGGACAACCGGACCATCAGGTCGACCGAACGCGGGTGTCTTGACCACAATGTGCAGTTGTGCCGCCGGCATCGCGGCTAGCTGACCAACCTGGTTTCCCGCGAGGGTCTGCGAGGTGTGGTCGCCACAAGAGGCAAGAAGGAGTGCAGCGATGCTCAATGACCCGATCAGGCGCCCGAGCGGGCGAAAGTCATCACGGATGACGGTCATGGTGATGTCCCCGAGGCTTGATAGTCGGCGTAATACACGTTGTAACTGATCACGAAACCCGTATCGTTGCACGGGGTCGTCGTGTCGTTGTTCAGACTCATCAATGCGAGGTTCCAGTCATGCCACTGCCCATCTGATGGCAAGAGGAGTTGGTGACTCGGGACCATCCGGACCTGCATCTGGGTTCCCGACGACCGGGAGACCTCGCCGCCCGACAGACCCTGAGCCCAGTTCATCGCCGCCATTTCCCAGACCCATTTCGGATTGTTGAAGTCCGTGTAGTAGATGCCCCACTGCCACTTGTTTGTCGTGTTGTCGAACCCGATGTTCTGGATCTTGTAGGCAACGAAGCCTGCGGGCGCGGCGCTGAAGGTACGCTCGGAGTAGGTGACACCGGGTTCCGCCATCGCCGTGTAGAACGTACTTGAGGTCAACACTTGTGATGGCCGCCAACCCTTGACCCACCCGATCTCCGAAAAGGTGGAACCCCCGTCGCGGTAGGGATAGAGATGGCTGGCTGAATACTGATGCAGAGCCGTATTGGTGCTTGGCTGGTAGGTGTAGAACCATCCGGCCACACCCGTATACAGCTGGTTCGTGTGCTGATCGGCATACCAGTTCGGACTGGCGTTGCAGGTGCCAAATGCGTTCGCTCCTTGGGGTTCTTCCAGAGTCATGATCGCAACGACGGTCAGCATGATTGCCAGCGCTCGTCGGGCGACCTGAAGAACTGAAAAGCTGGAGCGCACGCTGGCATCACCTCCGTGTTGCTCGCCGCGAACTCGGGCCGCCAAGCGGGTCCTCGTCGTGCGGGTCCCGTGTGGTGGACGGCAGCGAGTGATGCGGTCCCGATTAGAGACTATCGAATGGGTTCTGTCAGGCTATACCTTCGGATAGGGTTCGAGTGTGGAGCACCTTACCGTGCGTGAGCGCGAAGTGCTGCAGGCAGTCGCTGCTGGCGAGACAAGCAAGGCGATTTCCGAGAATCTCCGAATCTCAGAGCCAACGGTGAAGTGGCACGTTGCGAAAGCACTGAGAAAGCTGGGCGCACACAGCAGATCGGAGGCCGTTGCGATCGCCGTTGCCCGTGGCTACATACGTGCTACGCGTTGAATGACCGATGGCTGCGCCGACCGAATCGCGCGGTATGCCCTAATCGGTCGGACCATACACGGATAACACGATCATCTGCCACAGCTGAGCTCGGAAACCGTCGGCGTTCACGTACATGACCCGGGCCGTCAGTCACCGATATGACCCAGCCCAGCGTCGTCGACTCGCGATCTTAGTTCGAGGGGCTTGGGTCCGGACTGCGCGTATCCGTCGCCAGTCTGCCCATCGTCGAGTACCTGTTCAACTGGAACGGCATCGGCTACGTGGCGCTTCAATCCATCGCGAGCCGCGATGCGGCCGCCTTCGTGGGGAGCGCATTGCTGCTCGTGACGCTCTTCTCGATCCTCAGCGTCGTCGCGGATGCGGGGCGGCCGCACATCCACTAGCTCTTAGCACCACACCTGCTCCGGTGGCGCGCGTTTGAACGATCTCTTCAAGATGCGTCGTCCCCTACGACTTCCGGCTCCCGACGATCGAGCGCGTGCGCGAGGCGTACTGGGATCCGGCGAGCGACCGCGTCTTCACCGAGAAGGTCGTAGGCGTCGGCTGGGCCGTGAACATCCCCGTCGCCGTACGCAAGCTCAACGAGATCGTTTCGCAGTACGCGGACGCGAGCGCGGCGCGGCGCGACCGCGGAGACGGCGAGCCCTGATCGCGACGAACGCGGGCAGCTGCCGCTCCAGATCGTCGTCGGAACCCTTCGGCCCGCCGGCGTAGCTCGGCGACCATTCCCACATCCGGTCGACGACGAGTCCGTTCGTCGCGCAGGCGTTCACCAGATCGGCGATGCGGTGCCCGTACTCGAGCGTCGGCGCTCTCACCTTCACCTTGCCGAAATCCCAGGTCGGGTCCTTCGTCGGGATCGGTCCGTTCTGGAAGTAGCGCTGCTTGAACCCCCAGCCCGTTCCGGTCCACGTCTCGTACATCCGCAGCGTCACCGGATGCATCGTCGAGAACACGTACGTCCCGCCCTCGGCGAGCACGCGCGCCGCGCCGCGGATCACGCGCTTGGCGTCGGGAACGAACACGATCGAGTGATGGTGATAGACGATGTCGAAGCTCGCGGCGGCGAAACGCGAGAGATCGCGCATGTCGCCCTGGGCGAAACGCAGCTTCGTGCCGCGCTCGCGCGCCAGGCGGCGCACCGTCGCCAGCTGGGTCGCGCTGAGATCGAAGAGCGTCGTGTCCGCGCCGAGCTCGGCGAAGAGGATGGGATCCCAGCCGCCGCCCCCGGCCAGCGAGAGCACGCGCTTGCCCTCCAGTGGGATGTTGCCCAGAAGTCCGTTCGTGAGCCGGTCGAGGAATCGGCGCTTGCCCGCGGCACTGCGCGGCGGTGTCCCCTGCGGCCGGGTGTAGGGGATGCCCGCGCGCGCGAGGCGCTCCCACATGCGCCGGTTGTGCTCGGCGACGTCGTCCAGCGCGACGGCCCGACGGCCTAGGGAACGCTTTCGCAGCACTGGTTGAGATGCGCGTCCATGAAGCGTCGGATACGCGCTTCGTCATAACCCGTCAGCTCGTCGACCCAGTTCCACGCCGTGAGCACGATGGTCCCGGACTTGATCCGGTCGTATGGCCGCACCAGGAGCTTGATCTCGCCGTAGCGATCGCGCGGGTAGGACGTCACTAGGCGCGTCAGCGCGGCGAGATCGGCCGGGGGAATGTTGTTGTACGACGCGACGACGCCGCCGTGCTCGAGGTCGTGCACGGCGCGCTCGTCGGGGACGGGCTCGGTGTGCGCGCCCCAGCTCGCGGGCGATGGCCAGTGCGGCCCCGACGTCGGCGGATACGAGGGGTACGCGATCGGCTTGCCCTCCTCGATGTGATCGCCGACCCCGCCGCCCGCGACGAACCGCCCCGCGCCCTCGCCGATGCCGAACGATCGCGCGATGAGGAACGCGAACACGACGATCACGGCGGCGCCGGCGACCGCGAGCCAGGGGACGCGGCGATGCCACGGATAGCGCGAACGCGCCTTCCGCTCGGCCACGCCTTTCTTGCGCGCCATCGCTAGTCGGAGAAGGCCGAGTCCAGGATCTCGCGCATGCGGGCCGCGCGCTTCGGGCGGTCCGCGGCAAAGCGCTCGATCCCCGCGAGCAGGTGGGCCGGCGAGAGGTGCGCTTCGGCGATGACCTCGTCGACGGTCCCGCCGGTGCGCCACCGGTCGTCGAAATCGGACGTGAGCGAGTATTCGGCGACGATCGGGGTGCTGATCCAGTCGCACATCACGCGGCGCGCGCGATTGCTGATGACCATGGCGTCGACGCGGTCCGCCGCCGAGGCGATCGCGTCGCGGTATGCGCGGTCCTGGAGCGCGAAGAGCTGCGGGCTGATCGCCGCGACGATCTTCACGTTGAGCCCGCGCTCGTCGAGCTGTGGAAGGATCTTCACCAGGTTGGCGGTGGTCGACGTGCCCTGCACGAACACCGTGCCCATGCGCGGCCGTCCGGGCCGGTACCGGCGGATGAGGTACGCGCCGCGCGCGGCCTCGAAGTGGGACCCCATGCTCAGCGCGGCGCGGTCGGGGATCTCCACGTTCGGGCGCGTGAGGTGGAGCGCCACGATCGGGGCCTTCTGGCGGAGCGCGGCCGCGAGCACGACCGGCACCTCGTTGTGCTCCCAGGGATGAAGATCGATGACGGCGCCGTCCGGGAAGAGCTGCGTCACGCCGGTCTCGAAGATGCCGAAGTGGGTCCGTGAGTCCTCCGCCGTCTCCGGACCCGAGTGGCCGGCGACCCACAAGACCTTGCCGACCTGAAGCTCGCAATCCTGCGCGAGCTGGCTGAAGAGACGCATCTCGCCGTATTTCAGGTAGGAGAACGCGCCGTACGTCGAGCACGCGCCCCAGAAGCCGTTGAAATCGGCGAACGGGTCCTCCGCGAGATTCACCGACGCGATCCCGCATGCGACGCCTGAGTTCGTGAACTCGGTGATCTGCTGCGGCAGCAGCGTGCCTCGCGGATTGGAGTCGCGCTGGTACCAGCCCCATCCCTCGACGTCGTCGAAGCCCTTCATGAACCCAGCGATGTTCGTGGACTCCGCGAGATCGGCGGACATGGCGATGAACAGCGGCCGTCCGTACTCCCGGCGCGCGAAGCTGTTCACCCACGAGCCCCACGTCGCGAGCGCCGCGCGGTTCGGCTTCTTGTCACCCGGCTTGGCCCACATCGACGCCGGGTAGCGTTCGTAGTCGAAGAGGCGCTCATCGCGGAACACGTCGGCACCCTTGCCACCGAGGTAGAAGGTCGGGATCTCGTCGGGCACGCTCTCGGCGACCTCGGCCAGACGATCGGTCAGGTATTCCACGACGTCGGACCGACCCCGGATCACCGACGCCGCGACCTCGAGATTGCGCCGAGCCTGCGCCCGCACCGCGTTCGCGTCGGTCGGAGGCGGCTGATCGACGCCTTCGTACTCGACGCCGTACTTCGCCATGAAGTCCTTGCGCAGCTGCCAGAACAGCTCGCTGTTCATCGCGTGCGCGCTCCCGTGCGACTTGTAGTCGTACTTCAGGTACCCGCGGCCCTTGCGCGTCCGGAACCAGCCCACGCTCGGGACGCGCTGCGGGTTGTCGCCACGCGCCGCTTCGAGCACGACGCCGGTGACGTCGTCCCATTCGCTACCGCGCTCGGTGCCGACGACGCGCCACCCATACGGCTCGAACCAGTCGCGCGGCCCGCCGTGCACCACGCTCGAGACCGCGTTCTCGTCGATGCCGAAGTCGTTCCAATCCAGCAGGAACACGAGGTTCGAGAGACCGAGGCCCCACGCGGAGTTTCGCGTCTCGTGGCTGGCCCCGGGCGTGAGGCCGCCCTCGCCTTCGACCGCGAAGACCTTCACGTCCTCGCAGCCCGCGATCTTGAGCGCGACCGCCTCGCCGACGGTCGGCGGCATCCCGTGGCCCGAGGGACCGGTATTCCATTTGAGGAAGAGCGTCTTGCCGGCCATCTCGGCGTGTCCGGGTAGTCCCTTATTGCGTCGCAGGAGGAGGAGGTCCTCCCACGTGAGCGCGTACTTCCCGCCGAAGGGGAAGGCGAAGCGATCGCTGCGCGTCCGGTCATAGCGCGCGCGCATCGCCTCGTTGAGCGTCGCGAGCGTGGCGTAGATGAGCGGCACGGTGTGACCCGCCGAGAGCACGAAGCGATCGCCGAAGGGGCGCCACGGCCGCAGCACATCCCACCGCATCGCTCCGGAGAGCATCAGCGCGACCAGCAGATGCACCTTCGAGCGCGAGCCGCCGGGGTGGCCGCTCTGTCGGTAGTTGAGGGACAGGTCGATGAACTCGTCGATGAGGTCCTTCGTCACCTCCCACATCGGGAACGCCGATGCGGCGCGCGCGTGAAGCCGATCGACCTCGGAAGCCACGGTGCGAGCCATCGCTCTGTTTGTAGCACCATTGGCGCGTGGCGGGCCCGCAGCGCGTGGTGCGATGGAACATGTTCGTTCTCGCGCTCTGCCTCGTTCCGTACGCGGCGGTGTGGCAGCTCGTCGTGAGCGTTGCGCCTCTTGCCGTGGGCTCGGTCACGCGCAACGCGGCGCTCGCTGGTCTCGCTCTCGCGGTCACGACGCTCGGAACCGCGCTCGCGACGGTCCCCGGCGGCCGGCTCATGGACGCGCGCGGCCGGCGCGTCGGCATCTCTGCCGGATTCGCCCTCGCGGCCACCGGCATCATCGTCGCCTTCGCGGCCCTGCGAGCCGACGCGGCGGCGCCGCTGTTCCTCGGACTCTTCGTCTTTGGTGCGGGCTCCGGCGTCATCGCACTGACGCGCATCGCCGCGGCGGACATGCAGCAACCGGAGCGGCGAGCCCGCGCGGTCGGGCGCGTCCTCATTGGGATGGGCATCGGTGCGATCGTGGGCGCGCTTCTGTTCACGCCGCTCCTGCGCGGTCGCGCCGCCGACGCTGAGGGCTTATCCACTCCACTACTGCTCGCGGCGGGCCTGCTCCTGGCCGGCGCGCTCGTCGTCTGGCTCATCCGCGTCGATCCGCTCGCCGTCGCGCGCGCGATGGAGCAGCGCGCCGGCGCGGCGCCGTCCTATGACGCGCGCGGTCTGGGGGTCCTCTTCGGCCAACCCGGGCTGCGAGCGGCCGTGCTCGGAGCGGTCGCGGCGAACGTCGCGATGTCGGCGTCCATGCCGACGATGAGCCTCGAGCTCCACCACCGCGGCCACGACCTCGGCGACATATCGATCGCTCTTGGCAGCCACTCGCTCGGCATGTACGTGCTCGCTCCGGTGTCCGGACTGCTGGTCGACCGCATCGGTCGTCGGGCATCGCTCGTGCTCGGCCTCGGCGTGCTCTCGCTCGCGGTCGTTGGCGTTCTTGGATCGGGCCTCGCCGTCGTGGGGCCCTCGATGTTCTTCGTCGGAGTCGGTTGGAACATCGCCTACGTCGCGGCGACGACGCTGGTCGCTGACGGCACGCAGCCGAGCGAGCGCGGCGTCGCGCTCGGCGCGATGGACCTCATCGCGACGCTGGCCTCGGCGACCGCATCGGCCGCGGCGCCGGCGCTCCTTGTCGCTTCCGGGATCGGGACGGTCGTGTCGGTCGCCGTTGCCTTCGCGACGGTGCCGGCGATCCTGCTCGTGCTGTCGCGCTCGCGCACCGCAGCGGTGGCGAGCACCTGATGCCAAAGACGGTCGAGATACGTAGCGAAGAGGAGACGCTGCGTGCGGATCTGCATGGCGCGCTCCCCGCACGTCGGGCCGCGATCCTCGTCCACGGGCAGAGTTGGGACTCCGCGGGCTGGCGCGACGTCGCCACGCGCCTCGTCGATCGCGGCGTGCCCGCGCTCGCGCTCAACCTGCGGGGACACGGCGGCTCGACGGGAACGACCGGCGAGTACGCGCCCCCTCGGCCTTGGTCGCCTGTGATCGACCTCCGGTCGGCGAAGGCTCTTCTCCGCGAGCGCGGCGCCCGCGAGATCGCGCTCGTCGGCTCCTCACTGGGCGGACACGCCGTGCTGGCGTCGAGCCTCGAGCGCGATGCCGAGTGCGTCGTCGCGATCTCCGCGCCGGTGTGGCCGGTCCCGGACGAGCTCTCGCGCAAGATCGCCGGGCGCAAGCTGTTCGTGTGCGCCGACGGCGACGGCGCGGCACAGACCGTCCTGCAATGCTTCGGCGCCGTCGACGTGCCCAAGACTCTTCTCTTCTTCGGCGGTGCGGAGCACTCGATCGCGATGTTCGGCGCGCCCTACGGTGACGAGATGATCGATGCCGTCATGACCTTCGTGGCGAGAGGGCTGTAGTGCCGGCGCGCGTGAATCCGGACGTACCCGGCGAGCCGAGGCTGCTGCGGGCGATGGGGAAGCGGATCCGCGAGCTCCGCACGAAGAAGGGACTGACGATGGCGCAGCTCGGCGCGGATCGGCGGGGCCGCGTGTATTTCGAGCGTCAGTACGTCTGGAAGATGGAGACCGGTCGCGTCGCGCCGTCGCTCGCGGCGCTCGGCCACTTCGCGAAGCGGCTCGGCATCAGCCTGTCCGAGCTTCTTCGCGGGCTCTGACCGCGGCGAGCGGCAGCCGCACGTGGAACGTCGTGCCGCTCCCCGCGTTGCGCGCGGCCCACAGGCGTCCGTGGTGTCGCGCGACGATCTCGCGGCTGATGTAGAGGCCCAGCCCGAGGCCGCCCACCTGGTCCGCGCGCGGATCCGGCGAGCGGTAGAAGAGCCCGAATACCTTCTCGATCTCCGGCAGCGCGATCCCGATACCCTGGTCGCTCACAGAGAGTCGCGCCTCACCGCCGCGCACGTTGAGCGCGATCTCGACCGGCCCGCCATCGGGGGAGTACTTGATCGCGTTCCCGATCAGGTTCTCGAGCACCTGCTCGATGCGATCGCGGTCCGCGACGATCGCGGGCTCTCCCTCGATCTGCACGCGCACGTCGTGCGCTTCGCTCAGGAGCTGCATCCGCTCTGCGACCTCGCGGACGACCTCGCCGAGGTCGACCTCCGTCAGTCGCAGCTCCACCCGACCCTGCTGCAGGCGTGAGACATCAAGAAGCTCATCGATGAGCCGCGCGAGCTTCTTCGCCTGACGGTCGGCCATCGAAAGCGTATCGACGGTCCTGCTGGCCTCGTCCTTCACCCACCCGGGATCCACGTTTCCCGCGAGCTTCGAAATGCGACGCCGCGCGATCTGGAGGAACCCGCTGACGGCGGTGAGCGGCGTCCGCAGCTCGTGCGACGCCATGGAGAGGAACTGCGTCTTCAAACGGTCCAGCTGCTCGAGCTCAACGAGGCGCTGCCGGAGCCGCCGCCGCTCGATCGCGCGCCCGACCGTCGCTCGTAGCTCCTCGACGTCGGACGGCTTGATGAGGTAGTCGTACGCGCCGCTGCGCAGCGCCGCCACGGCGGATTCGAGCGAGGCGTAGCCGGTCAGCATGATCGCCGAGGTATCCGGCCAACGGCGCTGCACCTCCCGCAGGACCTCGAGGCCGTCGATGTCCTCGAGGCGCAGGTCGGTGAGCACGACGTCGAACTCGCGCTCGCGCAGCTGCCGGATCGCGGCTTCGCCTTTCGTCTCGGCGACGACCTGATGGCCGTCGAGCTCGAGGATCGCCTTGATCGTCGTGGCGACGCTGGCCTCGTCGTCGACGACCAGGACGCTACTGCCCATTGTTGTCGTCCGGTGGTCCGACGATAGGGAGCGTGATGGTGAACGTCGTCCCCTGTCCGATCCGGCTGCGCACCTTGAGCGTGCCGCCGTGGCCCTGCACGAGACCGTGCGACACCCAGAGACCGAGTCCGGTGCCGCGGTCGACCTTGGTGGAGAAGAACGGCTCGAAGATCCGCGCGATCGTCTCCTCGCTCATGCCCGCGCCCGTGTCACGCACGTCGATGCGTATCGCGTCCGATCCGCTCGCATCGAGCTCGCCTCCGCCGAAGCGCGTCGACACGTGCAGGGTACCGCCCCGCGGCATCGCCTCGGCCGCGTTCAGGAACAGGTTGAGGAGGATCTGCTTCAGCTGATCGGCCGACGCGCGGATCCTCGGCAGCTGCGGATCCTGCTCGTTGACGATCTGCACGCTCGCCTCGCGCAGCTGTTTCGCGATGAGGACCTCCGCTTCCAGGATGAGCGCGTTCACGTCTGTCGGGGCCATCTGCGTCGCCGGCCGGTAGAAGCCCAGCATCTGGCGGAGGATCCGCGACATGCGCTGTGTCTCGCGCGTCGCGATGTCCAGGTAGGAATGCTCCGGCGAACCCGGGACGAACGCGCGCGAGAGCAGGTAGAGCGAGTTCTGCACGGCCTCGAGGGGGTTGTTGATCTCGTGCGCGATCGATGCCGCGAGGCGGCCGGTCGCGGCGAGCTTCTCCGTATCGAAGAGGACCTGCTGCAAGCGACGGCGCTCGAGCTCGCGGAGGCGTCCGACGTCCTGCATCGCGGACACGATCGCGACGACGGCCCCGTGCTGTCCACGTACCTCGGTCGCGGTGACCTCCATCTCGAGACGCTCCTCGGTCTGGGGATCCGTGAGGACGACCTCCCCGCGCTTCATCGGCGACGGTTCGAGGCGGATCTGCGAGAGGAATGACGTGAAGCGCGCGTCGTTACCAAGGGCGAACTGTGCCTGCCGGTCCTCGCCGCGCGCCGCCACGAACAAGCGCTCCGCCGCCGGGTTCATGCTGATGATTTGGTTGTCGTTGTCCACCACGATGATCGGATTCGCGACACTACGGAGAACCAGATCGAGGCGGTCGCGTTCCGCGCGGATCTCCATGTCCGCGGTCTGGATGCGCTCGGCGCTTCGGGCGAGCTCCTCGGTCATGTGACGGATATCGGTGACGTCCTTCAGCACCGAGACGGTGCCGCGCTCGCCCGTCCGGTGATTGAGGGCGGGCATCGTGAGGACCTCGAAGATCACCTCGTTCCCGTCGATGGGGTCGACGAGCGTCACCTCGCGGTTCGTCGCGCGCGCCGTCTTGTCGAGGTTCCACGCGGAGAGCGCCGCGGTGAAGAGGAAGTTGTTCATCCAGATCGCGCGGCGCTTGCCGGGGCTGTCCTCGTCGCTCGAGCGGAAGAGCGCTTCGGCGCGCCGATTGAGATGGAGGATGTCGTTCTGCGCGTCGGCGACGAGCACCGGATCGGCGACGGAGTTGAGCATCCACCAGAGCCATTCCTTTTCGACCGCGTGCGACTCGCTCGCGCGGCGCAGTACCTCCACGTCGCGCTCGCGCGTGAGCGCGGCGCTCGCCTGTCGCGCGAACGGGGCGAGCCGCGCGATGTCGGCGTCGCCGATCCCGGACTGGCGGCCGAGGAGCACCACCGCCCGCGGGCCGTCGCTCGCGCCCGAGCTGGTACGGAGCGGTGCCGCGACGAACGACGTCATGCCCATGGTCACGAGCGAGGCGACCGATCCGTCGTCGAGCCCGTCCATCGCCGGTGGCTCGACCCGGTGCGGTGTACCCGTACGCAGCGCCATGACGACCGGATTGGTCGACTCCGCGACCGGCATCGCGATGCGACGTGCCTGCTCGTCCGTCACGTTCCAGCCGAACGCGCCGCGCAGTGCCGCCGTCGCCTCGTCGTAGACGAGAACGAGCGCGCGGTCGTAGCCGAAGCCTCGCACGAGGTCGTCGAGCATCGGCTCGAGCGTCTCGCGCGGGTCACGCCCGGGGGCGGTCGTCCATTGCCGTTCGATGAGGTCTCGCATCCGACCTCTCGGGTGCTAGCGCTCGGTAGTGGCGCGTGCTCGCGGCGTCACCATCTCCGCACCAGCCGCCCCAGCCGGGAGCGTGCCGCTCCTCGCCGCGGGCGTGAGACCGAGGGCATCGGCATACCGCAGATACGTATCGATCGACGCGACGACGACTCGCGCCTCGACCGTGATCAGGTCGATGCCGACCAACGACACCCGGACCCAGGCGTCGATGACGATGCCTTTATCGAGCACCCGGTCCAGCACGTCGATGAGGCTGCTGCCGCCAGGGCTGCGTTCGACGACCGCCATCTCCTAACTCCCTCTCGCTTTGAGCTCTCGCTCGAGCTGCGCGATACGCGCTTCGAGGCGCGCGATGTCCCCGGGCGGCACGGCGCCGCCTTCGCGGTGAGCGAGGCGTGGCTCGTATCGCCACCAGTTGAGCCCGATCTGTTCGGCCTTCTCGATCGAGCACACGAGAAGCCGGATGCGGATGGTGAGCAGCTCGACGTTCGCGAGCGAGATGCTCACGTCGCCCGCGACGACGAGTCCCTTGTCGAGCACGCGGTCGAGCAGATCGACGAGCGTCGCCGACTGATGGTCCGCGCCCAGCCGTCGGTGCTCGATCGTCATACCGATGCCCCGAGGCGCAGCTGCAGCTCGTCCTTGTCGAGGCCGAACTGCTCCGCGAGCTCGCCGATCTTCTTCTCGAGGCGCATGAGCGCGACACCGATGCGCTCGATCTCGTCGTCGTTCAAGGTGCCCCCATCCATCCGCCGGATCGCTTGTCGTTCGAGCACCTGACGAAGGAACTCGACGAGCGTCAGGACGAGCCCCGCGAGTCCGCGCTCGACGTCCTCCGGATCGATATCGATGCGCTCGGGAAGCAGGGGCTGCAGGCGGCGCAGCTCGTCGCGGAGCTCGAGCTCGAGCGGATCGCTCGGCCGGGAGATGCTCGGGGAGGGCAGCCCCTCGGTGGTAGTCATGCGGTCACCGCGAACGAGTAGGGCGCCCACGGTCCCTGCACGATCGTCGTGACATCGGGGAAGGTGGAGCCCAGCCGCTCGATGCGAGAGCGCAGGCCACCGAGCGCTTCGCGTTTGACCAAGGCGGCCATTGAAACCGCCACCGATGCCCGAGGGCAAGTTTCATGGCGGAGCAGGGCTGGCTCTGTCGATAGCTCGGCAAGCAGACGTGCAGTCAGATCCTTCGCCCGGCGTTCGCGCTCGCGCGACACCCGTTCGCGGGCGCTAGACCGCTCCAGGTACGCGCGTCCCGATCCGCCGTGGCCGCCCACCGTCGCGTCTCCTTTGTCACGCCACGCCAGCGTGATCGCCAGCTCGCAGCGGGAGCCGATCCGCGCCAACGCCGTGGCGAGCTCGTCCTCACGGTCGGCAAGTTGCATGCCAAGCGCCCGCTCGTCCGGGAAGACGCTGCCAAAGCGTGCCGGCAAGCACGGCACGCGATCGAAGATCGACTGGACCACACGGTGATGCTCCAGCAGCGCCTCAGAGGTCGGTGAGCTCTTCGCCTCGTGCGCGGTCGCGATCGCGGCGACACGGCCCGCGGCGACGACGAGCAGCGTCGATCCGTCCCCGCGTGCGGCGGTCGCGTCCGTACCGGCGACGATCGCGCGCAGCAGCAGGCTCATTCCGCCGCGTCCGCCACTTCGGCATCGCTCCTCTCGAGCGCGTCGGTGGACGTCAGGACGAGGTTGAGCCCGAGGTAGATGAGGTCGACACCGGCGACGGAGATCGTGGCGCGGCCGGCGAGGACGACACCGCGATTGAGCAGCCGGTCGACGATCTCGACGAGCGGAATGTCGGCCCGCGCGATCTCGCTCACGGCATGCCTCCGAAGCGGTAGGCCGGCCACGGTCCGCTCGCGCGCAGGCGATAGCCACGCTCGGCGAGAACGCTCTCGGCGCGTTCGATCGCGCCGGCCAGCGCCTTCTCGCGCGCGCGCGCGACGAGGATGGATGCGCGCAGGACGACGACATCGGTCCCAGCGCTCGCGACCGCCTCCCGATAGCTCTTCTCGGCCACCTCATCCATCGCCGCCATCGCCTCGTCCGCCGCTTCCGCATCGCGGCGCTCCAGAGTGCGCGCGATCGTGGACGAGCGCCGCTTCTCGAGGAGGAACGCGCGGCCGGGCGCACTCGTCGCGATCTGCGCGTCGAGCGTGCGGATCTCGTCCTCGTCGGCAGGCGCCGCGGCATCCCGCGTCAGCGTGAGGACCCACTCGGCGCGACCCTCGAGGTCGCGCAGCCGCGACGCGCGCTCGCTCGCATCATCCCCGAGCATCTGCCGCACGCGATCGTCGTCGCGGTAGATCGCGCCGAACGAGAGCGGCAGGACCGTGCCGAGCAGCTCGAGGAGACGGCCGTTCACCGCCTGGTGCGCCGCGGCGCGTGGCGTAAGCCAATCCAGGTCACGGATGTGCTCGTTCAGAGGCGCCGAGTCGTACACGTCCGAGTCGACGTCACTCAGCGCCGCGAGCAGCTCTCCTTCGGTGATGGACCGGACGCGGCCGCCCTCGATGCCCTCGAGCTGTGTGGAGTCGATCGCGAGCGCACCGCCGGCCGGAGCGATCCCGTACACGTACCGCAGGGCGCTCACTTCATCTCCTCAGGGAGATCGATGATCACTTCGCGCTTCCCCTCATCCGGCAACGCCGACGCCTGGGCGCGCGCGGCCTCGCGGTTGTGTTCACGTACCTCCCGCAGCCGCACGAGCAGCTCGGCCTCGCGCTCGCGGAAGTCGGACTCGGGAACTGTTCCATCCTCGTAAGCGGCGTTGAGCAGGATGAGCTCTTCGCGGACCGGCTCTTCGTCCCACATCTGGTGCTCCGCGACCTCGGCGACCTTCTCCAGGCAATATCGGATGCCCGCCGCCGGCGCCGTGAGTGGCAGCGCGAGCAGCTTGAAGAGGATCACGCTAGACCCCGGCGCTGCGCTCCAGCTGCAGCCTGATCGTGACGAAGTTGTACGGCGGCCAGGGCCCGGTGTACTTGAAGGAGAGCTTGCCCTCGTAGCGCTTACCGATCTCCTGGACCTTCTTGTCGAACAGATCCGCCCGGTCACGCTGCACCAGGAACGCCGCGTTCATGATCATGCGATCGCCGATAACCTTGTTCGAGCGCGATGCGATCGCCGCGTCGCGGAGCTCGTCGTAGATCTCGCGGACATACGTCTCGGACTTCTGCGCGAGCGCCTGCTCGACCAGACGCCCCAGTTGCATGCGCGCGAAGTACGTGGATGACTGCTGGTTGTTCTCGATCCCCGCCTTGAGGCGGCTGATCTCCTCGAACTCGCGCTCGACCTCGATCAGGACCGACTCGCGGTCCCAATTCACCTTGAGGCCGAACTCGAGCTTGTCCTTCATCTTGCGCAGCACGTCGCGCAGCGCTTCGTAGGTGTCCTTGAGGAACGCGACGATGTCGTCTTCGGTCTTGAAGAGCGTCCCAAAGCTCATGGGCACCGGCGTGAAGCCGTTGTCCATCACGACCTCGTTCACGTGCTCGTGCGTGAGCGCGTTCTCGCGCGTCGGGTCGTACACCATCAGCTGGCTGTGGCTGACGACCGCCGCAAGCTCGCGGTGGTGCACGGTGAAGACTTCGTCACCGCGTCCGCCGATGCCGATCTTTCCGAACGTGCGCGGCTCCGCGCTTTCGATCGTGCAGTACACGTAGATGCCCTCACCCGTGCGCTGCGTGGCGTCTGGCTGGGCCATCGTCGCATCCACCGGGCAGGACTCTAGTCCAGCAGCGCGCGTTTTTCGCGGGCGATAGAGCGCTCGCTTGGCGGTCTGCTCACCAAAGCTAGTCGCATCGGTGACGAAGCTGCACTCCGGACGTAGATGCGGAGAACTAGCCTCTTGTCTGCCCCAGCATCTTGCTGAATTCCTGGGCGTTCTTGGTGACCATCTCGATCCCGGTCCTCGCCAAGCTCATCGAGACTTGCTGATCGGCTACACGTCCGGCCATGTTGACCAAGGTCAGACCGGCGTAGATCTCCTCGCCTACCTTGACGATCCTCTCATTCCACCAAGGCGGCCTAGGTCCGGGCCAGTGCTTCCACCAAGGCCAATCCGGGCAAATGCCATCCGGCTCGCCATCGGGCATCGCAAACCTCCTACGCATCATTCCGCGAGCGACGGCTAGGAGTGCAGCCTCGTCGCCACCGAGGAAAGCAGTTCCTCGGCCCAAGTCCAGTGTTCTACGCCAATGCTTTAGGGGTGTCAAACACGATGTGACTAAGCCTTACTTTGCCGCACCGAGGTGCGATGCACGAGTTCTCCGAAGAGGGTTGGTCGAGCGTGTTCCGTCGCATCAAGAACTGCCTGCCCGCAGTCTCGAGTTCAAGGTCCACCTAGCTCGCAACACGGACCGAACGCTATCTCGGCGCGATCACGCCGGCACAGATTGACGCGGTACCGACGCCTTCGCTCGCACGTACTCGCGCAGGGTGGCGACGGCATGATCTGTCACCCATCCACCAATCACCCAGTCTGAAACGGGCCCGTAAACTCGAACCTAGGAAATGACCAATGTTTCGAGGGGCCTGTAGCTCAACGGCAGAGCAGGGGACTTTTAATCCCTTGGTTCCGGGTTCGAATCCCGGCAGGCTCACACGTGGCCTGTGCCCGCGTCCAACGCGAGCAGGCGATCCAGCGCGTCGTAGTGCTCCACTGAGGTTTCGAGAAGGATCGCTCATCGTCGCCGAGGCCGCCCGAACCACCGTGGCACCGTGTCCATGTAATGGAGATAGGTCTCGCCGAAGCGCGCTTCAAGCTGGCGCTCCTCGGTGGGAATCTGGATGAAAGCAAAGAACACCCACCACAGCATGAAGGCGATCAAGACCGCGATGCTGCCGTAGAAGATCGCCCACCCCAGCCACATCACAAGCTCGAGGAGATACATCGGGTTGCGGGAGAACCGATACGGGCCCTTGAGGAGCAGGTGCCGCGGTGTTCCTTCCCACGCCACGACGCCGGTGGCGCGTACGAAGTGCAGGCTGAGGCCCCACACGATCATCGCCATGCCCACCGCCACCGGGATGAGGCCGATCACATTCCACGCGCCCGGGCCACCATCCGCCCACCCGTAGCGGGGAGTGATGAGCGAGATTGCCCATGGCAGGACGACATGCACGCCGAGCCCGAGGGGGATCAATAGGAGCGGGCGTAGCCACGGAGGAATACGCGCGCGTTTGGATGGCCGGCTCTCCGGAGCCTCGGTCACTGTGCCTTCGCGGCGTCTTCCGCCTGATCGTTGTAGGTGCGGGACGTGGTGATCGCCCGCAAATTGCTCACGCGACCCGCTTGCGCTTGGCAAGGAGCTCAGCGAAGCGCTCGTATGTCTCGCGCGCGCCGGCCTCCGCCCCGCTCTGGAGGAATCCGTCGCGGTCCTCCTTGTTGGAGAACACCGACCGAACGGTGAGACGAGTCGTGCCATCGCCGAGATCCTCGAATGTGGCGGTCTCGATCTGGATGTGACCGGCGAACGGCTCGTACTCGAACGTCTGGACGACGCGCTCGTTCGGAACGATCTCGCGGTACTCGCCGTTGAACCAGTGCTCCGTCCCGTCCGCCGCGCGGTTCAAGAACCGCCATTTCCCGCCGACGCGGACGTCCATCTTGCCGACCTCCGTCGTGTACCGGCGCGGACCCCACCATTGCGGGATGAGTTCGGGGTCCATCATCGTTTCGAACACCAGCTCGCGCGGCGCGTCAAACACGCGCGTGAGCTCGATCTCGCGGTCTGAGACCAACCTCGTCTTCAGCTCTTTAGCGCTTGCGACCATGTTCTTTCTCCTTCTGTTCCGTCTTGATCTTCCGCAGGAGCCCGTCCAGTCGCTCGAAGCTCTCCTCCCAGTGCCGGCGGTAGCGCTCGACCCAGTCGTCGGCCTCTTTCAGCGGTGCGGCATTGAGCCGCGCCGGCCGCCACTGCGCGTCGCGGCTGCGCTCGATGAGCCGCGCGCGCTCGAGCACCTGCAGATGCTTCGAGACGGCCGCAAGGCTAATGTCGAACGGCTCTGCGAGCTCGCTGACGGAGGCCTCGCCTTTCGTGAGGCGCGCGAGGATCGCCCGCCGCGTGGGATCCGCGAGGGCGCCGAAGGTCAGGCTGAGCGCGTCTGTAGTCTCGGCCATCGTTTCATTCAACCAAATGGTTTAATACAACGAGCAGACGCGCATGTCAAGCCCGTCGACGGGGTTAGCAGAAGGTCCGCGGGACGCGCTGCCGCTATGGCTTCCTGACAGGCGACTGCTGGCACCGCTCCGGGTCGTTCGACTCGGTACCTGGGGCGAGTGACCCTCGCTTCTCAGGTCGCGCTCAGGTACTACGCTTCCGGCTGAGAGCAGCCTGAGAGCTGCACGCGCCGAGATTGGGGCCCAAATGGCATCGAAGGCCGCTGCTGCTGGCACTGCAAGCCGCCGCCGCAAGGGACTCTGGGGCACGATCGAAGACGAGCTCGCGCTTCGCTCACTCATCAGCGAGTACCTCATCCCCGAAGAAACGAACAACATCTGGTACACGCTCGGGGGCGTCCTCTTCATCGCTCTCGGCTTCGAAGTCCTCACCGGCTTCCTTCTGATGTTCCCGTACCAGCCCGACGCGGGAAAGGCGTACGACATCACGAGCGGCCTCATGCGGATGCCGGTCTGGTCGGTGATCATCAACTTCCACTTCTGGGCCGCGTACGTGATCTTCGGCCTGGCGATGCTGCACATGGTCCGAGTCTTCGTGACGGGCGGCTACCGCCTCGGAAAGCAGGGCCTATGGCTTGGCGGCGTGCTCCTCGCCGGCAGCCTGTTCGTCGCGTTCATCACCGGCGAGACTCTGCACTGGGACGAGGTGGGCTTCGCGGTCCCGTGGCACGTCTCGGAATTCTTCCAGGCGCTCGGCCTCGCTGCCGCCTTCAACTACACCTTCGCGCAGCTCAAGGACGTCGCGCAAGCCTCCGAGAAGCTTGCCCAGATCTATGGCGTGCACGTATCGATGGTGCCGATCATCGCGGTGGGTCTTGTGACGCTCCATTACTACCTGGTGAAGGTGAAGGGCATCTCTCTGCCGTTCTGGCTGAAGCCCAGCGGACGGAAGGTCCCCTTCAGCTCCCACATCCGTGAGTGGCTGATCTACGGGAGCGCGATCCTCGGCGTCGTGCTCCTCCTCGCGATCTTCATCCAGCGCGACCCGGGGCCGGCGCCGCAGCTGCTGCCGAGCTCGCCGTTCTTCAACTCTCCGCATGGTCCCGGCGGGAACGGAGCAAAGCCAACCTGGCCGATCTCTTGGACGCACGGCATGAACGTCCTCTTCGGTCAGGATCTTGGTATCGAACCAGACATCTGGGGAACGGTCGTCGGCATGGTGCTGATGACCATCGCGCTCGTCGCGATCCCATTCATCGACCGCGGCAGGGGACAGCTCGCGAGCTGGCGCGAGGCCCGCGACCTAGGAAAACGTGGCTGGGCCTGGGCGGCGATGGCGATCTTCTGGCTCGTGATGATCATCGGGATGGTGCGCAACTTCACCGCGGTCCCTGACTGACGCGCGGACTCCTCGCCAGAGCCTTACGTTCATCGCCGCGGCGATCGCGAGCATCGCGAGCGCCGCGGTGGTGACCAGCGGCCGCTGGTCCGCGAAGGAGAACCACGGCGGCGCGAGCACGGTGATCTGGAACGTCCAGTAGGCCAGCGACGCGTTGTGCGCCCACAGCCACTCCGCCCGGGTGTGTCCGCGCAGGTGCGGGAAGAGGACCGCGATCCCGATCAACGCCTCGGCCAGATGACCGATGCCGCTGACGAACTGCACTTCGGTCTCGTAGGGGATCGCGTAGTGCCGGCGCAGCAGGATCTCGATGGATAGCACGATGCTGCCGACGCCGAAGTACGCCAGGATGAGGGCGAGCGTCGGCGCGAACCGCCGGAGGATCGGCGCGCGGTAGGGCAGAACGTTCACCGCCACCGCACCGAGGATGAGCCCGGTGGTCATCACCGTAATTGAGCTGATGAACAGGTAGGGATTGCCGACCAGGAACGCGATGAGACTCCCGAGATCGTTGATGCTCGGGATGACCGACGGATGCACCGGACACCTTCCTCATGCGCCCACCCACCGGGCGCTCTGCTGCACCGATAACGTTCGAGGACTGTCCCGCATCGCGGACAACGTTGTCCGTTCGCGACCGATTTCATACGATGCGTGCCTGCCTGCGCTCCTCAGCGCGCCGGATCGAAAAGGTCGGCGTCGGGATGCCGCTCGCCACGTGCGAGCGCGGCGGCCAGCTCTGCGGACGCCACGCCGAAGGCCATGCCGTGTCCGGTGAACCCGCCACACACGAGCACGCCGGTGGCGACGCCTCCGATGTACGGGAGTGCATCGTGGGAGAAGCCCATGATCCCGGCCCATCGGTGCGTAACCCGGGCGTCGATCGCGTGCTCGCGCAGGAAGTCGTCGAGTCGCGCTTGGATAAGAGGAGTGCTCCTCTCCTCCTCGCCGATCTCCTCCTCGACCGCTTCGTCGCGCCAGCCGCCGACGAGGACGCGGCCGTCCGCGGTCTGCCGCCAGTAGCGGTAACCGCGGTTCGCGTAGGCGGGCCGATCGAACACACGCTTCGTCGGCGCGGTCGCGAGCATCTGCCCGCGCACCGGGCGCACGCGGGACGGCCAGAGGTGCGCGGTGTACGCATTCGTGCAAAGGACAACCGCTCCGGCGCGCACGCTCGCCGACTCGGTCCGCACGACACCGCCGCTGATCGCTGTGACTGGGCTGGATTCGTGAAGCGACGCACCGGACGACGCCGCGGCTGCGGCGAGGCCGCGCACGAAGTGGACCGGGTGGAACTCGCCGTCGCCCGGATAGCACGCTGAACGCGCTCCCGGGTCGAGCGTGCCGTGTACCCCGAGGCCTGCCAGGCCCCGGACGCTCTCCTGTATCTCGCTCCACTCGGCGTCGTCGCCCGCGATCTGCAGCGAGCCGTTCCACGCAAGCTCACAAGCGATGTCGTGCTCGGCGACGATCAAGCGCACCAGCTCCTGCGTGCGCTTCGTGAACCGCCAGATGCGCCTCGCGCGCTCCTCGCCGTACCGGCGCGACGCCACGGCGAAGTTCTCGGCGACACCCGCGAGGATGAACCCCGCGTTGCGACCGCTCGCGCCCTCGGCGATCCCCCGTGCTTCCAGCAGCACGACGCGCGCGCCTCCTCTCGCGAGGAAATACGCGGTCGCGACACCCGCGATGCCACCGCCGACGACCGCGACGTCCGCCGACACGTCGGTATTCAGCTGTGGACAAGAGCGATGTCCGCCGTCGAGCCACAAACTCATCACACGAGTCTTCCATGACTGCGATACGCTGGCGGCGCTTCCGGTCCTGCGAGCTGGCTGGTGTGAGCAAGGCGCGTTGGGGGTAGGGATGGGACGCCGCCCGCTCGTCTTCGCGGTCGCGCTCGCTTTGGTATTCGTCAACTTCCCCTTAGGCGAAAAGGCGACGGCTCTACCGTCACCGAGCGTCGTGATCAGTCAGGTCTATGGCGGCGGCGGCAATTCCGGTGCGCCGTACGCCAATGACTTCGTCGAGCTCTTCAACCGTGGAACGGCGGCGGTGTCGCTAGCCGGCTGGTCGATCCAGTACACGAGCGCGACGGGCACGGGGCTGTTCGGCGCGAATTCGGGGCTCCTGACGCCGCTGTCCGGATCGCTCAGTCCCGGCCAGTACTTCCTGATCCAGGAGGCGAGCCAGGCTGCGGTCGGAGCGCCGCTGCCTGCGGCGGACGTCGTCGACGCGACGCCGATCGCAATGGCCGCGGGTGCGGGAAAGGTCGCACTCGTCAACACGACGACCGCCCTCGCGTGTAATGGCGGATCCACCACGTGCTCGACGGCTGCCCTCGCCACGATCGTGGATCTCATCGGGTACGGGAACGCGAACTTCTTCGAAGGCGCTGCTGCGGCTCCCACCTTGAGCAGTACGACCGCGGCATTCCGCAACGTCGGCGGATGCGTGGACACCGACAACAATGGCGCTGATTTCGCCGCAGCCGCGCCAGCACCCCGCAATACCGCCGCACCTCTGAACGTCTGCGGCACGACGCCGACCGTGACGAGCACCAGCCCAGCGAACGGAGCCACCAGCGTCGCCTTGAGCGCGAACGTCACGATCACGTTCAACAAGGCCGTCAACGTCTCGGGTTCTTGGTTCGCGATCAGCTGCCTGGCGAGTGGCTCCCACACCGCGAGTCAGTCGGGCGGCCCGACGAGCTTCACCCTCGATCCGTCGACGGACTTCGTCCTGGGCGAGACCTGTACGGTCACCATCTTCGCCACACAGGTCGCCGATCAGGAGGTCCCGCCGCATGGAATGTCGAGCGACTACGTGTTCAGCTTCAGCACGAGTCCGCTGCCAGCGCGGATCCATGACATCCAGGGCGCCGCGCACATCTCCCCGCTGAGCGGCCGTACGGTCACGGGAGTGCCGGGGATCGTGACCGCGAAGCGAGGCAACGGCTTCTACATGCAAGACCCGTCGCCCGACGCGGATCGCGCGACCTCCGAAGGCATCTTCGTCTTCACCAGCTCCGCACCGAGCAGCGTCAGCGTGCAGGACAGCGTCGCCGTGGCCGGAAAGGTCCAGGAGTTCCGGCCCGGCAGCTCGAGCAGCTCGAATCTCACGACCACCGAGATCGCCGCGCCGACGATCACAGTCGTCACCCATGCGAATCCCCTGCCGTCAGCGATCGTTATCGGTGACCCGAGCAGCACGCCGCCCACATCGACCATCGAGGACGATGCGGCGGGCGACGTCGAGACGGGCGGCACATTCGATCCGGCCTACGATGGGATCGACTTCTGGGAGAGTCTCGAAGGGATGCGTCTCGAGCTCCACGATCCGATCGCCGTTGGTCCAACGAACGTATTTGGTGAGACGCCGGTCGTCGTTGCCGGTGCGAGCGTCCGGACGCCGCGTGGCGGAGTCATCGTGCGACCGACGGACTTCAACCCCGAGCGACTCGTCCTCGATGACCTGATTACGTCTGGCCTTCCGGTCGTGAATGTCGGCGACACATACGTCGGGTCCGTCGTCGGCGTCCTGGACTACAACTTCGGCAACTTCGCGCTTGAGCTCACGTCGATGCCGACCGTCGCCTCTGGAGGGATCGCTCCCGAGACCGCGGCGGTGCCAGGGGCGGGCGAACTGACCGTCGCGACCTTCAACGTCGAGAACCTGGACCCCACTGATCCGCAGAGCAAATTCGATGCGCTCGCGGCGCTCATCGTCAACAACCTACGAGCGCCGGATGTCATCGCGGTTGAAGAAGTGCAGGACAACAACGGTGCGGCGAACGATTCGGTCGTCGCCGCCAACCTCACGCTCGACAAGCTCGTCGCGGCGATCGTTGCCGCGGGCGGGCCCGCCTATGGCTGGCGTGAGATCGACCCGGTCGATGACCAGGATGGCGGCGAGCCAGGCGGCAACATTCGCCAGGCGCTCCTCATCAAACCTCGTCCGGGCCTCACCTTCGTCGATCGTCCCGGCGGCGGTGCGATGATCAACACGACCGTGGTCGGCACCGCCAGCGGACCGGTGCTCTCTTACAGCCCCGGACGTGTCAAGCCGGCCGACGCCGCGTTCACGAGCAGCCGAAAGCCGCTTGCAGGCGAATTCATGTTCAACGGTGTCCGCTTGTTCATCGTGGCAAATCACTTCAACTCGAAGGGCGGCGATCAGCCGCTCATGGGTCGCTTACAGCCACCCACACGGAGCAGCGAGGTGCAGCGTCACCAGCAGGCCGCGATCGTTCGCGATTTCGTCGCATCGATCCTTGCGCTGGATCCGGCCGCGAACGTCGTGGTCGCCGGCGACCTCAATGATTTCGAGTTCTCCGACACGGCATCGATCCTGAAGGGCGCTCCACTCACGGATCTCATCGAGACGCTTCCCGCGAACGAGCGGTATACGTACGTCTTCGAGGGCAACTCGCAGACCCTCGATCAGATCTTGGTGAGCAACGCTCTCGCCGGCAGCGTGCGGAGTTTCGATGTCGTGCACGTGAATGCGGAGTTCGCCGTCCAGGCCAGCGATCACGACCCGCAGGTCGCACGTTTGTTCTTGCACGTGACCGCCTCGGCCCTGTGCGATCTCACACGCACATTCGTGGTCGACCCTGGCGTGGCGAGCTCGCTCTGTGCCAAGCTCGACGCGGTCGACGCGTCGGGTGCGCGCGGTAACTCAAAGGCCCGATCGAATCAGATCGCCGCGTACATCAACGAGGTGAATGCACAGCGCGGGAAGACCGTTGACGACGCGCAGGCCGACGAGCTGATCGCGCTCGCGGGAGGCCTCTAAGCCGACTTGACCTTCGTCTGGCAGTACGCGTAGAGGGCGTCGAGGATCGGCCTCGACGCCCTCCGCTGTTCCTGGTCATTCGGGTAATGCATCGCGCGCGCCCCGTCGAGCAGGGCTTCCACGCCGCGCGACTCGGGCGTGATGTCCTTGTCGGACGTGTCCGCTCCGCGGATCACCCTGGCCATGTACGACATCGCCGGGTCGGCGTCGAGCCCGCATTTGTGGACGAACGCGTCGAAGCTGCACTCCGCGCCGTGGTGCCCGAGCTCGACCCCGTTGACGTCGTAGGGCGTGGCGCCCACGCGCGCGGCCTCGCTCATCACCGCATCCGAGGGGACATAGAGGAACTCGGCGTCCTTGTCGACGAAACGCTCGATGAGCCAGGGACAGGCCACGCGGTCCACTCTCGGATGCTCGCGCGTGATCCACTTCATCGGAAGTGCGATGCTAATCCGACCACAAGGGGGAGGATCTCATGGACATAAAGAAGATCGACTCGGTGACCATGCCGGTGAAGGACTACCAGAAGAGCGCGAAGTGGTACGCCGACACGCTCGGGCTTCCCGAGATCTGGCGCATGGAAGACGTCAAGGGCGTCGGCTTCGGCGTCGGCGACAACTCCGCGAGCATCAACCTCTTCCAGGACGTTGGTGGCATGCAGCTGGTGATCCAGGTCGAGCGTGTGGACGCGGCGCGCCAGGAGCTCGAGGCGAAGGGCATCCGCTTCGAGGGCCCGACCGAGACCATCCCGAACATCGGAAAGGGTGCGGCATTCCACGACCCCGACGGGAACCGCATCTACCTGATGGACTACACGATCGAACACGGCGAGGCGTAGCAGCGCCTCATCCGCGCGGCCGGCCGGCGCGTATCACGTGAGTGAGCCCGCGCGCGCGACATCCATCCGCAAATGAAGGGGGTCATTCGTGTCTGTGATGGCCAGTGCCCGTAAAGTAGCCAGCCTTGCGATCGTCGTCGTAATCGTCGCCTGCGGGGGAGCCGCCGCGCCTTCCTTGCCACCGACATCGTCGACCGCGGTCGCCACGGCGAGCCCGACCCCATCGGCCGCGGCGGGAGCGCTGACCTTCACCGTTGACAGCTCGTCCAAGGCGACCGTCAGGGTGCGCGAGCAGCTCGCGCGCATCCCGGCTCCCTCCGACGCGGTCCTCACCGCCACGGGCGTCACCGGCACGTTCGCGCTCAATTCCGACGGCACGTTCGCGCCGAGCTCGAAGATCAGCGTCGACCTGACGACGCTCGCCAGCGATCAGCGCCAGCGCGACGACTTCGTCAAGCGCGACCCGCTCGAGGTGTCCAAGTTCCCGCGTGCCGAGTTCGTGCCGACCAGGATCAGCGGTCTCGCTCTTCCGCTCGCCTCGTCGGGCGACTTCACGGTCAAGCTGATCGGGAACATGACCATCCACGGCGTGACCAAGGAGGTCACGTTCGACGTCACCGGGAATCGCGCCGGCTCGAAGCTCACCGCGACCGCCACCGCGCAGCCGACCTGGAAGTTCGGCGACTTCGGGATGAACCCGCCCAGCTCCGCGGCGGTGCTCTCCGTCGTCGATGAGATCAAGCTGGAGTTCTCGCTGGTGGCGAACGAGACGAAGGCTTAGCTGCCCTTCGCCTCCAACGCGTAGCGGATCGAGAGACCCGCGATCGCCGCGCCGAGGAGCGGTCCGATCCAATACACGTACCAGTTGTCGAAGAATGCCGCCGGCACCGCGGTGGCGACGTGGCGCGCGGGATTCATCGCGGCCCCGGTCAGCGGGCCGCCCATGAGGATGTCCATCGCGACCGCGAGGCCGATGCCGAAGCCGGCGATGCGCGGCGCGAGCGGTGAGACCGCGGTGCCCCACACGGCCCACACCAGGAAGATCGTCAGGAACATTTCGACGACGATGCCGTTGAGCGGTGACACGCCGCTCGCGAGCGCCGGCGTGCCGAGGTGCGTCTTGTCGACGGCGGCGAGCGCGTAGTCGAAGATCCAGCGCAGCGCGAAGCCAGCGGCGACGCCACCCAGAAGCTGCGCGATCCAGTACGTCGGCACCCGTGACCACGGATGCTTTCCGGCGATCGCGAGACCGAACGTCACCGCGGGATTGAAGTGCCCGCCGGAGAGCGCTCCGAATACCGAGACCGCGATCGCGAGCGTGATCCCGTGCGCGAGCGCGACATCGAGTAGTCCACCACCGGCGATGATCGATCCGGCACCGATGAAGAAGAACCAGAAGGTGCCGAAGGCTTCGGCGAGCAGTGCGCGCGCGTTCTGAGTCATGGTCCCTCCGTTCGGTCCGCTATTGTCCACGCGTGGCGGATTTCCGTCCCGTCGAGGCCAACAAGGCGCGCATCCTCAGCGTCCGTCCGGCGCCGCCGGGCCTCTCGCTCGAAGACGCGAACGCGGAGTGGATCGAGGTCGCCGCGAATCTCGACAGCGATCTCGCCAACTGGCGACTACAACACCTGCGCGCGCTCTGGCGCGACGAGGTCGCGAAGCCGGTCGAGTGGGAGTGGGTCTACACCTGGGGCTCGCCGGCGTTCGTGCGCGCCGGCGAGATCTACCGCATCCACTCCGGCTCGCGCGTGCGCGCCGCGACGCATCCCCTTTCCGAGGACCTCGTCGGGGGGCGCAAGCACGTCTACGCCGCGGGCCCCGTCGGGGCGGCGCGCGTGCTGTGGCAGCGGGGCGACTACGCGCGCCTGATCGACGCGTTCGGCACGGTCATCGATGAGATCGTCGTTTGGCCACCGCCGGCCGAGGTGAAGAAGGAGGAGAGCGCCGCGCGACGGTAGTCGGCGGTCGCAGCTCCCGCGCCTGCTCGGCGATCTCGCGGATCCGTCCTTCGAGCACCGTCACGCCGATCCCCGGGCCCGTCGGCACCTTCATCGTGCCGTCGGGCGTGACGGTGAACGGCTCGCCGATGATCTCCGTCGCGAAGTAGCGCTCCGAGGCCGACACGTCGCCGGGGAGGCTGAAATTCGGGAGCGACGCGAGGTGCACGTTGTGCGCGCGGCCGATGCCCATCTCGAGCATGCCGCCGCACCACACCGGGATATCCGCATCCCTGCATACGTCGTGGACACGTCTTGCCGATGCCAGGCCGCCGACGCGTCCCGCCTTGATGTTCACGATGCGCGTCGCGCCGATCTCTATCGCCTTGCGCGCGTCCTCCCCGGAGTGGATCGACTCATCGAGGCAGATCGGCGTCGAGATCTCGCGCTGCAGCGTCGCATGGTCCACCAGGTCGTCGTGCGCGAGCGGCTGCTCGATCATCATCGGCGTGTATGCGTCGATGCGCTTGAACAGCGGGATGTCGGCGAGGCTGTACGCGGAGTTCGCGTCCAGCATGAACGGCAGGTCGGGGTATGCGTTGCGGATCGCCTCGGCGACGTGGCCGTCCCAGCCCGGCTTTATCTTCACCTTCACGCGCTGGTAACCCGCGGAGAGCTCGCGCTCGATGGTCGCCAGGAGCGAGGCGATGTCCGGATGGATGCCGATGGCGACCCCGCACAGGATCCGATCGCGCGTGCCGCCCAGGAGCGCGGCGAGCGGGACGCCGGAGCGCTTGGCGAAGAGATCCCAGATCGCCATCTCGATCGTTGCCTTCGCCATGCGGTGCTCTCTGATCCAGCCGAGGACGCGTTCCGTGTCCTCCGGCCGTTCCAGCTCGCTTTCGAAGAGCTGCGGAACGATGATCTCTTCGAGCGCGTACCAGATGGTCTTCGGCGTCTCCCCCGAGTACCACGGCAGCTCCGGCGCGACGCTTTCGCCCCAGCCGACGGCGCCTTCCGACTCGACGCGCGCGAGCACGCGCGTCTGATGCGTCTCGCGCGATCCGCTCGTCTCGTACGCGCGCTTCAGCGGAAGACGCACGACGAAGAGCTCGACGCGCTCGATCCGCACGCTACTCGTCCGTGTCCACGGGTTCGGACCGTCGCGGCTGCGGCACGAGGAGGTACGCGCCGCGTCCGTCGGTGGAGCGCAGGAAGTCCACCGCCGCGTAGCCGCGCGAGAACGCCGACTCGAAGGCCGCGCGCGCCGCGGTCCGCCAGTCGAGCGCGAGCGCTCGGTCGCGACCTTTGATCTCCTGGAACTGCGGCGGCACCTCGATCAGGAGGTGCGACTCGTCGCGGGCCTCGTCCACCGCCCCCGGGCGCTCGCCGTCGGCACGCAACACGTAGCGGATCTCCTCGCCCTCGGCCGTCTCCAGCGACGGTGCGGCGTCGTCTCCGCGCAGGCGCTTGTAGGTACGGTCGTGACCGATGGGCCACTCCACGTAGATCCGGTCCGACGGCAACCCGGCGTTGAGCTTGTCGGGCATCGCACCGTAGAAGTCGCGGTGGTATTCGCGCGCGTACGCGCCGAGCTTGGCGAAGTTGAACGCGGCGTTGCGCGCCTCGAGCGGATCCATCGTCCAGCCGATGATCTCGATGCCCTGATCGAGGCAATGATCGCGCTGCGCCTCCTTGAGGGCCTTCGCGAGCCCCGTTCCGCGATACGGCTCGCGCACCGCGAGCATGTGCGAATGGTGCCGGAAGTGGTAATCGTAGATACCGAGGAATCCGAACACGAAGCCCGCGGTACGTTCATCGTCGCCGGCGTAGCCGAGCGCCACAAAGCCGCCGTTGTGCACGGTCGCAAGCATGAGCTGCGGCGGCACGACGACGTCGCCGCTCCAGATCTCTTCCTGGATCGGAAGCGTCGCCGCGCACGCGGCGATGTCGTGGGCGACCTCGATCCGAAACGACACAGGTGCGAAGTATCCCGCGTCCCGCTACCATCCCGCCGCATGGCGCAGAACACCGAATTCCTGAAGCGTGTCTCCATGTTCGAGGACCTCGACAACAAGTCGCTCGAGGCGCTCGCGAACGCCGCCGTCGAGCAGCGCTACGAGAAGGGACAGGACGTAGTCCGTCAGGGCGACGTCGGGGTCGGTGCCTTCATCATCCGCTCGGGCAAGGTCGACGTCATCCAGGAGAAGGGTGGCAAGGAGACCAGGATCGCGACGCTCGGACCGGGAGAGGTGTTCGGCGAGATGGCCCTCCTCGATGAGTTCCCGCGTTCGGCGACGGTCCGCGCGAGCGAGCCGACCACATGTCTCGGTCTTCAGCGCTGGCACTTCCGAGGCATCCTCGAGAGCCATCCGCAGATCGCCCTCGCGATGCTGCCCGTCCTGACCCGGCGCATCCGCAGCGCCGAGGGAATGCTTCCCGAGGCCGCGCGGCACTAGCTCGACCAGCGGCGCGATAGCCTTGCGCCGTGCCGCGCCTGGTGGAGTGCGTTCCGAACGTCAGCGAGGGTCGCCGCGCGGACGTCGTCGATCGGCTCGCCAAGGTCATCGCCGACACGCCCGGGGTCCGTCTCCTCGACCGCACCAGCGACATGGATCACAACCGCTCGGTGTTCACGTTCGCGGGAGACGCCGACGCCGTCGCCGCGGCCGCGCATGCCCTCGTCGCGGCGAGCTACCGCGAGATCGACATGCGGACACACAAGGGCGAGCATCCGCGGCTCGGGGCGGTGGACGTCGTCCCGTTCGTTCCGCTCGCGGGAGTCACGATGGAGGAGTGCGTGGCGCTCGCGCATCGCTTCGGCACGGAGGTCGCCGAGCGGCACAACGTTCCCGTCTACTACTACGCGCGTGCCGCATCGCGGCCCGAGCGCGTGCGACTCCCGGACATCCGCAAGCCACAATTCGAAGGCCTGGCGGAGCTCCTCTCCACGACGCACGTACCGGACGCAGGGCCGGCGAAGCTCCATGAGACAGCTGGGGCGATCGTTGTCGGCGCGCGGCCGCCGCTCATCGCGTTCAACATCGAGCTCGATACTGCCGATGTCAAGGTCGCCAAGCGCATCGCGAAGGAGATCCGTGAATCGTCGGGTGGACTCCCGGCGATCCAGGCGCTCGGGTTCGAGCTCACCGACCCACCGCGGGCGCAGGTCTCGATGAACCTGCTCGACACGAGCGTCACCTCGCTCGCGACGGTATGGCACGAGGTGGAGCGCCGCGCGAACGACGCGGGCGTGAAGGTCCTCCGCGGCGAGCTCATCGGTCTGCTCCCGCTCGACGCCGCCCTGCAGGTCACGGCCGATGCGCTGAAGCTCGACGGCTTCGATCGCACGCGCGTGATCGAAGCGCACTTCCTCGAATGAGGCCGTCGACGTGAAGCGGTCGCGGGGAGGGAGCGCCGGCGGGCTGCTCGAGCGAGCGTCTGCGCCCAGCCGGCCCGAACGCTGCACGTGCGGTGATGAGCGGGCTGGCGTAGCCAGCAGCGAGCGAGAGCAGCACGACGGCGCTCCCTCCCCGCGGCGCTAAACCGATGACCGAAGCGGACCTGATCATTCGACGTGCGCGTCTTCTCACGCTCGCGCCGCTCAAGGAGGAGCGGCCGCGAACCGGCGCGTCGGCGGGCGATGTTGGAGCGATCGACGACGGCTGGGTCGCCTCGCGCGACGGCGTCGCGGTCGCGACCGGCCGCGGCGACGCCTGGCAGCACCTCGAGCGCGTCCCGGATGCGGTCGAGGTCGACGCCGAGGGCCGCGTCGTCATGCCCGGATTCGTCGACGCGCACACGCATCTCTGCTACGCGGGCCAGCGCTGGAACGAGTTCGTCACGCGCCGGAGCGGGGCCGACTATCTCGCGGTCCTCGAGCGCGGCGGCGGCATCCATTCGACGGTCCGTGCGACGCGCGAGTCGACGGATGCGGCTCTGCTCGGGCTGCTCCGGCGGAGGCTCGACCGCGCCGTCGCGCTCGGCACGACGACGATCGAGATCAAGAGCGGCTACGGACTCGAGCCCGAGGAGGAGCTGCGGCAATTGCGTGTCATCGCCGCACTGGCCAAGTCGGCGCCGATCGATGTCTCGATCACCTACCTCGCGCTGCACGCGCTGCCGGCCCGCCACGCCGACGACCGGCGCGCGTTCCTGAGCGATGCGGTGCGCGCCGTGCGCGCCGTCGCCGACGAGGGGCTCGCCGAGTCCGCGCGATCACGCTCCACGCCGACCAGCTCAACGACGTCGGCGCGACCGCGTTCGCCGCGAGGATGAAGGCGCGCTCCGCCGATCATGTCGGCAGCGCGTCGGCGGACGGGCTGCGCGCGCTCGCGCGCGCCGTGATCCCGGCGGTGCTCCTTCCCGGGAGCGCCTTCTTCGTCGGTTATCCGCCGCCCGACGCGCGGCGTTTCCTCGCCGCCGATGTGCCCGTCGCGATCGCGACCGATCACAACCCGGGGACCTCGCCCCTCGAGGGGATGCCCACGGCGATCGCGCTCGCCGTCACGCTCTGCGGTCTGACACCGCAGCAGGCGATCGTGGCCGCGACGATCAACGCCGCGCATGCGCTTCATCGCGGCGACCGCGCCGGCGCGCTCGTGAAGGGACGCCGCGCGGACCTCCTCGTCCTCGACACCGACGACGAACGGGAGCTGGCGTATCGCCTAGGCGCGCCGCTCGTCCGCGACGTGTTCGCGGGCGGGCGGCGCGTCTTCGGTTGAAGGAGGTTATTGACCGGTGATGAAGAACGCCCAGCGGAAGATCGGCATCTTCTCGCCGGGATGGTCCGTCGCGGCCGTGAGCTGCGGCATCTTGTAGTTCGCGGGTCGCGTCTCGGTCCCCTGGTAGATGCCGGGGTACATGTCGATGTAGTGCCAGCCCGGCGCCCCACTCACGGTCAGGAAGATCGTCAGGTCGCCGGCGCTCTGGAATGCGCAGGCGTAGCCGGCAAAGGCGTTGTCGACCACGACGTGGTAGATCTGCTCGGTCTCGGTCCAACCGACGCCCTTGAGATGGAGCGTCGTCTTCGTGCCCGAGGGTCCACGGTCGACGGACAGCGGGAAGGCGTTCGCGAGGATGTACATGGTCGTCTTGGCGACCTCCTTGTCGCCGAGCTTCGCCGTGATCGCGTGCGTGCCGCCGAGATCGTCAGGGACGTTGAAGCTCCACACGAACTCGCCGGACGCGTCGGTCTTCACCTTCGTGAGCGACTTCGTGCGCTCCTCGAAGCCGGTGACCGATCGGTTCCCGACCATCGTCGTCCAGAAGATCTCGACCTCGCTGTTCGCTGGAAGCGCCTTCGCGCTCAGCGTCGCGGGAGTTCCGACCGTCGCTCCGTACGGAGCCGTCCAGATGCCTTGCGCCACCGGCTTGGCGGCGATCTGCGCGAAGCCCTGGGTCTCCGCCTTCGATGGCATCACCGCCGGACCATCGGTGACCGTGAACGGGATGTGCGGGAAGGGCCGCGAGGCGACGACCGGCTGCTGGTTCGGGTTCATGTACGGCGCGCCGAACTCGGAATGCCCGAGCGTGATGATGTGCGTGCCGACGTACCCGGTGGCCGGGATCACGAACTTCGCGTAGCCGTCGGTCGTGATCGATGAGACCCAGCCGGTGTAGGCGTTGTCGTACGTGAGCTGGAAGCTGTTCTGGTACGACTGATAGCCGATGCCCTTCACCTCGATGGTGATCGGCGTGCCGACCGGCCCGCTCGTCGGGGTGATGGTGGTCGTCATGTCGACGTCGAAGAGGCTCTTGTTTCGGATGATCTTCTGCTCGTCGACCACCATGACGTCGTGCCCGTAGCCGAAGCTCTGGGGCACGTTGAACGTCGCGCGGAACGCGCCGTTCCCATCGGTCGTCACGCTCTGCAGCGTCTTCTGGATCGTTTTCGCGTCACGACCGAGGTACTTGCTCCGGTCCTCGGAGAGCTTCCACTGGACCTTGCCGGTGGTCCAGACAAGGTCGTACTTGGTCGAGGCCTTGAGTCCGGTGCCGGTCGCGGTCACTGGTGTGTCCCACGTGCCGTGGGTCGGCTCCAGAGCGAACTTGCCGACGATCTCCATCGGCTGCTGCGACGCCGTCGCGGCGGGCGCGCCGCTCGCGGCCGCTGCGGGCTGCGAGGCCTTCGCCGTCCCCGCGGGTTGCGCGCTCGGTGCGGTGGCGCTGGGTGCGGTGCAGGCCGCCACGAGCGCCGTGGCGACGAGTGTGAGAGCCAGTCGCGTCAGGCGCTCGTGG
>WNFV01002308.1_pt1 | contig 34680 bp, 22 predicted proteins | sample 5400101 | NCBI WGS metagenome assembly WNFV01 (sample SAMN13153361, study PRJNA577476) | soil metagenome | isolation source: 115 cm soil or saprolite under grassland replicate 1 | place: USA:California | collected 2016-06-15 | reverse complement strand
TGGACACACAAACACTTTCCGAATTTCCTCGACTGCCGACCAATCTTCATTCGCCGGGCGTTGGAAGACGCCGGGTTCCGTATCGAGGGCGTAGACAAAAGAACGATGTGGTTTCCTGTGGAGATCGTGCTTGCGGTAAAGTGAAGCTTGCGAAGTCGCGGCGTGGGAGGCTTCCTCCCTCTCCGTATCATTCATACTCAACTGCCGGCTTGTCTGCGTAAGCGCGCGTCCAGAGACCATGCGCCCGCCCCGACGATCAGCAGGAAGATCGAACCGAGCAACATCGCGAAGTCCGTGCGCGCTTCATAGGCCATCCCCCAGAACCCGTAGAAAGGCAGGTTGCGAAGGCTGAAGCCCCAGAAGCCGTGCCCTAACAGGATGGGAATCTTGGTTGACAGGATCGCCACCAGCATATCAATGATCAGCGGAATGGCTGCGAGCCGCGTCAGCAGCCCCAACAGGACGAGCGCGCCGCAGACGATCTCAACTACGCCCACAAACGGAGCCATGACTTCGGGCGCCGGAATTCCTATCTTGGCGAACCGCCCGACGCCGTTTTCACCCGGAAAGAGAAACTTCTGAACCCCTTCGGAGAGAAAGACTGCGCCCACGACCAGGCGAATCAGGATTACCGAAGCGGGCGCGCTCGTGGTAAAGATTCTTTCCAGAAATGTCATGCCAATGTTCTCTTCTGCTCCTTACGCCTTTGGCGGTGGCGGCGCGGTAAACCGTGAGATGTCGGCCAGGCCAAGTCCGCCTTCGATCTCGCCGATTTGTTTGACAGCCGTTTCAAAGCCGTCTTCTCCGAACTGTTGATGCTCGATCTCTTCGAACTTTTCGCCCATCTCGTCATACTCCTTATCGGAGAGCGCCTTCTTCCACGCCGGAAAGACAATGGTGTCCTCACTGGCGGCGTGATGCCGGTACATTAAGACCAGAGACTCCATCGCGCGCGCCAGAGGCTCGGCATTGGCCGCCCCCAGTTTTGCGCCCTGTGTGACCGACAGAATGTAGTCCGTAATCTCGCGCCCGCGGTCGTGTTGTACGACGAGAATGTCCGGGTAGCTGGCCGCTGCCCCGCCCGCCTTTTTGACCGCCGGGAAGATGTAAGGCTCTTCGAGCTTCTTTTCGTGATAGTCCTCGCCGAAGGCCCGAAAGAGCCGGGCCGTTTTCCGCAAGGCGTCAGGCGGTACCGATGCGGGGTTGGCGCGGAGCTTGCTGGCCGCCGCCGTATAGACGAGCAGCGCACGCCGCAAGATCCCGTGCTCGCGCATCAGGTCCTCAGTGGCCGTGACTTCGCCGCCCTTTTCGCGCTCATCGCTTTTGGAACGGGATTCGCCGCCGGTTTGCTTCCCGGATTGCGCTTCATTCCTCCCGCCGCACGCGGAGAGAACAAGTCCGGTTCCGATAGCGGCTGATGCTTGTATAAATGCGCGCCTGGTATTTTGTGAGCTCATGTTTACACCTGGCTTTTCCTCTCGTCTTCGTCGAAGGCTTTGGTAAGACTTCTGACTACTTTTAATTGTTTGAGGCGCCGGATAGATGCGATTCATTCGGCATGCTACCCTGCCGAAGTAGAGGCGCCAACTGTGATAAGGAGAGTTTGCGTGTGAATCTGGCGACGGCGATTTTTGCGCTAACTTATGTTCTGGTCTCTTTAGGAGAAAACAGCCCGCGCAAGTTGGACCGCCCGACGGCGGCCCTGTTGGGCGCGGTGTTGATGGTCATGACGGGTTCTTTGACTCGCGCCGAAGCGACCGCCGCTCTGGACTTCAGCACACTGGCGGTTCTCTTCGGCATGATGGTCCTCCTGACAGTGCTGATGCAGAGCGGGCTGCCGACGTGGTTGGCTCTCAAGGCGCTGAGCCGATGCCACAGCCCGCACGCGCTGCTGGCGCTGGTTGTTTTCAGCTCAGGCCTCGCTTCGGCGGTGATGCTGAATGACACGGTCTGCTTATTGGGCACGCCCTTGCTGCTGGAGATCACTACACAGGCGAGAATACCGGCGGTCCCCTTTCTGCTGGCGCTGGCTACAAGCTCCAACATTGGCAGCGCCATGACGCTAACAGGCAACCCGCAAAACATCATCATCGGGCATGCTTCCGGCTGGGATTGGTCGGCCTTCGCGCTGCGCATGGCGCCGATTGTCGCGCTTTGCCTGACGGTCAATTGGTTGATGCTCGAAGCGCTTTACCGGAGATCGCTCGCATCCATGGACGGGCAGTGGAACGGGCAGTGGCGGCAGTCCGCCTCTCATAGCGTCGCCGTAGACCACACCCTTGCCTTCAAAAGCGTGTGTGTATTTACCGGACTCATCCTCGCGTTCTTGGTCGGCGCACCAATGGATTTGGCGGCGGTGACGGCCGCGACGGCGCTGCTGGTTTGGGCGAACCGGGCGCCTCGAGCGGCATTGGAAGCGGTCGATTGGTCATTACTTCTATTCTTTGCCGGGCTATTTGTGGTCGTCGCAGGTTTTGTGAAAGCGGACCATTATCTATTGGAGCGGTGGATAGGCGCTTTGGGCACGGAGGTGACGTTAGCCAGCGTCGTGCAAGTCAGTCTCGCCACACTCGTCGGAAGCAATCTGTTTTCCAATGTGCCCTTCGTTCTTATAATGAGCCACTGGGTCAAACAGATGAGCCATCCGCAGTTCATCTGGATGCTGCTGGCGCTCACCAGCACATTCGCCGGAAATCTCACACTGTTCGGCAGCGTGGCGAACGTGATTGTCGCCCAAGGCGCGCAGCCCAAAGTATCACTTCGTTTCAGCGACTTCCTGCGCGCAGGCGCGCCGATCACGCTGGTCACTACAGCCGTGGGAGCGCTGTTATTGTGGGTCTTCTGGAAATGGGGATGGCTATAGAGCGCCGCCCCTCCCGGAAATACCCTCCGATTTCGGTTATTCCAATAATTCCCGGCTTCACCCGCCCTCCGCTTGGATGAATGCTCATCTCACAACTGATGACAGGCGATGGAGTTCGCCGTTAACCGCTCCGGGAAGGCCCGGCGCTGATGACTCCTGATTCCGGGCGTAAGGTGTCCTTCGCCAAAACCCGATTCATCTGCGTTTTCAACAACTTCGCTTGTCTTTCTCCCAACCAAAAATTTCGAGATCAAAATTTGATCCTAGCGTAGAGGGAACGTTAATAACGGCAAGTTAACTGTTAACACTGGATGTCTGTAAGTGTATGAAAATAAAGAGAGACGGAGTTTTTACTATAGACAACTTCTTCGGCGCATTAAACGGGTCGTGCGGTTTGTGGAAACCGAGCGCGAGGAAGAAGGGTTTATCGCGCCGCTCTTCCATCAGCTTGATGGCTTCACGCGCGATCTGGCCGTCGGGCTGGTCTTCGTCCTCGCCCTCGGCGGCCAGCCAGCGACACCATTCCAAGCGCCCGCCGGTCAGGTTGCGCCCTTCGCCCTGGTTGCCGCGGGCGGTCGCCTGAAAGTAACGAGCCACGTCCCACGACGGCGAGTCGTCCATCTCGGCGCGCAGGTCTTCCATTGTCAGCCCGCGATGAAAAATCTTACCCAGGCTCGCCGCGTAGTAACCGTGCCGCCGGAACAATTGCGGCAGGGTCACAACGTCGGGGAGTTTCGCGCGGAAGTTGGTGTTGTTGTCTAGCACGCCGGTCGAGTCAGGTCTGAGGCCCGTGAGCAGTGAGGTGCGGCTGGGGTTGCAGACTGGGTACTGGCAGTAAGCCCGGTCGAAACGTATGCCGCGCGCGGCGAGCCGGTCAATGTTGGGCGTCTTCACTTGCGGATGGCCGTAACAACCCAGATCGTTACGCAAATCATCCACGGCGATGAAGAGCAGGTTCGGGCGGCCCGCCGCCCTGCCGCCGCTCTCCGGCGCGCCGGCCAAACACGCGACGACCATCAAGAAGATGGCGGTAAAACGATGGCGGATGCTCATCAGGCGTCTCCTTTTTTCTTCATTCAGTCAGCCGTCCGTCAAAGCGCGGGTAATTGATTTCACTCAACGTGTCTTTTGCAATTCATCGCCCAGCATCTTCTTCATTTGCTCCAGTGTGGATTGGGTGCGCCGTTCATTGATCTGGTTTTTCAGCTCATAAGGGTCGTTCTTCAAATCATAAAGCTCATCCATTCCGTCGAGTTCCGTGTAGCGGACATATTTCCAACGCTCGGTGCGGACAGCTTGCCAGGTGGGGCAGCGTGGAAATTGCGGTTCGGCGAAATATTCCGCCAGGAATGATGAACGCCATTTTTGGGAATCGGCTTTGAAGAGTGGCACGAGCGAACGCCCGTGCACATCAACCGGAATCTTCGCCCCGCCAAGTTCCAGCAGCGTCGGAGCGATGTCTATATTCAGCGCCATCTGCTTACGCTCGCTGCCGGCCTTGATGAGCTTCGGGTAACGCGCCAACAGCGGGATGCGTATGGATTCCTCATAAGCGAACCGCTTGTCGCCCAGCCCGTGTTCGCCCCAGAAGTAGCCATTGTCTGAGGTGAAGATGATAATCGTGTTGTCGAGCTGACTGGTCTCTTCCAAGGCTTTCAGGATGCGCCCGACGCCTTCGTCAATCACCGTCAGCATGCGCAGTTGTGTGCGGATCAGCTTGTCGCCGCTGCCACCGCCCGGACGAACGGCGGGTTGATTATCAATCGTACGCTGTAAAACGGGTTTGCCTTCGAGACTATCCTGCGCATTCGGCCTGCGTTTGACCGCTAGATCGGCATAGAGCGTTTCTCTGCCCGGTGGATCGTCAAACGGCCCGTGGACGGCTTTGTGCGCCAGATAGGCCAGAAAAGGCTTGTCGTGTTTTCGCCGAATGAACTCGACCGTGTAATCACTCAGCACATCGGTCGTGTAGCCCTTGTTATCAACTGCCTGGCCATCCACGTTGAGCGGCACATCAATGTAGCGCCCCTGCCCTCTGAAGCTGACCCAGCGATCAAAGCCCGGTTTCGGTTGATCGTGATTTCCCATGTGCCATTTGCCGAAATAACCCGTCGTGTAGCCCGCTTGCTGCAACAGGCGCGGGAAGGTCTGCAACTGCATCGCACGTTCCAGATTGGCGCCATTGCCCGTGACGCCGGTTTTGTGAACGTACTGGCCAGTCAGAAAGCTGCTGCGTGACGGCGAGCAGAGCGGCGTGGTAACGAAAGCGTTACGGAAGCTCATCCCTTCTCTGGTGATGCGATCAATGTTTGGCGTTTTGACATACGGATGCCCTGTCGCGCTCAGCGCGTCCCAGCGCAGATCGTCAACCAATATGAAGATGATGTTCGGCTTCTGTGACGTTTGTGCATGCATAGCCGTGCCAGGCAACAAGCAAAACAGCAGCCCAACGAGCAGAACCGTTTGACCGATCCGTCTGTAAGAGTTGGAGAGCAGATTTAATTTGGTCATGAAATGAGCCCGCCTTTTACTTCCCGCGTTGTGCGTCCAGCATTCAGTCAGAAATTGTTTTCCCCGCCGCCCACTGAATCGCGTTTCTCAGCAACTGCGGCTTCCAGACGGCGTTTTGCACAGCGGCAGAACGCTACATCATTGCCATCGTGAAGCATAACAACAGTAGGGCAAGCAAGAATTCTTTTTTCATACCTCACCTCAGAGACCAGGGCGCGCGGTACTGCTTCGTCATCAACCGAGTGGCTTCCGCATCTCCGATGATCTGCTCCTTGTCCGCATCCCAGCGAATCTTATGTCCGGTACGATAGGCGATATTGGCCAACTGGCAGGCCGTCGTCGAACGGTACCCTTCGATCATTGTGCAGTTCGGCGCCCGGCGCGAATTCAGACATTCGATGAAGTTGCGTTGATGCGTGCCCCAGCCTGCCTCAAGTCCCGCCGGGCTGTGAATCGTTTGGGGCTTTTTCTCTTCGGTGATGATCTGGTAACCAGCACGATTGAGCAGCATGGCGCCAGCCGTGCCGAAAAACTGAATGCCGTGATCTGAAGCGGCGCTGCCGCTGGGGAAGGCGCTGGCGTGGCGACAGGAATAGGTCAGCGTGAAGCCAGGAAAATCAAACACCTGCTCGACCGTGTCCGGCGTATCACGATCATCGTCGAACACATATTTGCCGCCTGAAGCTGTCACGCTCAAAGGCGCCTTGACGTTCATAAACTGCATCACCGTGTCAATCAGATGCACACCCCAGGTAATGGTCATCCCGCCGCTGTAATCCCAATAGTAAAGATATGTTCCGTTGTACCGATTCTGATTGAACTCGCGTTTGGGCGCCGGACCCAGCCAGAAATCGTAATCTACCCCGGCAGGCGGTGGAGAGTTTTGGACTTTCTTCAATTGCCGATAGCCCGCATTGTAATTGACCTTATCGTTCCAGGCGTTCCAGCAATGCACGAGCGAGATTTTGCCGAGTTGGCCCGAGCGAATAATTTCCTGCGCTTGCAGAAAGAGCGTGCCGGTGCGTTGTTGCAAGCCGACCGAAACGATGCGGTTTGGGTCTCGGGCAGCTTGAGTGAGCAATTGGCCTTCGCGGATGGTGTGGCCGATGGGTTTTTCCAGATATACGTCTTTGCCCGCCTGCGTGGCTTGAATCGCCGGAATCGCGTGCCAGTGGTCGGGGGTGGCGATGATAACAGCGTCCACATCCTTGCGGTCGAGGATGCGGCGGAAATCGCCGGTCGTCTCCACCCCGCCGCCGATGCGTTGCGCGGCTTTGTTAAGCTGGGTTTGATCTACATCGCAGAGCGCGACGGCTTTTGTCTTCGGCGCTTTCAGACATTCCTGCAGATCGAATACGCCCTGGCCGCTGCAACCGATCAGCGCCAGATGAATGGTTTCGTTTGCATTGATCACAGAAGGCGTGGCAAGCGTGAGGCCGACAGCGGAGGTTTTTACCACCATTGCTCGTAATGCTGCCGCATTTGCTGGAAGACTTCCGGGTGTTGCACCGCGACGTTGTTGGCTTGCGCAGGGTCGGTCTTTAGGTCGTACAACTCATTGCCATTGACCAGCCGCCACTTGTTCCAGATCACCGCGCCATCCCATTTGGCAGGCGTTTGCCCGTACTGCACGACGAACTTACGGTCGGGAAATGGTTGCGACGAACCACGCAACAACCCCGTGATACTTTGCCCGTCGAATTTGGCAGTAGCAGGCTTCTTCAACTTCAGCAGATCAATCAGCGTTGGCAGAATGTCCTGCACCTGCGTCGGCGTATCCACATCCGCGGGCGCACGCAACTTGCCGTTGGGCCAGCGCACAAAGAGCGCCGCGCGATGGCCGCCCTCGTAATTCTGCGTCTTGCGCCCACGCATCCCGGCATTGAAGGTGTTGACGCCCGCCGTGCCGCCGTTGTCGTTGAAGAAAATCACGACGGTGTTTTCGCGTAGGCCTGAAGATTGCAAAAACGCTTCGAGCCGGCCGATGTTTTCATCCAGATTAGCGATCATCCCGAAAAACGCTGCTGGGCCTTTGCCCTGATATGGCTGGCTGTATTTTTCGGGAACCCACAAAGGCCCGTGCGGCGCGTTGGTCGGCAAGTACAGAAAGAACGGCTCTTTTCGTTGCGCGCGTTCCTTTATCCATTCCATCGCCAGATCGAACCACACGTCCGTGCAATAGCCTTTGTACTGCTGCAGCTTGCCGTTGTGGCGATACCAATCATCGAAATTGTCGTTCAGCCAGTGATCGGCAATCGAGTTGATGCCCCAGCCCATGAGATAAACCGCTTCCTCGAAACCGCGTTGATGCGGCAGGTTCGGATAGCTGTCGCCCAGATGCCATTTCCCGAATAGCGCCGTGCGATAACGGTTGCCGACAAAGATTTCGGACATCAGTGGAATGCCGCGCCGAATATACGAGCGCCCCGCCGTGACCGAAGTCGCGCCGTTGCGCAAGGCATCCTGTCCGGTCATCAACTGCCCGCGCGTCGGCGTGCACATCGGCGCGACGTGAAAATCACTGAAGCGCACACTCTCGCTACGCAGCTTGTCCAGATTGGGCGTTTTCAGCACCGGATTTCCGTGCGCCGAAAAATCGCCGTAGCCCTGATCGTCGCTGACAATGATGATGACGTTGGGGCGACCCGGGTTATTGATGGTTTGCGCCTGGACCATCACTGCGCTCAGGGCGCAAACGCAAGCCAGCCAAAAAATGAATCGAGTTGGGTTCATCACAATCATTCATCAGTTTTTAGAAGAAGAGCTTCAGCCCGAACTGCAACTCCCGATTCGACCCGCCTGCGCCCGCGACGCCGAACCCACTCGCGCCCAGCGTATTGCCTGGCAAACCGAATTGTGGCGTGTTGAACGCATTGAACATCTCGAAGCGGAACTGTAAGCGGTATTGTTCGCTGAACGCGAAGTTCTTCAGCACCGCCGTGTCGAAATTGACTCGCCCCGGCCCGGTCATCACCGTGCGCGAGGCGTTGCCATAAGTAAAACGCGCTGGTGCGGCAAAGGCAGCCGGATTGAACCATTGAATCCCGCGCACTCCGCCCGTCGCCGGTTTGCCTTTCTGCGTATCGGGCAGCCGCCAGTCGCCGACAATATCGGGCCGCAGATTCTTGCCGTCGGCGTTGTCGCCCAAAATGTCGCGCGGCCCGTTGAGCGCCGTGACGCCGAAGGGTGAGCCGCTCTGCAACGTGGCGATTGTCGAAAGCGACCAGCCGCCGAAGGCCCGGTTCAGGAATCCATCTCGGAACCAGCGTTTGCCTTTCCCAAACGGCAATTCATAGATCGGGCTGATGACCAGGCGATGCCGGATGTCGTTGGTCGAAAGCGAGCGTTCGTGGCGCAGGTCATAGATGTTCTGCGCCTGATCGTCGTCGCCGAACGTCACATCGTCGCCGCCCACGAAGACGACATTGTCAATCCACTTCGAGAGCGTGTAGGTGAAGAGCCAACCGAACCCCGAAGCCGCGCGCTTTTCCGATTTGAGCACGAAGGCGTGATAATTCGAGAGGCCCCAGTTGGGCGAGAGGATTTGCACCTGCGCCGTGTCGCCGGGGAATTGCGGGTAGGGCCGCCGCAAGCGCACGGGAATTTCAGTGCGCGAGAGCAGTTCGGTCGGAATGTGATTGAGGTTGATGTTCGGGAACGGCACGTGGCGTCCGAGATTGCCCAGATAGCCGAACTCGAAGGCGATCTCTTTCACCTGCTGCCCGATGGTCAGGTTGAAGTTCTGCGTGTAATTCGTGCTGCGTTCGGGATTGATGAATTGAATCTGCTGCTGCGGCCAGGGCGTCCCGATGGCGCCGAACTCCGGCGTCAGGTCCTGTTCGGAAGGAGATTGCAATGCGCCCGGCGGCAAGCCTTCGCGCAAGGTAAACGGCACTGGCGTGCGGAAATTGGCGACGCCGCCGAAGCCCAGCCGCTGTTGTTGGATTACCTCGCGGTTGTACGGGCTGCCGAAGAAGATCCCGAAGCCCGCGCGCACGACCGTGCGGTGGTGATTGAAGGGACGCCACGCCAATCCGATGCGCGGCGCGAAATTGTTTCGGTCCCATTCCCACAGGCGTTCGCCGTAGCCGTTGCGTCCCGGAAACGTGAGCACACCTCTCGTTCCCCCCGGGATCAACTGTCCGTCAACCGTTTTGCCGGCCAGCGGATGCGGCACGCGCGGGTCGAAGTTGTTCATGCGGTTGCCCACTTCGGTGACCGGCGATTCGACCTCATAGCGCAATCCGAGGTTGAGCGTGAAACGTTGACTCAGCTTCCAATCGTCGTTGACATAACCGGCGAGATAGAAGCTGCGTTTGCCGATGCCCGCGTCCACGCGCGAGTTGACCGAATCAATGATGCCCAGCAGGAAGCTGGCCAGCGGCAGCCCGGAGTTGTTGATCAACTGCCCCTGCGCGTTGCGCCCCTGCGTCGGCGTCGGCGCAAAGGCGAATTGGCCCGAGGCGAACTGCCGGTTGACCTCGTTGCCGTTGAAGCGCCAGAACTCGCCGCCGAACTTCAGGTTGTGATTCGTCCTGATCCAATTGATCGAACCGCTCAGTTGCGTGTTGGTGAAGGCCGCCAGCCGGTTCTGATTGCCGGTCGTGCCGAAGCTGGTCATCGGCACTCGCCCGGCGTTGAAATTGAAACGCGGGAAGGCGTCCGGCTCGACGCCGCGCAAGCCCACCTTGCCGGGAATGTCCTGCCCGGCGCCGATGCTCTGACGGACGATGCTCAGCCGCGTGCCGCCGAAGCTCAAACTCGCAATCAGCTTCGGCGAGAAGATGTGTTGCAGGTTGAGCGCCAGATTCTGCCGCCGGTTGAAAATGTCTATCGCGTCGGGATCGGCCACGCCGAAGCCCGCCGTCGGGCCGTCGGGGCCGTCGTCCGGTTCGATCAGCGTGTAGCGCCCGAAGATTTTCGTGTTGGTGGTGAGGTCGTGATCGAGCCGCACGATGTGGAAATCGCGCGTCGTCGGATTGACCGCATTCTCCTGATAGTTGCCCGCTCCCGTGATCGGGTTGTCGGGCGGGCGGTTCGGCAGCGGCAAGAAGGCCAGCAGCTTGACCGCTACCGGATCGAGCCGATTCGTTGGGATGACGTTGCCCGCGAACTGTCTACCGGTTTGCGGGTCGTAAATCGGCAGCACGCCGCCCGAAACGCCCGCGCTCGACTCAAACGTAGTCCGGGAAAAATCGCCCTGTCGTTCCAACTCGGTCGGCACGCGCCGCGTGCGCACCACGCCGCGGCTCTCGCGGAAACCATCGTAGTTGTAGAAGAAGAAACTTCGGTTGCGGCGAATCGGCCCGCCAAAGGTCGCGCCGAACTGGTTGCGGCGCAGCGGGGCTTTCTGGTCCACATTCCAGCCTTTGGAATCGAAGAGGTCGTTGCGCATGAACTCGTAGAGGGAGCCGCGAAATCGGTTCGTGCCGCTCTTGGTCGTGGCGTTGATGATCCCGCCCGCGCTGCGTCCGAACTCCGACGACATCGAGTTGGCCTGCACCTTGAACTCTTGCATCGAATCAATCGGCGGACTGATCTCGATGCCTTCCTGACCAAGGCCGCCGCGGCTGTTGAACGCGCCGTCCAACAAGGCCGAAGCCGTCATTGTGCGCCCGCCTGCCACCGAGACCGCGCCGCCGATCCTGAAAGAAGCCGGCGTCAGATTGACCAGATCAAAGGCGTTGCGCCCGTTGAGCGGCAGGTCGTTGATCTGGCGGTTCTGGACAACGTGACCGACTGAACCGGACTCGGTGTTGAGCTGGAGCGCCTCGCCCTCGATCGTGACCGATTCGGTCACCTGCCCGACTTCCAACCGCAGATCGAGCGCGACCGCCTGGTCAATGTTGACCTGCACGCGCTCGACCTGTGTTTGTTTGAACCCGGCCAATTCCGCCCGCACGCGGTAATAGCCAGGCAACAATTGCGGCGCGAGATACTTGCCGTGTTCGTCCGAAAGCGATTCAAACGAGGAACCGGTCTCGGCGTTCGCCACCGTCACCTTGACCCCGACAAGGACACTGCCAGAAGCGTCCATAATGGTTCCGCCAATCGAACCGCGCGCGCCCTGGGCCAGCGACACTCCGGCCAATACAACCAGGGAGGAAAGGACGCTCGCGGCAATGCGTAAGCAAAAAGTTCCGGTCAACATGGTACCCTCCTTTCAAAGGTTACAGGTTTTGCGACGCCCTCAAAAGCCAGACCCGATGCCGCTCATTGGGTTTGCCCTGAACGCAGCAACCGCTTCATCTCGGCGACGGTCTTTGCGTATTTCGGATCCTTGGCCAGATTACGTTGTTCGCGCGGGTCGCGGTCGTGATCGTACAGTTCCGCCCCCTGCCTCCCTTCGTCCCATTCGTTGTAACGCCAGCGTTCTGTGCGCACGCTTCGCCCGGTGACGCGATTGGGCGGCTGACCGCGCCAGACCTGCGTGAAGGCTGGTTTATCCCATCTGGCGCGCGGGTTGTTGAGCAACGGACGCAAGCTGCGCCCTTCCAAGCCATTCGATGCGGGCAGGCCGCACAGATCGGCCAGCGTGGGATAAAGGTCAACCAACTCGACCGTGCGCCCGCTCACCTTACCTCCCTTTGCGCCTGGAACAGTAATGATGAGCGGCACGCGCGCCGATTCCTCGAACAAGCTCATCTTCTGCCACTGCCCGTGTTCGCCCAGCAGCCAGCCGTGATCGCCGAAGAAAACGACGATGGTGTCGTCGGCCAGATTCAATCGTTCCAGCGCGTCGAGCACGCGCCCGACCTGCGCATCCATAAACGTCACGCTAGCGTAATAAGCCTGAACCATCTGGCGCAGTTTCGATTCTTCGACGCCATAATTCGCGGGTTTCACAGCGAAGGCGACCGGCGGAACGTCCTGGCTCAACGTGGCGTAATCGGCGGGCAGGCTGATCTGGTCTAGCGGATAAAGATCGAAATACTTTTGCGGAGCGATGCACGGCACGTGCGGGCGATAGAACCCGGCGGCGATAAAAAACGGCTCTCCCTTTTTTTGTTCGAGCAGGTGAATCACTTCATCGGCCAGCTTGCCGTCGGTCTGCTCGGCGTCCGTCCCTTGCGCGACCATCAGCGTCAGAGCGCCGCCGATATTGGCGATGCGCGGCGTCAGGTTGATGACGTCGGCTTCATCGTCCTTGTCGCGTCCGCGCGGATTGATGACCTCTTGCCAGGACGCTTCGTCATCCAGGCCGCTGGTTCCGATCTGACCCGGCACGCCGTAGTGGTAGAGCTTGCCGACGCGCGCGGCAAAATATCCTTGATTCTTGAAATGCTGCGGCAGCGTCACGACATCTCCGAGCGCCTGGCGGAACCGCGCGCTGTTGTCATAAACCTTCGTCGTATCAGGCCGCCGCCCCGTCATGAATGAAGAGCGGCTGGGATTGCACAAAGGAAACTGGCAATACGCGCGCTCGAACCGCACCCCGCGGCGGGCGAGCCGATCAATGTTGGGAGATTTGACCAGCGGATGACCGTAACAGCCGAGCGCGTTGTTCAGGTCATCCGCCACAATGAACAGCAAGTTCGGCTTGCGCGGCGCAGGTTTCGTCTGCGCCTGCGCATCGCGCGCCCGGAATGCGCAATTAGCGGCCACCAGCAGCGCGAGAACAGCGGCGATGGCGAGATTGTTTTTCATTTGACGCTCCTTGCCTCCGGCCTCTGACGCGGCGGAAACCGGCGTCAGTTACAGGTATCGCAATGATTGAAATCAATCCGGCGGATCGCGCGGCCTGCTAGCGTCTGCGATTCCGCGCGGCGCGTTGCGGAATCCATTTCGCTTCGATCAACTCGGCGTTCCATTTGTCCCACGCCGCCGCGAGCTGTTTGAGCTTGCCCGGCTCCTTCTCCGCCAGGTTGTTCTGTTCGCCGACGTCGCCGGCCAGGTTGTACAGATGCGCGCCTTCGGTCGTCGCCTTCGTCTGAAATTCGCCTTGCGCGGCGTTTGCGCCCGGCGCTTTGACAAGCTTCCAATCGCCCATCCGCACGGCTATCTGTTGCCCGAAGCGCCAGTACAACGCCGCATGCGGCGCGCCTTTCTGCTTGCCCGTCAGGTAAGGCGCCAAATTGACGCCATCGAGTTTCCATTCGGCTCTGGACTCCACGCCGGCGGCGGCCAGCACGGTCGGCAAAATATCGAGTTGAATGACTGGCTGTTCGTAGACCTTTCCCGCGGGCAGCGCGCCTTTCCATTGCGCGAGGAAGGGCACGCGGATGCCGCCTTCCCAGGTCTGCGCCTTGAAGCCGCGCAACGGCGTGTTGCGCGAGCCGTTGTTGTTGGTCGGGCCGCCGTTGTCGCTGACGAAAAAGATCAGCGTGTTCTCTTCGAGCTTGTGTTTGCGCAAGCCGTCCAGCACGCGTCCAATATTGTCGTCAAGGGCGGCATGCATGGCGGCGAACTTCTGCCGCAGCGGGTCTTTGATGTGCGCAAACTTCGCCAGATACTGCTCCTTTGCGTGCATCGGCGCGTGGTCGGCATTGAACGCCAGATACAAGAACCAGGGCTTGTCTTTTTGCCGCTCGATAAACGCGACCGCTTCGTCGCCGAACATATCGGTCAAATACGAAACCTCCTTCACGGGTTCCATGCCACGCAAAATTTGATTGCGGCTGTCGCCGTTATCAATGTAGCTGTGCGCGCCGCCGAGAAAGCCGAAATACTCGTCAAAGCCGCGTTTCAGCGGATGAAACTTCGGCTCATAACCCAGGTGCCATTTGCCGACCATGCCGGTCGCATAGCCCAAATCTTTGAGTCGTTGTGGCAACGGCGTTTCCGTCAGCGGCAAGCCGAATTCGGGATCGGCATTGCCTGCCGGTCCGGGGTTGAACTCGTGGCCGAAGCGTTGCTGGTATCGCCCGGTCATCAAGGCGGCGCGAGTCGGACTGCAATACGGCCCCGAAACATAACCGTTGGTGAAACGCACGCCGTTTTTGGCGATCGAATCAATCTGTGGCGTCGGCACGTCCTGACAACCATTGACGCCGATGTCGGCATAGCCCAGATCATCGGCTACGATCACCAGGATGTTGGGCTTTTGCGCCGGCCGGCGTTGCGCTTGCGTGTCAGCTTGCCAACCTGTCAAAAACAATAACGCCAGGAAAAATAGAGCCATTCTTTTCATATTTGTCTCCCTTCTCTAGGATCAATTGATTCGTTTCAATACCACGGATTTCAACTCCATGACGGCGTCGCCGGGCTTTGTCAACGCGCGTACCGTCAATTTGGCTCTGCCTTGCGGGAGCGTCAGCGCTCCGGCTGGCGCCGTCGCCCAGTCCATCTCGTAAACTTCCGTGCGCGGCACGCGATCGGGTGATTTGATTGGTTGGCCGCTGGTCGCTCGCACCGTCGTCTCGGTTACGGTTCCGGCGGCGCTGATTTGCACACGCGATCCGGCGTCGGCTTTCGGACAGAGGTATTGCAGGCTCACCGCGTAGCGCCCAGCCCGCGCCACATCGAGTTCCCATTCGACCGTAGCTTCAAGACTCGTCCAACCCGTCAGCCAGGCGTTGTTCGGATGCCTGCCGCTGAACCGCAAGCCGCCTGTGAACTGCGCTTGCGGGACGGGCAATTCAACCGGATTTTCTTCGGCATGTCCCACTGGTATCGGTGGGCGCGCCAATCCTTGATGGCCAGTCTGCGGGAGGATTTCCAGGCGCCAGTTCTCGAAGGCGGTCGTCAGACTTTTAACTACGTCTGGCTGCTCGGCGGCAATGTTCTTCTTCTGCGCGGGGTCGTTTTCCATATCGAACAATTCCCAGCCGCGCCCTTCGTTGACCAGACGGTAGCGTTCGGTTCGCGCTGCGCCGGTCACGCGGTTAGGGTCGTTCGGCAATTGATGCTGTGTGAACAGCGTTCGATCCGGCCAGTCCGTTTCTTTGCCCTCCAGCAAAGGAACCAGGCTGCGCCCGTCTTGCGGGAGAGTTTGCGGCATCGGTACGCCACACAGTTCAACGAGCGTCGGAAAGAGGTCAATGTGAGCGGCGAGCTTTTTCACCAGCCTAGGTTGTTTGAAGCGCGCAGGCCAGCGCAGGAAGAACGGAACACGCGAACCGCCTTCGTGCAAACTGCCCTTCGTTCCGCGCATGTCTCCGTTGAAGCGCGCGCCGTTCGGGCCGTTGTCCGTCATAAAGATGACGATGGTGTCCTCGCGCAGCTTCAGTTCATCAAGCCGCTGAAGCACGCGACCGATGTTGTCGTCCAGGTTCTCGACCATCCCGTAAACGCTCGCGAGGTAATCATCCAGCCCTTTCGCTTTGTAGTAATCGAAGTATTTATCGGGAACCTGGAACGGCGAATGCGGCGCGTTGTAGGCGAGGTAACAGAAGAACGGCCGCTGACGATTGGTGTTGATGAAATCGAGCGCGGCGTCTGTCAATACGTCGGTGATGAAGCCTTTGGTCTTGACCGGTCGCCCGTTGCGTTCGAGCGTCGTGTCGAAATAGTTGTTCCAATGGCCGAGGTTGAATCCAAAAGCTTCTTCAAAGCCCTGCCCGTTCGGCGTGTAGGGGTAATGCTCGCCGTTGTGCCATTTGCCGAATAGGCCGGTGCGGTAGCCCGCCGCGCGCAAAGCTTCGGCGATCGTCACCTCTTCGGCGCGCATCGTCTCAAGCCCCTGAGCGACGCCCTTCGCGCCGGTGCGCAGCGAATAACGCCCGGTGAGCAAGCTTGCGCGGGTCGGCGCGCACAATGGGCTGACGAAAAACCGGTCAAACCTGATGCTTTCGCGTCCGAGCTGATCCAGGCGCGGGGTTCTGATCTGTTCATTGCCGTGCAAGCCCAGGTCGCCATAGCCTTGATCGTCCGTGATAATCAACAGCACGTTCGGCCGGCGCGTCGCTGTCTGTCCAAAGCAGAAAGGGACGGCAGGCGGATAAGCAACCAGAGTCAGCAGGATTATCAGAGCGATGAGTTTCATTGGCTCCCTCAACAAGTAATACTCAGCTCACAATCTGTTTGATGACCAGTCCGCCGAATTGCGAAAGCTGCATCTGACGCCCGTTGTGCAGGTAGCGCAAACGGCCGTCATCCAGCCCAAGCAAGCGTAGCATCGTCACGTGAATATCGCGCAGCGGGTGGACGACTTCGACCGCCGCGCCGCCGATCTCGTCGGTCGCGCCGACGATGCCCGGCTTCACGTCGCCGCCCGCGAACCAAATCGTCATGCCTTTCGGATTGTGTAGGCGCGTTCGAGTTCGAGGTTTTCGATCTGCTTCGGATCGGCTCGCTTCAGTTCTGCCTGTGGCGGCATTTCAACCGGCGCATTATTCGTCGTTTGCGCCGCGCCTTTGCGTCGGGGCTTTTTGCCCAGCGCCAAGGCCGTTTCGTCGTATTTTCGCTCGGCGCATTCCAGCTTCAGTTGTAATTGCGCGCGGCTCGCTTCGGCGCGACTGATGTTCTCGTACGGCAGGAAGGGCGCGGGTCGTTCCTCAAAGTAAGTCGTCGCGAAGACAGCCTGCACGCCGTAATAATCCTTCGCCGGGATCGGGTCGAATTTGTGGTCGTGGCATTTGGCGCAACCCATCGTCAGCCCCAGGAACGCGGTCACCGTCGACTGCGTCACGTCGTCGAGCCATTCCTGCCGCGTCACGGCTTCGACGCTCATCGAGGTATGCTCCCACGGCCCCATCCGCAGAAAGCCCGTGGCAATCAAGTTCTCAGCGTTGTTCGAGTCGAGTTCGTCGCCCGCGATCTGTTCGAGGATGAACCGGTCGTAAGGCTTGTCTTCGTTGAAACTGCTGATGACGTAATCACGGTACCGCCATGCATTCGGACGTTCGTAATCGTTCGAGCCGCCGGCGGTGTCGGCGTAACGCACGACATCCAGCCAGTGTCGTCCCCAGCGTTCGCCGTAACGCGGGCTGCCGAGCAATCGCTCGACAACTTTTTCAAAGGCTTTCGCCGTCGGCGCGGGGTCACGCGCGAACGCCACGACCTCTTCCGGCGTCGGCGGCAAGCCGTGCAGGTCGAACGTGGCTCGGCGGATCAACGTCGCGCGGTCGGCGGCCGGCGCGGGCTTGATCGCTTTCTCGTTCAGCTTTTGCAGAACGAAAGCGTCAACGCCGTGACAAGTCTGGCATTTCGCCGCCAGCGCCGGCTCGATCTTCTCGACGAAGAGTCGTTCCGCCTGCGCGGTGGCCGGCTGCTGTTCAGCCCGCCCAGCCGCCCGACCCGGTAGGAGGCCGTACAAACAAACTAACGTCCCGCAGATCATGACAGACAATTTGAGCGCGCGAGAAAAAATGGTCATTTGTTCTCACCCCCCGGCTATTTGTTTTGAGGGTTTGCCACGCCTTTATCCCGCAGGAACTGCGACGGAAAATCGGCGGTTTTGGCTCCGCCAGCGCTCCGCAGGCGATTGACGCCGCCGCGATCGGCGTAGAGCGGGATATACATTCCCGCGCTGGCTTTGAGCATATCGAACAGTTGCTGATTCATTTGTTTGATCGTCGCCTGATGCGCTTCGCTGAAGATCAGGTTGGTTGTTTCCAGCGGATCGCTCTGCATATCGTACAGCTCATCCGTGTCCCAGACGCCGTGGTAGCGAATGTATTTGTAGCGCCCGCCGCGCAACGCATGCATGGTCGGGGTCTGTGGGAAGTTGCGCTCCCAGTAATACTCGTACAACAACGCCTCGCGCCATTCGGTCGTCTTGCCCTGCGCTAGCGCGATGAAGCTTTTTCCCGCCATGTATTTTGGAGCCTGCAATCCGGCGGCTTCCAGAATGGTCGGCGCGATGTCAATATTGGCGACGACTTGCTCGACTATCGTGCCGGGTTTGAAAAGTTGCGGACACTGCATCAGCATCGGCACGCGGATCGATTCTTCGTAAGCCGTGCGTTTGTCAATCAAGCCGTGTTCGCCGAACGCAAAGCCGTTGTCGCCCATGTAAATCACGAGGGTCGAATCCAATAGTCCTTTCTGTTTCAGCCAATCCATCACCCGCCCTACGCTGTCGTCCACGCCAAGCAAGGTCTCGGCGTATTGCTTGTAATACTCTGCGATGTTGAGATCGCTGTGATAAGGGAAATCCACGCCGTGCCAACTGTTGCGTTGATTGTGCGCCCACATCGGCGCATCTTTCACGTTGTCGGGGTCCATGGTCCGAGGTTCGACAAATGTTTTGTCCTTGTACCGGCCCTTGTGTCGCTCGGCCGGAACGAAATTGGCATGCACGCCCTTATGCGCCAGATAAAGCATAAAGGGCTTGTCGTCCCTGCGGCCGTTCAGCCACTCCAGAGCGTAATCAGTCAGCTCGTCGGTGATGTAACCCTTTTGCGGGACGCGCTTCCCGTTGACGTTGAGACCATTGGCATTCGGCAGATACGAGCCTTGTCCCTTGAAACTGACCCAATGGTCGAAGCCGCGTTGCGGGTCGTCTTTTTCGCCGCCCATATGCCATTTGCCGATCATGGCGGTTTCGTACCCGGCCTTTTGCAGGTATTGCGAAAAGAAGACCAACTCGTCCGGGACCGGGTTGTTGTTATCCACGACGCGATGCTGGTGCGCATACATCCCGGTCAGGATCGAGGCGCGCGAAGGCGAGCAAAGCGCCGTCGTCACAAAAGCGTTTTTCAGATACACGCCATTGCGCGCCAGCTCATCGAGATGCGGCGTTTCGATAAAGGATTGCCCCTTCAGAAAGCCGAGCGCGTCATAACGATGATCGTCCGTGAGGATGAAAATAATGTTGCGTGGTTTAGCGTTCGGGACGCGCGCCAATTGCAGCGAGCGTTGCGCCGTCTGCGCCTGATCGGAGATGGCCGGCAGCGCAAAAAACAGCAATAACGCGCAACAACGCAGCGGGCTCAATTTGGTAAGCGAATGTTTCATAGTTATTTTCAAAGTCGGCAAGGTCTGATCGAAGTCGCCGATCTTCACACCATCTCCAGAAAGCTGGCGCGCGAAGGCGAACAGAGCGGCGTGGTGACGAAGGTGTTGCGGAAGGTCACCCCTTCTTTCGCGATCCGGTCAATGTTCGGCGTCTTGACAAAGGGGTGTCCGGCCACGCCGAGCGCGTCCCATCGCAGATCGTCAACCAGTATGAAGACGATGTTGGGGCGCGGGAAAGGCTGTGCGCCCGATGTCGTCAGCGCGCAGAACATGAGCAGCAAAAGTTTGATTGTTGCGCCAAGCATCAGTTTCATTATTTGCCTCATTTGCCTCCGCCGCTCCGCTCAAAACGTCAGTCTCGATCCGATTCCGCGCGCATCACCGCGCTTCCTTTTGCTCAGGATTGAAATTGGGATTTTTCGTCGGAAGAATGGCGCCCGTTTCCGCGCGCCATGCATTCAGCTTCGCGCGCAGCGTCTTGGCGAGCGCGGGTTCCTTGGCCGCCAGGTCGTTCTTTTCGTATGGATCAATCGCCAGATTGAACAGTTCCAGCCTGCCATCCTCGAACCATTCGATGAGCTTCCAATCGCCATCACGTATCGCGCTCATCGGCGCGCCGCCCTGATTGCCATAATGCGGGTAATGCCAGAAGAGCGGGCGCGCTTTGATCCTGCCGCCTTTAAGCAACGGTTTCAGACTGACGCTGTCGCGGTGTTGTTCAGGCGCGGCAGGCAAGCCGAGCAGATCGAGAATCGTTGCGTAATAATCGGTCGAAATCACCGGTGTGTCATTCACACTGCCCGGTTTCGCCACGCCCGGCGCGCGAATGATGACGGGCACGCGCACGCCGCCTTCATATGGCCAGCCTTTGCCCGCGCGCCAGGGTTCGTTGGAAGTCGGATGGCCCTCAGAAGTAGAAAGCCCGCCGTTGTCCGAAGTGAATATCACGATGGTGTCGTCCGTCAGACCGTGTTGTTCCAGCGCTGCCAGAATGCGTCCGATGGCGGCATCCATCTGTTCCAGCATCGCTGCGTAAGCCGCATGGTTTTGCGTCAGCCGCACCTTGCGCGCGTATTCCGTTCCCCAGGCGTCAGCCGGCGCGGTTTTCGCTTTCGCCTGCCAATTTTCGACCAGATCGGGGCGCGCCCTGATCGGCGTATGAACTGCGAGGAACGGCACGTAAGCGAAAAACGGCCTGTCTTTATTGGCCGCGATGAACTTGATCGTCTCACCGGCAATCAGGTCCGTCGTCTTCGGATCGTTGACATCATCGAACGGAGGCGCCGACGCCGGATAGTAAAATTGCCGGTCGCCTCGCAGCTTCAGCCCCGGCCCGAAGCCCTGCGCGTTCGGGTTTGCTTCGTCGTCGCCCAGATGCCATTTACCCGACATAAACGTGACATAACCGGCGTCGCGCAAACGTTCCGCTATGGTCACTTCATCGAGCGCCAGATTCGTGCGATACGGCGCCGGCGCCAGCTTCGTGTTGCGCGGCCAGGGCTGTTGCGCGCCGATGAAATCGGTGATGCCGGTGCGCGCGGGATACTTGCCCGTCATAATGCTGGCGCGTGTGGGAGAACAAACCGGACAGGCGGAATAGCCGCACGTAAACCGCATGCCTGATTTTGCCAGCGCATCAATGTTCGGCGTGGAATAGAAGGTCTTTGGATTGTTCGCGCCGATGTCCATGACGCCCAAATCATCCGCGAGGAAGAAAACGACATTGGGTCGGATTGTTTTCGCCCTTGTGACAACCTGGCTTGAACCCACGCTGCCGCGTAACGCGAGCAAGCAAATCAATATGCCAGTCCATTTCATCATTTCGGTATTTGCTCCAATAACTTCTTCATCTCCGCCACTGTCTTCGCATACGCCGGGGCGCCAGCCAGGTTCTTCAGCTCGTTCGGATCTTTCGCCCGGTCGAACAACATCGCGGCGCCAGCTTCTCCGTCTTGCCATTCGGCATACCGCCAGCGTTCGGTGCGCGCCGCTTTGCCGATGTTGTCGCCGAATTTCGTCACCGTGAAAGCCGGGTGATTCCATTTCGCCTGCGGGTTATCGAGCAGCGGCTTCAAGCTTTGCCCCGCCAGTCCTTGCGGCGCCGGCAGGCCGCACAACTCCACCAGAGTCGGATAAAGATCGACCGCTTCGACTATGCGCGGCGAAGCTTTGCCATTGCCCTTCGCTCCCGGCATGACGATCATCAACGGAACGCGCGTTCCGATTTCAAACAGCGAATTGTGTTTCGACCATCTCTCAAAATGACAGTTTCGCCCGCAACTGCATGACACGCGGGTCGCGCGCCGATGTCACGCGGCCGAAGGTGGCGCTGTTGATGTTGCCGTTCACGGCGTCGAACTGCGGGTGATTGAAAATGTTGTAGGTTTCGATACCGAACTGAAACCGCGCCGATTCGCTGAAGCGGATGTTCTTGAACAGGCTCAGATCGAAGTTGTTGATGCCGGGGCCGCGCACGACGTTGACCGGAGAAGTCCCGATCCGCCCCGTCTGCGTGACGGCGCGGAACGCCTCTGTGTTGAACCACCGATCGATGCTCTGGCCCAATCCTTCATTCGGATCGCCGATCAGATCAGGCCGCTGCGCCCCTGTATTGCCGCCGAAATTGGCTACATCGCCAGTCTGTGTGACAGTCAGCGGCGTGCCGCTTTGAAACGTCGTGATGCCTGAAAGCTGCCAGCCGCCAAAGATCGCCTCCCACGCGCCGCCACGGCCTTTGAAGAAAGGCAGTTCGTAGACGTAACTGAACGTGAACATATGCGCGCGGTCCAAATCGGTGAGGCCGAAATCCAGATCCTTATCGCGCGAATCGAGCGGATTGTCTTCCACATGGCCGAGCGATTTCGAGAACGTGTACGATCCTTCAAAGAAGAACCCGCTCGTGACACGCCGCGACAAACTGATCTCCAGTCCGTGATATTTGGCGACCGCGCTGTTCTCGTTGTAGGGGATCGAACCGTAGCCGAGATAAGGACGGCGCAGGTTGGCGTTTCCCGATTGCGACGGGTCGGCCTGGTTCAACTGGATCGAGCGCGGCAAATGGCTCCCTCTCGTCCCGACATATCCGACCTCGAGCGCCGTATTCTTCGTCAACTCGCGTTGAATGGTCAGGCTCCACGATTGCGCCGATGGCTGTTTCGAGTAGACATCGAGAGCAGCGACATTCGCCGGAAAGAGTCCACCCGTTGGATTGCTCAGCCGTGTGTTCTGAACATTGACCGAGTTGCTGAAAGGCGGATTGTTTTTGCGGGCGATGTTGGAGTTCGTGCCCCAGAAGTAATTGATGCCGTAACCTGCGCGGATCACGGTCCGGTCGTTGAGCGACCACGCCAGACCTGCTCGCGGCCCGAGAGCGTCATTGACCGGTCGTTTCAGATCGCGCCCCAGGTCGTCGAGTCCTTTCAGGTTTTGCGGCGTGATGATGCCGTTGAGCGGATCGCCCGTGCCCGAGACCAGTTGTCCGGCCGCGGTCAGACGCGGCGCGGCGGCCGGGTTGTAGAGTTGCGGCGCAAAAGTGGAGATGCGGTCTTCGACCTCGGCGCCGCCGTTGCCGCCGCGGATCAGATACCAACGGAGGCCCAGGTTGAGCGTCAGCCGGTTCGTCGCCTTGAAATCATCGTGAGCGTAAAACTCGCTGTCCCACGCCGTGACCGTGGCATCGATGTCGGCGTCGTTCTCGTTGTAGGTGAAGGCGCGGCCGAGCAGGAAATCCGCCACGGCGTTTCCCGTGACGCCGCCGTTGAAATTGAATGTGCCCTGCTCGTTCTCGTAAGCGATCTGTTGTTTGATGTGATGTATCACTTCGGCCCCGAATTTGAAGCTGTGCCGCCCACGGTTGAGCGAAAAGTCATCCTTCCACGTGAAGATCGGGTTCTCGTTCTGCAGGTTACCGGCCGTGCCGATGCCGGCGTATCCTTGCGCGAGCGTGATGTTGGGGACCTGGTTGAATTGATTGGAAGGGAAAGCTTCGGGGATGCTAAGTCCTTGTGGTTTCTGCCCGCCTAATGGCAGGTTGGTGATGGCGTTGTTCGAATATCCGAAAGTAAACTGGTTGATCATCCGCGGCGAGACTATCGTCGTCAGTTTGGTTGTCAGGTTCTTGCCCGGCTTGCCGAAGAGGTTGGGGAAAGTCGGCAAGACGGTGTTCGAGGGCCGTTTGATGTCCTGGTCCTGATACCAGGTGTCCTGAGCGTATCGGACCATCCACGCCCACCGCTCGTTGAAGTTGTGATCCCAGCGCAGCAACTCTTCACGATACCTGGTGAAGCTCCTCGTGTTGGAGACGTAATTCTGCGCGTCCGCGCGGTTCGGCAGCGGGTAAAAGCTGTTGAGGAGGATCAGCGCGTTCGGATCGATCCGGTTGGCCGGGATCGTCGCGTTGGGGAACGGCTGGTTGTTGTTATCGGGGTTTCTGATGGCGAAGACCCCGCGGAAATCGCCTCGCCGCATCGCTTCGGTCGGGACCTGCGCCGAAAAGACTCCGCGCGGCGGCGTAGTGAAGCTGTCGATCTGCGGCCCGACGCGACGCGACCACGACTGCGACCAGAAGAAGAAATCCTTCGTGCGCGAGGCGTTGTATTTTCCGGGGATGTAAAAAGGACCGCTGAAAGTGTAGCCGAAATTGTTCAACCGGATTATTTGGCGCTCGTTGGCGAAGAAATTCCGCGCATCGAGTTTGTCGTTGCGGAAATATTCGTAAACGTCGCCGTGGAACTTCTGCCCGCCACTCTTGGTCACGACGTTGACGACACTGTAACCGAAGCCTCCGGAATCGGCGCTGTAATTCGATTTCTGCACCTTGACCTCGGCGATCGCCTCCATCGGAGGAAATAGGTTGAGACCGCGGTTGCCTCCGGTGTCCATTGCCAGCGAGCCGTCGTAAGTGAACTTGTTCATCGAGATCCGGCCGCCGTGGACGGCCATCAATGGGTTGCCTTCCTGCCCCAGGCCCATCTGCCGGCCCGTCTGTGACGACGACACACCGGCGCCGAGCGTCAGGAACTGTGTGAAGTTGCGCCCGTTGAGCGCGACCTCGGAGACCTGTATCCCTGAGATCAGGTTTGATACTTCAGCCGTTTCTGTCTGCAACCCTGGATCAGCCTGAACCGTCACTGTTTCCGTGACCTGCCCAGGTTCGAGCGTGAGGTTGAGCCGCACCGCGGCGCCGATGTTGAGCACGATGCCCGCCGCTTCTGCGGCCTTAAAACCAGGTGAAGTGACTTTTACATTGTAGACGCCGGGCTGTAAGGCGACGATAGTGAAGATGCCTTCAGTATCGGTCGCAGCCTTGCGGGATAAACCGGTCTTCTGGTTTGTCACCGTGACCTCGGCTTTCGGGACGGAAGCCTGTGACTGGTCCGTGATGATTCCGGTGATAGCCGCTTGCTGTGAATCCTGGGCAATGACGCCCGCCACAACGAAGAGCGGCCAGAAAATCAATGTGCTGATTTTACGCATAGGTCCTCCTCTATGAGCTGACATCTGGTTATCAACATTGCTTGCTGCAAAGGCAGGCGGCGCTCCTTGCTCTAATCCTCATTGTTGGTCGTGTCGCGGGTTCTGAAACGCCCGCTCATTGCGTGAAATTCCTTGCGAGTGGAAAGCCTCATGGATGGGACTATCCGAACGTGAACTTTAACCATTACGCTGGGCCAAAGTCTTTAAGGATCGCCTAAAATTCGCCTAAAACGCGGCTAAGATCGTCTTGGGGTTGCTATGAAGCGCGGGCTAGAAAGCGGTTTCCACTGAGCCGGCTGGAGGGCGCGTCACATCTGAACTCCTGCGGCAATCTCAACGCCTGCTCCGGCCCGCTTGTTTGATTTGCTCGATCCGCGCCGCCAATTCTTTCGTTTTGTCCGGCTGCTGGGTGGCCAGATTCATCTGTTCGCCCGGATCGCGGCTCAGATCATAAAGCTGCCCGCCAGGATCGTTATGCCCATTTCGATCGGCTCGCCCGAACTGATCGTCGTGATGCCCGAAAGCTGCCAGTTGTCGAGCGCCGCCTTGGCCAGGAAGCTATCCTTGAATGCGCGGCTCACGCGCGGCAAATCCCACACGTAGTTGGCCACGAAAACATGCGTGCGGTCGAAAGAAGCCAGCCGGTAATCGTAAGCCCGCACATAGCGTTTCGATCACCTTATGCGCCGCACCGTGGCATCGAGCACGCCGCGCTTTGCGCCCGCTACCTCCAACCAGCATTCCAACCGCGCCACGCCGCGCGGCAACCTTACATCATGGAAGATTGCCTCGGTCACCCCGGCAGGCAATGTTTGTTGCAGCCGCGCCTGTCCGATGACCAGATGCGCCGCGCCCGCTGCGTTGAGTCTGGCGAGCCGCGCTACGACTTCATACCTGCCATCACGCGCGACGTTGACCTCCCAGTGGCCAATGCCCTTCGCATCCCAGCTTGCGCCAGGCCCGCGCCAATTTTGCCGCGTCAGTCGCACCGGATTCTCCTGCGGCGCGCCCAGGAAGATGCGCGCGGGATTGGTGTAATCGCGCCCGCCCGTCACATCCTTGAACCACGCCTCGTATGCTTGCTTAAGCTGCGCGACGATCTCCGGCTTTTCGGCGGCCAGGTCTTTGGTCTCGAACGGATCGTGTTGCAAGTCGTAAAGCTTGAATGTCGGACTCCACGGGCCGTCGTTCTGTCCCGCCGCTTGCACGAGCTTGTACCTCCGGCTGCGCGCGGCAAAGGCGCGGTAAGCTTCCGGCGCTTCGCCTCTGTGCCATTGGAAAAAGAGCGTGCGATCAGCCAATTGTTCCCGCTCAGCTTTGAGCAGCGGCGACAAACTCACGCCGTCGAAACGCGCCAGCGCGGGCTTCGTCACGCCGCATAAATCGAGCAGCGTCGGTGTTACGTCAATATGCGCGGCGGGTTCAAGCGCCTTGCGCCCGGCGGCGAACTTACCCGGCCAGCGCACGAAGAATGGGACGCGGATGCCGCCTTCGTAGACGGCGCCTTTGCGCTGGAACATCCCGGCGTTGTAGCGCGGCTGCTGCGGCCCGTTGTCGGTAAGGAAGATAACAATGGTGTTCTCAGCGAGCTTTAGTTCATCGAGCCGATGCAGCAAGCGGCCCACGTTGTCATCAATGTTTTCCACCATCCCGTAAACTTTCGCAGTCGTGTCGGGGTCGAAGTTGTTCGGGATGGGATGGCCGACGCTTTCTTTGCCGCCGCCAAAGTCCGCGACTTTGAGGTTCATCGCTTTGTACTTCGCGTATTTCTCGGTGGGCGCTTCGAGCGGCGTGTGCGGGGCGTTGAAGGCGAGGTAAGTAAAAAACGGCCGGTCGCGATTTTCACCGATGAACTTCAACGCCGCATCGGTGATGACATCGCTGACGTAACCTTTGAACTTCACCCATTGACCGTTGCGCCGCAGCAGCGGGTCGAAATAACTCTCGCCGCCCACCGGATCGGACGGTTGGCCGATGCCGCCCCCGTTGAGCGTCAACGATTCCTGGAAGCCTTGATCCATGGCGCGCAGCGGGTAATTATCGCCGAGATGCCATTTGCCGAAAATGCCCGTGCGATAACCGGCGGATGCCAGCATTTCGGCCAGCGTCGTTTCATCCGCGTGCATCAGCGAGCGGCCCAGATAAGTGTCCACCACGCCGGTGCGGTAGTTATAACGCCCGGTCAGCAAGCTGGCGCGCGTCGGCGAGCAGACGGGCGAGACATAGAAGCGCTCAAACTGCACGCTCTGACCGGCCAGCCGATCCAGGTTGGGCGTGTGAAGCTTCGGATTGCCATGGCTGCCCAGATCGCCATAACCCTGATCGTCGGTGATGATCAGCACGACGTTTGGACGGGCCGGTTGAGTCCGCGCCCGCAATCCTGCGCCCCACCACGGCGCGGCGGCGACGATACAGGCGATCCACAAAAGGCGGCGCCTCCGGCGCGCCACGCTTTTCAGTTTCATCCCGATTTGCGTCATCACGATTACCCGTGAGGTTGATGATCTAATCCGTGTACACGCGTGGCCGCCGTCAGGCAAATCACGCCATCTCCAACCCGCGCATCGCGCCGGTACTGGTGGCGAACTTGTCGGCTTCGATCCCGAGGCGCTGCAGCACGCTGACGAAGAGGTTCGGCAGTGGGTAGTTACGCTCGCGGTCGAACGCGAGATGCTGGCCGTGCTTGAAACCGCCGCCGGCAAACAGCGTGGGCAAGTTCGTGGTGACGTGCGCGTTCGCGTCGCCGAGGTTCGTGCCGTAAAGAACCATCGTGCGGTCGAACAGGGTGTCGCCGCCTTCCTTGCGCGACTTCAGTTCGGTGAAGAGATGGTCGAGCAGCTTCATATGCGCCCGATCAATCGTCTCGAGCTGCCGCAGCTTTTCCGCAGATTTCCCGTGGTGCGAGAGGGCATGGTAGCCGTCCGTCGTCGTCTCGCCTTCGAGCTTGAGGACGGGCGAATTAACGCCGTCGAGCAGCAAGGCGATGAGCCGCGTGGAATCGGTTTCGAACGCGAGTCGCGCCATGTCGCACATCAAACGCGTTTTTTCAAAATACTCCTGCGGGCTCTCGGCGTCGACCGGCGGTTTCTCGCTGACGACGGGCTTGGGTTTGCGCTCCCACTCGGCGGATTTGGCGAGATTTTTTTCCAGGTCGCGCACGCCGGTGAAATACTGGTCGAGCCGTTCGCGGTCGCGCGGGCCGACGTCACGTCGCAAGCGGCGAGTCTGCTCCGCCACGGTGTCCATCACGCTCTGGTCGAGCGCGAGACGGCGCATCTGCGCTTGCGCTTCTTCGGGCGTGCCGCTCAGGAAAAGGCGCTTGAAAATTTCCGAGGGCTTCTCTTCGCACGGGATCAACACGCCCGCGCTCGTCCACGAAAGGCTGCGCTGGCCCTGCTGAACGTTCACGCCGAGCGTCAGCGAAGGAAAGCGGGTGAGATGGCCGATGCGTTCGGCGACGAATTGGTCGAGCGAGATCGTATTGCGGAATCCGCCGCTGCCGGGATGCGGCGCGGCGGTCAGAAAGCAGTTGTCCGCCGGATGGCCGCCGTCCACGTCGGGATGCCAGACGCCGCTGAAGACCGTGAAATCCTCGCGGTGCGCGCTGAGCAGTTCCAGATACGGCGAAAGCTGATAGCCACGTCCCTTCTGGTCAGGCGCAGGGAAAAACTTCCCCGGCAGAAGTCCGAGGTTATTGCAGATGGCGAAGAAACGGCGCGGCGCGGCGTCGCTTTCAGCGGCGCGCGCGAAGGCGGGCAGCATCGCATCCAGCAGTGGAAGCCCTAAAGCGACGCCGGTCCCGCGCAGGAAGCTTCGTCGGGAAAGCTTGTGTTGTGTCGAAATATGAATGGTCTTCATGCGGATGGTCCTCAAATCTTTTCATTACTTGTTGCGAAAGATCTCGCTTTCGATGATGGATTGAATGAGCGATTTCACGCCGTAGCCGCCGGCTGCGGCGCGATCCAAAATCGCTTCGACCTTCGGGCGGTCGCCGAACCGCACCGGCGCTCCCGTGGCGAAGACGATGAGTTGCCCGACAAAGTTGCGCGCAATCTGCCGCTCGTCCTGTAGCAGCAGGCGTTTCAATTCGCGCACGTCCCGAAACCGGCGTCCATCGGGCAACGCGCCGGAAGCGTCCACGGGTTGGGCGTAACGGAACGCGAAGCGCTGGCCGTTTTTGCCAATGCCGGGCGCCTTCTCGCCTTGCGTGAGCGCGCGGTATTGATCGCGCCAGCCGCCGAACACGTCGAAGCTTTCGAGCGCGAAGCCGGGCGGATCGATCTTCGCGTGGCAGACATTGCAAGAAGGCTGCGTGCGATGTTTGTCGAGTTGCGCGCGGATCGTCGTTGCCCCGCGCGTGTCCGGCTCTACCGCGGGCACAGCGGCGGGCGGCGGTGGCGCGGGTTTGCCGAGGATGCGTTCCATAATCCAAACGCCGCGCAGCACGGGCGAGGTGGTCGTGCCGTTCGCAGTGACTTTGAGCACGCTGGCCTGGGTGAGCAAACCGCCGCGCACGGAATCCGGCGGCAGCGCCACGCGACGAATCGCAGCGCCCTCGACGCCCGACAATCCGTAGTGCGCCGCCAATCGCTCGTTGACCATCACGAAGTCCGAAGCCACGAGGTTGCGGGCGGGCAGATCACCTCGCAACAGTTCGGCGAAGAACGCCCTGGTCTCGGCCTCGGCGGATTCCACCAGGAAATCATCCAGATAGTAATCGGCGTAGAGCACTTCATCCGGCGAAGTGTTGTTGACCTTGCGCAGGTCGAGCCAGTAATCGAGGAAGGCATTTATAAACCGCTGCGCTTTGGCGTCGCCGAGCATGCGCTCAACTTGCGCCCGCAATACAGCAGGTTTGCGCAGCGCGCCCTGGCTCGCCAGCTCTCGCAAAGCTGCATCCGGCTCCGAATTCCAAAGGAAATACCCCAAACGCGAGGCGAGCGCGTGGTCGTCAAGCCTTCCCGGCTTCTCCTCGAGCGTGACGAATGCGGGCGAACAGAAAACGGCGGAATAGGCCGTAATCATCGCGTCCGCAAAGCCAACGCCGCTCTTCAACGCCGTATCCGCGAGCTTCGCGAACTGCTGAACATCGGATTCCACGACCGGGCGGCGATAAGCGCGCTGCAGAAAGCCGCGCAGCAAGCGCTCGGCATCGGCGCGGGGATTTTGGGAAACGATCTCCACCTCGCCCTTCGCGCTCTTCTTGATCGGCAAGTCGCCGAACATCAGGCGATGCCCTTTGCCCGGCCATCCGTCGCGGATCGGCCCTTCGACTTCCAGCCAGCGGAAGGCGACGCCGGGCTGGCCGTCTTTCTGCGCCAGCGGATTGCGCCAGTTGGGCGGGCGCGAGCGGAACAGGCGCGCCGCATCGGGACGGATGGTTTCGTCCTTCAGCAGATAGACCTCCATCTCGTTGACCGACGCTTCGGGCTTCACATCGAAGCTGCCCAGGTAGCGCATCTGCCGGGGCGGGATTTCGGCGTAAAGCGTCACCGGTTCGCGCGTGCGCCCGGCGGACAGGTTATCGCGGCTCGGTTTCCACCATCGCTCATCGCTCTCAGGCCCGGCCCAGAACGAATGCGCGTTGACGCGCAATTTGTAACGCCCCGAAGCCGGAGCCTTGAACTGATTGAACCTGATCTCTAGCGGCTCGTAGGTGCTCGCCACGACCCCCATGCCCTCCAGTTCGCGCTTCACCGGGTCGGCCGCGCCGACACTCATCGGCGCTTCGCGTTTCAGCACAGGAAGATCGGCGGCGTTGCCGAGCATTGGGAACGTGGCGCGTTCGGGCGCGCGGTTGAATTGCGAAAATTCCACCTTCCTGAAGAACGCGGGCTGCTCGCGCGCATAGAACCGCTTCGTCGCGGTCGCGGGCCGTGTCGTCTCCCGCGCCAGCGCCTCGCGCAGGGCATATTCCGCCGCCGCCAGGTAGCGGCTCATCTGCACGTGCGACACACCGAGCGCCTCGCCCACCTTGTTGAAACGATACGCCTCGCCGTCTTCCGGCAGCATCTCTTTCACCTGCAACCACGGCGCGTCGAGCAAGTCGCGCAGCGTGTTCTCGTACTCGTAGCGGTTCATCCGCCGCCACGCCGCCCGGCCCTCGCGCCGCGCCCGCGCGTCATCCGCCGCGATCATCGGCTGCGCGAGCGCCTTCAGGAAGGATGCGCGCGTCGCCTCATCCGGCTGCGGCATGTTCTTGGGCGGCATCTCGCCGTCGCCCACGCGGTCATGAACCTTGACCCAAACGGCAAATGACCTGGCATCCGCCAAATCAAACTTGAGTGAGGTCAGGTCCAGGGCGCCTTTCTTCGCCTGACTGTTATGGCAGGCAAAGCAGTTCGCTTCCAAAAAATCGCGCACAGCCGTAGGGTAGCGCGGCAACCGCGTATCGGCGCCCACATTTTGCGGTTGCGGGTTCACAGCCCACCAGGCGCTGAGGGCCAGAGCAAAAACGGCAATGAGTTTGAGTCGTGTAGTCATGGTTGTTTCGGTTTCGCGCCCGCGTCGGGCTGCTGCGTTCTGACAATTGCAAGGGAGCTGATCTGTTTGCGCGTCTCGCGTCCATTCGACCGAATTCAGCGCGCCGGGGCCGGCGGAACCGGCAGCGGAAGGTAATCGCGCTCCAGAATCATCCACTCTTGCAGCGCGGCTTTGAGTTCCCGCTCGATGGCGGCGTGTTCCCCGCCGTCGATCAGATTGTTGAATTCGTTCGGATCGGATTCCAGGTCGAACAGTTCGAACATCGGGCGCGTGGGTGAAAAATAGAGCCGCTGCAGCAACGGCGACAGTTTGCCGTCCTTGCTCATCTGCTGAAGCTCTTTCCAGAAAGCGTCGCCCGTGAAATCCACCGGCTGATACGGCAACTGCCACAGCGCGTTGTAAATCAGCTTGTAACGTTTGCCGATGACCACGCGGCCAAGATCGAAGGGCGATGTCCCGGTCGGCAAACCCGAACCGTGCGCGCCTCGTTCGGCGAAAACATACTGGCGGCCCGTATAGGCTTCGCCGCGCAGAAGTTTTAACGCGCTGCGCCCGGTCATCTCTTTTAACGGTTTCAGTCCGCAGGCTTCGAGCAGCGTCGGCGCGAGGTCCTCGCCGGAGAAGAGTTCGCTCGTCGCCGATCCGGCTTTGACCTTGCCCGGCCAGCGCACAATTAATGGCACGCGGACGCCGTATTCGTAGAGCGTGCCTTTGCCGCGAAACTGCGACGCGCCGTTATCGCCCATGAAAACCACGATGGTGTTTTCGGCCAGGCCGCGCTTGTTCAATTCTTCGAGAACCTCGGCGAAACTGCTGTCGAATCGCGCGATCTCGTCGTAATAGCGCGCGAAGTCCGCGCGCACGCCGGGCGTGTCGGGGTAGTGCGCGGGCAGTTTGATCTTCTTCGGGTCGTGCGGCTCCGGGATCGCGTTGGCGTCGAGCGGGCGGTGGGGGTCGCTGAAACAGAGTTGCAGCGCGAACGGCCTGCCTTTCGCCCCCGCACAAAGTCCAGCCGCCGTTCAAACGTCTTTAACTGATGTTTGTCAAAGACGACTTGCGATTCAGGCGGCAACGCCGAACCGTCCAGGTGATATGTCCGGCCCGCCACGCCCGTGAACCAGCCGGCGCCGCGCAACAATTCCAACCACGTTTTATGCTCGATCGGCAGCGGCGAGGAAAAGCGAGTCATCTGCAGCGCGACCGGCGAGCGCCCAGTCATCAGCGCCGCGCGCGAAGGCACGCATTGGGGCGCGGCGACATAGGCGCGCTCGAAGCGCATCCCCTGCGCAGCGAACTTGTCGAGGTTCGGCGTCTTGATGTCCGGGTTGCCGTATGCGCCGACGTGCGCCGCGCTGTGGTCATCCGACAAGACGAGCAGGACGTTGGGACGTTGCGGCTGCGCCTGCGCAACCTGCATGCAAAACAGCAATGTGAGCGTGATGAAAGCTGGAAATGATCTCTTTGACATTTTTGGCCTCTGTTCCTTTGTCGCTTCAGAAAACAAGACGCAAGCCCACCTGGATGTTGCGTCCGCTGCGCGCGCTCGACACCACGCCGAAGCCCGGCCCGCCGAGCGTCGCGCCCGGCAAGCCAAAGTCAGGATGATTGAATGCGTTGAACATCTCCAGCCGGAACTGGAAGCCTTTCTGTTCGGCAAAGAAGAAATTCTTGAGCAGCGAGAGGTCGAAGTTGACCACACCGTCGCCGCGCACCGTCCCGCGCCCGCCCGCGCCGAATGTGAACGCGGCGGGTTGCGCGAAGGCCGATGTGTCGAACCAGCGGGCGAGCGTGCGTTCGGACGATTTCAGGTTGGGATCGCGCAGTATATCGGCGCGCTGGGCGCCGGCGGAAAAGGCGTTGGTCGTGTTGGTCTGCGTAGTGACGGTCGTCGGCGGCCCGGTTTGCATCAGCGCCAACACGCCAACCGACCAGTTGCCCGCAATCACTCCTAGCGGCCCTTTCGCCAGGTAGCGTTTGCCGCGCCCGACCGGCAGTTCGTAAACCGAGCCGATCGTGAAGCGGTGGCGGATGTCATTGCCGGACGGGCCGTAATCGGAATCGCGGTCGTAGTAGTTCGCGTAAGACGGCTCATTCCCCAGCGCGCTGCCGCCTTCGTCGGTGTCGTTCAAAAACTTCGACCAGGTGTAGGTCGTCAGAAAGTTGAACCCGGCGGCGAAGCGTTTCTCGGCGCGCAAGACCAGCGCGTGATAGTTCGAGATGCCGAATGCGGGCGCGACCAGCGAGACGTTGGAGAACTGCGGGAAGGGCCGGTCAATCTGGCGCCCGACGCGATCCGCCGCGTTGGGCCGCGCCGCGATCTCGGCCAGCTTCTGCGGCGTGATCTGATTGATCGAGACGTTGCCGCTCGCCAGCTTGCGCGAGAGGTTGCCGATGTAACCGGCCTCGAAGGTGATCTGGCCCGGCAGTTCCTGCTGAATGTTCAGATTGAATTGCTCCGAGTAGCCCGTGCGGCGATTGAGTTCAAAGTAGGTCACCGCCGTCGTCGCCGCCTGCCCGACGCGCACGGCGCCGAAGCTGTCGTTGCGCGTCGCCCCACCCAGAGACACAGTGGGCACGCCGTCGCGCAGCAGGAAGGGGGCGGTCAGACCGTTGTCCTGCGTGTTTACGCTGGCCGAATTTTCAAAGCCGAGCGAGGCCGAGTTGGGCGCGCCGCGGTCGAATGGGTGCGCGAAGAAGACGCCTACGCCGCCGCGAATCACGGTCTTCTGCAAACCGAAAGGCTTCCACGCGAATCCGATGCGCGGGCCGAAATTGTTCCAGTCGGTCGCGTACGGCTGCGACGGATAGCCGTCCTGCCCTGCGAACTTGACCACGCCCGGTGTGCCGGAGACCGGATTGATGGCCCGCGGGTCGAAGCCGTTCATGCGGTTGTCGCGGTCGGTGATCGGCGTGTCGGTCTCCCAGCGCAGGCCCAGGTTGATCGTCAGTGATTGATTGATCGTCCAGTCGTCCTGGAAGAATCCGGCCAGATACCAACTGTAACGGTCGAGCGCCTCGGTCTCGCGGAAGCTCACGCCGTTCGGGTAACCGAGCAGCAAGCTGGCGAATCCCACGCCGGTCGCCGCATTGCCTGGCTGGCCGGTCAGCAAGGTCGTGAAGTTGAACTGGCCGGAAATCGAGGGACGATTGATCTCGAAGTTGAGCGATTCACGAAGCTCCGCGCCCATCTTCAGCGCGTGACGCCCGCGCGTGACTGTCAGGTTGTTGACGAATTGACGCTGTTGGATCGGGAGCTGACGCCGTTCGTGCGTCCCTGCGCCGAGCGTCGTCACACCAGCCACGTTGATTTGCGGAAATGCGCCGTCCGGCGCGCCCTTCAAACTGAGCCGCGACGGCCACGGTTCGCCAAGCCCGAACGACGTTTCGTGGTTGATGCGGTTGCTGTAGGTGTAGCGGAATTCGTCGATGACCGTCGGACTGAACGTCCGCGTGTAACCCATGTAAAAATAGTTCTGGTGACGCAGCGCGGGCGTGTTGGTCTCGGCGAC